>Ga0255431_1122_pt1 | contig 14985 bp, 21 predicted proteins | sample ANMaggSeSYBR02J5_FD_182633 | JGI IMG/M metagenome (GOLD analysis project Ga0255431, IMG submission 182633) | Sediment cell enrichment communities from methane seep in Santa Monica Basin, California, United Staets - ANME aggregate JGI... | ecosystem: Environmental > Aquatic > Marine > Cold seeps >... | reverse complement strand
AATGTTGAACAATGCTTTGCTTAAAGGTTTTGCCCATTAATCAGTGTGATTCTTACTGAAGTTTGCACATATACGATTATTATACCAAAAATAATTTTTGAATTGTTACAATGAAAATATATACTTCATAGACAATAAAAAATAAATATCAACGTTCGTATTTCAGTCACCTACAGGAATAGTCTCAAGTTGTCCTGCAAGATTCCATACTAAAGTTCTTGTATGGAGTGGAAGATTCTGATCAGTACTTATATCATCCAGTATCCTTATACTTAAAGCTGCTCTGATAGACTGGGAATCCTCTTCTTTTATTAGAATAGTTCTAATCTCGTCTGCAGATCTCCTGATGTTCCTTGGGACTGAATCATCGTTAATTATACGTTCAATAACTTCTATGCATTGCTTGATAATTTCATCTGGATTTATCGACATTTTCATCATCTCTTAACTTATATTAAATAAACTTTAATTAGCCTTTAATAAAATAAATAATCTTAATTTATTTTGCTTATATGTTATGTTTTCGTTTGCTAAATAATAAAAACTAGCGCTTATTTTAAGTGTTCATATTACTTATAGTGATTGAAATGTTTTGGTGATAAAATTGGAAAAGAATGAAGAAGACATTAAACTGGATAAAATAGGAAAATTACTTGAACTGGGCGGAACCATGCTGGCAAATCATTGTGATTGTGGTGCCCCTTTATTCAGGTACCATGGCAATGTGATATGTCCTATCTGTGATTCAAAATCAAAAAAGACAATAAAATCCCAGCCAGAAACAAAAGAAAAAACCAGCATGAAACCTGAAGACAAAACTCCATTGACTTCAGATCAGGCAGAACAGAAGATTCAGAATGTCTTGATATCTGAGGAAAGGATATCCTTATCCGGAAATCAACATTTTACTGAAATTCCACAACCTTCCACAAAAGTTCTACAACCTTTTACTGAAGTTCAACAAGTAACTGCACAGCCCACAGGAGCCTCTCAAAATATATCTCAGGAGACTTATGAGTTTATTAGCAATACAATTGTTAACAAAGTAGTCCAGCTCTGTCTGGACCTTCAACGTGAAACAGACCATGGCAGGATTAAACAGCAAATGGAAGCCATTGAATCCGGTACAAGAGCTCTGAAGAATTTGAGGTAATACTTAAACTCTAAAATGCACAAGCAGGTGAAACAAAATATGAAAATAGTTGGAATATCAGGCAGTCCTAACAGTAAGGGTAATAGCAGCAGGATGGTGGATCGTTCACTGGCAATCGCAAAAGAAAAAGGCTTTGATATTGAAAAAATATCCCTTGCCGGTGCAAATATTTCTCCCTGCACTGATTGTGGAGTATGCAAAAATGAAAATTCATGTCCCATCGATGACGACATGGGAAAAATATATGAAATACTAGAATCAGCCGACGGATTAATCGTGTCTTCACCTGTATATTTCGGAACACTTTCAGGGCAGTTGAAGATGTTGTTCGACCGTACACTTATGTTAAGGAGGAATGGGTTTCTACTAAAGGACAAGATCGGTGCGGCCCTGGCTGTTGGTGCATCACGAAATGGCGGCCAGGAATATACTATCTGGTCCATCCATGCCTGGATGCATATCCACGGAATGATCGTGGTGGGAGACAACAGTCATTTCGGTGGCATCGCACAAAAAGACGTGGATTCGGATGATATTGGAATGAAGACAGTCGAAGATACGGTAAACAAATTATGCAGCACCCTTAAGAAGTTTGAATCAACATAACATGAATGTACACAAAACCAGAGTATACACCAAACTAGCGCATACAAAAAACCTATCTACGATAACACATATGAATTATCTCTAACCTGATGAAGAGGCATGGTTATGAACGAGATACTTGAGATAATTGAGCAAGACCCTAAAAAAGACCCATCCGAGATAGCCCTGCTTACAGGGTATTCAGAAAAAGAGGTCCGAACACGCATCAAAGAACTTGAAGATAGCGGTATCATCCGTAAATATAAAGCGGTAATAGACTGGGACAGGGTCGGTGAAGAGTATGTCTATGCCATAATCGAGCTTAAGATTACACTGGGTGACAGGTCGGGATATGACACAATTGCCCAACGGATTGCCAGTTTTAATGCAGTCAGGTCCATACGTTTGATATCAGGGGATCATGACCTGTCATTAACAGTGAGGGGACAGTCAATGAAGGACGTGGCCTTTTTTGTGGCAGAGAAGATAGCGACACTTGACCAGGTTCAGAATACTGTTACCCATTTCGTGCTTAAGACTTACAAAGAGGACGGTGTGCCCCTCTTCGAGCAGGAAAAGTCCAGGCGGCTTGCCATATCGCCTTAGGTTTAAAGTGACAACTGATGACTAATGTAAAAAAGTTTCTCTCAGACAAAATTAAAACTGTTCCACCTTCAGGTATCAGGAAATACTTTGACATGGTCATAGGGATGGACGATGTTATCTCCCTGGGAGTGGGTGAGCCGGATTTCGTGACCCCGTGGCACATCAGGGAGGCATGTATCTATTCATTAGAGAAGGGATTCACGTCATATACATCAAATTCGGGTCTTATTGAACTCAGGGAGGTAATTTCGGATTTATTTCATAATGATTACAGGGTGGACTATAATCCCGAGGACCAGGTATTAGTGACCACAGGGGTCAGCGAAGCAGCAGACCTGGCCCTGCGTGCAGTGGTAAACCCAGGGGACGAAGTAATACTTCACGAGCCTTGTTATGTTTCCTACAAACCCAGTATTATACTGTCCGGAGGCACACCCGTCCCTGTATCCACAACCAGGGAGAATGAGTTCAGGGTGACAGGTGAGCAGATAGAGAGAGCCGTTACCGACAGGACGAAAGCAATTATTCTCAGTTATCCAAATAACCCCACAGGGGCTGTAATGCGTAAGCAGGACCTGGAGGAGATAGCCGATGTTATCGTAGAACACGACCTGCTGGTCATTTCCGATGAGGTCTATGACAAGCTGACTTATAACGGGAAACACACCTGCTTTTCATCCTTAAACGGTATGGAAGACCGCACTATATTGCTAAATGGCCTGTCAAAGTCCTATGCTATGACCGGGCAGCGAGTGGGGTATGCAATGGGGCCGCCCGGGCTTATCAGTGCCATGTTGCTCATACACCAGTATACCATGCTGTGCGCACCTATCACAGCCCAGATAGGGGCCATAGAGGCACTACGCAACGGCGAGGCCGAGATGCAGGCCATGGTAAGGGAATATAACCGCCGCAGAAGGCTTTTTGTGACCGGACTGAACAGGCTGGGCCTTGACTGTTTCGAGCCCAGGGGGGCATTCTATGCTTTTCCCTCAGTTGAATCTACTGGAATGACCTCGTCACAGTTCGCAGAGGAACTGCTGCACCAGCAGAAGGTGGCAGTGGTCCCCGGAGGGGTATTCGGGCAGTGCGGAGACGGGTTCTTGCGGTGTTCCTATGCTTCCGGCCTGGATGAACTGAAAACTGCGCTTGAAAGAATAGAGGAGTTCCTTTCATAAAAGGGATTCAGACAAGTACGACGAAACCGGCAAATGTGCCATACGGTTCGATCTGGTAAATAAAGATTAAGACTTTTTATTACTTCTTGATCCCAGCTTAAGTGTTTCGCAAACTATATGGTCAAATATAGTATTTCCAGAACAAATTAAAAAGTCTCAGACTGAAGTGCGATAGCTATGAAGTTTTGAGTAGTTATAATCAAAAAGTCACGATTATAAATGTTAAAATTTGTATTCAAAAGTTGTCATAAAATTTGAATGTTTTGAGAATTTGTGCAATTCTTTTATGTTAAATTAAGTTGATTGTGGTGTGGTGTTTATGGATATAACAATCATAGGTCTGGTTATCACATTGGCAGTTCTCGTTATGAATAACGGAGTTCCATACAATGCGATAAAGCTTTTCGAAAAATCGTATCGCGATGCATTGTCTGTTTTATTGGATGCAAAAAAGTGTGGGGAGATTTCTGAAGAAAATTATTATATAATGATTAATAAGATGGGGGATAGGTCAATAAGTCTTGATAATGATATAATTAAGATTAATAATGTTAAACGATTTTTACCAATTCTCTTAACAATAGAAGTAGGGATTATTACAATTCAGAACTTCGTTTGTTTTGGCCAGTATGAACAACTGTTTTTTTTTCTAATTAACGGTTTCTTGATGTTTATTATACTACTTGTATTGTTTTTTTTTATTTACAAAGAAATTAAATTAAATGAAAATAAAATTTTGAAATATCAGTTTGAATGCATGTCACATGTATGTAAGTATAAATATCACTTAAATGTTATATAGAATATTTGGCGCCCACAATCAAATCAGCGAACCTATCAATTCATTCAAGTTCAAATCTTTGAACATCCTTTCAGATACTTTTCGGATTTCAATCTGAGGTCTGTAACTTGGAGACTTTTTATTATTTCCTGATCCCAGCTTAAGTATTTCGCAAACTATATAAGCAAGTATAGCATTTCCAGAATAAATTAAAAAGTCTCCAAGTATGAAGGACAAATTCCTTACTACTAAAAATAATAATCCAAGGGTCAGGAACACCCACACCATAAACAGCTTGGCTGTGTACAGGGAGACAAACGAACACAGCAGTGAAGTAAAGACACCAATCTTCAGGAATATGTTTATCTTCCGGGCCGGGTTCATTTCCTTCATTTTTTCACTTCTGTATTACTACGGTCAATATATCCCCGTCCATTAATAAATGTTCCAGGCCGGCCCGCTGTCCCGCATGTTTAGCAGACCTGCCCCAGACCTGGGCATACCTGAACCTCTTTTTAAAATCGCGGTGGATATTATCACAAATATTACCTACATTCACCCCGTTCCTAACGATCATAGGCTCATCCAGGTCAGGGGGCTGACCCTGGGGTTTCATGAATATCCGGATGAATTTGAGCTGGTCGAAGATAGCATCCTTCAATGTATCCAGATTCTCGTCCTGGTCTGCAGAAATAAGTAATGCATCAGGGAAACGGGCCCTGACATCAGATATATGCTCATCATCGGCCAGGTCGACCTTATTGACAACTGTCACAGCCCTGATATACCTGCGATTGCCCAACAGGGCATCAATGAACTCGTCAATACCCACCTGGTCACGGATGAGCACATCGGCATTGTGGATCTTGTATTCCTTTAGAATGGACAGGATGATATCCCTGTCAAGTTCGGTTTCAACAGTGGCATTGATACTGACCCCGCCTCTGAACTTCCTTATTATCCTCACGTCGGGTTTTTTTGTATTGACCCTGATACCGGCATCATATAGTTCATTTTTTAGTATTTCCAGATGTCCGGTCTGGAATACGTCTATCAGAAACACGACCAGGTCGGCATTGCGGACCACTGATATGACTTCTTTCCCCCTTCCACGACCCGATGCCGCACCCCGGACCAGCCCGGGTACATCAAGTATCTGGATGGTGGCATCCTTATGGAACATTGTGCCAGGTATCACGTCCAGTGTAGTGAATTCGTATGCCGCTATCTTGGATTGGGCTCCTGTCAACCTGTTCAGCAGTGTTGATTTACCCACTGACGGGTAGCCCACCAGTACTACGGTCGCATCTCCTGATTTACGGACCGAATAACCTTCACCCCCTCCTTTGGACGAGGCCCGCTTTTGTACCTCTTCCTTCAGGCGGGACAGCTTGGCTTTCAGTTTACCAATATGGTGGGAAGTAGCCTTGTTGTAGGGGGTCTTGCGTATCTCGTCCTCTATGGATGTGATTTCTTCGTCCAGGCTCATTTCGATTCTATAACCGCTGGTGTCAGCATTAAGATTTTCCTAGTCTTGCCAGAAGAGGGTCAGTAATACCTACACTGGAAAAAGCACGTATTCGTCTCATGCACGACTCGCATACGCCGCAGGGCAGGGGTCCGGCAGTGTAGCATGACCATGAGTATTCCATAGGTGCCTGTATCTTAAGCCCCAGTTTTACAATTCCCTCTTTATCAAGGCCCGCAAGGGGTGCGAAAATGGTAGGATGGTTCAAGGTGCCGTATTCCATAGCACTGTCAAAAAGTTCTATGAACTTAGGTGTATTGTCAGGGAATGTAGCTCCCTCTTCTGCATCGAATCCCACTACAATATGTTCCAGTCCGTGCTCTTCGGCAAAGGCCGCGGCAATCGACAAAAAGACCATGTTTCGCGCCGGAACCCAGACGATTCGGGCGTTTTCTTCTGATCTTTCCAGATCGTCCAGGTCATTGGCAGACGGCCCTGGCAGTTCCCTGTCTCCTGTGAGGGCGCTGCTAAAGTCCCTGTACCAGGGCAGGGGGATTACATGGTGCCGACAGCCATATTTGCTGCATATGGCTGCAGCGTTCTCAATCTCGATGGTGGCCGCTTGCTGTCCGTAGTCAAATGTGAGACAGATCACGCTGCCAAAGGTGCCCAGGGCCTGCTTGAACGCCACTGTGGAATCCAGGCCCGAGGATAGTAATGCTATTGCGCCTGTCATGATAAGGGATTAAAGGCAGGATTGGATGAAAAGGATTACTGAAATACCTGTTATTCGCTGGAAAGACCACCCAGGTCCTCAGCCTCAAGTCCTTCTATATCTGCTTTTAATTTTGTACATTTACCTGAATTGGATCTGGGGTACAGCCTCTATAGGCTGGGAACCAAATATTTACTCACTATCCACGAAACGTAATCTCGTAAGCAATAGCCAGACACCTGTTAAATCAGTTCATCAGTCGTTCTGTTTTCCCTTTTTGCATCTCCTGAATGTCAGGGAGATAATTAGGATCAGTGCAATTGCGGACATTATTTTGAATCCTGGAATGCCTTTTGATGCCGATGACCCTTTAGAAGATTGTTCTGAAGAGATGGATGTCGATGCCCCCTCGACAGGAGGCTCTATTTCAACTACGAGAAATGAGCCTGATGGAACCGCATAGTCTTCAACCGCCTGGAACCGTATAGTATTCTTTCCAACCTCCAGATGTTCAGTAATCACACGTATATCAATATCCAGGTCAGGATGGGGTTTGCCGTCGCAGATGCCTGACCAGTTCATGTCATTAATCCACAACCTATTCGCATCCCAATTGCCTGACTGGACAATGGTCCACAATGTAGCCTTTTTTACCGGACCCTGTGAAATTGTGGGCTTCATCATCTCAGTGATCGTCTGGTCAGCCGTAGTGTAGGTTGATGTATCGCCATCCTCAAGCCCGGAATTGAGTATGTCACATCCTTCATTGATCCAGTATTCTATGTCAGTTCCTTCCTCATCGGTATACACTACAAGCAAACCCACACCGTTTATACAGAAGAATGAGCCATCTGGCCCGGTGTTTTCTATCACTACTGCATAACTACCATTTTGTGTTACATAGTTGGTCACGTCGTATGACCATGTGCCAGCAGGATAGTCATATATTCCCCACCCCTTTCTGTCACTATACTCTTTGTCCGGGTCAATCTCAACTCCGTCCAGGGTCAACTTCATATCAGGATACCTGCCGGTTGAGCCTTTGGCACTCCAGGTCCAGTAATTATACAGTCGCGCAAATTTCACTACCGCACCTTCAGGTAAAGAGACCGAATTATGCACAGTATAAGTATCACCAGTCCACAGCTTCTCGCTGTAATAACTGTCCCCTACTGTATAGTTCAATCCGCCTTTAATAGTGTCATGACTAAAAGTTGAAAGCGGTTTATCGGCTGCATATCCATTTATTTCCGGTTCCTGCGCTGCTGCCGTAACTGTTAGTAAGCCCAGTAATATTATGCATAAAATTATATTTCTTTTAAGTATATTTAATTCCATTGACTAATTCACTCCTTATGCCCGGAACATTAGTGTCCTGGTTTTGTTTCCCATTCCTTCGTATGTTTCCGGAACATTTAATGCAATAAATGGAGTTTTGAAAATGTTTTAAACAACCATCACATTAAATGATTCCAATGAATTTACATCTATGTCAAGTCCCTGTTTGTAAAGATTCCCCTCTTCAGCTACATTGGCTGCTATAGCATCAATAAACCGTTGGATGACTCTATGCGTTCCAACGTGATCAAGTATCATAAAATATACTCTTAATTATGGTTAAGTTTTATTGAAATTTCACCGCAAAGTTCGCAAAGAACGCAAAGTTTATCACAATGAATGGATTTAAGCTTTACATTTTCAGTATGTCCTCGATTCTAAAATAATATCGCAATAGCGGAGAGCTTTACAAATCTTGTTTTGCTTATGAACAAGTGCTGCAACTGCTATGGGTTGTATTGTACAAAGACGAGGTAAGTTTCAAAGTGTTCATGTCAGATATGTACGAAGAGTGCGTAGTACGATCAAAGAATATATGATTAGATGGCCATCTCCATGACTCAGCAATATGGGGGTGTAGGTTGATGGATCATCAGGGAGCCATCGATAATATGTCTACATCTTCTTAAATATTCCAATGTGGGATAGAGGGAGCTATCTCATATGGATACATTGTTCGGAGATACTGTTCAGATACCTCACTACCGGGCACGCCTTCAGACACAGCCTATAGGGGCTGGCGTAAGGTAGTGCCCTCACCCAAGCCCACCATCAAGACCGCTAAAAACCTAAAGATAAAAGTAAGGAATTGTCAAATGAGAAATAAGTCAACAATAAAGCCTCAAGACCAAAAGATTTGACAACCCTAAAATTAACAAGCATCAAAGTTTCCGTTCACAATTCTATCCTTTCTTTGATCAACTCTCCCAGCTTTTTAGCCTCTGCCATAACATCAGGTTCGTCCTTAACCGACCTGTAACTTTTCAAAAATCTGGCCGACCCGTTAACATACGGTTTATTGTCTGGAAGAAGTTCAAGATATCCTTCATATGCCTCCTCGACACCCAAGTCCATTCCTGACAACTCTTTCGAATATACATTCCAGATAGCAAATGCACAGGTCTCGCCAGATCCGCATACAAAGCAGCACGGTGTCCCTTTAGCAGTCATGGTACCTACAACTTCCATACCTCCTGCCCCCAGGGCATCTCCCATCCACTGAGCCACCATCTGTTCAGCCGCCACACCTACAGCCAATGTTGCTACTACTTTTTTGCTGAGTAGTAGCTTGAGATGACGCTTTGAGTAAAGACGCTCAATAAACGCCTTCATAAAAGCGCTTGCTGCGCCGTAGTAGGTGGGTGATCCAACCACAATGGCATCCGCTTCCATTACTTTTTCAGAGAGCCACCTGAAATCATCATTAATCACACATACATTCGTTTGTACGCATTTCATGCATGCAATACAGGGACCCACGTTTATTTCAGAAAGTTTGATAAACTCGGTCTTCGCCCCGGTTGCATCAAGTACGGCTTTCACCAAAACATCTGTGTTGCTGTTCTTTGTGGGACTTCCACTAACACCAAGTACTTTCATGATCTATCTCCATGGCAAACCGACATATTGATGTCAAGTACATTCATGAACATGTCGCAGCCTGTGAACAGTTCCATTACACTAATTAAAGGTCTCATTCTTGTCATGTTCATCAACCCTAATATGTTTACAACCCTGCTCTTTCAACAATAAGGTCAGCCACCTGTTTATTATCATTGAAGGGGAAATCGCTGGCCTTTAGCAGTTTTCCTGCTTCACCTGCACTAACTTCAAGATCGCCTGCTTTGCAGATGGTGTTTGCACCTTCAGGGAATGCTGCCAGCAGGTCTTCCGGCGACATTATCGGGAACTTAGCTCCGGCAAGTCCCCCAACGATCTGAGCATGGATTTCATCTCTGACATTCATACTTCTACCTCCATCATTGATTTTATCTCACTGGCTGTTTTGGAGATCGAACAGTCATTTCCGTGTGTCCCATATCCAAAACAAGTGCTTTTTACAGCTTCTGGTGATCTCGCAGCATCTTCTTTTGTTAAATTATTATTTCCGCATTTCCAAACAGGCATTTATTTCACCTCAATGTCCCATTAGTCAGTTATTAATATATACTTGACCGTTAGTAAAATATACTAAATACATTATTCTACACAAAAATGACCTTGTAAGTTGTGATAGAAACCTTTTATTATCTGCTATTTAAATATATGTGATGATTGAAATGATCGATTCTCATCAAGATATCCTCGAAATAAAGGACAAATTATCCACCATACATACAGACCTGAAACGACTGATAGAGCGTTCAAGCCAGGAGCATCTGGAATCAATTATTTCTGGTTTGCAAAGGGACTTTTCAAACGGTATTGTGGGCTACCTGGACCATCAGGCAGATAAGGATATTGAAAACAATATGATCAAAGAATGTGAGATGCGGGAGACATGTAAATCAAAATTCAAAGGTTTCCTGCAAAATAATGCAGACCTGATCAAACATTCAAACATTGATGAAAATATCATTGTGCAAAATCGGTCCGAATTGATGGAAATGAAAAGTAGTGCACCATTTGAACAATGTGATATTTGTTTCTCAGAGGTATCAAATGTCCTGGAAAAACAGATAAGTTTGATGCGTTCATTACAAATCTACCGCAAAGAGGAAGAAAAAAAACCGTTCATGCCGGAAATAGCTGAGGAAACCATTGTCAAGGATCTATTTGAACCATTGTCCAATAAACAACGGTTCCTAATCCTAAAAGCAGTGTCAATGGAGACAAAAACCTTTACAGCACTTTCTGAACTGACGAAATTGCGAGGAGGCAATTTACTGTTTCATTTGCAAAAATTACTTGATAATGGGTTTATAATACAACGCCATGAACGGGGGGACTACATGATAACTGAAAAAGGATATACCATACTCAAAGGTGTCAATGATATTTATTCCAGATTAAAATCCTGATAACTGATAATGACTCAAATTATCATCTGGCAAATTCAACCTGGTTACCCAGATACCTCACCACCGGACACGCCTTCAAACACAACCCGCAGTGATTGCAGTTCTCATTCACCACAGCCTGTCCATTCTTCACTTTTACACCCCGTACCTCACATTTTGCCACGCACAGCCCGCAGCCCGTACACTCTATCGATCGCCGGATCAAAGATTCTGCCCCCCTCATCAACCGCCTGGCTCCGGCATCGGTATCGCTCCTTGCAGTCACAGTGCCAGATGCGAACACCTGCACATTATCCTCACCCCTTCCGGACGTGATCACACCATCCATGGAATGCACCTCACCCAGTACCCTAAGCATTCCCGAACCCTCGATAGCCTCAAGATTCAGAGGCATACCAAAACTACCCTCAGCCGAAACCCCGCCAGCCTTACACGGCCTGTACCCCAGCACCATCGAGAACCCCATCTCACCGCCGAACTCTCCAGGCACCAGGTTGATTCCCAGCCTCTCAGCCATCTCCCGCTGCACCTTCGGAGGATTCTGCCAGCGCCAGAGCCCGTAATCCACCCAGCCCCGGCCGTATCCAAATTTATCTGCATGGGACCGAAGCTTCTTCTCGAACTTAGCCCACATTTCAGGATGAATATTCCTGATACGTGACATCTCGGCCATGCTCCCCGACGGGCACAGCCAGCATCCGATCCGGTCGAACCCCTGTTCATATAACGGATTGTACGGCGCCCCTTTCCAGAACAGATACAACCAGATATGCAGCGCAGTCCAGTTCTGAATTGGCGATGCCGCTATTTGGTTACCTATCCAGGGATTCTTCCATATCTTATCACTTCTGGCCCGGCCCTCGCTTTCGTACTTGCGCTGGCCGATAAATGTCAGGCAGCCCTCAGGGAAGTTCTCTTCAATGAGCATGGAAATCGGGCCAAGTTTACAGGTCTTGCAGCACCATCTCGCCTCGACCGTGGGTGGTCCGAAAGCATCGATGGAGTCCCAGAATACTTCTCCTGCATGATATGTCCTGACAGTCAGGCCGTAATGCCTGCCAACTTCTTCCACATTCTCCAGTGTCTCAGGGAACTCCAGTCCGGTATTGGCAAACAGTACATCGAACCCGTCCAGGCAGTCCATGACCAGCAGTAAAGTGGCCAGGCTGTCCTTGCCCCCCGAGTACGATACACTAACCGGCCGGTTTGTGGATCTGGAAACATTCCTTATAAAATTGTGCGCCTTTGCCTCAAAATCCTTCAGGATATTAAGATTGGCAGTAACTACATCATCCCATGAATGGGGGACGATTTCTGTAACTGTTTCAACTATTCCGCTCCACCTGGTCTTGACAGCCACGCCTCTTGAGACTTCCACCATTTCCCTGCCATTCATCTTAGCCCTGCCCGCAGACACGGGTATGCCTTCGGGGGACAGGACAATCACTTCATCACCAGGTATAATCCCGGGATCGGCATCGATAACGCCGGGTGCCAGCGTGCTGGCACCTTTTTGTATGAACGGTACTGCCGATTCGTCTATAATCACCCAGTGGCGGCGGTCATCCATTTCAGTGAAGATCCTGGCTGCCCCTTCCATCCTGGGGAGCAGTACCCACTTACCCGACTCTACATCGAACCTGATATTGGCAAGGGCCACGCCACCGGCTATGATCTCTTCCATCCTGTCGTCCGATGGCACTTTGTTCATAATGGCGATAGTCCCCTCAGGTATCATAGGATTACCGAACTGCGCTATCGCAGTGGCGTTGATGTGGTTAATATCATGCTGGAATGCAGGCCTGATATCACCAGGAGGTGTAACCTTGACCTTGACAGCAGGTGAGTGGCATGCACATATGGGCTCCAGTACCGGTAGATCGCATTGGGGGCACCAGTGCAGCACCATCTTTCCCAGGTATATCTTTGTCATGTGCCATCATATGACAGAGAAGTATAGAAATATTGTGCCAGATGTAAAAACATATTTAATCAAAGTAATGGCATATACTATCTGAATGAAAATCATTGTTAATATTTTATGATTGGGAGTCTTGTGTTAAATGATTGCTCAGGAACAGATTGAATCAGTTGTTCAGGTCATAGTTGAAGGTTATGAGCCAATGAAGATAATTTTGTTTGGGTCATATGCATACGGGCATCCAACGAAGGATAGTGATTTAGATCTATTAATTATAAAAGATGGTGAAGCTTCCGGAATACAGAAAAATCGCCATGTTAGAAATATTCTCAAGGATTTTTTAATTCCAATAGATGTTATTGTCAAAACCAGTCAAGAATTCGATATGTTAAAAGACGTTATCGGCACAGTTATCTATCCTGCAAAAAAATATGGGAAAGTTGTCTATGAACAAAAATGAGATTATAGATGACCTGATCATAAAATGGGTAAATATTGCTGATAGGGATTTGATGACAGCAGAGCAGGGGCTTAAGGTGTATCCTGTTCTTTCGGAAATTGTATGTTTCCATTGTCAACAGGCGGCTGAGAAATATCCCTAAAGTTGGTGTCTAAAAAATAACTGGAAAATGTGACAGTACCGTGCCAGATAATATACTGATATTGAATTATATTGATATGAACTGATATAGACTGGTCAATTTTCGGGTGGGGACATGAAATATAAACAGATAATCAAAGTGTTGGCCTTCGCACTTTCATTGAACCTGATAGTAGCATTTGCAAAGCTGGTATACGGCCACCTGACCGGGTCCATCAGCATGAAGGCCGATGGCTTTCACTCACTAATGGACGGTGCATCGACCACTGTGGGAATGCTGGGTATCTGGGTGGCGTCCCGCCCGCCTGATGAATCCCATCCTTACGGGCACCGCAAACATGAGCAGTTCGCCTCGCTGTTCATAGCCGGCCTGCTGCTCATCACAGGGTTCGAAGTGGCCAGGGGTGCCATTCAAACCATATATGAACCTTCTATCCCCAGGGTCACCTCATTGAGTTTTGTAATTATGCTGGGTACCATGGCCGTTAACCTTTTTATCACCAAACTTGAAAGCCAAAAGGGCAGGGAATATAACAGCCAGATACTGATCGCCGATTCCCTCCACACCAGAAGTGATATCTTTGTATCCATTGGCGTTATCTGCAGTCTGGTAGCAGTTAAGGCAGGCTACCCGATAATCGATGTAGTTGCAGGTATCGTGATCGCACTTATCATTGCCAAGGCCGGGCTGGACGTGTTGAGGGAAGTATCTTTCGCACTGCTGGATGCATCGGTCCTGGATACTGATATGCTGTGTGGGATTGCACTGGAAATAGAGGGGGTTGAGGACTGCCACAATATCAGGACCAGGGGTACAGCCGATAATGTCTATATAGACCTGCATGTGCATGTAAGGGAAGATATGCGCATGGACGAAGCACACTGTCTCGCTCATGCAGTGGAGAACCACATCAAGGAGAGGGTGGAAGGTGTGAAAGATGTGGTGGTGCATCTTGAGCCCACCAATAAAATGTAATTGCATTGACAATTCTATTTTGAATACGTTGATATTTTTGTATTACAATGTATTACATGGAGATTAAAATGACCACGACCGTTTCAGTACGTCTTCCTGATGAGATTCTTAATGAACTGGAAATTCTTACAAATACAATCGATAGGTCAAGAACATATATAATCCGCAAGGCAATTGAAACATATCTTCATGAATATGCTGATTACCAGATAGCATTGGAACGCTTGAACGATAAAGATGATGAAATTATCTCAAGTGAAGAAATGAGGGAGCGCCTTGAGCTATAAGATTGTGTATAAATCTTCTGCCTCTAAGGATATAAAACATCTGGATAAAGATGTTGGACGGCATATACTAAATCAATTAGAAACGCACCTGTCAGACAACCCCAATTGTGGCACCCTTTTAAAGGGGCAATTTAAATGAATGTTAAAATATCGAGTTGCTAATTACCGTGTGGTTTACACGAAGACAAAATCTGAAGTATTGATCTTGCGAATCGGAAATAGGGAGGACGTATATAAGTAAACAGACCCGCTTATTTTGCGGGTTTGTTACAATATACAGAGGCTGTCTATTAATTATTGTGACTAATTAAACCATTTTTTCTTTGTAACTATTCGGCCATCCTTAAGACCGGATG
>Ga0255431_1121_pt1 | contig 14998 bp, 10 predicted proteins | sample ANMaggSeSYBR02J5_FD_182633 | JGI IMG/M metagenome (GOLD analysis project Ga0255431, IMG submission 182633) | Sediment cell enrichment communities from methane seep in Santa Monica Basin, California, United Staets - ANME aggregate JGI... | ecosystem: Environmental > Aquatic > Marine > Cold seeps >... | reverse complement strand
TGCACCTGAAACAAACAAATGAACCGGTTGGATACCTTTTTTTCTACGAAGTTCACGCACGAGCTCGAAAGCAATTTTTGCCCCCAAGCTGTGGCCGAAGAAAGCAAATGGCACATCAAAATAGGGTGCAAGGGCTTCGACCATGGCTTCAACAAGGGATGCAAGTATTCTAAATGGCGGTTCGGCAATCCGGTTTTCGCGACCTGGAAGCTGAACAGCGCAAACCTCAACGCCTTCCGGCATATTCTCTGACCATTGGCGAAAAATCGAGGCACCACCCCCTGCATACAGAAAACAAAACAGGCGAAGACGAGTTTTTGGGTTTCGTTTCTCCGGGATTACCCAGGGGCTATTTCTATATTTGGATTCCATACTAAGATCTATTTTTTTTTCCGCCCACTTGCTAACGCTCTTAACGGCAATATCGCGACCTGTGAGCTCTTCTGCCCAACATAAACAAGGCAAAAGGGAAGAACGCATATTCCGAGAACAATCCTTTTTATCTTGTACTCAATTGTTATTCCATCTTAACAATTAACATTGACCACTGACCATTGTTAATTGTCCATTGATATCTGCCTCTCCGCCCCCAACGGCTTAAATAGCAACATCATGGCCGGGGCCAGAAAAAAGTCGGCCAGAAGCGCCCAGAGAAAGGCAAAGGCTGCAAGCAGCCCGAAGTGGACTGTAGTATAGATATCCGACAGACCAAAGACCGAAAACCCTGCGACCAGCGTCATGGTAGTAAACATAATGGGCCTGCCCACGGTCAAAAGTGTGGCCTTGAGCGCCTCTTCATATGTACCTGTGCGGTTGAACTCCCTCCGGTAGCGCATAAAGAAGTGGATGGTATCGTCTACCGCAACCCCGATAATAACAGGAGCCATGATCATTAAAGGCATACTCATATATACATCCAGGAAACCCATTAATCCTAAAGCAATCAACACCGGAAATACATTGGGAATCATGCTTATCAGTCCCAGTTTAAAAGAACGTAAAACAATGATCATCATGCAGGTAATAACTGAAAAGGCCAGGATAAAACACCTCTTCTGGCCCTGAGCCACATAATCGGACATGGCCCTGACCCATGACATTATCCCTGCGTATTCCACCTTGATGGATGGATCGAGATTTTCTTTAACGAATCTGTCGATGTCAGACATGAATGTGCGAACATCTTTGGTGCTGAGGCTTTTGGTGCGCACATTCAGGCGCGCGATGTCATAATTAAAGCTTACCTGCTTATCCAGCTCTTCACCGCCAGATGTTTCATAGAGAAAAAGGTATTCTGTCGCCTGTGCCCGGGTTTCAGGCAGAGTGTAATAGTCCATCCGGTTTTCATGCATGGCACGACGCATCTTTTTTATGGTATCTATCACACTGCTGGTCTTCCAGGTTAGCGGATGTTTGTCTATCTGGTTTTGCAACGTTTCCATCTGGCTTAAGAATTCGATATCCTTTATCCCGTCTTTCTTTCCGGTATCCAGCATGACCTCCATGGCCATGGAGCCGCCCATGTGTGAATCCACATAATCATAAGCCTGCCTGACCTTAAGATCGGTGCTGATACTAAGAATAGAGTTGGTTTCAATCTCAACGAGAGAGTAGCCATAAAGTGATGCCATAATCAGCACAACAAATATCCCCAGGATGATCCGGGGGTATTTCAGATTAAGAGAAGCGATTCTTTTAAGCGCCCGGTCGAAGATGTCATTTCTGCCTTCAGACCTCTCCTTTTCTTTTACGTTTTTCTTATTCTTGCCGAAAGAAAATATAATGGAAACCATGACCATGGATAACAAAAAGGCCAGAATCACGCCAATAGCTGCATACACACCCATTTCCCGCATGGGTTTGATCACGGTGCCAAGAAAGGAAAAAAAGCCGGCAGCCGTGGTTAAACTGGTAAGTAAACAGGGAATACCCACAAGGGCAAGCGCCTTGACAATCGCCTCCCTGCGTGCAAGGCCCCGGTCCTGTTGATCCTGAAATTCAGAAATGATGTGCATGGAATCCCCGATTCCCACACAGATTAAGAGTATGGGCAGCATGGCTACGACCAGACTCAAGGCCCAATCCAGTATCCCAGCCACTGCCAGGGTCCAGAATACACTCAATATTACCACCAGAAGAGGGGTAACAACTCCCCTGACCCCACGGGCGACCCAGAACAGAATCAACATCTGCAACCCAAGACAGGTAAGGCCCAAAACCGACATCTCCCTGGCGGCTATCCCATCCATTTCCAAATCAATAATCGGCCCGCCCACTGCGTATACTTTTAGGTTGGCATACTCAGGTTTGGCCAGAATCCTGTAAACCACCGGAGGGATCTCCTTGCGCGGGTCAACCTTTTTATCCGGGTACCTTTCACACTCTAAAAGGATGGCCGCGGTTCTGGCATCCCGTGAGATAAGATTATCGAGATAAAGGGGCTCGTTCATAGCCCTCTTTTTGACCAATCCCATCTCCTCTGGTGTTTCGGGGATTTCCTCTATCAGGTCGGAAATCTCAATCCCGCCTTCGACGCCCTCCATGTACTCAACATTGCCGAGAAACTTCATATCCTTTACATAGGGAACATGTGCTTCCAGATCTTCAGCCAGTTTTTTGATCATTCGGATAGTTTCTGGTTTGAAAAAATTATCGGTTTCGATGAGGACATAGACAAAGTCATCATTGCCAAAGGTATCCCTGAATTTTTCAAGAAGGAGTTTGGTGGGATCGCCTTCGAGAAAGAATGACTCATTGGAATTGTCCATTCTGAGGCTGCGCATCTCGTAGAAGGCGAAGATGGTCAGCAGAGATATGAGGAGCAGCAAAAGCCATCTAAAGCGCAGGATGCCTTCTGCCAAACGAGCAAAAAAGGTATTGGTGCCGCTGAAATATTTAGAAATCACGCCGTGATTCATAACTTTCCTTTTTTCGTATTTCTATTCCGGTTTTGAAAGAAAACGCTTTGCTAAGACACAGCCCTGGTAACAGAAAGTAAGGTACCTACACCCGCTAAGATAAAAAATGCGCCGGCTCCGATTTTGATATAATTCGGTGGAATAAACCTGCTGATTGCATCACCTAAAAATACTGCGATAAGGGAACTTATGACCAGGGCGCCGGCAGATCCTAAAAACACGGAAATCCTTGAAGAACCGCAATCCGCAGATAGACAGAAAGTGGCAAGCTGGGTCTTGTCCCCAAGCTCAGCCAAAAATACCAAACCAAATGTTGTCATCAAAAGTTTAAGATCCATAAACTGCCTCGGGTTCAAACACCCTTTCACTTCGGGCGAGGATCAACACAGCCCGTAATATACCGCCTTTTAGAATCTGCCGGTCAGTCAGCAGTTCGTTGTTTTGTGCAACGCAGCAGGAACTATACACCCGCCTGCCTCGCCTGAGCGCTCGCGATGGCGGGCAGGTAACAAACTACTCCGACAAAAAAAGACAAAAAAATATCAGATCAGAGATACCGTTTATTGCCTTGCAGGGTATAGTAATTAGAAGCGGTAGGTCAAGGTTGCGCCAAACATCCGGGGTTCGCTGTCTTCACCCATCACGGCTGTACCCCACTCAGCTTTCCAGGTCTCGTATTCCTCGTCAAATACGTTTTTGCACCAGAAGACAATGTCAAAATGCTCTATTTCATAGCCCAGACGCAGGTTGACTAACTCATAACCATCTTCTTTCACCCTGTTTTTGACATCACAATAGAAACTACCTGTCCCAAGGAGATCCACCCGACCAAAGAAACCGCTCAGGTGACGGTACTGTATGCCTAAATTATAGGTGTATTTTGGCGCATTCGGCAGGTCTTTGTCTTCATAGTCGTATTGTATAGTACCAGGGGGCCAGGTGGACCAGTCCGCTTCCGTGGCGGTCCAGTCATCAATCTTTGCTTCGGTGTATCCAAAACCGGCAAAGAGATCCAGCCCCTGCATGGGGCGGGCCTGGAGTTCTAATTCAACTCCCATGGAGTGAGCCTCGGCGGCATTTGTAATCTGCGCTACTGACAGTATAGGATGCCATTCAGAAACCTGCTTGTCTTTTATATCAATATAGAAGGCTGATAAGTTCGCCATTAGTTTGTTATTCAGCCACGACGTCTTTGTCCCTATCTCGTAGTTCCAGGTGTATTCCGGGTCATAGGTGAAATTTTCTTTACAGGTTGCTGTGGAATAATTGTATCCACCGGCAAGATACCCTTTGGAAACCGAGGCGTAGGTCATGATGTTATCGGTAAAATCATAGGCGATAGAGAACTTAGGCAAAACCTCATCATTGTCAAAGTCTTTCCCAAAATCTATACTTTGTGGGATCCCGGTCCCCGGATCTATAAATTCATATGTTTGATCACCTTCTAAATCCAGATGGTCATAACGCAGACCCGCGGTCAGATGGAGTCGGTCAAAAAGCGTATATGTGCCCTGGCCAAACACGGCGTAACCCCTGATGTCTATATCTGTTTTGTGGTTCCCAAACGCTTGAGACTTAAAACCGATATCGGCTTCTTCCTTAAAACCATAAAGGCCCGCCAGCCACTCAAAAGGCCCGTGGTTATTGGGAGAGAAAATCCTCACCTCTTGGCTTAACAGGTCATTTCCCCATTTCCAAAAATGATTTCCCAAGGTGGGAAGAGGGCTCACATCAGTATCGTAGGCCAATTTTTGCTCATAGTCACGCCTGCCGGTAACTGATAGAAGCTTAAATAGCTCCCCTTCATACTTTACCCGAAGGTTCTGGCCATTACCTTCTTGTTCCCAATAATATTCACCAGCATCACAATTGATTGTATGGCGGTCTGTTTCAAAGGGACCATCCAAGAATCTCACATAACCTGCATTATCATCACTATCCATGGCATCGGCAATCAAGGAAATATCCCACCTGTCTGTGGGGGTCCAGCGCAAGGTTCCCCTGCCGTTTATATGGTCTATTTTGCCCGCCTCCTCATCGTCATTGTATTCATTTTTCATGAAACCATCTGAATCTTCCCACTGCCCGGCAAGCCCCAGGTACAGTTTGTCTCTTATTAGAGGACCGCTGATATTACCTCCAGTCCGGTAGCTATCAACATTGCCGTGGGAGGTATCATAATTGCCGTATTCACCAAAAATTTTTCCTCGCAGCTCGTTATCAGGTTGTTTGGTGACAATATTGATGACCCCGGATTCACTGTTTCTTCCATAGAGGGTTCCCTGGGGACCTTTGAGAACTTCAACCCGCTCAATATCAAAGAGGTCGGGATTATGCATATGATGAAGAGGGAAATTGACATCGTCCACATAGAATCCGGCGGGTGAATATAAAGAGCCATCAAAGCTGGAGATACCCCGGATAACAATAACATTCTCGCCGGGGACACGTCTCACATACACGTTCGGGGTAAAACGCGTCAGTTCGATGGTATTTTCAATACCCGCATCCTCAATCTGAATATCTGAGAAAACAGATATGCTCATAGGCACATCTTGAACGTTTTCTTCCCTTTTTTGGACGGTAACTGTCATTGTCTCCAGTTCATATTCTTCGGGAGCCTTTTCCTCCTGCGCTGTTTCTTGTTTCGGTTCTACCTCCTGCGCGATTGCAAAAGGCGCTAAAAAAAGATTTAAAACTACTGAAACTGCGAATACCGTTGCCAAAACACCTGCCAACAAAAATTTTCTTTTCCAATTTTTCACAATCCTTCCTCCTTTCTTAAGTATGCTTTTATCAGGCATCAATTACATCCGCAGATTTCGCAGATTATTTAAACATCCAATAATCTCTCAATCATATCCCTTCTTTGTGCCTGGTTTGTGTCTTAGTGGCTGAACTGTTACAAATGACTTACCTTCCAGCCTCTTGCCTCTTGCCTGCTTTTCCAAAACCTGCTGTATAATCCGCCCGATTTCAAAAGGTCTTCATGTTTGCCAACCTGCTCAATCTTTCCTTCGCCGTTAAGCACAATGATCTGATCTGCGCTGGTAATGGTCGAAAGCCTGTGTGCGATGATAATGAGTGTCCTGGATTCAACCAGTGCATTGATCGCGTCTTGAATGAGATGCTCGTTTTCAGGATCGACCGAGGAGGTGGCCTCGTCCAGCAGGATGATGGGCGCGTCTTTCAGGATGGCGCGGGCAATGGAGATGCGCTGTTTTTCACCGCCGGAAAATGTCGAGCCGCCTTCACCGACCATGGTGTCGTAACCATGGGGCAGCCTGGTGATAAAGTCATGGCACCGAGCTGTTCTGGCCGCCTCTATAATCTGATCCTTAGTGGCGTTTTTAGAGCCGTAAGCAATATTGGTATAAATGGTATCATTGAAAAGATAAACATCCTGAAAGACCATGCTAACCAGGGAGAGCAGCTCATCCATCTTCATCTCTTTGATATTGTGGCCGCCGATTCTAATCTCACCGGCATCAACATCCCAAAACCTGGCAATCAGACTCGTAATTGTGGTTTTGCCAGCGCCTGAAGGCCCCACCAGGGCGGTTATGGTTTTTTCCGGAATGATGAAGCTGACATTTTGAAGAACCGGACTTTCATCATACCCGAACGTTACATTCCTGAATTCTGTGTCAAAGGTTTTCGGGACAGGGCCATCCACAGGTTCGGGAAGGGGAGGTGTATCCAACAACTGCTTGATTCTTTCAATGGTCACTTCCGTTGTCCGGACCACTTCAAAAGCCGAGCTAATCGCCTTGATCGGTTCATATATCCGCAACCCTAAAATAAGAAAGATGAGAAATGTGAACAGCGTGATTTCACCGCCAAGAAAAAGGTAGGCGCCAGCCAGCAAGATGAGGGTAAAACCGAGATCAGGCAGGGCCTTGAAAGCCATCAAAGGGGGTACCGACTTAAGCACCATTGCCAGGTTATCGCTCTTAAATTTCTGTAACGCATCATCAAACTTTGAAAAGCGTTTTCCAGTCTGTTTAAATGCCTTGACAACCTCCATCCCCTGAACATATTCGATGATTTTTGAACTGATATTGATCAGGGAATTTGATCTTTTTTTCACCCCGGTGCGCAGTATCCTCTGGCATATCATAAAAAACGGAATAGCAATCGGAACTACCGCCAGAGTGACGAATGAGAGTCGCCAGTCAATAAAAAACAAGGATGGAGCAATAACCATGGGCAGGGTAATGGCCGTGATCAATTGAGGAAAGGCCATTCTGGGGATGAGTGCGACCAGCGCTAATTCATCCGAAACCATGGCGTTGAGATCGCCAAGCGTTTTTTTGCTGAAATAACCCATGGACAGCTTGCGGAGATGTTCACCGACAATGATACGAATCCGTTCGGAAAGTCTTGTTCCTATGGGATATGCAACGCGGGCAAAAAGATAGAAAAAGATCCCCTGAATAAGAAAACAGGCTGCCATACCGGCTGTATAATTAATTACCTTCCTTGTGGTTAAGGACCCGGTTAGAAGCTCATTTAAGGTCAGAAGGAGAAATCCGTATGGTGCGCCGGCAAAAACCGATTCGATCGCCTTGAATACCGCGGAAAGATAGAATTTGCCCTTCAATTCGGGTACCAGTTTTAATATTTCTTGCATGAGCCTGAACATATGCTTATTTCCTTATACCTCAATTAAGCTTTTAGCAGTTAGCTTTTAGCAATTAGCAATTGCCTGGTTCCCATGCTCCAGCGTGGGAATCCGCCAGAGCCCTTTGGCGGATATGCATTCCCACGCTGGAGCATGGGAACGAGAAAACCTTGAACTTTGAACCTCTGAACCGTGAACGGTTACTTAAAGTTTCCAACCCAGGGTAGCTTTGTGCGCATCCCACATTTTTTTATACAAGCTGCCGGCCTCAAGAAGTTCATTGTGAGTGCCTCGCGCAACAACCTTTCCTTTGTCCACAACCAGGATTTGATCCGCGCCGGTAATAGTTGACAGCCTGTGCGCAATGATAATAAGCGTTTTATTCCTGGCCAGTTCATTGATCGCCTCCTGGATGAGCGCTTCATTTTCCGGGTCAATAAACGCGGTGGCCTCATCCAAAACAAGAATTGGGGCGTTTTTGAGTAAGGCGCGGGCAATTGACAGCCGCTGTTTCTCTCCGCCGGAAATATTTACGCCCCTTTCACCGATAACACTCTGGTAGCCATCCGGCAGGCCCATAATAAAATCATGGCAATGGGCAGCCCTGGCCGCGCCTTCTATTTCACTCTGGTCGGCATCCGGCCTGCCCATCCTGAGGTTTTCATAAATAGAGTCGTTAAATAGAAAAATGTTCTGAAAAACAAAGGTTGTCTCGTCCATAAGGTCTTTTATCTTTATATCCCTTATGTCCGTATCTCCCAGACTGATCGAACCGGCATCAACATCCCAGAATCGGGGGATAAGCCGCGCCAATGTTGTTTTGCCGGCGCCGGAAGGACCAACAAGGGCCATAAACTTACCTGCATGAATCTCAAAATCGACACCTTTAAGGACTTTTTTATCCTTATAGGCAAATTCGACATCCCGCGCCAAAACACTGCCGCCTTTAGCGATTTTACCCACTGCCGGTTCGGGCAGGGACTTTGCGCCAAGGATGGCGTTTATCCGGGCCATGCCCTCCAGATGCTTTTCCATGAATCCTCCCAGGGTGATGAATTGGATCAGCGGTGAGCCGAGTCCAAGACCCATAAGTAAAAACAGCGTAAATGTTGACAGGGTGATGCTATCCGCCAGATACATCATCGCGCCCACCGGCAGCAGAACCAGCAGACTCGCGCAAGTAGATACGGAAAAAATCGTCATGGGAAGAAACCATTTCTCACACATTCTATCTTCGTAATAGCCACAGTCCTGAACGCTCTTAGCGTATTGTTTGAAGGACTCCACCGTGTGATTAAATGCCTTGATGATGGGCATTCCCTGTATATATTGAACCATGGCTGCATTCATGTTTTCATTGGCTGTAAACCATTTCTCAATAAAGTTTTTGTTCTTACGAACGGTGACTGTCTGTGCGAGAACCCCGATGGGCATCACACATATGGTGGCCAGGGCCAATCGCCAGTCAAAAACAAACAGGACCGCTGTCGCCATCACGACATAAACGAAAGCGCCTATGCATTCAGGCAGGTTGTGGGCGATGAAAATTTCCATCTGTTCCACATCTTCAAGAACCACCTTCTTGATTTGACCGGTGGTGCTTTCATTGAAATAGCCTAAAGGAAGTGTTGCCAGTTTTTTTGATATTCTGACCCTGAGATCGTATAAAATATCATAGGCCGCTACGTGTGCCTGCACTGCGGCAAGGCCCAGAAATACATATTTGAGCACAACCGCTCCGATACCCCCAAAAACCAGGTACCAGATAAACTGCCGGTCGATTTCACCTGCCGGCTTGCCGGCGATTTCCGTGACAATAAAATAGATAAGGATGAACGGAACTATCCCAAAGCCCTGTGCGAAAATGGACAAAAGACCTGATAAAATCATCTTTTTCTTATGCTGACCTGTAAGCTTAATCAGCCCTGCCAGGCCTGCCTTGCTTTTTGATTTAGTATTCATAGTTGTGTTCTTCCCTGGATTTATTGTATGAAATTTCTATTTGTTGACAGGATATACGTAGATGATCAGGATATGATAACAGTAAAAAAATCATGCCTCCCTGTGCGTCGCGCGCCGACAGGTAAATCCCGTTAATCCTGTCAAGAAAGTCCACTCGAAGAGCGATAAATATTACACATCATGTTATTTTTTGTATCACACAGCGGACTTATTACATCACATTGCGGACTTTTCCGATCAAACCTGTAGACAAATGGATAATTGAAAGAAAAAACGGGATAAAAAAAATTAGCATGAGAGATATAGGGGGAGTGAAAAAATAGCTGAACTATTACGGAAAGAAGTGATCAGCGAAGGTGATCTATTGGCTTTGTTCCGAAATGTTTTTTAAATGCCCTGGTAAAACTTCTTTGTTCTGCATAACCTACCTCAAACGCCGCTTCGGTAACGTTCTTTTCTTTGCTTTCCAGAAGCTCTCTGGCCCGTTCAAGCCGGTGAATGCGCAGATAGTCAAACACACTGGTTCCAAAAAGCTGGTGAAAGCCTTGATTCAGCTTGTTTTTGTTGATGCCTACCTGCCTGGCCAGCTCCAATAGAGAGGGGGGATTTTCTAAATTGTTGATCAAAACATCCCTGGCTTCCCGAACACGTTCAATGTCACCTGATTGCAATTCGGAGAGTCTGTTATGCCCTTTTTTCTCCACAACTAATTGTGCCAGATTATGAGTAATTAACTCCAAAGCCTTGCTTTCAAGGTACAGCCGTTTCAGCGAACCCTGATATGGACAATTGAGTATCTCATGAAGAGTCATATTGACTACGGGTATCGTGGTTAACGGTTGATGATAATATTTCTCATTGTCCCCGTTCACAATGTCGTGCATGGCAGTGGGGATCCGGTCATGTTGTCCATCCATGAAGGTATTTAATAACAGAGGATCTATATAGATACCTACAGTACGTAAAGGAGTCCTGGCCGGATATTCGGCTATACCCTGCCATTCCGGCAGATAGGATATATAGCTTTGGCCTGAATTAAGCATAAAGACATTTTTTTTACCCTGTCCATAGCCAAAAGTCGACCAAACGTTTCCAGGAACACTCAATCCTATCATAAATTGTGAACTTTTAAGCTCGAAACTGACTGTCAAATTTTGCCAAAACTGGTAATTCCCTATTCCCAGCATGAGACCTGGCCTTAACTTGATCATACACATAAATCCACTGCCAATTTCCTCAGGCAATTCCCAGTATCTTTCAAAACTCTCTTTGGAATTTTGTAATTTGGGCACTTTAAGGAAGTCTCCAAAGAGGTCCTCTGCGTTGATTGTTGTTGTTCCCTGGTTCATAGCTGTCACCGTTACCTTTCTCCCTCTCGTTTTCCAGAGTTTTCTTAAAGTTAAAAGGCTTCTTTTACTCTATCACTTTACTGCATCCCTGAAGGCCTTCCCTGGCACGAACTTAGGGACTTTCTTTGCTTTGATTTTAATAACTTTACCTGTCTGAGGATTTCTTCCCTTCCTTGCTTTTCTTTTAACCACCTTAAAAGTTCCGAATCCTATCAATGTGATCTTTCCCTTCTTTTTTAAATTCTTTGTAATGGTGGATAAAATGCAATTCACCGCTTCCCTGGCTGCTTTTTCGGTGCCAACAATCTTGCCTACTTCATTGATCAGATCAGATTTGTTCATTTTACTCTCCTTTTTCCATCAAACTCAATGTTATCGCTGTGCTTGGTTGATAAACAAAAAAAGGCGTAACTTAAGATGCTTTCTGCAATCCAAGTTACGCCTTCACTTTCTCCTGCTTTTCGGTCGGGAAACCGTAAGACATCCCTTCAGGGTTTGATCTCACTAAACAATTTAGGTATTCCTAACAAAAGAATAGTTTACTGTCAAGATTTTTTGTTATGAACACGGGATCGCGGGTTGGGTGGATGACGTGTAGAGGCAGATAGGATAAAGGCGAGGGGGGAGGAAGCTCAAAAAAAGCAGGAGCTTGACAAATAAATTGGATATGATATAAAAAAATAAACATTTTTGTTAATTAACTGCAATTGTATCTTGCTATGGCGAAAAATAATATTTCCAGATTGCTGAGTACGGAAAGTCGTTTTTTTACCCTTTCATCTCTTCAAGCTCTTTTCAATATTACCAGAGAAAGCGCTAGGACAACGGCTTTTAGACTTGTTGAGCGCGGTATTTTAATGCGGTTGCGCCGTAATCTCTATGTCCTTGTTAATACTAAATATTCGCTTTTTTCCCTGGCCAATGCTCTTTATCAACCTTCTGTGATTTCTTTGGAAACCGCCCTCAACTATTGGGGGCTGATCGTCCAGGTGCCCCAGATAATTTTTTCGATTGGACCTGGCACATATAAATGTAAAGTGGATAAGACTGACTTCGTGTATCGACGTATAGATCCCTCTCTTTTTCGCTTTGGGCAGGTAAAAGCCGAAGACTTTTATATTACGGAGCCTGAAAAGGCATTTTTAGACACACTCTACATGAAAAGCAAAGGACTCGTAGACTTATTGGCAGAAGATGTAGATATGGCCAAGCTTGATAATGAGCTGCTGGAATACTACTTACGTCTCTACCCTGAAATTGTAAGAAAAATGATTCGATCTTTCAAACAACATACCTATGAAGCCAAATAAACAGGATTTTTTTAACCAGTACAGGGAAAATACCATCATTGAAGTGGTTCAGGCCCTGGCGAAATCGAGCGCCGGGTCTCAAATCACTTTTAAAGGTGGAACAGCGTTAAGACTCTTTTATGATCTACCACGTTACTCGGAAGATATTGATTACGACTCTCTTCCAGGCGCCTCAGCGCGTGATCTTTTAGATATCATAAGAACCCTTTTTAGAAGAAAAAGGTGGGAAATAACGGATGAAGCAGTCAAATATTACACCGTGCTTTTGGAATTGCGGTTCGCTGGGCCAGAGAGGAATTTTCATGTTAAAGTTGAAATATCCACCAGGGAGAAAAAATTGGATATAACGACCTTACTTCTCAGGGGAGTACCAGTCCTTACTCTTGAGCCTTCATTCTTAATGACAGAAAAACTGCTCACCTTCATTGAGCGGAAAGCGGGTAGAGACATCTTTGACGCCTGGTTTATTCTCAAAAATGCCTATCCACTCAACGAATCTATGATAAAGGAATCTTTTGGTGATCTGTCGAGTTTTTATAAAACTATATTGAACAGGATAGATATGGCCGATCCTAAGAAAATATCCCGGGATACAGGTAAACTGTTGGGGCATGATTATAGAAACTGGATAAGAACCTCTTTTCTTGCCGATTTTCAGAGGCTTGTCAGGAACAAAATTAAGGAACTGGAACACTCTCGTACTCCAGCATGATAAGCTACCTGGAAACTCTCCTTGCCTTGACAGGCAGGATATGTTCGATGGCTCCGAGAATTGAGTCGAAATCATCGCTCTTAAAAACTCAGCTAACTTTTAAATTTTTCGATCTGTGCGGTTAGCGATTAGCTAATGGCTAAAAGCTAACCGCACAGGTCGAGTTATTTTTGAGTACTTAGTGTTCATCTCAATCGTGGAGCCGTCTGTCAGGGTGATGGGTCAAATAAGGATGATTTTAAAAACTATACCTCAATCTCAGATAGATCATATCGTTTTCACTATATTGGCCCAGGCTGGAGTCTTTGGGGCCGTTGAAGGTCATATATCCGGGAGCGATTTGCCAGTTGTCACCAATCTTATATTCTGCGAAGATCTCAGAGGCTGATCCATCATTACTGGTAAAACACATGCCTCGAAATCCAGCGGTTAAATCATCATCAAGAAACTTGTCGCTGATTTCAAATGTGATGCCGTAAGTCTTGCGTTTTGAAGCAAGGGCCTCCTGGCCGTTTTCTATGAAATCGTAGAAGAACTGCAGGTTAACATAGAGATTTGTGAAAAAAATTCGGTCGATGCCGATCACCCCCTGGTAAAGATCTCTGGCCACAAGGCCGTCGCTCTCTTTTGCGTATGATGGATCATTGGAATCAATTGAAAAAAGAAACCCTGGTTTTACTGCAAGCTCACCACGAACCGTGACCCTTTCAAAACCTTTTGCAATATTGAACCCGTAAGCCTGGTAGCGGTGATAGCGAGGGGCGAAACGCATTCTGCCATCGGTCAGGTAATCACGGTGATAAGCAGGATCGTCTGTGTAGCCGTTGTAATAAAGAAGAGCAAGGTCAAAACCGCCTGTCACTGTGGAGACTCGAAAGGCAAACTCGCTATCCTTAAACCAGTCGTCCGGTTCTTCTCCTGGGGAAAGAACAATCTCCCCTGATTCAGCACTTCTTCTCATATCTCTCAGTCCCTTTGGTTCCCACGGGCTATCAGGCAGAGGAAATTTGTTTACCTCGGGTTTTGGGATCAATACTCCTTCCACGGTAACAGGCCCAAGCATAAATATTCCATTCGCCAACAAAATGGGAAGTCTGGCATCAGCCCTGGCGCTGGCAATGGGGTCACGATAATCCCTGGGGTTAATCAGGTCAATGGGATTGATCCCATCCCCTGTTCCCCAGCGCATCATTTTCTTGCCGAAGATAAAATCCATGCGTTCTGTATCTATTGTCAGATATGCTTCGTTCAGTTCCACATAATAAAGCTCATCTTTGTCATCTGTCCAATCCCGAACAGCCGGGTCATAATCAAAATAAGCGCTGGAAAAACCCCTGATCCAATCCCGGCCCAGGTAACAATCCAGCCATAACCGCTGCCTGAGCGAAACAGGTTCATCCATCTCTTTTACTCTTAACTGGTTGCGGCTTTCCAAATAACCGCTAATGGAAAGGAATTGCGTTGTATCCTCAACAGAGGTCTCCTCTGTCAGGGAATTCAGATCCATATATTCTAAGGGGTCTTCTTCAATGGCAAAGCTTATAGATGGAACGAAAACAAGGATGAATAGAAAAATAGCCATGATTATGATTTTTAGCATGTTTCACTCCTGATTCCTGATCCATGACAACTGATAACTGACCAATTCCTTAATCCCATCCGCAGATTACGCAGATTTCCGCAGATTGTGTAAACATTTTGTGCATCCAACCATCCCAGTATTATCTTTCTTTTTCCTTCCATCCAATCCCGCAAGGATCATCCTAATCATCCTAATCATCCAATTCCAGCATTCCAGCATTCCTCAATCCCCAAATCCCTCAATCCGTATAATCTCTATCTCTTCAAATTGCTCTGCTCAAAAAGCGAATCCGAAAGCCCAATATTATAATCCACGTTGTCATACTGCATCAGAGTCTTTGATCCCTTGCGGGGCGTTTCCGTCATTATCTTGGTGGCCGTCCATATACCCTTGATCTCTTTAAATCCGCCATAGATTGCTGTCTTAAAATGTTTGCTTCTTTTGTTGTAGTATTCCACCTTCATCGGGAGCCAGGTATCCTTTCTCACCCAGACAACCCGTTTTGAATAATTTGTATCTTTCTGCTTTTTACTTACACGTT
>Ga0255431_1120_pt1 | contig 15000 bp, 15 predicted proteins | sample ANMaggSeSYBR02J5_FD_182633 | JGI IMG/M metagenome (GOLD analysis project Ga0255431, IMG submission 182633) | Sediment cell enrichment communities from methane seep in Santa Monica Basin, California, United Staets - ANME aggregate JGI... | ecosystem: Environmental > Aquatic > Marine > Cold seeps >... | reverse complement strand
TATAAGCCGAAAATCATTTGTCCATTTATTATAATGTAAACCAAGCCATTATAACCCGATTATATACCTTTTGGTTAAGCGTATCAGTCATATTTCGCTTATTTACGTTAACGACTCTTACAGTGATTCAATATATGTTTCTTCATGGTATTCTTATCCTAACAGATTGGCTGGATCAGACTTCCAGCATTTCCATATTGTCCTGTGAGCACTACACCCTGGCGTTACCACCAACGCATATCATAGTAGGATTACCCCAAATGGATGGAGTAGCACAAAGGCAATTTATGATGTAACTTCTTGTCACAGTCATTTATACGTATCCACTTCAAATCTAAGGGTAATTTAAAAAATATTAGACAGGATTAACAGGATCTACAGGATATACTGCAACGTCAATATCCTGTAAATCCGGTCAAAATACCATGCTTTTTGAAATGGATACATTTTTCCTGCCATGCATGGCCAATGAGTTATTTTTTAATCATATCCACACTTGAGATTTATATTCGAAATAATATAATAATATTATTTAGCAATTATCATATATGATAACGATATTTCACACCCGTGTGTTAATCAATAACGAAGTGGAAACTGATGTGCTGCCCATGAGATTTGTAGTTGCTGTTGTGCTTATGGTGGAGAAAAGGGGGATCACCATTGTTTACCAAAGATGAGCGAGGTGTAGTTGAACCCAACTCCGACATGGTAGCCATGGTCCTTGCAGTCATCGGTTTTGTGGTATTCATCTCGGTAATGGCACACGCGTACGAGATATACCACGAAAAAACTTTAATTGTACAGCAATATGATGATGCAGTATCTCTGGCAGGGCTGCTTGGGAATGATCCAATGTTGACGGACCCCGACCGTCCTGAGTTGATAGATGCATCCAGGGTAGAATCGCTGGATGCGGGGGACATCAACGAATTGAAGGGGAAGTACGCAGCACGTTATAATTTTTCATTTAAGATCGAAGTGCCTCCAACTTACAGCAAGGTCGTGGGAACTTCTGAAGAGCTTGGCATATCTGCATCTATTCCTGTGACTATCAAGTTGAACGAGGTCGAAGAGATGCCAGGCACACTGACGGTAAAGATATGGGAGAAATAGTATGCAAATGATAAAAGATACCAGGGGTTTTTCCAGTTTCTTTGATGTTTTGCTATTTCTTATGCTGGTGTCGGTCAGTGCGGTGCTGGTGTTACCTGCAATGGTGGACAATATCCAGTTAGTGGCGCTGCACGATACCAATGCAGCCGGGCACAATTCACAGGTGATAAAGTCCCTGCAAAATGGAAGGGTAGATGATTTTTCCTATGCTGTGGCCGGCACCCAGATGGATAATCTGGTCAACGGGACCTTTGGCCCCGGTGCTACGGATTCGGGTTTCTACCAGACTGGAAAGAAACTGGTAGCTGGACGGGAGATAGAGCATAAGATATTTGCAGACCTTGCAAGCGAGTCGGTAGCATCCCAGTTTAATATATACCATGCTGACAGGTCGGTAAGGCTGAACCTGCTTACAGATGAGTACAGGGAGAATGTGGATGTACAGATGCGTGATTACCTTGACATGCAAATTGGTGACAGATATAATTACAATGTTTCTGTCGTATGGCGACCGTTTCGGGATGTGCCTATTGGAGGGGAAACGCATATGGGGCCGGCGGTGCCAGATACTGCATATGTGGAGAGTAGATGGATCTCTATGCCGTATCGTACTGAATTTACGAGGTATCATGTTGAGGAGTTGATCGCAGATGAGCTGAAGGATATCGGTCTTGCTCTTGGGAGCGCTAATGAGGTGCCAAGGGAAGAGACTGAAGAGCTGATTACCGGGCATATCAACGATGCAATAAACAAGACTGTGGATGAGGCAGTAGGGACGATCGTCAAGATGACTATTGAAAAGACTATCGAGAAGGCGCAAGCTGCTGTTAACCAGCAGATGGACAGTGTGGTGCCAGGTGATAATCCGGGTGATAATCCAGGTATCAGCGACATTATTATAGATGAGGTACTGGCTGAGTTGAAGGATGATCCGGCATTTATTGAAGATGCCAGCCTGGAGCTTAGCGAGCAAATTACAGGGTATATGCAGGAAGTGGCAAGGGAAGAAGTACATGCTGTTATTGCGGGGGAGGTGGATGTGCTGGCGTCTGGTATTACTGATCAGTGTGTGAGTAATGTTGATGCGGTTGAGGAGGCAAAGGATGAAGTGCTGGATTATGTGTTTTCGAGGATCGATATCAGCAGGGCCAGGATGACGCTGTCGTTGTGGGATCGGAATTGGTGATGGTTTCTGTGGGTGAGCATTCTCCAATGGCAGTTAATGTATCGGCTCTCGCTGTTTTCTATGGTTAATATAATATCCGCATAAATAATTAAAAAATAAAGTATTTTCGCTAAAATGCCATTGGCTCATTTGTATTTATCTTCACGCTATCGCATATCCCACCATAATGCAATACAACCCGGAATTTACACATGGTGGTTTTTTTACACTTCCCACTTCCACTCGTTCATCCAGGTATCCAAGCCGCTCAAAAACAGCAACAGGTGCATCAATTTCCATACCTAAAAGCATTGCTGCTACCTGCTCCACTCCAAATTCATATGCCGGAAGTAAAAAAACAGTAAACCCAAAATTTATAGCTGATCTTAGTTTCACAGCAGCAGGAGCTGGGTCTCTTCCATGTGCAGTTATAACTACAATCCCGGATTGGTCAATATGAAGCCTGGCACATGCCGCCTGCAGTGAAGAAATACCAGGTATCACTACATCACCAGGTCCGGCATATTTACCAAGTCCTGAAAGGTTCGGGTCTCCTGTAGACAGTACAACCGCATTACCAGGCAGTTCATGCAGTCTTGAATAATCCTTTATGTGTTTTATCTCACAGCATATATGTTCTGCTGCCAGTTCAATGGAACGCTGCGAACCATAAATTACCTCTGCATGCTGTATAGCCTTTGCTGCTTCCATTGTTAGCATACCCGGACCCACACCCACACCTACGATCTTCACAACACACCACCCGAGTCACGAATTACGGCGCCACTCCTGTCAACTAGCACTATCCTTGCACCTCCTGATTTTTCTACTGCAGCGTCCACTGCATTATCGATCAACTGACTATTCCTATCAGTTTCTATTAACTCCTGTACCGTATTAAACCCTGTTGAAATTAGAATAACTGGTACGGCCCATTTGAGTACCAGACCAGGCAGGCCGCATATAATTGTTTCGCCTACGGATGCATTAATACCTTCATCGATCCTGCTTCCTACCATAACTACTGTATATTCGGGAAACAGCATCTGGGAATAACGCATACCTATTCTTCCGGTAGTCAGTACTACCCTGGATGCATCACTGATCAATTCCATTTTAACCTCACCCAGGTGGTCACTCCATGGTTCGACAAATCCGGTAGTACCTAAGACTGAAATACCCCCCATTACCCCAATAGCAGAATTCAATGTCTTTGCTGACACCTTCTCACCGTCAGGTACGGACAATGTAACAGTCGTCCCCTCAAGTCCGGTCTCGATCAATCCTTCCTTGATAGCATCTAGTATCTGGAGATTTGGTACAGGATTAATAGCAGGTTTGCCTATCTTTACCTGCAAGCCTCCCTTTGTAACCATACCGATACCATCTGCAGCTATCAAAGAAATAGCCTTAGCGGGATGCGCTTTGGCTACAAACACCAGCCCGCCTATCACATCACTCTCATGATCTCCTGGTATTTTCACAACTTCTGACCTTCCTGCTAAAGCCCTGACATCCAGCTTTGCCCTTATGCCGCAAGGTGTGGGAACCGAAACCGTCTTGATCATATCCTTTTGCTTTAGAGACAGGACTGCTGACTTGGCAGCAGCCGCACATGTGGTTCCCGTAGTAAATCCCCTATTAAGGATCTCTCCGTTGGAAAGCACTACCAGTAGTCCGTCAGAAACACCCTTTTTAAGTTCATCCAGTGGTATTGTAACCTTATTTATCCATTCCTGTGGAATGGTAAAATTATTTACCGGGTCTATCAGTATCATACTATCAGAAGGTGTGTTTCCTGCATACCATTGGCAGTTGTGTTTCATGTATACTATTGGCGGTTGTGTTTCCTGCATACCATTGGCAGTTGTGTTTCATGCACACTATCGGCGGCTGTATTTTCTGCACATACCTACAAACCGTTCCATGGATGCAGAAGCAGGATGAGTGTGCATATAACCAGCCAGTGTATTATATACCATAAATCCATCCTTTGCGTCCCGGATACCTTTCCCTCTTTGCATCCTGTATGCAAACCTGGCATCACGATCGCATTCGGTTATAGAATAATGGAACTCATGTCCCCTCAATACCTGTCCCTTTAAAGATAGAGGATTATCACACACAACTTCAGCTTCAGTATATCCCAATGCCTGGAATCTCCCTACCATGCTCGATCTGGCATCCAGTACACCAGCCATTTCATATGTTTTTCCTTTGACCTCAAGGCTTTTTCCCAGATACATCAATCCGCCGCATTCCGCATATAATGGCATCCCATCCTGCGCAGCCTTCTTTATATCAGTTAGCGCACTCCCGGATGAAAGTTTGTCAAGAAACAACTCAGGGTACCCGCCGCCTAATATTAATCCATCAATATCAGGCAGATCATCTGACATGGGACTGAAAAGTACCAGTTCAGCACCAAACCTTTGTAATTCACTCAGCATTTCCTTGTAATAAAAACAAAAAGCACCATCCATTGCCACACCTATCCTGGTATCCGGTTCTTTTTGGTGTGGAAGTGCCAGGGCATTTTCATACTCATCGATGTCCCGGTTATCACTGGTATCACTGGTATCACTGGTGTCACGGATATCATGGGTTCTATTGGTGCCACGGTAGGTGATGAATGGTTCTTCATCCTGTGCAATATTTATTTGATTACCAGGTATTGACGATATCTCAAGCAAAGCATTCATATCAACATTTTCATCAATAAAATCTGCCAGTTTATCATAATCCTGCATTTGTTCATGAGCCATATAAAGTCCCAGATGCCTGGATGGAAGGGAGAGTTCCCTGTTGGAAGGAAGAGACCCTATTACCGGAATATCAATACCTTCAGCCCTTAGCGCATCTTCCACAAGTTTACGGTGCCTGGGACTGCCTACCATATTTAATACAAGTCCTGCAATGTTAACATCCGGGTCCAGCATCTGGTATCCTTTTACCACAGCCGCTGCGCTGCGTGACATGCCGTGGATATTGATAACCAGCAGCACCGGTATACCTAATATTTTAGCAACATGGGCACTGCTTGCGATCTGGGTGGATTCAATACCATCATACAAGCCCATTACACCTTCGATAATGGATATGTCTGAGTTTTGATATTTAGCAAAAGTTCTGCATACTCCATTTGTACCCATGATGTAAGAATCAAGGTTCATGGAGGGATTTCCGCTGATAGCTGTATGGTGCGAAGGGTCTATAAAATCGGGTCCGACCTTGAAAGGCTGGACTGACATACCTCTACGTGTAAGTGCTGCCATTAATCCAAGTGATACCGTAGTTTTACCAACACCGCTGTGGGTCCCTGTGATCATTACAGCTTTTGTCATAGGATCTACACGTTACCTGACATGATTATCATCTCATTAATGCAGGCTACTGCCACAGGTGTACCCCCCCGGGTTCCAGTGCAGGTTATGGATGGTATATCGATTTTACTTATCTTTTCTTTTGATTCGGCAGCGTTCACGAATCCCACAGGAACAGCCACGATCATGATCGGTTTGATACCATATTCCACCATACGGGAAACAGTAATAGCTGCCGAAGGTGCATTTCCAATGACTATAATAGAATTCTCAATATCCTGTGCAGCAGTTAGAAAACCTGCCGATGTCCTGGTAATACCCAACTTCTGTGCAAGTTCCTGGGCACCTTCCATATCCAGCACGCACTCTATTTGACATTTATGCCCTTTCTTGATAATGCCTGTCTTTACCATCCTTATATCAGTATATATGGTCGCACCTGCAGATATAGCCCCGACACCGGCTTTAACCGGGTCATTGCCAAAAACCAGCAGGTCCTTTATTGCCGGATCTCCCGTGGCTACCACACAGCGTTGGCGTATCCTGTCCTCAGGACCATTATCTCCTACAATTTCTCTTGCAATAGCGCGGCCTGCTTCTGATATAGTCATGGCTTCAGGGGTTGTAGCTCCCGGTTCCATACATCTTTGGACAAGTTCGGGATCAATTTGTTTAGTATGCGCTCCGGCGCTCGTTAATAGATCAGTAGTCATATTTCTTATGATACCCCCTTGGTGTAATTATCCTGGAACCCCATATTCCGGATTCACTGTTTCCAATGATCACTGTAGTTCTCATGTCCACTTCATCGTCATATTCCAGCACTTTGCCAAGTGTGGTTACGATGACTGATTCACCTTCATTGCGCAGCGCATTTTTAACAATACCTACAGGCACGTTATCTTCCCTGCTGCGCCGGATAATTTTAACAGCTCTTTGGAAATTGTTGTTCCTTTGCCTGCTTTTTGGATTATAAATACCTATTACCATATCTGCATCCGACGTTGCATGCAAGCGTTTCTCAATAGTATCCCATGGTGTGAGCAGATCACTCAGGCTGATCACTGCAAAATCCGTAACAACAGGAGCACCCAGCAAACTTGCCACAGCACTTAAAGCTGTGACACCGGGCACGATCTCAATATCTACCTGTGAATTTTCATGCCTGGCTACTTCCAGCACCAGACCTGCCATACCATAAATATTGGAATCCCCTCCGCTAACCATAGCCACTGTCTTATCCAGGGCTAGCTGGATGGCTTTTTTTGCCCTTTCCACTTCGTGTCCCATTGTCGATCTTATGACCTGCTGGCTGGTTACCAGATGGCTGATCTGATCGAGGTATGTACCGTTACCGATAATGATATCTGCATTTTTCAGTACATTTGATGCTTTTATGGTCAGGTGATCGGGTGAACCCGGCCCGATCCCTACTACATAGAGCATCCCGTTATTGTGCGATTGCGATTGTGACATTGTCATATACCTTTTTTTTCATGATCAGTTTCTTTTCCCTGCTAAGTGCCAGTGCACAAGGTTCACATACGCCGTTTAGTCCCAGTCTTTTTGCCTCGGAACCGGAAGGTACATTGATGGAATTGATCACTTCAGCAGGGACAAATACAATCTGTCCCCCCATCCCGTAAATAGCTTCAATAAGTCCTTTTTCGTTTTCCTTGATCGTTGCAGAGGCAAACAGTTCAACATCCGGTAATGTCAGTCCACACTCGTACAGAGCTTTTTTCACAGCATCTGCCACATTGCCCGAACTTACATCGCGTCTGGTACCTATACCTACAATAACACCTGTCTTCCGGTTATATCCTTCCTTTCTTACCCCTTTCTTCTCTACATTTTCCTTCTCTACTCCTTTTTTCTTAAGCACTGTAACATCCGGGTCTACCATAACCACTTTTGGTCCTGAAATATTGATCACTGGCAGGTCTGACCTTAGCAGACAGGAATTCACTGCCCTGGTGGAATCCCTGTTAACGATCTCGCAGTCCAGTGTACCTGCTATAGTTTCCACACTGGGCCGGTGCAGTACTTCAGTAGCTGTAGTTATTACCGGATATGCTCCTGTTTTTGCAAGACGCTTTGTAAGCTCATTAGCACCATGATGACCGCCACATAGTGATATAGCATTATTGAGTCCTGCATCTACCACTACAACCGGCGGATCGTCCCATTTGTCCTTAAGTAAGGGGGCGAGCTGCCTTACTGCAATGCCGCATGCCATTACCGCTATGATGGCTTCATACTCTGAAAATGCTTTTTTAAAAGCATTATCATCGAACAGTATCAGGTCTCCACCTATACATTTCCTGACCTTAACAGCTGCTTTATAATTATGCTGCAGATAAATTATTGCGGTGAGTATAAATGAGACCTCCTGTACTGTACCGGGTCCACTACACCGCCGATAAGTATCATAGCAGATTGGGTAAGTCCTGCTGATATGACCTTTTCTGCGATATCTTCGACTGTACCTTTGATTATCTTTTGATCTTTCCAGGAGGCATGATAGACCACAGCCACAGGTGTATCAGGTGGATATTCCACTATTTTCATAATTTTATCTATTGTGTGGGTTCCCAGGAATACTGCCATGGTTGCACCGTGCCTGGATAGTTCTTTTAAGTCATCTTCCTCCAGGGTCTCTCCTGCGGGTCTGGAAATGATCAGTGTTTCACTAACTCCTTTTAATGTCAACTGGATACCCAGTGCTGCGCTGGTGGCAAATAAAGAAGATACTCCGGGTATGATCTCTACTTCAACATTGTGTTTTGCCAGTTCATCGATCTGTTCTATGATCGCACCATATAATGACGGGTCACCACTGTGCAGCCTGACTACCTTTTCACCTCTCCTGAGAGCTTCTACCATTGTACTGGTGATATCTTCAAGTCGCATCCCGTAGCTGTTGATCTTTTGTGCACCTGTACTGCTGAGCAGTTCAGGATTCACCAGTGAGCCTGCATATACTATCAGGTCGGCACTGCTAAGCAATTTTTGTCCTTTTACTGTAATTAGTTCAGGGTCACCGGGACCTGCTCCTATAAAATATATTTTACTATTATTGCTATTAGTATTGTTATTAGTGTTGCTATCATCAGTCACGTTGTTTCCTCGCATGTATGATACTGAAATAATCGCCTGTATCAGGCATATCTTCTGTATTCGTAATTATCTCTTCGCTTTCTGAGAATAAACGCTGGCCCAGGATAAAATCACTAAATCCTTCCAAGCATAGTGCTTCGATGATCTTTTTTGGTTGTCTGGCTTTTAAGATTATTCTATCATTGACAGGGCTCCCGTCACTGACCTGGAATGAGGTATCTATACTGATATTGGTCCTGGATGCAAAAGCTGTTATAGAACTGATGCCGGGAATAGTCTCAATGAGAATCCCGGGATGGCGCAGTTTGATGATCCTGCTAAGGTGTGTGAAGGTACTAAAGAAATTGGGATCACCAATAAGACCGAAAGCAGCCAGTCCATCTCTTGCATATTCAGCCACCTTATCAGCATTATGCTCCCAGTGAGACTGTAATATATCTTTATCCCTGATCATAGGAAATTCCAGTATATGCGGCGTACCATATGGTTCAACCAGATCGGATGCCAGACGACCGGGTACAAAAATAATATCAGCACGCTTCAAGGTCTCTACAGCTTTGATTGTCATCAGGTCATGATCACCCGGACCTAGTCCTACACCAACCAGCATTCAGGCCACCTCCCTGTACGCTTCTTTGCTGAGATCACCAACTATGATATAAACAGGGTTTATAGGTTTGAATGCAATCTCTCCTGCAAGTTCATAGCTTTTTGATATCTGGACATGGACTACTTCACTGAATATCCCCATATCCTGCATGATCCGGATGATGTTTGAAACAGTTTGTATCCTGACGGCATTTACCACAATCCTGTTTTTTACTTTTGTCTTTAACTGCTGAAGTACGGTTTTGATATTTCTTGTCCCTCCAATGAATGCGCAGTCAAGGGGCGGGAGTTTATCCAGCACGCCCGGTGCCTCACCTTGAATTAATTTAATGTTGTTAATTCCTGATTCTTTTATGTTCTTCTCTGTAACTGCTATTGCTTCTTTCCTGGAGTCAATGGCATATACAAAACCTGCTTTTTTGGCAGCTAGAATGGATATGCTACCGGTTCCGCACCCTATGTCGGCAATCACATCACCGGGAGAAGGTTTTAGTTTCAAAAGTGTTATTGCTGCAATTTCGGATTTTGTAGGTCCGCCTTTTACTATTTCCATTGATGATCACTGAATTATTTATTGATTTGCATCCGTGCTTGTAAAACACTACGATTTTACAACAAATTTATCTTGATTATCTAAAAAGGTACCTATTGGAGTCCTCTATATGTAAGAAGTGCAAAGAGGCTGGATTCCGGACATTTGTGATCGGTTAAGGAATTCGGCCGGGTCCCCAACTTATTGAACAGGTATTTGATGGTTTACTTTCTAAAGCATTAAACAATTCTGTAGCATCATCTGCACTCCTTCCCCCTTTATGATGACTGATAAACAATTTTGTATCACTTTCTTCCGGGTAGGAATTATCAATCTGGTACTACTGGTCAATTAGCGGCAGTTTGTCCTGTAAAATGAAAGCATGTGACACTATATGAATGTTCCCGACTAAGCTTTGGATTTTCCAGGTTACAGAATATTCCACAACCAGACAACAACACTTAAATGTCAGTCAATTAGATTATAAACTGATCAAATGAATGATGAAAAACTTACCGCTTACCTTAAAAACCTCCTTGAAAAAGGGCAAATGGCTGAGGCTATAGATATCTCAAAAGAGATGGGGGCACAACTTTCTGAAGAAGAGATAAATAGTTATATTTTCCAGTATCTTGAACAGGGATGGCTTTCGAAAGCTGTAGAAGGTTCAAAAGCTGCCGGGGTTGAGTTGCCAGACGAGATGCTCTTTGGCTGGATCGATAAATATCTTGAAGAAGGGCAGATATATTCGGCTATTAATGCAATTAAATTCCTCGGATTACCACCCCCAAAAGACAGGCTCATTGAGGCAGGACGCAAATGCTTGAATGAAGTGGAGCTTTACAAGGGCCTGGATGCCTTTAAGGCGGCAGGTGAGGAAGTTCCGGAAGAGGAACTGCTCATCTGTGGCAACAAGTGTTTTGAAAAGGGGGAGTTATATCCCGGCCTGGAAGCCTATGAAAAAGCAAATAAGACGCCGACTGATGAGTTGCTAACTCTTTGTGGTGACAGGTGTTTTGAGGAAGGTTGGACCAACCGGGGTATTGAAGCATATGAGCGTTCTAATATGTCCCCTACTAAAGAGAAACTGCTGGCCTGTGCTTCCAGGTGTTTCATGGACAAGAACAAGGATGAAGGCAGAAGGGCCATAGTGGAAGCAAATAAAGCCAGTGAATGAACGGGCAACAAATGATCTGTAGAGATCGGAAACAATAAAATGCCCACTTCGTTCGCATTTTCTAAGCCTACAGGAAAGTATATACTTTCCTATACGTTCAAAAAGAAGAGATAAAAATGAACATCCCTAAACCGCTCATTCTTATCATACTTGATGGCTGGGGTATAAACCCCGGGATTGAAGGAAATGCAATAGCCAATGCTGATACACCGGTGATGGACTACCTGGTTGGAATATATCCTCATTCCACGCTGGAAGCTTCAGGCGAGGCAGTTGGCCTTCCCCTGGGCCAGATGGGAAATAGTGAAGTAGGTCACTTGAACCTGGGTAGTGGTCGCGTGGTACACCAGGATATTACAAGGATAAATAAATCGATCAAGGATGGCGATTTCTTTTTTAATAAGGTACTGACCGATGCGATTGAACATGCACTGACAAGCGGTTCATCACTTCATTTGATTGGGCTGCTCTCTGATGGGGGAGTACACAGTCATATCGAGCACTTGTTTGCACTACTGGAGATGGCAAAGAATGCAGGACTTGAAAAGGTTTTTGTCCATGCATTCCTTGACGGCCGGGACGTCCCGCCGCGCTGTGCAGGGAAATATATCACCCGGACCGAAGACATGATGCGAACACTTGGCACAGGAAAAATTGCCACAATTGGCGGTCGCTATTATGGAATGGACCGGGACAACAGGTGGGAGCGAGTACAGCTTGCCTATGATGCCCTGGTACTTGGTAAAGGCCTTACATCACCCGATGCAGGAGATGCGGTAAAGGCTGCTTACGGGAGAGGGGAAAATGACGAATTTGTCAAACCCACCGTTATACTGAACGGCAACCATCCGACAGCTACCATACAGGATAATGATGCCGTGATATTCTTTAATTTCAGGTCTGACAGGGCAAGGGAACTTACCAGGGCCTTGACAATGCAGGATTTTACAGGGTTTAAGCGACAGAAAGAATTGAATACCCATTTTGTCTGCATGACCCGATATGATGAGACATTTGATCTTCCAATAGCTTTCCCGCCTGCACACATTGACAACACACTGGCTGAATACCTATCAAAAAACAGAAAAAAACAGCTTCATATTGCTGAGACTGAAAAATATGCCCATGTGACATTCTTCTTTAACGGTGGTGTGGAAAAACCCTGCAAAGGAGAGGACAGAATACTGATACATTCTCCAAACGTGGCAACCTATGACCTGAAACCTGAGATGAGTGCCTACGAGGTCACAGATGCTGTTGTGGAAAAGATCGTATCAGACGATTATGATGTGATCATACTGAACTATGCCAACCCGGATATGGTCGGACACACTGGCGTTATGGATGCTGCCATCAAGGCCGTAGAGACTGTGGACGAATGCCTGGGCAGGGTAATTCGGGCAATAGTGGATATGGGCGGCGTTGCCATTATCACGGCAGACCACGGCAATAGTGAGCAGATGATCTATTATGAAGATAAGAGTCCGCATACTACCCACACTACTAACCGGGTTCCCCTTATATTTATATCAGATATGGATGTGGATCTGCAAGACGGTATTTTCGCAGATATCGCCCCCACCATGCTGGAGGTGCTGCACCTGGATGTGCCACCCCAGATGACGGGGCAGTCCCTTCTGGTCAGAAAAGATAATTAAGAATAATTCCAAATGGATCTCTATATGGCAAAAACAGCAGTGGTCTTTGACAGTGCGGGCACACTCCTGCACATGTACAGGGCGGCAAAGGATCTCAGGGACGGTTCCATTTATTATGATATTGTAACAACTGACCTTGCAGGAACTGATCCGAATTTTGCCATTATTATTCTGCACATTAAGCCAGAAAAGTTGATGCAGATTAACGGGAGTTATTCTGTACATCGATTAATAGAGGAATTCCAGGTTGAGATCGATATTAGTTGTAGCAATAGATCATTAAGTATTGAAAAAGTACACTCCATTATCAGTTCTGATTCCCTGGCACTGGTATCTGACCTCCGGGAAGTGCTGGAAGCAGTATGGGATCGCTGTGATAATAAGCAATATTTAGGCGTGGGCCTGATGGTCGATATGGCCAGAAGTTGTATCCCTTATACATTGAGTACCGGCGGATGCCTGTATCCTGAAGCAGGGGATGTGGTATCCCAGCTTGAAGCGTTAGGTGTGGACATATTTATTGCATCTGGCGATAAGCAGGAGGATGTTGAAATGGTGTCAAGAAGTATCGGTGTCAGGAAGGAGCATACCTTCGGTCTTTCAACTCCGGATCGTAAATGCAGGATCATCAGGGAACTGAAACGATCATATGAAAAAGTTGTTATGGTAGGAGATGCTATCAACGACATAATGGCATTCAGGGAAGCCGATCTTGCTGTGCTTACGATCCAGCAGCGAAATGTAAGACCTGAAAAATTGAGCCTCGAATCAGACGCAGTGATCGACCATATTACCCAGATCGTTCCACTGGTGCGTGATATACTTTGAAACCAGGGGACCCGGTACTTTTAAATGGCAGCGGTAAAAACTATTTTGTGACGGCAGGGAATGGGGACCTGCATACAGAAGTGGGCGTGTTCAAGCTGGACCGGTTGCTTGAGATGGAATATGGGAATTCTATTGCATCGCACCTTGGATTTGAATTAAAGACACGCCGTCCAAGGGCACCTGATTTTTTCAACAAATTAAAAAGAACCGGAGCGCCTGTAAATCCAAAGGACATAGGAATGATCATATCCCATACCGGTCTGAATAAGAAAGATACTGTACTGGATGCAGGCACTGGTTCGGGCATCCTTGTTGTCTATCTCGGTCTTGTGGCAAAAAGGGTACTATCGTATGAGGTCAGGCAGGATTTTCTTGATGTGGCCAGGTCTAATATTGCCATTGCAGGTCTTGATAATGTGGAGGTGCGACATGGGGATATATTGCAGGAGATTAATTCAATTGATGAGACCTTTGATGTGGTTACCCTTGATCTGCATCATGCATCCGATGTTGTGCCGTTTGTGCCTGAAGTGTTGAACCCTGGCGGTTTTTTAGTGGTGTTCTCACCTTTTATGGAACAGGCAAAGGATGTGCGCCGGGCCATCAGTATGATTGAGCTTGAAGATGTGGTCACCTTTGAATGCACCCAGCGTGAAATATCTTTTAGCGAAAGAGGGACGCGCCCGTCTACGATCAGGGTTGGACATTCGGGCTATGTTACATTTGCCAGGATACCTTGATTGTTATCAATTCTGTTATCAACTCTTTTATAAATTATGTTGCTATAAAATATATTAATTTAAAAGATAGCATAGTTAATTATTTCAGTTGTGTATGCCGTCGCAACGTTTGACCGGGGAACCAAAACGATGTCAGGGTGAAGGGGAGAGCGACGGTTGAGCACAAGAATAAATGCGAGTGCAATCATTTCAATATGAACTGCGGAGTTCGCAGGGGCATACAGAGAAATGTAAGAAAGCTTTGTACACTATGTGAGATTGTCGGAAAAGTCCCCAACTTTAGAGAATTTAATATACTGTCTGTTTTCCATATTTCCCGTTGGATATAACATCATGCATCATCCAGCACAAATAGACACCAGCTTCAGCGAACTTTTTCTTAAAAATCGATAGATGTCGAAGCATTTATATTAGTTAATCACATTCATCACTTAAAATTTATAATTCAATTGTGATAATATGTTTTCGATACCAAAGGCCCCACAAACCACCTTCATTTACGGTCCAACCATCTATAAAAAACTCATACCTGAAGACACTATTCTTTACAAAATAAATCAGGTTATAGATTTTTCCTTCGTGAACGAAGCATGTAGCGACCTCTATTCGCTTGAGATAGGCAGACCTGTAATAAACACCCCTGAAAGGATGTTCCGTTCAGCAATCGTTCAATATCTCAATGACTTTTCTGATAGACAAATGGAACATTGCGCCAGATTTGACATCATAACA
>Ga0255431_1117_pt2 | contig 15062 bp, 12 predicted proteins | sample ANMaggSeSYBR02J5_FD_182633 | JGI IMG/M metagenome (GOLD analysis project Ga0255431, IMG submission 182633) | Sediment cell enrichment communities from methane seep in Santa Monica Basin, California, United Staets - ANME aggregate JGI... | ecosystem: Environmental > Aquatic > Marine > Cold seeps >... | reverse complement strand
TCACCATATCCTTGATGTTATAACCGCCGACTCTCACCTCGCCCGAGTCAACATCCCAGAACCTGGCGATCAGCCTGGTAATGGTGGTTTTTCCCGAACCGGAAGGGCCGACCAGCGCTGTGATTGTCTTTTCAGGGATGGTAAAATTGACATTTTTAAGGACCGGCGTTTTGTCGTAGCTGAAGGTCACGTCCATAAATTGTACATCAAATGCCTTTGGAATCGCCCCATTTTCCGGCTGGAGCAGGGGTTTTGTATTGAGGATATCCCTGATCTTGTATATGGCAGGCTCGGCCAACTTGAGAAATCCAGAGGAGGGAAGCAGAAGCTTTATCGACTCATAGATCCTTAAGCCAATGATAAGAAATATCAAAAAAACAGTTAGAGTAATGGTCCCGCTTAAAAGGAAAGATGTTACAAACAAAAGAATAAGGCAGAGACCCAGATCAAGCATGACCTTGGTTAGCGTCATGGGGAGCTCGGCTTTCAGGGTAATACGTATATTGAGATCCCTGAATTTTTTTAGGATTTCGTTGAATTTTTTGAATTGTTTCCCGGTCTGCTTGAATGCCTTCAATACCTCTATCCCCTGAACGTATTCAATCACTTCAGAATTGACCGCGGCCAGAGAGTCGGATCTTTTTCTTAGCCCTCGGGCTAATACATTCTTTTGCCATAAATAAAACGGCGCGGCCGCAGGGATAACCGCCATGGTCACCAGGGCCAGAGGCCAGTCAATGAACAACAGAAAAAAGGGGGTCAGCGTTGCAAAGGTGACAGCCACAATGAAATCGGGAAAAGCCTGGAAAATAATAACCTGGATTAACTGCATTTCATCTGCTACCAGGGTGTTGAGAGAGCCGGTGGTCTTTTCAGAGAAATAACCCATGGAGAGCTTGCGCAGATGCTCGCCGATAAGGATTCGCAGCCTTTTGACCATATAATTTGCCATGGGCCAGACAGTGCGGGCGAAAAGATAGAAGAATATTCCCTGGAAAAGAAAACAAAAGGCCATCCCGGATGTGTAAAAGATAATTTGCTTTGTGCTCAAGGAACCAGCGAGAAGATCGTTTAATGTCAAGAAGATGAAAACATAAGGCGCTCCCATGAACATGGTTTCAATAACCTTGAACACGGCCGCAAGAAAGAACTTCCCCTTAAGTTCAGGCGCCCATTGCAATAATTGACGTATCAGTTTAATCATTGTCCCTTTCCCTTTAGAGTGCCCAGTCCTGGGCGGACATGTGGGCCTCCCACATATTCTTATATAGTGTGCTTTCGGCAAGAAGCTGCTCGTGTGTGCCGCTTGCCGCGATCCGGCCCTTATCCAGCACCAATATCTCGTCGGCCGCTATTATGGTTGAAATCCTGTGGGCGATGACGATGAGCGTCTTGTTCCGGATCAGTTTGTTGATGGCGTCTTGGACAAGGGCCTCGTTTTCCGGATCAATAAACGCGGTGGCTTCATCAAGTATCAGCATTGGAGCATCTTTCAGAAGGGCTCTGGCAATGGAAAGGCGCTGTTTTTCGCCGCCTGATATCCTGGCCCCTTTTTCGCCGATGACCGTGTCATATCCCATGGGCAGGTTCATAATGAAGTCATGGCATTGTGCAGTTTTGGCTGCTTCTATAATTTCGGCTTCGGAGGCGCCGGGCCGGCCTATCCGCAGGTTGGCCTGCACGGTATCGTTGAAGAGATGTACATTCTGAAAGACAAGGCCGAACCGGTCCATGACATCATCAATCTTCATTTTTTTGATATCAGTTTCGCCAAGGGAAATGCAGCCTGCGTCAACGTCCCAAAAACGTGGAATCAGTCGGGCCAGGGTAGATTTTCCAGCGCCCGAAGGTCCTACCAGGGCGACAAACTTGCGAGCTGGAATTGAAAAGTCAATGCCCTTTAGAACCTTGATTTCCTTGTCATACCCGAATTCGACTTTTTCCCCGAAAATACCTCTGCCCGGAATTTCCGGTTCATCCGGTTCGCTCAGGGATCCGGCAGCCAAAACCGCCTCTATCCGTGCCTGACCCTCAAGATTACCCTCCATGAGCCTGCCGAATTGGATCATGGTCTGCATAGGATTTCCAAATCCGATTCCCAGGAGCAGAAACAGGACGAATTTTTGCAGGGTGATGATGCTCGCAAGATACATGGTCGCGCCCACAGGTAGAAGAAGGAGCATATTGGCCGTGATCGACACGGAAAATATGCTCATGGGCAGGTACCAGCGGCCGCACATCCTGTCCTCAAGACTGATGCATTCTTCAATGTTTTTTGAATATTTTGAAAATGACTCAACAGTATGGTTAAATGCCTTGATAATCGGCATGCCCTGAATATATTCAATCATAGTAGCGTTCATTTTTTCTCCTGCTGAAAACCACTTGCTTACAAGTTCCCTGGCACGGCCCATGGGCAGGATCTGAAAGACAATGCCGGCCGGTATAACGATTATCGTGGCCAGAGCCAGCCTCCAGTCCACAACAAAAAGGACTGTGGCCGTCAAGACGGTGTAAACAAAAGCGCCCACAAAGTCGGGAATATTGTGGGCCAGAAAGATTTCCATACGCTCCACGTCCTCGCTCATCACTTTTTTTATCTGGCCAGAGTTCTTCTTGTTGAAATACCCAAGAGAGAGTGTCCCCAGCTTCTCCGCGATTTTGATTCTGAGGTCGTAGAGAATATTGAATGCCGATATATGTGACAGGGTAGTGGACAGGCCCAGGCAGGCGTGTTTGAGAATAATCGCCGCTATACCTGCAAAAACCAGGGTCCAGATGAGCTGGCGCTCTATTTCGTTAAGCGGTTTGCCTGCGATTTCGGCTACGATATAGTAAATCATGAAAAAGGGCACTATTCCGCACCCTTGCCCGATAACAGCCAATACTCCGGAAAGGGTCAATTTACCTTTCTGGGGGCTGGCCAGGCGTATCAATCCACTTAGTCTTGTCCGCTTTTCCGGTTTTGGCTTCATGACGGCAGTACCTCTATATTGCTAAAATATTGGTAACTCATGTTGGTTAGGTGTTTAGGCTGTTAGCAATGGCACATTCTGTGTTAGCAACAGAATACAACATCAGGTAGTCCCTACAAAGCAATGCAGGCTATAAAATACCGTTCTGTTATTATCAGGAAGTGGGGCTTTAGCCCCGCCTTGTTGCACAGTGTTTTTGCGGGACTAAAGTCCCACTTCCGTGCAAAGGTGGCAAAAGCTATAATATGTAACTTGTTGAAATTATTGACCCGCATTGTTTTGTAGGGACTACCCAACATCAACTAATTAGTGCCTGAACGAAAAGTCAGGTTATTAGCAGGTTGGGTTGAGCGTAATCAGTTACATTGGGTTTTTATACCTCAATCCAATCTACGAATATCAATCCATTACTAAAATATTGTTTCAGTGAGCAAAACCAAACAAATCATGCGGCACGGGTTTTCGTTCAGGCAGTAATTACGTAAACTAAGAGTGTCAGCCGTACTCCGCACTGTTGGTTTTTTCTTAAAAGTCTAAAGGCATTCACTCTTCAGACTATCTACCTGAGTTACTAACAATTAAATAAATCGTTGACTTTGAATCCTTACACAGTTCTTGAATGACTGCTAACCATTGAAGAATTTTTTTTGACCAAAAATTAAATTCTAAATTCTCTTAAAGGCCACACAATCAGGATAAAGCAATCTGTGTAGGGGTAATCCTGGAAGTTTTATCGGTGGTGGGATTGTTTAGGAGTGTTTTGTTACTGAGTTCGTTGGAAGAAACGTATAAGGACAAGGAAAGGCGGCTCAATTCCGTCTTTGGGATATCTCTCGAAGATACTTGCCCGGAAGTGTACCAAAGTAGCCTTTGAACGACTTGGCAAAATTACTCAGCCCCGAGTAGCCTACTGAATAAGCTACTTCAGTAACATTCATTTTGCCTTCATCCAGAAGAGATTTTGCCCTATTAAGGCGCATTTCGCGAATATAACTAAATATCGTCGTACCATACATTTCGCGAAAGCAAAAATTTAGCTTAGGGTGTGAGAGGCCGACGGTTCTGGCCAGCTCCAACAATCCAGGAGGATTCTCAATATTGCGCCTTACCAACTCTCTGGCATGACCTGCCCGCTCTACGTCATCGGGCCGCAACACAAAGGTCTTTTGATATTTTTTTTCGTCTGATAACGATTGTTCCAGTTTATAAGCAATCAATTCATAAGCCTTGCCTTCGAGATACAATTGCCTGGTCAATCCATGATACGGGCAATTAATGATCTGATGTACAACTGCATGCATTAAAGGAGTAATTACGTTCGTGTACTGGTAATTTCTATTCGGAGAACCGGAAGCGATATCACCAAAATAGTCAGGTATCCGGTCAGTTTTTCTTTCCAGAAGGGTGTTGAAAAACCAGGGTTCCATCAGTATAGAAACAGCAAGGATAGGTTCTTTTGCTGATGCTTCTCCAGAAGTATTTGAAGCCGGAAGATAATACAGACTACTCTGTCCGCTATCCATAATCCAGTCATCACTTGAGTATTGAATTTTACTTCTTATACTTCCGGAGAGAGCAAAGTTTAGTCCTATCACAGGCGCATTGGATGCTCTATTCATAGTGAGAGATTCGCGAAGATTATAATCCGTAATATAAAGCTCAAAACCAGTCCTAATGATGGTTTTTTGAAATGATCCCGTACCGATCTCTTCCGGCAAATTCCAAAAGCTGTCCAAAGGCATTTTCTGTTTTGCGGACTTATTTGTTAATTGAAAGTCCTTAAAGATTCCTTCTTTGTTCCTTATTGACATTTGCGGATTCATGTTCACCTCAATAGCCGGTTAAATGGTCATAGCACAAAGCATTCCTTTGTTTTCATGATTTTGCTAACTATTTGAATACCTGAATTCTCCGGTCTTTCCTCAATCTCCATGTTTTCGCTACGCCTGATTGAAAAACAAAAAAGGCGAAACTCGGCTTTTTTGATACAATCCAAGTTACGCCTTCACTTTTCCCCGCTTTTCGGTCAGAAAACCGTAAGACATCCCTTTAATATTTGACCTTACTAAACAATTTAGGCTTTCCTAACAAATGAGAAGTTCTATGTCAAGGTTTTTCCTATCAGTTTACAAAGCTCGGCCCTGCCTGTGCGTTGCACCTGTCTGCCGCCTGCCTGTGCGTCGCACGCAGACAGGTTTCGGGACAGGCGGCTGGTAAAAGGGCATATGCCCCATCGGAAATATTCCCTTTATTGGTTAAAAACCTATTTACAGGGAATATATTTGTTGACAATTATCCCCGTATTGATAAAAGTTATATATTATAGGAATATTTGGCATCCTTCATTCACCAGTTTACACTTTTTTCGAAAAAGCGTATATTATCGAATTGAATGCCGATGTCGAAACTGGAAATTTGAAATTAGGTAACGCATCTACATCTTTGTGTTTTTCCCAATTTCAAATTTCGAGTTTCAAATTTCACTGCCAAAATACAAGATCAACAAAGTGTAAACTACTTTTGACTTGTCGTGAAGGATGCCGAATATTTTATGAGGTAAATATGTTTATTGGAAGAAAAGAAGAGCTGCAGCATCTGCAAAACATTATTAAATCGAATAAATCGTTGATTGGCATTGTATATGGCAGACGACGGATAGGGAAGAGCGAGCTTATAAAAAAAGCATTTGAAAAAGAACGGGTGTTGATTTTTGAGGGCATTGAAGGCAGATCAAAGCAGGATCAGATAGATAATTTCATTTTCCAGTTGCATCATCAGTCCAATAAAAGAATAAAAGACGAAAAAGTAAAAACATGGCGTGAAGCGTTCATGTATCTTTATGAAGAAATGGAATGTAATCCGGGACATATAGTTTTTGATGAGTTCCAGTGGATGGCCAACTATCGCAAAGAGATTGTTGCGGACCTGAAAATGGTATGGGAGCTATATATTTCAAAGATAAAAGGAACAACACTTATCCTTTGCGGTTCCATAGCTTCATTTATGATAAACAGCGTATTGAAGTCCAGTGCGTTATTTGGAAGGACTGATCTGGTTATACATCTAAAAGGGTTTCTGCTTCCGGACACTCAAAAAATGTTAAAGGGTAAGGGTGACCTTGAAATAATTGAATCGCAGATGATTCTGGGCGGTGTCCCGAAATATCTGGATCTTGTAAGGGAAAAGACTTCCCTGTATGCAGGATTGGAGGAGCTTGCTTTTTCAGAGACAGGATATCTGACTGATGAATATAACCGGATCTTCACAAGTCATTTTGGGAAAAAGCCTGAATATGAAAGGATTGTCAGAACGCTTGCAAAATATCCTTACGGTCTGTTTCGCAGACAGATTTCGGAAAAAGCCGGAGTCGATCTGGGAGGAGGGTTGACAAAACAGATGTATAACCTGGAATCAGCGGGCTTTATTTCATCGTGTACGCCATTTCATAAGGGGTATAATTCTCGTCTGTTGAAATACAGGCTTTCAGATGCTTATCTGCGCTTTTACTTTTCATTTATTGAATCAAATCTAAAAAAAATCAGATCTAACATCTATAAAAGGCTTTTCAGCCGGATTGTTCAGACCGGTTCATTTAATGCATGGATGGGACGGGCTTTTGAGTATCTCTGCATGGAGCATGCTGGTAAAATATGTAGCATTTTGGGTTTTTCAGGGATTGAGTTTTCTTTTGGGCCATATTTTGAAGCCGCGGGAAAAAATAAATCCGGAGTTCAGGTAGATCTTCTTTTTGACAGGAAGGACAATGTAATAACATTATGTGAAATGAAATATTCATTAACTCCTGTTGGTATGGGCATTATTAAAGATGTAGAAAGAAAAGCAGAAATTCTGAAAAGAAAATTCAAAAAGAAAACAATTCAGAAAGTTTTAATTTCGCGCAGCAGCCCCACAAAAGATCTTGCCGCATCCGGTTATTTTTATCGGATAATAAAACCCGAGGAATTATATTAATTCTCATGGGAACAGTGCGAACGTTCCTTCTCATATTCTACTCGAAAAAAATTTGCTCTCTATATCTGTCAGGATGTGCATAAAAGGGATCTTCCAGCTATCCCAACTCGATAGTATAGGAATTTCCATTTTATGCCTAATGAATTCGGTATCAGAGCTCTCTCGGGATGTTTTTGATACAATGCAATTCATATAGTGGGTTCAGAAAGTACTGCCACAATATGTTGTGGTAATAAAATTTGAGACTCAAGTACCGACAGCAAATTTCGCTATAAAATCAACATGCTATGATCCCGAGAGAGCTCTATCATAGGATATAGGTGAATTTTTTTCCTGCTATTTCCTTTCCCCACTCCTTTGCATTCTCAAAAACTTCCTGATCCGGGTCACCGTCAACTCTGAAGCCTTCACCGAGACCGTGAAGCAGATTCGTCAAGACGTTCTTCCAAAAGATCAACGGCTCCGCAAAAGTGTGTATAATCACTGTCACCGCATCCGAAAGCTGCTGCGGGTTTTCCAGAAAAATTAATGCCATTGAGGTTTTCATAAAAATCTACCATATCTACGTGAAGTTCTTTTTCCTCATCCCCCCACGTTGATGAAGCGAGAAGCACCAGGTCGTATTCTAACAGTTCTTTTGCATCTGAATCTTCCGCATTCTTCAATGTTACGTCTAAACCCGCTTCTTCAAGCCCCTTGACGACTTCTTCGGCCACAGATTCCATGTTTCCCGATTCAGAAGCATACACAACAATTGCTTTTGCCATAATAATGCCCTCCTTAGTTTAAATTATGTTTTTTCAATACCTCATCCGCTTGCGGCGAGGAGCTAACCTGAGTTGTTTTTTTGTAAGCTGCTTGCCCGTATGGCTTAGAGAGGCATTCTTATCGCGTTCTTCTTGAAGCATTGCAAGCAACCAACAAAATTCCTCCTCATCCACATAGATCGTCACGCCCTTTAGAAAGCGCAACCTGGATATTTTGATCTATTCCAAGTTACGCCTTCACTTTTTATGCGCCCAAAAAGGGTCAAAAATCGTAAGACAAACCTTTATATGATTGGAGTCTCTAATTAACTTAGAGATATATAATAAAAAAGAGATTGCTCTGTCAAGTTTTTTTAAAGAAGTAAGGAATTTGTCACTGATTTCGTCGGACTGTATCAGGTGGTTGGTCTTTCAGGTTTTGTCTATTGGAAAAGGTGAGCAGGGCTCGCAGCCGCAACCCGTGCCGTAGGCATGATGATGGCTTGACTTGTTGAAAAAATCCTTCAACTTCGTGTAAATCGGCCTGACCGATAATGCGAGTAAAATGACGGCACCTGCCAGTTGGCCATGAAAAGGAATGAGTTCAGCCGCCTGGCCGGCTACTGCCCGGGCCGAGAATTCCAGGCTTATGTAGATCTGATCCAGGATTAATCCACAAAACACGGCAAAGACGGCCAAGGTAAGCAGATAGATGGCAGTAGCCCTCTTTCCAAGGAGTCCAAAAAGAACGGACAGCGAGGTAATATTGGTTGCCGGGCCCACCAGTAAAAAGACCAGGGCGGCACCAGGACTTACTCCCTTGAGAATGAAGGCTGCTGCGACAGGGGTAGAGGCTGTCGCACAGATGTAGAGCGGAATGCCCAGGGCCAGCATAATAAGCATGGAAGAAAAGCCACCCCCAAGATAGTCGACAAAAAACTGTGAAGGGACCAGCGCAGTGATCAAACCGGCCAGAAGGATTCCTGTAAAAAACCATCCTGCAAGATCTCCCCATATATCGGTTACTGCAAACTTGAGGCCTGCCTGTAATTTTTCAACAAAGGAGTGGTGGCGTTTATGCTCATCCGGCGGACAGTCAATCCCGTCACAACACCCATCTACCGGGCAGCTTAGATCCACCTTTATCTTGTCTTTATCGTTAGCGCTATGAAACAGATTTTCTGTTATACCGGCGGTAATGGCGGTAAGAAATGCCGCTACCGGTCGGGCCACTGTCATCAGCGGATCAAGCAAAGCATAGGTTATGGCTATGGAATCTACCCCGGATTCCGGTGTTGATATCAAAAAAGCAGTGGTAGCGCCGTTGTTGGCCCCCTGCTTTTTTAGTGATGCTGCCGCCGGCAGCACTCCACAAGATCATAAAGGGATGGGTATTCCGAACAGGGCAGCCTTAATTACTGAAGTAAAACGTCCTTTCCCAAGATGTTGGGCTACGATTGCCGGACTAATAAAGATTTTCAACAAACCACCCACCAGAATACCAAAAAGAATATATACTGATGCTTCCAATAATAGATGCCAGGACTGTAAAATAATAGTGACCAAGATGTTCATAAGTTTCCTTTTCTACGATATCAGGTGAAAGGTGAATAGATTCAAAAGTGACTGACAAGTTTTTCAATAAAAGTGTAAAATTGCTTTGTTTCATCTTCATTCAATGAATATGTGATTTCGCGGGTTAGTTTATGGTGTTCTTTAAAATATTTTTGACCCTTTAGAAAAACCGGACTGAATAAATATTGAAAAAATCAAGTTAACTTGATTTTCAAATTAATTGAACATAGAATATCTTGATAGTCAAGCTATTTTTCAAAAGCTTTCTCTGCCTTAGGAGATTTGCGAAAAAGATCGGAAACATCTCAAATGATGAAATCAGCCTTGTCAAAAAGTCGATTGCCCTGATTCTTGATATTGAGCCGGAACCTTGCGAGTTGGATGATTAGGAATGTTGGCAGGTTTTTTTCGTAATTTCTATCTTTTAAGATTGCTTTGCTCAAAAAGTGAATCCGAAAGTCCAATGTTGTAATCCACATTATCATACTGCATCAGGGTCTTTGATCCTTTGCGGGAAGTCTCCGTCATTATCTTGGTAAAGGTCCAGATGCCCTTGATCTCTTTAAATCCTCCGTAGATCGCAGTCTTAAAATGCTTGCCCCTTTTGTTGTAATATTCCACTTTCATGGGAAGCCAGGTATCCTTCCTCACCCAAACGATCCGCTTTGAGTAGCTAGTGTCTTTCTGCTTCTTGGCTATCCTCTCCACCACATAGCAATCTACGCCGGAGAACTCTTCTGACCTTAAAAGCCGATGTTTGTCATCATCCACTTCTCTTTTTTCGATATCCTCGTTGGCAAAGTCGCTTCTCATAAAGGAACCCTTCTTGCCACCGCCGCTGATACGACGAACCAAGCTTTCCGCCGGAAGAAAGATCCACATATCATCATCCCGTTCCACATCCTCGTAACTCCAGGTGAGATACATGCCCCCGAACATCCGGCGGCTCAATAAACCTAATCAATCCCCGTTCATCCTGGCCGTATTTCTTGTTACAGCTCTCCATCTTTCTCACAAGCTTTTGTCCCTTGCGGTTGATGATCATGATGGCAGTCCTCTTTGAATCCTCGCTCGTATCCACCGCATCCATTCTAAGGGCAATATCCCGTCCGGTGAGGTCGGCAGCCAGAGTAGAATCTGCAAAAAAAGGCAATAAGAAAAAAACGCCAGAAATGCTTAGAGAAAAGAGTAGGCTAACTACAAGCCGATCAAACATTCTTAACCTGTAACAGTACATATTTTCCAACCACTGGTTGTTTGTTGGGTATTCCAGTACTGAGCATATAAACCTTTGTTTTCAAGCAATTCAGAATGGTTTCCTTCTTCAGCAATATTTCCGTTTTCCAGAACGATAATTTTATCGGCATTGCGCACGGTCTGCAATTTGTGTGCAATGACGACCACAGTTTTTTCTTTTACCAATTCCTGAATAGCCTGTTGAATATAGATTTCATTTTCAGGATCAAGTGCTGCTGTAGCCTCGTCAAGGAGTATGATGGGTGCATCTTTGAGCATGGCTCTGGCAATGGAGATGCGTTGTTTCTGACCGCCGGAGAGTTTCGAGCCGCCCTCTCCCACTTTTGTCTTTATGCCGTTTTCCAGAACACCCAAAAATTCCGTTACCTGAGCTTTTTCCGCCACCTGCAGTATTTCTTTTTCTGTGGCATTAGGATTGCCGATTTTGATATTGTTGTAGATGGTATCATCAAATAGATAGACATCCTGAAAGACCTGGCTGATCAGGCTGTAGACGGTTTGGGGAGACATATTTTTGAGATCTATACCGCCAATGGTTATCCTCCCTTTTTGCACATCCCAGAACCTGGCAATGAGGTTGGTGATGGTTGTTTTCCCGGAACCTGAAGCGCCCACCAGGGCGGTGAGCCCTTTTTCCGGGATGGTCAGGCTGACATCTTGCAAGACGTCTCTGTCGATATAGGAAAAGCTGACATTTTCAAAGGCAATATCATATGTTTCAGGCCGTCTGTCTTTGCCTGCATCCTGCAACGGCGCTTCCAGTAATTGCCTGATTCGCTCCACACTCACATTCATATAGTTCAGTACCGCATAGCTTCCCATCAGAAGCTGCAATGGGGCATACAACCGGTGTCCCACAATCAGAAAGGCAACAAAGGCAGGGATGGCGATGGTTGCACCACCCGCATGATGAAGCCGGGATATGGCCGTATAGACCATCAGCAGGAAAAAAAGCTCGAAAACTCCCAAAGACGTTATAACCAGGGGGCCGAGTACGGCTTCCAGTTTGATACTGTTGGTGCGCAGGTTCTCAAATGCCGTTTTAAGGGTGGCAAAACGATTTCCCGTTAAATTAAAGGCTTTCAGATATTGTACGCCCTGAATATACTCAATAAACCGGCTGCCTGTTTCATTGCGTGAGGCGACATGTTTAAGGCTGAATTTTCTCCCTATTTTTGTGGCTGTTAATACGAACAAAAAAGCGCACGGGATTGCCGCAATCATCAGAAGAGCCAGCTTCCAGTCTATAATGAAGAGAAAGATCGAGAGGAAAAACGTCCCGAATATGGCACCTACCATGTTTGGAAAATGCTCTTTGAAAATGGCTTCAAAATTGCTGACATCCTGCAGCACCACCGAGGCCAGATCGCCGGGATCACGTTTTTTATAAAAGCCAAGTGATAATTTATGCAGATGATCGCCCAGCATCAGCCTGAGTTTTGATGTCATGGTTAAAATGGTATTGTTCGTTTTTACCAGAACTTTTCCGGCTACCCACAACTGGATAACAAACATTACCGTTAAGACAATGACTGTTGACCATGTTTTTTTAATGTCAGGCTGCTCTTTAAAGAGTTCCCAAATGATGAGCAGCAGTATTCCTGTTGGTGCCGCCAGGAATATGCCGTGGAGCATTTCTCCAAGAACCACCACTCCTAATCTGGTATCGGTGGCTCTTAAAATAAAGCGTAGATTTTTCATCATATTCATAATGATTTCCTCATTCTCTTAGGGACTTGGACACAAATAATATACCAAAATTGCGCCGGATTTTTGTTCATCTTCAAGGCGCGGCTGAAAGCGCATAGCGGGCTATGTAACGGAAGCCGCAACGCCGAAGATGGGCAAAAAGACAAGCAAGATGGTATATTATTTGTGTCCAAGTCCCTTACTTTCCATATCACCGGAAGGTGTTTTATCCGGTCACAATTTCAAATTCCTTGACGCGCGTATGGGCATTCCACATTTTGGAATAGAGCTCGCTCTCTTGGAGTAATTCCTCGTGATTTCCAACAGCCTCAACCTCACCGTTATCAAGTACAACGATTTGATCGACTTCGACGATGGTTGAGAGGCGATGAGCGATGATGATCACTGTTTTATTTTGAATGAGCTCACTGATAGCGGTCATGATCAGATGTTCGTTCTCAGGGTCGCTGAAAGCCGTGGCTTCATCAAGAACCAGCACGGGCGCGTCCTTTAAAATGACCCGGGCCAGTTGAATACGCTGTTGCTCACCACCGCTCAGGTGAACGCCCTTGCCACCAAAACGGGTGTCATATCCATGGGGCAACTGCATGATAAAATCATGGCACCTGGCAGTTTTGGCAGCCGCCGTGACCTCTTGTTTTGTTTTATCCATCCCCATCAAAATATTGTTGTATATGCTCTGGTGAAACATCATATTGTCCTGGAAGACAAAACCGACCGTTTCCATAAGATCTTCGGTGGCAAGATCATTGATATTGACCCCGCCCAGCATTATGCTGCCGGACTTAAGATCATAGAACCTTGCAATCAGTTGTCCGGCAGTGGATTTTCCGGAGCCGGACGGACCGACCAGCGCAGTGATTGATCCTTGAGGCGCCCTAAAACTGACATCTTTGATGACATTGATGCCGTTGATATATGAAAACCGGGCCTGTCGAAATTCCAGTGAAAACTCGCCCGGCACCGGTGCTGCACCACTTTTTTGTTCCTCGACGTCAAACAGGATTTCATCCATCCGGTTCACCCCGCGGCTGATCATGGTGATCTCAAAGGTCATTGTCGTCAACTTGAACGCAGGCCGTATATAGCCCACCCCCAGGATGAGAAAGAGAAAAAAGACGTGAAGCTCAAGACCGCCCCTAAAATAGAGATACAAACCAAAGGCCAGCAGTGGCAGCAGGGCATTGCTTAAGAAACTGATGATCATGGCCCAGGGCGGAGACATCAACCTGACCCACTCTTTCATGTGACTGTCAAACCCCTTTACCGTGCCACTGTATCTGGCAAAGGCCGATGCGGATTGACCAAATATTTTCATAACCGGCATGGCCCTGACAAATTCCACAATACCGGCATTCATTTCTTCCAGGGAATCGTGATATTTTTTAGCTTTTGCCTTGCCGGCTTTCGATCCTAATATGATGTTAAAAATAATAACAAGCGCAAGAAGGGGTAGAAGGCTCACAAGCGCCAGACGCCAGTCAACTGCAAAAAGATAACCTAAGATGACAAGCGGCAGCACAACCGCCCTAACCGTATCAGGCAGGCTGTGGGCAATAAACAGTTCGATACGCTCCACATCATCGGCAACGATTTTTCTAAGCGCTCCCGAGCTGCGATTCCCCGTGTATCCCAAGGGGAGTCTGCCCAGCTTATCGGTGATGTTACACCGGAGTCCATAGAGGATATTAAAGGCGGCAATGTGGGAGGCCATTGCTGAAAGATACCACATAACCGCAGAAATAACGATGGCCACAAATGCCCATATCAACCAGGTATGAATATCCGGGTTGACTATCCGGCCATTCAGGAGTTCCTTGAGAATATAAAAAATTAATATATAGGGCACCATAGTCAGCAGCACATGCACCGTGGCCGCGACAAACGAGACCATAAGCAGTCCCTTTTTCTGCCTCGATAATTCCAGAAGACGGACTATTCCTGATCTTTTCTTATTTTTACTCATTTTTTCACCAGCTCGCCGATGGCCGCCTGGATGAAGCTCTCGTTCTCTAGATCAAGGGCGGCCCTGGCCTCGTCGAGGAGCACGATGGGGGCATTATAGCCCACAGCTCCCCGTTTTATTTCGTTTTGTTTCATCATCTGTCTCCCTAAAAATAATATGCGACGCCTACGCCCAGTATGCGTCCTCTGGAGGTCGCGCCTCCGATGACATCACTGCCGTCCTGTGCTGATGTTCCGATATTCCATCCGTGCAGGTCATACCTCTCATCAAGGAGATTGTCACACCATGCGTAAAACTCTATATGTTCGCCCATGATCCCCATACGGAAGTCCAGCTTGTTGTAGGCATCAAGCTGAAAGCTGTTTGCCGTGTCTGCTTCTCTCTTGCCCACATATCTGTTGGTGACAGATGTAAAGAGCAACGGAGACGTCATCCTCCAGAAGGATGGCAGAGGCAGATTGTGGGAAACAGAAATCATCGCATTCCATTTTGGTGAATCGGGGATAGCATTCCCCTCTTTTACATCCTGCGACGTTTCGGGAACACCTGTTATTTCAGCATCTGTGTAGCCACCCCCTGCTCTGATTGTAAATCCGTTTCCGGGTTTCCAGAAACCTTCAGCCTCAATGCCTTTTGTCTGGGTATCGTTGTTGGCAATTTTGGGAGTCAGTGTGATCAGATCAACGAACAAGACATGGTCATCCTTGATATCATTGAAAAACAGCGCCACATTGACCCCTGCCTTTTTATCCGATGTTTCCATCTTCATGCCGAGTTCATAGCTGTTAATCTTTGCAGCATCCACAATCAGGAATAGTCCGTCTTCTGGAATTATCGAGGCAGAAAAAGGGACTGCTTATG
>Ga0255431_1035_pt1 | contig 15318 bp, 18 predicted proteins | sample ANMaggSeSYBR02J5_FD_182633 | JGI IMG/M metagenome (GOLD analysis project Ga0255431, IMG submission 182633) | Sediment cell enrichment communities from methane seep in Santa Monica Basin, California, United Staets - ANME aggregate JGI... | ecosystem: Environmental > Aquatic > Marine > Cold seeps >... | reverse complement strand
TCTGAATTAAGACTGATATCTTCATCATCCAGTTCTATTTTAATAGTGCCTGAATTCACTCTAACTATAAAGTCTTTGTACAGGTCATCATCATTATTTTTGATCTCAATGGTGTTCATAGAAACCAGATCGATATTCTTAAACTTGACCACATTGGAAGTCGTACCAGCAAAGACCGTTTCAACTGTAAAGTTCATGACCTCATCATCATCTTCACCATCGTCATCCAGATCTGTGTCATATACGAAAAACGCATTTTCGTATCTTGAATCCACGACCTCAGTATCCAACTCCTCACCATCCTGGGAAATAGTGAACAATACTTTATCACCCTCGACATCTATCTGTTCTGCTGTAATGGAGAAGCCTTCAGGTAGAGACAAAGATTCGCCGACTCTTAAAATATATTCATCATCATCATCTTCATCAACAATATATTCACTGATCCACATTTTACTTTTGTCATTAACGATAACAGCGTAAGAATCGCCCGTCCAGGCGATTAGATCATAATCACTATCATTTGATTTATAAGCACTTGTGGTGTAGGTGAAATGTCCATCATCAATATCAAGATCTCCATTAATTGTTATATTAAGTGTTTCTTGGCCTTCTTTATCATCGATGTCATACCACAATATACTTGGATTGTCCCCAGATGTAAGATTGAACATTCCAGGTACCGAAGTTACAGCTCCCATAAGCTCATATGTGCCTGGTTCAGTGAGAGTTGTCACTACTGCAGCGAAATCGTCATGTTCATTAATCCTGATTGATATCCTGTCTCCAAGGATATCTGTTACTCCGTCTGAATTAAGACTGATATCTTCATCATCCAGTTCTATTTTAATAGTGCCTGAATTCACTCTAACTATAAAGTCTTTGTACAGGTCATCATCATTATTTTTGATCTCAATGGTGTTCATAGAAACCAGATCGATATTCTTAAACTTGACCACATTGGAAGTCGTACCAGCAAAGACCGTTTCAACTGTAAAGTTCATGACCTCATCATCATCTTCACCATCGTCATCCAGATCTGTGTCATATACGAAAAACGCATTTTCGTATCTTGAATCCACGACCTCGGTATCCAACTCCTCACCATCTTGGGAAACAGTGAACAATACTTTATCACCCTCGACATCTATCTGTTCTGCTGTAATGGAGAAGCCTTCAGGCAGAGACAAAGATTCGCCGACGCTTAAAATATATTCATCATCATCATCTTCATCAACAATATATTCACTGATCCACATTTTACTTTTGTCATTAACGATAACAGCGTAAGAATTGCCCGTCCAGGCGATTAGATCATAATCACTATCATTTGATTTATAAGCACTTGTGGTGTAGGTGAAATGTCCATCTTTAATATCAAGATCTCCATTAATTGTTATATTAAGTGTTTCTTGACCTTCTTTATCATCGATGTCATACCACAATATACCTGGATTTTCCTTAGATGTAAGATTGAACATTCCAGGTACCGGAGCTACAGCTCCCATAAATTCATACGGTGCTGACACTTCTTCAGCAGCCGATGCCGTTGGCACCAGTGCCGAGAACATGGTAAGCACCATGAGCGCAGTTAATGTTACTGCGGTTATTTTCTTATTCATTTCTTTTCCTCCAAATTATTTTTATTGGTTATATCTACCCGCTGATGCGGGTATCTATTAGAGTGACTGTATCGTATGTGCCTCACAAGCCTCCCTCAGGCAGCCTATCAGAGACACTGATCCGCCTGCATCATTGCGAACCCAGTGGATTCGACAATTGTCGCGGTCGGTTTCATCACCCTCTTAATCCCGTCATACGGATTATAAGCTATCTATAAGTTATTACCCTTTTAAATCTTTTTTGGTCGATTTTGATCAAAACAAGCATTCGGCTCCATTGTGACAAACGAAATGGAGTACACATATTGTCGAAGTAAGGGGTATAGTTATGAGAACTCCTGTAATCAATCTGCAAGTTTCAGGAGGATTATATCAATGTGCTGGTTGTGCTCATACAAGCGCTTATTGCGCTCTTCCATATGTTTGTTAGACTTATCTATACTCTGGTTGTGCTCTTCCATATGTTTGTTATGCACATCCATTTTCAGAAGGTGACCCTTCATCCATTTTATGTTCTTTTGCTCAATAATATATGAAGTCAAGTAGCCGGAGGTCGGCAACGACATCCGGCTACTTGATTCAGGCTTTCAACCCGGCAGCTCCGCTGATTATCCTGGCTGCCAGGCTTCAATGTGTCTTCTGCAGGTCCGGCCTTTGAAGTATAGGCAGGAGTGCTGGTGGGGAAAATGTCGTGATTACCTTGCTTGCCATGCACCATAAAATCCAAACTATTATATCAAATATTTTTCAAATTGACTGTTAAGTACATACAAAATTAGCATGTGATAATTATGGAAAATCAAAGGGACATAACCCATGATGTGGTCATAGGTTTAGGCCTTGTTGGGGTAGGTATCGGGTTGTATGTGCCATTGCAACGTTTGACTTATCACCGGCTAAAATCGCACTACTTAAATACCCAAAAATTTCTACAGCAATCCACATGTCTGAATACCATATCAGGATCCAGGACATCCAGCCCAAGGACCGGCCAAGGGAGAGGCTCATTAAAAGTGGTCCATCGGCACTCTCAGACTCAGAACTGCTGGCCATTATCCTGCGCACCGGCACCAAAGGCGAGAACGTCCTGAACCTTTGCAGCCGCATACTGGCCACATATAACATCCGGCAACTCAGCCGCACACCCCCTACCAAACTGCAGGAAATACACGGTGTGGGGGCCGCCAAGGCCGCCGAGATAACCGCACTATTCGAACTGGCCCGCAGGCTTGAGACCTTTACTGAAGAGGAAAAACCCCGTATCAGCAGTCCTGAAGCAGCCTATCAGTTAATCCATCCAAAACTGCGTGAACAGAAAAAAGAGTTATTCATTGCCTTGCACCTGGACACTAAAAACCAGCTCATTTGTGAGGAGATCGTATCAGTAGGGAGCCTGAACGCCAACATTGTCCACCCCCGTGAGGTGTTCAAGACCGCTATCCAGGAAAGCGCCGCTGCCATCATCGTGGCCCATAACCACCCCAGCGGCGACCCTGCACCCAGTCAGAACGATATCGACATCACACGCAAGCTCATAGACACTGGCAAGATAGTTGGCATCGAACTCTACGACCACATCATAATTGGGGATGGCAGGTACCTGAGCATGAAAGAACAGAACCTCATATAACAGTCACCGTAACTTAATGTGGTGTGATCATTGCCCAATCCAGCAATAAACCATCCAGACCCATAAGCACGATCTTACTTGAACCATCGGGTAGGTCGTAGGGCAGCTCCTCATACCCTATATAAAGTTCATCCCCCTCATTGATCTCCGGGGGTGCCTGCCTGACCTTCCCGAAAAAGTATTTCTCTTTTGTTTTAGAGTCAAGGACGCTCACATTCCGCCATGCTTTAGCTTCAAGCACATTCAGTACCACGCATTTTCTTTTGTACTTTTTTACTTTTTGGGATTTTTCACTAATCATAAACATCACTTGAATGAATTAATATCATACTCATAATATTCAGTAGAATTACACATGGGGTATCCAACCCTTATTAATGTTTTTCAAATCCCCGCATCAAAGGATTTCTTCGATCATATCCCAGTCATGTTCGTATATATGTGCACTGGCACTGATAGTAGTGATCATACCTGGCTTAACACCCACCTCGTCGGCAACATACTCCAGAAGTCTGGACAGGCCGTATAGGTTAGCAGGATAAGCCCCGGCAAAATCATGACTCCTGAACAGTGTAGTCAGGTTGACCATTCCCCCCCTTATCTTGAAATCGTCAATGATCATGCAGGGCACCTCGTCCACTACCGTATCCACAGTGGGCACCCAGGTAACTGCAGTGGCCCTGCGGGTTGTCGGATTGTGCCTGAGCTTGTCGACCACAAATGCAATCTGGTCAATCTGCCCGTTCCAGTTACGCAAGCGCTGGCCATAGGTATATTCAAAATCCTGGACATTCTCCCCGGTAATTAACTGCTTGGCATATTCCTCAAGCCGCTCTTCATTCCAGGATATATCAGCCGGTATACGGTCAGTATAAGGGTCCTTGACAACGATCATAAGGTTCAGGTATTCCTTTATCTTGCTTCCACGTTCGTCCATAACCTCATGTCCCTGGTTCCAGATCATGTTTATCCCCCTGTACCAGGCATCTGCGATAGTATTTGCCCTGATGATTCTGCCTATTTGAAGTGTCATGTTTCCCATCTCTACATTTTTAAAACAAATGGAAGTTCCAAAAGTTTAAGTTTATTCAAAGTAGTTAAAGATGGTGATACGTAATATTCGTAGATTGTGATTTTCATGGATCCAAAATTCATAAAAAGACATCCGGAATCTGAAACACTCATAATTAAAAAATTCTCCTTTTTTGAAAATGAAGTGATCCTACCGGGAAATGCCGTGGTAGGCATGGCATGCGACTTCTGGGGAGACCTTGTGGTAAAAGGTAAACTTGCGCTGGGAAAAGGCTCAAAGGTAAAGGGTGATGTTATTGCCGGGAGTGCAACAATAGGAGCCGATTGCGAAATAAAGGGTAACATCAAGGTTGTTGGCAATCTTACCATGTTGGACAGGACAAAGGTCGGTGGATTGGCCTATTCCGGTGGTAATATGATCGTGCGACCCATGGTTTGCGCAAGAGCTGCCGAGTGCGCCGGTGATATCCATGTTACAGGCAGGACTGATATTAAAAGCATCCAGTCAGGCCGCAGGCTGGTCGTCAGGACGGGGTGAACAGGTTCTATGTTTAAACGATTCTTGAGTTTCATGAGCCTTTTTCCTGGCCACTGCATATGAAAACATAAATAATTCGTTCAACAATATTGTGCTGTTTTTCAGTAACCCGGACTCAAAAGTACCTTTGGATAGAAAATCCAGTACATATATTGAAGCTATGCATGCCTGGCTGAATTCATCTAAATCCTCGAAAATATTGTTAACGTGATAGTACGCTGACAACCATGGTTTTTTTAACAGACCGGTAACAGTAAAACTGAACGGACCCACAGGACGAATAGCATTGATCTCCATGAGATCATTACGTACACTCTTCACCTTTTCTTCATCCCATTTCTCTAATGGAGAGGTTGATGATTCATATTCTTTCCATATGGATTCCAATATTCCAAACAGTAATTCCTTTTTCTCTTCAAGATGGATTATATGGTAATCTTTATGAAATTTTGGTGTAGTAAATAGATAATCTCTTAAAAGCGTTCTGAGCTTCTGGGAAGAATCTCCTTCAATATCATCTAATTTTTCAAGTATTTGATATTCCCTATCACTCAGTTGTACGACAACCCATTTAACCATGCAATCTCCTTGAAAATACTAATACGTATTAATCTTTATTGGAAGTTAGCCTATAAATAAGCACAACATATTAATTTGTTCTTATGCGATAACCAGATTGGTTGTGTCCCTCTTAAATTTACAATATTTAAATAGTTTAAATGTAATTCCCAATATATAGTGATATAAATTTATTCGGAACTGGATTTATCAGAATTTTGTATCCATTTCAAAAAGCAGGGTAAAAAGCATGTTCTGATTTTCAAAATCAAGTGCCTAAGCAGACTTTCGATTTCCAGATAGAGTAAGTTGCCCTAAGATTTGAAGCGGATACAGAATTTTGTTGTTTGAATGAAGATTGCCTGGATTACGGTAAGAAAGATAAAGGAAATATAAGAGTCAAAGAGAGATACGGTGCGAAAAATCGATTGCTATTGAGATGCAATACATGCAAATGTTGCCTCAGTGAGACCGGAGGTACGATATTTTTTAGACCTGAGACCCTGGATGAAGAAATACTTAAAACACTGGCAATGATACATGAAAAAGGAAGCATACGTGTAGCGACAAAAGCCAGAGAACATGAATTGGAAGAAAAACACTTACTATTTTAGTGCCACCTAAAAATTTGAAGTATGCTTTAGGTTTCAAAAAAGTTGCGAACGGCGATGTTGTTGAAGTGCTTCAGCATGTTGTTTTTGGAGATTAGTATTGGAGAGGACGTACCGCCACTTAAAGATGTGCCAATGGGTGCTTGCACATCCTTTTACATCGAAGTAGAGGATATAAACACGCTATACCAGGAAATAAAACCAAAGGCTTGAGTGTGAAAAAACTGGAAACCGCCTGATATGGAATGCAGGAATTTCATATCAAAGACTGCAATGGTTATATTTTAGGATTAGCAGAAAAAAATGAAGATGGTGGGGGCAGAACTCTGCGGTTGCTTTGAAACCTTGCCATTTGAGTAATATAGCAACGGATATTTGGCTACAGCCTTTAGCTCTTGCCTAAATCTTCAATTTGCCCGGACGTCTCATATTTGCGAAACGGTATATTAAATGCATCTTCAATCTTTTGCTGCCCCTTTGCTCTTCCACTGTGATCGAGAAGTAGTGCGCTCGCTTGGCCAAACACCGCGACATATGGTGCACAGGTACTCTGCGATGCAGGCGGTGGTCATGGGTGTTGGTTAGTGCTGCCGATGGCGGACATAACTATCTAAATATACAATTTATATAATATTTTAAACCGCAGAGGACGCTGAGTGCACAGATCGTTTTTACTTTTCTCTATGTCCTCAGTGCACTCTGTGTCAATGTTGGAATTATTCCATCCCACATCCGTTCTTTCGATCTCCCTACACCTGCTTTAGGACGTAAGACTGCACTACCGCTACACTCACCCGTCCGCTCCTTTCACTCAACCTCGCTTCTTGTGCCCGGTTCCCCTACATGAGGGCGGAGGCCTCGGATAGTAGTGGATGCACAACGACTCCATTTTTGGTAATATCAAAGGGATGTATCTTCTTGCTGTGGTCAGAGCCGCGCATTTTAAATATTTCAAGGCTGTGCACCCTTACATTTTCCATCCTTTTATAATATAGGGCAATTGTCCCTTCGGTCACGAAGTTCTCCACCCCGAAACGGCTGGTGTGATCATCATACACAGCCTCGGATGTTATCATTGAAGTCAGGCCCAGTATCTCAAGGGTGGTAGAAAGTTTCAATAATTCCACACGTATCTTGGCCAGGTCTTGCAGATAAAATCCAATGTATGTAGTTGAATCTATTACTGATCGTTTGGCATCGATCTCTTCCTGGATCATAATTATCTGGTCCATCATGGAACGCATATCAAAGGGTCTTACATCAACGTATTTTTCCTGTGATGGTAAGCCAATCTTGGTAGATGCCGCATCAATAATCGCAAGTTTTCCCTCATCCTCCAGGGCCTTCAGGTCCCAGCCGAATGTTTTTGCATTGTCCCTGATATGCTCGGGCCGCTCCTCTGTTGCTACTATAATACCGTTCTCATTATATTTGGTGATGCCGTTGTAAATGAATTGAAGCGCAAAAATGGTTTTACCCGAACCTGGAGTTCCTGATATCAAGTATGTGTAGTCCCTTAACAGGCCGCCTCCACAAAGTTCGTCAAAACCTTCTATCCCGGTTGGAACGCGATCCAATTCATAATTAATATCGTCTGTATTCCTTTCCATTATGATTCGTCCATTGACTTAATAATTATGCAATAACACTAAACGCATATAAGTTCATTATCATTATGATAATAACTTAAATTTCCCACACAGTATAAATATTTGAATACATTAAAATTATTTGCGAATATATAGGTATAAACATAATATATGAATGGAGAATTATTTTCATGTGAGAATGTCACGGGAAATATATTTAGACAATCATACTAACATTTATATCGTATAATATCAAATTTTGTACCCTATGGATAATACAATAGCCAAATCTTCTGGTGAAACGGGTTTTGTAAATACCCCGGATACACAGGACGATGATATACAATCATTGATCAAGAAGATCGAGCAACTTGATGAGCAGAACGACCAGCTACAGAAACGACTGCTTGATGCTGCTGTAGCCAATAGCAATTACCTGCAGACCATACAGAAACTTAAAGAACAGGTAAACCAGTTGAAACTACCGCCCCTGTTCATTGCATCAGTAATGGAAGTCATCAATGATATGGCACTTCTGCGCCAGCATGGCAGCAATCAGGAAGTTATCACCAGGGTCCCGCCTGAAATGGCAGATGAACTGGAAGCCGGTATGAGGGTTGCGGTGAATAACAATTTTGTGATTGTGAACTTACTGGCAAAGCCAGCTGACCTGAGGGCCAGGGTCATGGAACTGATCGAAGCACCAAATGTGGATTACAGTTCCATAGGCGGTCTTGACCAGCAGATCCAGGAAGTAGTTGAAACAATTGAACTCCCGCTAACCGATCCGGACCTGTTCAGGGATGTGGGTGTGGAACCACCAACAGGCATACTTTTGTACGGGCCACCCGGCAGCGGTAAGACCCTCATCGCCAAGGCGGTGGCCAGCCGGGCCAATGCCACATTCCTCAGGATGTCAGGTTCTGAACTTGTCCAGAAATACGTGGGAGAAGGTGCAAGGCTGGTACGTGATGTGTTCCAAATGGCAAGGGATAAGGCACCATGTATTATTTTCATAGACGAGATCGATGCCGTGGGCGGGCACAGGACACATGACGGCACTACTGGGTCAGCCGAGGTAAACAGAACCATGGTACAACTCTTATCCGAACTGGACGGTTTTGAGGAGCGGGGGGAAGTGAAAATTATTGCAGCCACCAATCGTATTGACCTGCTGGACCCTGCCCTGCTGCGGCCGGGAAGGTTCGACAGGATCATCGAGATACCTATGCCAGATGAAAAAGGCCGGCTGGAAATATTCAAGATACATATCAGGAACATGGCCCTGGACAATGATGTTGACCTTGATAAGCTGGTGAAGATGACCAACGACTTAAGCGGTGCTGACATAAAAGCCATCGTCACAGAAGCGGGCATGTTCGTGATACGCAGGCGGGACAGGACTATCAAAATGAATGATTTTATTGATGCCTACCACAAGGTAATCATTTACGAACATGAAGATATCCCGGAAGGTATGTTCGGGTAAGTCCAAAAATTTAAATTGTTATGACTGAATTGTTAACATCGGATGAGGGGCTAATTGCCCTGGAACTGGCACGTACGGCGATTGAGGAATACCTGGGCAGTGGTGAAGTGATAAAGCCCGAAGGTCTACCTCCTGTATTCCAGAATAACAGGGGCGTATTCGTTACTTTAAATAACAGGTCCGGCTCCCTTAAAGAACTGCGAGGATGTATCGGCAGGCCATACCCTGTCATGCCGCTTGGTGAAGCAATTGTGATCTCTGCCATTAATGCTGCTACAGAAGACCCCAGGTTCATGCCTGTCACTCTTAATGAACTGGAGAATCTGGAGATAGAGGTCACAGTGCTTACTATGCCGCACAGGATTGAAGCAAGACCTGAAGAACTGCCAGGTAAGATCGAAGTGGGCAGGCATGGACTTATCGTGCAAAAGGGGCCGTACTCCGGACTATTGCTGCCCCAGGTGGCCGTGGAAAACGATTTTGATGCAGAGGAGTTCCTTGGCCAGACCTGCATGAAGGCGGGGCTGTTCCCTGATGCGTGGTTCGAGTCTGGTACTGAGGTGTTTGCCTTTGAAGGTCAGATATTTCATGAGTGATAATAAAAGTGCAAGTTATAAATCATGTTAAAAGCTATAAATTATGTTAATATTATTGTTAATATAATATTTGAAAGATATTTGGAAGGAAAAGGAAGTAAAATATAATGGAATTTTGTCCTAAATGTAAAAGTATGATGATGCCCTCCGGCGGCATGATGAAATGCAGGAAATGTGGTTTTGAGAAAGAGAAGACCAAAAAGATCATTGAAAAAAAGGAATTCAAGGAAAGAGAGATCACGGTCCTGGAGGGCGATGAAGCGGCAGGACTTCCAACTATCAAGGTCAAATGTGAGGAATGCGGTAATAAAACTGCTTACTGGTGGCTAAGGCAGCTAAGGTCGGCAGATGAGAGTGAGACCAGGTTCTTCAGGTGCACCAAATGCGGCCGGACCTGGAGAGAGTACGACTAACAGTTGACCTCCCACATTCCAACGTTGCCTGCATATTTCAACAGGCATTTGCATATTCCAATAGTTATCCACACATTCAACACGTATCAGCACTAAGGCAGCGAGGATTTTCTTTGTATGTCTCTTATTTACTAAAACTCCCAAAATGACCGATTGGTTCCTCTCAGTGCCCTCGTATGGTACGTCAGTTTCATTCATCGCTTTATCCCCTGCACTACTATCAGCAGTCCCATAACCACAATCGCAGCAAACGTTGTGAACGCAGGAACTGTGGGGGCAGGGGCGGATGTCGTCGATTCCGTGGGAACAGATAACGCAATACCGCCAGTAAGTTCAGTGATCGAGAATCCGCCACAATCGCTAATTTTCATCAGTATAGGTCCTCCTGTTTCACGATACGGTATCCATTCACCGTTTTCATAAACGATCCTTGAATTGTACCCAGCAGCCCCGCGTACAGAGGCGGATGCGATTTCGTCAACATCCGTATCAGTCAATCCTACAATCACTCTATCATCTATGAGACACTCAAGCTCTGTCTTCATGGCAGCCCCGAAATCAAAATCATCCACAGCAATACTGATCGCAGATTCAAGGTCATCCCATTCCTTGATATTTGATACGATTGCCGTATCATCAATTATGTCTGTCGATTCAAAAAATCCGATTGCAACCAGGACATCTGTGATCTCGTCTTTTGCGCTTTTACTTAGAGAGGATGCATTGTTTACGGTCGAATGCACCTCGGTTTTTTCAAGGGACTTTCTTTCAGCAGGCATAACATTGATCTGGATATCACCTTTTCTGAGCAAATATGATCTCATGGTGCAGCGTTCGCCATCATCTGTAGTCCAGCTTCCACTTCCTGATACCTCAAAATCCCAGCCAAAATCGGCACAAGCTTCGATATTGAGCGCATCAGCGTTCACGTTTTTTGTAAGTCTGATCCCAATGTGTGGTATGCTTCCATGCACGTCTTTTGTTGGGATCTGGATTTTTACCGAAATGTGCCTGGGATCGTCCCATTCCTCTTCATTATAGTTGTGAACTCTATCCGAAAGGATTACTGCAACATTCGGATTGTGATGCGAGCGGTAGATGATTCGATCGAGTTCGGTTCGTGTTTCAACTGGCTCTCCTGTTGTGGTTCCTATCATCACTGTGCTGTTATTTTCCGGAATCATAATCGCCTGCGGTGTTGGTACTCTCTGTCTGTCCGGTTTCAAGAATAGGAACTTCCTTCGTTTTGACGATGACTTCATCTGATCCGATCATTCCAGATAGATTGTACGAAACTCCAGGCTTATTCAACAGAACTTCTGCAGCAAACGAATCTGTTGGATTGTCGCATGCAGATGCTGTGCCCGACAGAATCAGAATCAAAAGAATCATTAACGCACTGAATCCATGTGCTGTTCTCTTTTTTTTAATCATAAGCATCTCCTCTCCAGTATCTATCAATTAAATATCCAACTACTGCACCGATCAGCGTCCCAAAAATTGCTGACAAGAGCAAGCAGCAATAAAACCCAATAGAGTACAAGGAGGGAGTTGGTGGGATAACACTCACAACTGTTCCTCCGCCATACCACCATAGAAAAGGAATATACGAACATACAATCCCAAAAACGCTTCCGAATATCGCACCTATTTTCCATTTTTTCATAATCACTCTCACCCTATTATGACTACTCAATTCACCTGAACTCGTACACTACGGTCACCTGCGCCGAAACCGTCACATCACCCGGCTGAATCTGCGGACCTTCCCCCATCTTCATCGAAGCCGCCGTTATCTCTGCTTCAGGAATTGCCATCATCCCTTCGTCACAGATATCATAGCTCATGTACATCCTGTACGGCGAAAACTGCGATCCTGTGGTCGATATCTCAAGAGGTCCAACGATCTTAACGCCCATCGCATCCGCAACAGACTCCGCATCCGCCGATGCCCTGCGAACAGCATCCGAGATAGCCTCGTCCTTTAGTTCAACCTGCCGGTCATCGCTCACCGTGAAGGTTACGTCATCGATCTCGTTTGCTCCGCTCCCGAGCGCTGCATCGATCACATCCCCGACCTTCGTAATATCCCTGACCGTTACAATCAGCGAGTTATGCACCTGAAAGCCAATCAGGTTCTCTTCATCATCCCTCCAGTTATACCTGGGTCGCACTCGATAACCGGATGTCACGGCATCCTCCTCCGGTATTCCGATTTCATGTAGTTTCGCAAGCACTGCGTCCATCTTTTCGGAATTCTCATCCGATGCGTTCTTTACATCCTCTGCCTGCGTAACCACCGCTAGCCTGAGCACAGCCTCATCAGGGGTTGTGTCAACGGTTCCGTGTCCGGATACTGTGATCACTTTCTTCTGCTGTACACTTGGCGCATCAGAGCTATCGTCACCGATTCCTGCCGATGCGAGCCCGGCAGAGACCACAAGTCCTGCGAGCAGGAATGCGGTTATCCATTTTGTTTTGTAGTTCATATTTTTGTCCTCCTTTTGTTATTTGCAAAACTGTGCAACTGTACAGTTCCTGTTAAGCATGGGATATGACAACTATTAAGTTTTACTTTGACTACGAAATGATTTGCAGTTATCTTCGGATTTCAAACGTCTTTCCTTCGATATTTCATCAGCATAAGAAGCACTACCTTAAAGATGCATCCGAACAGAAACCACACACCAGGATGGCTCACGGGCATCTGCGGCAGATCGATCGATGGGATACCCATACCCTTTGTGACGGACATTGGTACTGGCACCGGAATACCCTGTTTTGCGGTTGTGAGCGGGATGTCCAGTTCTTCGGCGATCCCTGGTGCTGACATCGCCTTGTCTGTGAGTAATTCAAGAACCTGTCGTGCAGAATCCTTCGAGAGCGTCCGGACGGTCTTCCTGGATTCCTAGTCAAGCAAAAGGATTAGCATCTTCCTGTCGCTGTCATCCTCGGGATATATATTCAGTGATTGATACCTTAAAAGTCTCTTTTGACAATAGAGGATTGATTTGTAGTCATCGTTTGAACGAATCCGCAAGTTTCACCATCTTGCTCATACCGTTCTCGTATCGAACAATCATACCTCTCTGCTCCATATCATATAACGTCCTTGATAGCGTTGATTTATTGATTTCAGCCATTGCTGCAAGTTCTGCTTGATTCAATGCCTCTGCCCCAAGCAACACATCCACCACCTTCCGCTCGTTTCCTTTGAGAAGACGTAAAATATCTCTGGCATTATCTACTTCATTTTGCTCTGTTGTATCCAGATTCGCATCTGCGGTTTCTGCCAATGCATTCGAAGGTGTTTCGTGTGTGGATGACCTGCGTTTGTATCCCAAAGACGTGGTAAGTGCCCCGAGCAGAAAAGATGCAGCCACTGCCAGCAATGCTGACCTGAGCGGCAACCCGCCGGTCATGGTATAATCACCGAAAAATCCCATGCGCTTCTCCACTATTGTGGATTCAAGTAAATAAGATCCCATGCCTGCCTTACGAGCATTGAGGGCAACGCTTATTGTTCCCTCGGCGTTTTCGCCCACTTCTTTTGTCGCGAAACGTGTGATGCCGTCTGCATCTGTAACACTCAGTGTAAATCTTGCCCCAACACCATCAAACCGCTTATCATTGGTGTTCTTGTAAAGCATGATAAATGTATTTCTTCCGGTCCCGGTTTCGATTGTGCCGATCGGATTTGATACTGTGACGTTACTTTTGGGATATGCGAATGTGTCACCAACAGTCATCACACTACAAGTCAGATTCTCATCAAAATTGATCTGACCGCCCGACTGCTCTGTGTTTACAACAACGGTTTTGGGGGAAAAACAAAAAATGCTGGCTAAGAAAACGATTAAAGCGAGTATTATGATAGAAATGCCAATTTTTTTACTGTTCAATGTTCTCATCTCCAAAATAGTCGAGGTCGTCGAGACACAGGTCGCTGGCTTTATTCTCAAAGTTCACGATGAACCACGCGTAAGTGTTGCAATGAAGTACGTATTGCCCGTCTCCGGCTCCCTGTGAATTAAAAACCACACTTATGTTCCCCTGTCCAGCCCGGTCAACCCTTTTAGTCTTGGTGTGGGCGATACCAGTAGCATCCCATACGGTCAGTTTGAATGTTGCGCCACGTCCATCATTGTTCGCGTCATAGACGTTCTGCCATGAGACAGAGAACGTGTTGTGTCCAGATGGGACTGTGACAGGTCCAACGCAGGTTGCACTGGCAATCTCGTTTCTGCCATCGGTGAACAGGCTTCCGAGATTTACTGTATCTCGTGTACCATTCCCATCGGCGACATCTTCTACCGCACTCACAACTGGCACAAATGCCACTGCTATGAGCAGCGCAACAAGAAGCACCGTTGCTGCCACCCAATTCCCCCCAGTTTAGGTATTCCTTTCATGTTCTCTCTCCTTCTTTGTCGTGTATTCTGTCTTTCCGGGTATTTATGTCATCATGCCTCGGTTCAGTACTCGATATATTGACGGTTGAAACAACAGATAAATGTAATCTGAAACAGATAGTTTCAAAAGATGAAACATGTTGTTTCAAAAAATGAAACGACTAAATCACATTTTTATGTGTCGTAATCTCTTTAATAAAGTCCTGTTGATTCTTTTTCGCTCATACCACCCATTATTCTCAAATGGGTCTTTAATCAGAACTGCTACCCACTATTTCAGCAATTTTGTCCACCTTTCCCTCCACCTGCTCGATTTGCTGCTTCAGCAGTTCTATCTTTGCATCCATCTCTACAACCCTCTTCGATTCCGCCACCTTGCAATCGACGCATCGTTTGGCTAAACAAATCACATAAACTGCTATTGCGATCGGTAAGACATAGAAGAATATGATTACTATGATTGAAAGAGATCCCGATATGTTGATCCCAGCCGTACCAAGAAACAGTACTGTGATCAGTGATGCTACAATAAACATTATAATCCATAAAACGTACTTCCTATTGATCTGCATCACCTTTTACGCCCCTCATATTCACCTGAACTCGTACACCACGCTCACCTGCGCCGAGACCGTCACATCACCCGGCTGAATCTGCGGACCTGCACCCATCTCCATTGGAGCCGCCATCGGAACTGCTTCAGGAATCGCCATCATTCCCCCGTAGCCCCTATCATAGCTCATGTGCATCCTGTACGGCGAAAACTGCGATCCGGTAGTCGATATCTCAAGAGGTCCAACGATCTTAACGCCCATCGCATCCGCAACA
>Ga0255431_1118_pt1 | contig 15413 bp, 12 predicted proteins | sample ANMaggSeSYBR02J5_FD_182633 | JGI IMG/M metagenome (GOLD analysis project Ga0255431, IMG submission 182633) | Sediment cell enrichment communities from methane seep in Santa Monica Basin, California, United Staets - ANME aggregate JGI... | ecosystem: Environmental > Aquatic > Marine > Cold seeps >... | reverse complement strand
TAACTAGTATAGATCCTGATGATCATGATGTTTACATTTCCAAGTTGGGAAAAAAACCCCTTGGATTTGTAAGAAGAGGGGTTCCTTTTCTTGGAGAAGATCCATCTACATTTGTCGATGATCTTACGCGTGAACGATTCAGATTTGTAGGGGTAAATTCTCGTGTTATAGTTCATTTGGATCAATACTATGATAATGAAAAAACAGTTATAGAAATATTAGAACAACAATTTGAAGAGGCAACTAACATGGGTGTTAAAGTTATGCGGGTATATCTTGCTCAGGAAGAAGTGGGATCGGATGATTGCACTGGTGTGGATTATTACAGAGCCATCGCTGAGAAACTAGAAAAATTCCTTAACATTGCGGAGACAAAAGCACCTGGTATGAGATTTCTAATCGTTTTCACTGACGTTATCTACGATGAGGATACTCTTAAATTGGTCCTAAAAGAAGATATAAAGGCGTACAATAAAATAGTTGATGATAAGAGGTATCTTAATGCTGATTGGTATAAACCAAAGACAAACATTAATACAATAAGTTATGAGAATCACTATAAGCCTTTTGTAGAATACATAGTCGCAGGCAAACTCCCAGGCGGAGGCCAGGATCCAGATTTTCAAGGATTTAAAGACAATCCTCGCATCTTTGCCTGGGAGATTGGCAATGAATTCACTGTTCACCCTCAAGGCGGAGATACATCATTTGCCGACGTTATGGTTAATTTTGCGACCAAAATGGGATGTACTATTCAAATGATAGACGAAAATCATATGGTTTCACCAGGCTTTATTTCAGTGCATCATGCAATTGGAGGAAATTATCCAGACGATAATGCGTTGAGGGAGTATACTAATGCAATTTACAATTGCGACTGTTCCGAACTATATCCAGATTTGCCGCAACGTGGTACAATACCTTTTGATTTTGGTTCTATTCATGCTTATGACAATGGCTGGTCGAGCGGAGGGAATAGAGGATGTATAATAACACAAGAAGATCCCGTCGATTGTCGACTAGTTGTCTATGAGAAGCAAAATAAAGATTATGATTGGTTTGAGGCAATAATAGCAATATCACCCTTTAGGTTCAAGCGGCCTATGCCTTATATCGTTGGAGAATTTGCATTTACCGGAGCAAATTGGGAAGAAAAAGTACCGTACTATAAGGATGGGGTGACAGATGGTGGGGATATCAAATTTACTAACACTAAACAAAAACGTGACCGTAATACCAGGTTGGCACTTAATAAATTTTTTGATGAATTAGGAGCAGATGGAGTTCTCCAGTGGGAATTTGGAGCTTGGGATAGGTATCTAATACCTGGTTGTGACAATAAGTCTATGAATGGTCGTGACCCTTCCGTCCTTGATTCTCATGTTGACTGGACCAAGCTTCATAGTACTTATAAATGCAAAGCCGATATATTGGAAAGTGAAGAAGCACCTGATTTGTATATCAAGAACATTGAGTGGGATTTATCCGATTCGGAAGATCGTCAATTGGCATTTAATGTAAGTGTGTGGAATGGAGGTGAAAAAGCAACAGCGTGGATGTCATCCACTGTTGTAAAACTGTCCGTAGGTAATTGGGAATTAGCAGGTTGGGCATGGGGATCAATACCATCTGGTCAAGGCATAATTATACAAATCCCTGTTCCAGATAAAGATGTAGCTGTTAATTCAATTTTTACCTTAACTTATAAAGCTATTGTGAGTAATCCCTCTGAACCAGAAAAGAGGACTTGTAACAATGAATATTTCCAAGCAGTACGGCTGTTTGGGAGCAGGGAAGAAAGATAATAAGGTGGGTTGCTTCGACAACGATGGTCGTTGTAATAAAATGCCCTGTAATTTTTACCTGAAAGGAGATTGGTTATGAATACACGTAGATTCAATGCACTCCCCTTTTTTATAGCTGTCATCGCGCTGATCTGGCTCCTGCCGATCAGAGCGCTATCTTTTGCAGAGGCGCAATCCGATTCAATCATACTCAACAAGGTCTTCCAGGCTACGTTACACGAATATATTCTGACCACAGAAGAAGAAGCACAATATTCAGGCAGGCACTTTGAGTTGGGTGAAATTCACACCGACGGTGAGTGGGCCTACACTGTCGTGCAGGGAGTGACTACAAAGGAACAAGACAGCCTAGACGATTTTGTCGTACTTTTGGCTTACAACGATCCCTATGGGGGGTGGTATGCCCTTGCGCCTGAGAACAATACCTCCGAAGAATACAACAGCCTGCTCAACAGCTTTCCGGATCGGCTTATTGATGAGAGCACAAAGGCTTACTTATGGCAACCAAACTTGTATTTGGCGGCAAACTTCAGCGGGCACTCGCTCCCTTGGCCTGCCGGACGGGATGGTTATGTACCCAAGAAAAATGGCTCCGGACACGAGAATCAGATCGATTTCAATATTTATGGCACCGATGCTATCTACGCTTCTAAGCCCGGCACTGTGGTGTTTGTGAAGGAAAGCAGCAGTGCCAATTGCACCACACCACCTCCCGACTTGTGCTGGAAAAAGGCCAACATGGTGGTCATTCAACACGGCCCAAGCGAATATTCCTGGTACGTGCACCTGGCATACAACAGCGTGCCGGTCAACGTAGGATCCTATGTTGGACTCGGTACAAAAATCGGCCTCGAAGGTTCGACAGGATATGCGTCCGGTAAACACCTGCACTACATGGTCTCGAATAGTGTGCCAAACGAGTGGCCCAAGTCGTCTAATCCGAACGATGCACCCTGGCCTCCAAGAGGGAGCATCATTGCTGTAGATTTCGAAGAGTATCCATGGAGTGAACTAAAACAGTATGGAACCTATGTATCCCAAAACACCTCCGACCCAGCGGCTGTCTCCTGGGAAAAAGGTCGCATTGACTTGTTTGTGCAGAGCGAAAACAACGGTCTATGGCAAAAAACATACAGCGGCGTTTGGGGAAGCTGGACATCACTGGGCGGCATCCTGGTCTCGGCTCCCGACGCCGCTTCATGGGGTAGCGGCCACGTAGATGTATATGCGCGCGGTATCGACAACAACATCTACTACCAGCGGTATCTTAACGGCAGTTGGTCTGGCTGGGCCTCGGCAGGTCAGCCCCCAGACGGGGCGAACTCTGACCCATCGGCTGTTTCCAGGAGCAACGGCTGTATAGATCTGTTTGTGCGCGGTGGTGACAACGCTCTGTGGCATCGACCTCACAGCAACGGCAGTTGGGGAAGCTGGACATCGCTGGGCGGATTCCTCAGCACCGGCCCGGACGCAGCTTCGTGGGGCAGTAACCATATGGACGTCTACGTGAGTGGCTCGGACAACGCCCTCTACTATCGCAGACACAGCAACGGCAGTTGGGGTCGTTGGCAATGGTTGGGTGGCGAGCTTACTGCCGACCCGGGCGCAGTTTCTCCAAATTCGAATCAGGTCAGCGTGTTTGTGCGCGGCATCACCAATGAACTATGGCACCGAACGTACAATGGCAACTGGGGTGATTGGGAACTGTTGGGCGGCTACTTGACCTCAGATCCAGATGCGGCCTCGTGGGGCGACGGCCATCTCGACGTGTTCGTGCGCGGCACAGACGACAACATTTACCACCGCTGGAATCTTGGTGGTCTTTGGTCCGGATGGGGATCTCTTGGAAGACCGTAGGACGATTCTCGTCCCGGTAGCTACGCTGTCGCCAAAATTGATCGTCAAATTCACTAAGCGAACATGTTATGACTACCTTGAGAAAATGTCCCTGACGGAAAAAGCGGAAATATACGCTGAGAAAAGTTACAGACCTTGACCGGATTTCTGTTAAGCGCATATATTCATCCTAAGCGAATATAATGTCATGGACGGATACACCATGACGTTTTTCCATCTCTAACTCACTTGCTATTTCCTCCAAACCCAGTTGCCGACTCATCTCTTGCAAAGCGATGGCGCTCAATTTGGGCGATTCCGGGATTTCGTTTCCAGAAACCCGGAACGTTATTTTAGGTGGTGACTGTTGTTTCATAGATAAGGCATCTCATTAAACTGATATACCCTATCTATCTTTTGTTGAAAAAATTGTCTGATCCAGTTTACAGCAGTTATCTACTACTATAACTATTTAACTGCAATTACTTAGCAATGTGGAATTATTTTTGTAGCTTTTCACTGTATTTCTACTGATTGCTCCATATTTCGTTGATTTAATGTTTTATCTTCTAAAACACAGCTTGGCGTAAAGTGATATTCTCCAGTCTGCTATTGATTAAAAAGGCAGGACTTGGTATTGTAATTTTCCTTTGGGAAACTTTTATTATTAAATAATAATTATAAAATCAACAGGCTAAATCGGAAGTACTCAGGGAGATTATCATGTTTTTCGATAAACCGGGAAAAAATAATACCGAACAGACCCTCAATCTCGCGTTTGAGAGGGGAAAAGAATTAGGTTTAAACGAAGTTGTTTTAGCTTCTACAAAAGGAGATACAGCTTACAAGGCATTAGAAGTTTTCAGTGGTTTTCGCATTACCGTTGTAACATACCACTGCGGCTTCAAGGAGCCTTTTAAAAAAGTCATGTCTGATGAGACAAAAAATGATCTTAAAGAAAAAGGCGTAGTTGTAATATCAGCTACACATGCTCTTTCCGGCGTTGAACGGTCTATAACAAAAAAATATACAGGCATCTATCCTGCACTGCTTATAGCAGATACTTTAAGGCTTTTCGGGCAGGGAACTAAAGTTGCTGTAGAGGTATCAATAATGGCGGCTGATGCCGGCACGCTTACAGGTAATGATATCATCTCAATAGGCGGGACAGCCAGAGGCGCTGATGCTGCGCTGGTTATAAAGCCTGCAAACCAGTCCGATCTTTTTGATCTGCGTATCAGGGAAATCATATGTAAGCCCAGACAGTTTTAGCCCGCATTTCTCACGAGCCGATTTCACCGCATCCGCTGTGTTGCAGGCCATTCGCAGTGAAGCGCCACGGCTTCATAGCCTGCGCCTTGCGTATGAGGCAAACTCGGCTCGTGAAGAAATACGGGTTAGTTTAAAGGTTATTTAATGAAACACTCTACTCGAAAATCATCAATAAATTTTAACCTTCGACAACTGGAAATATTCTGCAAGGTGGTCGAGCATAAAAGTTTTTCAAAAGCTGCTTCTGCTGTTTTTCTGGCACAGGCTTCAGTCAGTGAAAGAATATTAAATCTTGAGGAAATGATCGGAACAAAACTTCTTGACCGTTTAGGCAGAGAAGTCGTTCCAACCAGGGCCGGAAAACTTCTGTTTGCGCATGCCCGTCTTCTGATTGATATGAAAAAAACGGCATGTCTTGCAATGGAAAATTTTATAGGAGTGAAGCAAGGAGAAATCCATATCGGCGGCAGTACAATTCCAGGCGAATATATACTTCCGAAATACATTGAACAATTTAACAAAAAATTTCCCGACATATCCGTTATACTTACTATTGCTGATACAGGTAAAATTGAAGAAGATGTTGCCGGGGGTTATCTTGAGATGGGTGTAGTTGGCTCCAAAAACACAAACAAAGCTCTAACTTACTATGAATTATGGGATGATGAACTAATAGTGGCAGTTCCGGCCGGCCACAGCCTGGCAAAAAAACAAAAGATCACTGTTGAGGAACTTTTCAAAGAGCCTTTTATATTAAGGGAAAAAGGTTCAGGCACTTTAAAAATTATAGGAAATTATCTCCAAAAACATGAATCAGCATCCATAGAATCGCTAAATATAGTGGCTCGACTTGGCTCATCCACCGCCGTAAAAGAAGGTATAAAAGCAGGCCTCGGTATATCCATACTGTCTTCCAGGGCACTTGAAACTGAGCTGAAAACAGGCATTCTCAAGGCAGTAAAAGTAAAAGGACTTGATATGAAGCGAAAATTTTATCTGATGAAAGATGAAAAAAGAACGGCCTCCCCTCTTTGCCAGGCTGTTTTTGATTTTTTGCTGGCATCCTCCACTAAAAATTTATAAAACCAAAACAACCTTATATAGTGTGTACATGATGAATTGATAACAATATATTATGCATATTGTGCTCTGATTTTTAAAATTGGAGTAAATCAACAGGGTCATAGATGCTCCGTGTCCTTTTGTGATGAACTATTACCAAATAAGAAACATTTTGATTCTGACGCAGAACCAGGATAATGTTATACATGCAATGTATAACTTCCGGATGTGTAGAGGCCCTTTATATAGCTTGCTGGAACGTATGAGAAGCGCTTTGAACTTAGCGCCCTTCAGGCGGACTTTTCTGACATGATTAACGGGATTTACATGATTTCTTTATTTTTTATATCCTGATCATCCTGTATATCCTGTCAAAAAAAAAGGAAATATACTATCAAGTTATATCCGAATCAGAAAGCACAACCTGATCCTGAATAAACCACAATTCAATTTGAGGAACCGGTCAATGGCATTGAGAATATACACCTTGGGACGGTTTGCCTTAGTAAAAGATGAAAAACCGGTCCGATTCTTGAGAAAAGCTCCACAAAAGCCTCTGATAATGCTTAAGGCTTTGATTGCCCTTGGAGGCAGAAGGGTTCGAGAGTACCAGATAAGCGATATCCTTTGGCCTGATACTAACGGCGATATAGCGCACACATCTTTTGCAACTACTCTCCACCGCCTTCGCAAGTTAATCGGCCATCATGCGACTGTCGAGCTTCGGGATGGATGCATGACACTGGATCAAAGATACTGCTGGGTCGATGTATGGGCGTTTGAACGCATTTTCGGGCAAGCCGATGCCATGTGGAAAAAAGCTTCACCGGAAATAGATATAACTAAAGCTATTGAATTGACCCAAAGGGCCATCAATATTTATCATGGCCCCTTTCTACCCGATGAAAACGAGGAACTCTGGACAATCTCTCTTCGCGAACATCTCGGGGAAAAGTTCATGCGGTGTATAAATAAGCTTGGGCATCACTGGGAAATAAGCGGACAATATGAAAAAGCTGTGGAATGCTATCAGCGAGGTCTTGAAACAAACAACCTTGCTGAAGAATTTTACCAACACCTCATGGCCTGCTATCATCGGCTTGGCCGACTTGCTGAGGCCCTATCGGTTTATAACCGCTGCAGGAAGATACTTTCCGCAACCCTCGGGATTGAGCCTTCTCCCAAGACCGAAGCCATGCGTAAATCCCTCCTTTCTGAAAAAAAACCATAAAATTTTCATTTTTCCCCGAATATGTAATCTATCTGTAACTTTTCGCATGTTAAATGAAAAGTAAAATGCTTTTCATTTTCGCGCTTTATTAGGTTATCAGAAATAGAAATAGTAATTTTTTCAGGCAATTATACTATCTAATTATGCCAGTATTCAAGAGACTACGATTCTATTCGTTTGAAACGAAATTAACTCAATAGAAGCCTTTTCATTTCAAGTTCAAGTTGCAGATGTAGAAACTCCGAACGTTGCAGTTACTGCTGAGCTGAACTTCTTCATATAAACTTTCAGATAAATAATTTCACTGTGTTATCAATCGTCGACGTATAACTATAATACGCCTTCCTCCTTCTTGCCTTGTAAAATTAATTATCTGAAAGTCTATAGAACTCCATCAAAGCAAAAAAAATGACGGTTGAACCAAGCAGGTTCACTTGACACTTTTTCCACAAAATATGCAAACATACGTTTCTTTGTGAATGTATTAGGAACGGAAAGCTAACAGCGTAGAAAGAAGAAAATTCCCTCTCTCCTGGCGGGAAAAAGTCAGAGTGATGGGGAAGAATTTCCAATCTATTGGAATGAATCTTAGGAATGTGGACGAATTAACTTCCCCAAGTAGGCGCACAGATTTGAGTCGAATTTGTTTGATCTCAGATCACAAAAGTTGAAGGAATAGCGAGCTATTTCAATATTTTTGGGATTTGAGATCAAACAAAGGCGGCCTGAAGCTGTGATGCATAGTTGTGGAAGTTATTTCGTCAACGTTCCTTAAGGAGGTGATGTATGGATATGTGCAATGAAAAGAGGGGGATAGAAAAACTTTTCTTAGTTAGTATTTTCTTGATATCTTTGCTAATAATTCCGAATTTTCTATTTGGAGGAGAGGCTGACAAAAAATTCGAAGTGAAGGCAGAAAGCAGAGCTGATTTTGTCCTCACAATAAAAGATAGTCTTATCTCTTTAACTGCAAGGGATGCTTCATTAAAAAAAATCACAGAAGAGATCGGTCGTAGGATGAAAATCGAAGTGGTTGCTACTGATATCTCTGAGGAAGAAAAGATTACCATACGCTTTGACAAACTCTCCCTTGAAGATGCCGTAAAGAAATTAAGGACCAGTTGTGCTTATGTATGGAATTCAGAGAAGGAGGAAGGAAAGATCACCAAGATAGTACTCTTGCCAGAGGGCAAGGGAACGGTGCTGTCCAGACCCACTAATAGGGAATCCGAAGTTAAGGGAGGAAAGCGATTGGTGAAGTCCGAGAGCAGCGCGGGAAAAAAAGCTGCAAGAAAGAAGTTACCGCGTCCAGAACCCTTTAAGTTTGAGTTTGACCCTTCGGAGTTTATGGAAAAGAAGTAGTATCAATAGAATATGAATAGAGAGGAGGTGGGCAATGAAACGCATTTGCTTTGTACAGGCTAAAGCTTGAGTCAAAAGTCAAAAAATACTCTGACGAGAAAGTGAAAGATCATGTCTTCATTTTTTGACAAATGTGGGCACTTGTCAAGAATGAAGACCCTTTTACAAAAAAACACTTTTGGACAGGCTTTCGTGGACAAAAAGATTGATGACACACAAATCAAATAAGGAGGTATTGACATGTGGTTGAAAAATGGAATGAAGCGTTTTTTTGAAATCGCCCTGGTCACATTATTTCTTTTTTTTCTTCTGGGAAATCTGCCCTATGCACAGGCACAAGAACACGAGTTTCACTGGGGTCTGGAAAATTGTACCATTGGGGCTTGCCCGGAAGGGCTGGCGGGCCCGTTCTTTTTTCAATACAGAAATAAATGGGCATCTTATAAAGAAGTCAAATTTGAAGGGTGGGAAAGTGAGGAAAAGTTGGGACAAGCATGGTGCTTTTTGGGCTCCATTGCAACAATCATCCTTTATCATGAATACCCTATAGAATCACACTTTGATGGCTTTTGGTTTTCTGGCAAAAATGTAAGGATTGATCATGTATGGAAATACGCTGATATTAAAGACTTAAGCGGTGTTGGCGGTATTGATGGTTGGTATCAAGATAATCCCGAAACGAGAGATATAACCGGATGTAAAATCGCCGGCTATTGTAGGGCGGCTGATGAAATAAGACGTCTTTTTGGTGCAATAACAGCGGCATTAGGGTTTTCTAGTAAGTACGCGCCCATATTTGAATATCCATATGAATGTATTTCAGATATGATGCGAAATTACTTCGGATATCAATCAGAATTGATTGAACCAATTAATGGCAGACTAGGTGAAGAAAACAAACAGAAATTAATTGAATCCCTTAACGCGGGATACCCCGTGATTGTTGTCGGCGACGGACACGCTTGGGTCTTGGACGGCTATCAAGATGATAATGGTGATGAGTTTCATATACTTAATTTTGGTTGCGGGGACAGTCATAAGTCATATTGGATAACAGATCCTGTATCTGACGGTGGGCACTATAGTGCTAAAGCATTTATAATTAATCTACGACCAATGGACGCGACCCTGACTAAAAATTCTATTGCATATGATACTCACAACAATAGATACCTTCTTGTTTATCAATTTGATCAATACATTTACGGACAACTCAAAAACTTTGATGGTACACCTTTTGGAGATAAGTTTGTCATCTCTGATTCTGATGCTATTGATGATAGACGGTACCCTTCAGTAGCTTATGACAGTGCAAATCAGAAGTTCTTAGTGGTATGGACGGATTTACGCAACAGGGAAACCACAATAACTGACATATATGGACAGATAGTAAATGCTGACGGTACTCGTAACAATGACAACTTCATTGTCTCTAAGGCTGTTAATTTTCAAGATCGACCCTCTGTAGCTTATGACAGCGCAAATCAGAGGTTCTTAGTGGTATGGCAGGATTCCCGTGACATGGAAAGCACAAGATCTGACATATATGGGCAGATAGTGGATGCGGAAGGCAATCCTTATGGTGCCAACTTTGTTCTCTCTAATGCTGATGGCGGTCAAGGCTTCCCCTCAGTAGCTTATGACAGTGCAAATCAGAGGTTTTTGGTGGTCTGGTCTGATTACCGCAACTGGAAGACAGCAGGATATGACATATACGGGCAGATAGTAAAGGCTGACGGTAATCCTTACTGTGATGAACTTATCATCTCTAACCATGTTAAGAGTCAAGTCTCTCCCTCAGTAACTTACGACATTCAAAATCAGAGATTCTTAGTTGTCTGGAGTGATGGACGTGGTGGGGAAAGTACAACGTATGATATTTATGGACGGATATTGGATACTGTTGGCAATTTTTATACTGATGATTTTGTCATCTCTAAGGCTGTTAATTTTCAATCGACTCCCTCAGCAGCTTACGACAGTGCAAATCAGAAATTCTTAGTGGTCTGGTCTGATTACCGCAACGTGAAATATAGTGAATTAGAGTATCGAGAAATACCAAATTCAGACATATATGGTCAGATAGTACAGGGAAATGGCAATCTCTACGGTGGCAATCTTGCTATTTCTGATGCTGATGGTGGTCAAAGGTCTCCCTCGGTAGCCTATAACTCCAACATCGAAAATTTCCTTGTGGCATTTAATACATACAAAACAGACAAGCCGGCCGAAAATGATCTGGTGATTTTCAAAGCTATGGAGATTGTAAATGATCTGGTTGATTTCACACCTATGCGGCCTTATGCAACGATACCTTTCACGGAAGATTACCCACCTAGCAAATGTGGTTGTCGAGATAGCGATGATGCACTATTTTATTTTATTGCGAGGCTTAAAAACACAAGCAATAACTCACTCGCTAATCTTACAGTTAGAGTCAATACCTTAACGAATAACAACTTGTTAATATTAGGAACAAATCACTTGCCTCAAACCGCCTTTATTGGGGCAGAAACAGGAGGCGTAGAAACACTTTGGACGCTACCAGAAACCTCTGGTTATTATGTTGATGGAGTATTAGCCCCAGGTGAGATTACAAATCCTTTGTTTGGAATATGCTTGGATAAGGATAAGATAGAACCATTTGATTTTTGGGTAGATTTATTGGGGACAGTGCGATAAAGCAACAGCTATTTAAACTCCTATAAAATTTATGAAAAGAAATGAGGTTTAAATTATGAGAGATATGAAAAAAGTATTGGAGAGAGAGAAACAGATAAAACCGGACAAAAAAGCCTTTAAAAAGCCGAAACTCACATTCATTGAGCCAAAGCTCACAAAGCAAGGGGATGCGACCAAGATCACCGGTGGATTCTTTGGTACTTTTAGTCCTAATCCTTAGCACGAGATGTGTAGCGTATGCCGTAAGACTTCCAACACTTAGGACGGACATCTGATGGGTTTCAAATATTGGTCGGTAATCGCGCTAATAGGGGCGGGGTTTAACTTTGCCCCTATTAGATTATTAGAATCTCTACCTTAGTCATATTACATTGTACTTTTTTGAGAGGTAGTCCTAATAAAATGAGTATCATAAAGTCATATTCTATTTCCAAGGTGAATTTGCAGGTCGAGTGTGAAGATAAGCTGCTCGGCAAAAAGGTAATTGATGCAATTGATGATTACTTCTTTATGACAAGTGATGGTTCTATTCCTAATTCTAATAACATCACCATGAGGTTTAAAAATAATAATTTTTCTTTTAAGCTTCCTGAAACAGCTCAGGAACTCTTTGCATCTTCCTCCCTACGTGTTTTAAAAAACGGAAACATCTGTTACTTATTAAGTGAAAGTTCTGTCTTTCAACTTGAGCTTTCAAATAGCCTGGGAATTGGATTATTGAATTCTACCTATTGGGAAAGATGTCCAAAATCGAAACAAGAATTTCTTATGCTTTCTCTTTTATGGCTTTTACGTGAGCACGGTTTATATGGACTGCATGCAAATGGTTTAGTAAAAGATGGATTCGGGATCCTCATTGCGGGAGGTTCTGGCAGCGGTAAATCAACTACAGCACTGAGCCTGATTAGACAGGGCTGGGGCTATCTGTCAGATGATGTTACCCTGTTTAGACATAGCTCAAACGGAATTGAGGCTATAGCATTTCAAAAAGGATTTTCTTTTGATCCAAATTTGGCCGATTGCTATCCGGAGCTTAATAAACCTTTGAAAGAATCATCTTTTAATGGCCAAAAAAGGTTTTTAGATATTAATTCGATATATCCCAATAGACTCATATCCAATTGTTTTCCCAGGGCACTTATATTCCCAAAGATAGTATCTCAGAATAAAAGTCGCCTAATCCCAATTGACAGGTCAAAAGCCTTAATTCTGCTAATTGATAATAGCGGCGGGATCATGGTAGACAAGGAGAAGGTAACTAAACAAATTGAGGTACTAAAACGCCTGATATACCAGGCAGATAGCTACCAACTCATTGCAGGGCGCGATTTGTACGAAACGCCGGAGAAGATCTGTGAAATCGTGTCAAGAATACAAGAGGGGCCTATCCACGAGTTGGGGGAAGCATCGTTTTGTCCCGTTAGGGACATTCGAAAATAGCCCGACAATTTATTGTCGGGATGAGTTGAACACAAATCCAAAAGTCCTGTAAGGACGACAGAAAAAGGTAACCTGCCATTGAGAGTAGTCAAAACATCGGTAGTCCCTACAAAACAATGCAGGTAAATGATTTCAAATAGTTACATAATATTAAAAGATGAACGTCCAACATCGAACGTCCAACATCGAACGTCGAATGATGAAATCGCTTCGCTTTGCCAATTTATAAATTGGCAAAATACATTATTCAAAATTCGAAGTTGGACGTTCGATGTTCATTCTTTTCGATAAACCTTCCCCAGTCCATCCGACGCAAAAATAAAGTAGCGCTTATGGGGGGACGGGATTCCAAACCTGCACTGTTTTGTAAGGACTACCAAAACATCATCAGCACAGGGTTCTGTCGTCCCTATGGGACTGAATGCATTTTGTATACATCTGCCTTGGCAATAAATTATCAGGCTATTCTCAAATGCCCTTACGGGACAGGATAAGGATTCCCCTTACTCGTGGATACGCCCATATTAGAGTTAGGCATTTGTATATTAAAAATGGCTCTAAGGAAAATATCCTTTTTATATTTTTGGCTCAGAGGCAGAGCCCCTTCGCTAAAGGTACGGGTTTTGCCCGCGCTAACCACCACCTGAGGTGGTGGCTTATAAGGAGTCAAAGCCTAACCATGCTCTTGCAACGGAGTGCAAAAATGCCGCACCCGCTGAAGAACGACGTTGGGCATTATCAACACCTACTTGCTTTCTATTTCTTCTTGCAGATAAAAAATACAAAAAAAGCTTTACCTAAAAGGTTAAATGAATTATCATATTAACTATGAATATAGTTTTTAAAACAAAACGGTTAGAAAAAGATCTTAATTCCTATAAAAAATTAATTAAAAAATATGGCTCGGAAACTACCCGTTTCATTATGAGACGTATGAAAGTTCTTGCAGCCGCAAATTCTTTAGCAGATGTTCCTCATCAGCCCCCAGAAAGATGCCATCAATTATCAGGGGATCGTGATGAACAATTTGCTGTAGTAATTAGAGATCAATGGAGGTTAATTTTTGTCCCAAACCATGAAACAATTCCTCGAAAAAGGGACGGAGGGATAGAATTATCCCAAATAACAGCAATCGAAATAATATGGATTGGAGACTATCATGAGTAATATAGAAACAAATGCTTACCAGCCGGATTATGCTATACACCCTGGTGAAATTTTAGAAGAAACCCTGGAGGCAAGAGGCATAAAAAAAACTGCTTTAGCAGAGAGATGCGGCATTACATTAAAAACAGTCAGCCAAATTATTAATGGCAAGGCTTCGATTTCCCCGTCAATAGCGATCAGGCTTGAAAGAGCTATTGGGATTTCAGCTTCTTTATGGAGCAATCTTAATACTGACTACGAACTATTTGTTGCAAGGGAGGAGGATTATACTTCCTTGGATAAACAAAAACAATGGGTGAAGAAATTTCCCCTTAAGCAGCTATCAAATTTAGGTATTGTTCCTCGCAAAAAAAATTTAACAGAAAATCTTTCAAACCTGTTATCTTTTTTTGGAGTAAGCACTATCTCCGCATGGAATGATTTCTATTTAGCTCCAAATGTCGCTTATCGTCGTTCCGCAGCTTATAAAAGCCAGCCAGAATCTATCGCTACATGGCTCAGGATTGGTGAACTAATGTCTGAATCTGTCGAATGTTCTCCATTTAACAAAAAAAAGTTCAAAGCAGCTCTTTCTGAAATTAGAAAAGTAACTAATGAGCCAGTACAAATATTCCAAGAAATCATGATTGAAAATTGTCGTAACTCAGGGGTGTCATTAGTTTTTGTGCCAGAGCTACCAAAAATGCATGTAAGCGGTGCTACTAAATGGCTAAATAGTAATAAAGCTATAATTATTTTAAGTTTAAGGCATAAAATGGATGATCACTTTTGGTTTAGTTTTTTTCATGAAGCTGGTCATATCTTACTGCATGGCAAAACCGAAGTTTTTATCGAAGAAAACAATCAAACTGAAAAAAGTGAAAAGGAAGTTGAAGCAGACCTTTTTGCCTCTAACTTTTTAATTTCAAAATCTAATTATAAGAAGTTAACCTCATTAACTAAATTTTCAAGACAATCAATTTCAACGTTTGCTCAAGAAGTGGACTTGGCTCCAGGCATTATCGTTGGAAGACTTCAACATGACGGTTTAATACCATATAGTTGGCTTAATAAACTTAAGGGGGGTATCCACTTCGCTGGCCTTAATCAATAAGCCCCCATGTTTGGTAGTTGTTTGCCAATAATTTCTTTATAAGATGCTGGAGCAACCATCACCGACTGCTGCAAGAGGCGATAAAATAATAGCCCCCGTGCTTTTGATGTTCTGCGGAGGATAATCCATCCCGCCAATTGGATGTGAGTTCTGGAGATTCATCCTCTGATGATAACATTAGGCCAGCGAAATGGATACCCCCTTTAAACTTAAAAGGAAATTTGCTTTCAGTGCCCAACAATCGCATACACTCTGACACCCAAAGCCGAGCCATTTTTTGCATTTGCGAATGCCTTTGTTAAAAATCTCATTTGCCAAGTCCTCATTGGCTTTGGGTGCAGGTGATGCGGGTCGATATGAAATTATAGCGATAGGGAAATTATTAATATGGCAGATGTGATAAGGCAGAAACGGGATAAAATCGTGCAGTTGGCAGACCAAATATGGAGCAAAAAATATACGG
>Ga0255431_1116_pt1 | contig 15455 bp, 14 predicted proteins | sample ANMaggSeSYBR02J5_FD_182633 | JGI IMG/M metagenome (GOLD analysis project Ga0255431, IMG submission 182633) | Sediment cell enrichment communities from methane seep in Santa Monica Basin, California, United Staets - ANME aggregate JGI... | ecosystem: Environmental > Aquatic > Marine > Cold seeps >... | reverse complement strand
ATTGGTGTTATCGTAATTATTTGATTGTTTACAGAGATGTTATTGAACGCTATAACATCAAGAACAGAGCTTTGTTAAAACGCCTTATAAAATATACTTTCTCCAATATAAGTACCCTGATCAGTTATAATAAACTCTACAATAAATATAAATCGTCAGGGTACAAAGTCAGCAAAGATACCCTCTACAACTACCTTTCTTTTCTTGAGGATGCATTCGCCCTGTTATCTCTATTCCCTTATAAACAAGGTACTCATGAAAGGAAAAAGGGAAAATTTCATAGGTTAACGTCCGTCCACGCAGACTGGTGGCTATTTCATGGCTTAGAAGTTTGGAGGAAGAACCGGTAACAAAAATTTGCAGGTTAAATGTATCATAAATTCTACGCACAAAGCGTTCCCATCCCGGAACATTTTGAACTTCATCAAGAAAAAGATAAACTTTTTCATCCCGTTTTTGGGGGTAAAGTTCAAAATATGCCTCAATGAGATCGTCAAGGTCTTTTAATCCTAAAGGGTAAAGGCGGTCATCTTCAAGATTAATATATACAATGTTGCGCGGATCAAGCTCTTGACGTAATTGGTTTATAAGTAAATAGAGCAAAAAAGTTTTGCCGCTTCTTCTGACCCCGATCAGGGATATGATTTTGCGGCTGTCAACAGGAACATTATAATCACGCTGTACCACCTGTTTGGACGGCGCTTCGTGAAAATCAGTTATAAGACGTTTAAAAAGTGTTCTCATCATATGAAATCAACCTTTTTTGCAGGGAAGGTTATATATTATTATATCCCTCTATGCAAGGATAATAAACCAAAGGTTCTCATATTCTGCATTCTCCCGCAGAAAACGAAGCTCCATGTGAAAGCCTTCTGTATCTTCAATAAAATGACAATATTTTAAAAGTTGTGACGCAATGAAATCTTCAAATCTCGCGCCATGATCAGGAACAATGGACCAGTCCCATAAATAGAGTTTTCTTTCCTTTTTAACCGCTCTTGTTTTTGGCGGGCCGTATGGCGAAATGCGAAAACAGTAATACATCCTTTCAAATATCTTAAGCCACCGTTCTACAATTGCTTTTTTTATCCAACATTGTTAGCAATTCTAATTATGCCATTTTGTAGGTTGGGTTGAGGTACGAAACCCAACGATTATGTAGGGAATTGGCCTAAATTTGTTGGGTTTCGCTTAGCTCAACCCAACCTACGCCTTGATCAATTTCCATAATTAGAATTGCTGCATTCCTAATCTTTCCGGATTGTGAAAACTCTATTCCTTCAAGTTCAAGCAAAGCCCGCTTCATCTGCTTGCTTTGAAATCCACCAGGCTCTCCATTGGATCTGACAGTTCTATGGCATGGAATGATTACAGGGAAAGGATTGTGTGCAAGGGCTCTGCCGACTGCTCTTGCACTGCCCGGAATTCCCAGACTTTTTGCAATCCTTCCGTAAGTGCTTATCCAGCCACGCGGGATCCTGTTTTGAGATAGAAGAACTCTCTTTTGAAATTCAGAACACCTGTTAAAGGCAATAATATCGAACTTAAAATCAACGGCTTCACCTGCAAGAAAACTTTGAATCTGTTCACCAAGCTCTGCAATAACAGAGCAAGATCGACGGCCGGAGCCGGCAAAGTTCATCAGGACAAGACGTTCCACTTTAGTCTGTTCATTGGGAAGAAATATCCGATAAACCCTTGGTCCTTTTTCGGTTTCCTTCCAGACAATACAAAATGTGCCAAACGCAGATGGCAGCGATGTATGAGAAAAAAATTCCATGAAAATTTTCATAATCCTTAGGAACGTGGACGAATTAACTTCCACAAGCAGGCGCATAGATTTGGGTCGGATCACCTATCATGCATATAGGACGTGATTTATCACATGTAAGATGGAACTGCAAATATCAGTAAGCGGTGTTTCTAAAACCTGAATTGAGCGATTTTTACTCAATCTGCACCAATCTCTTGCGCATCCCGGATATGAATGTTATGGATAATCTTATGAAACCAATTCCCCCTCTGAAATAAAATATTATAATTTTTTGAATAAGGAAATTTTATTGCATGAAATTAGGAATAATTGGTCTTCCACAGTCAGGGAAATCTACCATATTTGAAGCTTTAACAAAAAACATCATAAAAACCGGGAGCAAAGAGAAAAATCGTATAGCTGCTGTAACGGTTCCGGACGGGCGCGTGGATTTTTTAAGCAATATGTATAATCCTAAAAAAACCATTTATGCCCAGGTTGAGTACTTCCTGCCCGGAATAGGAACACTAAGCAAAGAGAAAAATAAGGAACAGAGCATCTGGGCTAAAATAAGGGATTGCGATGCTTTGATCCATGTGGTTCGCAACTTTGCAGGATTTGGCTTTGAAGATCCTGAGCCTTTCAGTGATTTCATTAAACTTGATCAGGAATTTATTGTTGAAGATCTTGTTGTTATTGAAAAACGTCTGGAGCGTCTGGAACAGGACATGCAGCGTGGCAGGGATGTAAATAAGGAGGAAGTTACTCTTTTAAAAGAATGCCTTGACTGTCTTGAAAAAGAGATACCTTTAAGAAAAAATAGCGCTCTATCCTCTGCGCATATTTTAAAAGGTTATGCCTTTATCTCGGCAAAGCCGCAACTGGTGATATTCAATAATGAAGATGACAACGACAAAATTCCCGATGCAGAAGATATAACTTCAAAAGAAGACTGCATGGTAATAAGGGGCAAGCTGGAACAGGAGCTTGCGCAGATGTCAGTTGAAGATGCAGAAGACTTTCTTAATGAGTTTAATATAACAGCTTCTGCTATGAACAGGGTTATTAAGCGGTCATATGAACTTTTGGGTCTTATCTCTTTTTTTACTGTCGGCGAGGATGAGGTAAGGGCGTGGACCATAAAAACCGGTGCAAAAGCGCCTGATGCTGCCGGAACAATTCATACAGACTTCCGGAAAGGATTTATACGTGCGGAAATTCTTTCCTATAATGATCTTATGGATGCCGGTACATATAACGAGGCAAAGAAGAAAGGCACTGTCAAGCTTGAGGGGAAAGAATACTGCGTTAAGGATGGGGATATTATAAATTTTCGTTTTAATGTTTGAGCCAGTTTCAAAACGTCCCATTTTGTCCAATCTCTGCGTCAGGCTCTAATTTTAATCCTCGAAATACGCAATGTATTCCTGTGGTTAAACCTGATTTAAAATTTGGTCGTCATCCTTGACCTTGAACAAACTGAAACGTTTTGAAACTGGCTCGTTTAACGAAAATTACCTTATTTCTTCTTTCAGCAGGCAGCATGCGATCTTGTATTCAGGTGTGCCGTCGTTTTTATAGCTGAGATTTTCAGGCTGTATGAGTTTGTTCATAACGCACCCTTCAGGTATGTTAAGTCCAAAAAAGTCATTTTCATTTAGCTTGCCTGTGTTGACAAGCCTGTTATCCTTAAAGACCATGCTGTGCAAAGGGAAGTCTTCGCAGATAGGGCATCTATATACCCTTCCATTGGGAAAGATGAAATAATTTTTTGCAACCATGCCTGCGCATTCAAAAGTTTCTTCGTTATTTAAAAACACTTTTGGATATGATACAGTTATGCCGCACTTTGCGACTTTTTCAGCAACACCTGGTATTATGCTTAACCATTCGGCTCTGGAAACCTGTAATTTTTCATGATTTGTTTGGGCCGGCTTACCCCTGATGCCTATAACCTGTATGAAAAATCGCTCTATATTCAGATCATCCAGCAGCGGCACCATCATTTCAAGCTCATGCATATTGTCTCTGCTTACCGTATAGATAAGACTTGTGCTGAACCCCATGGAAACAGCTTTTCTTATGCCTTTGATGCATTTGTCATATGATCTTTCTCCTCTGATCATATTGTTTGTCTTTCTTGTTGCCCCATCAAGGCTGAAACTGAAATAGTCAACATCATCAGGCGAAACTCTTGAAAGTATGTCATTAAAAAGATATCCGTTTGTGTCAACAGTTACGGAACTGTAACCTATGTTTTTTGCTTTTTTAATGGCAAGTGAAAGATCGGGATGCATTGTAGGCTCTCCGCCGAGAAAAATGACATTGGCAATATTGCTTTTCTCGGCAAAAGCGCCAAGCCATGCCTCTATTATTGACAGGGGAAGGATGTTTTTCCCATGCTGTTCCGTGTTTATATAACAGTGACGGCACCTGAGATTACATTTTGTTAAAATGTGGAAAAACACATTCGTGGAATTTTTGGAGAAGGAAACGGTTTTTTTCATTACTTCACCCCCCACTTTAAAGGGGGAATCCTTTCGTTAAAGTCCCACTTTAAAGGCAATGGCATTGTTCCTATATATCCTTTCTATAAACTGATAGCATTTTTTTTCCGGGTTTGAAAAATTCTTGATTTTGCCTATAACTCCGGCAACTTTTATGCCGGAATAACTTTCAACCGCCTCAATATTTTCGCTTATCATATCCTGCGGTGCAGGCTTTTCTCCACCATCTATAAAAACTATTCCGCCCGGCTGTATATCCCTTTTATACAGAGCCTCAATTGTAAGAAGAGTATGGTTTATCGTTCCCAATCCTGCATGGGCGGCAACAATTGGCTTTGCCCCTGTCATCTTGACAAGATCTATCATTAATATTTCTTCATTGACCGGCACAAGAAGCCCGCCTGCGCCCTCCATTATAACAGGAGATTGGTTTTGACTCATTTTATCCAAAGCATCCTGTATTACTCTTAACACAATAGTTTTCCCCTCATTTCGGGAAGCAAAATAAGGGGCTTTCGGCTCTCTGAAACAATATACTATTGAATCAGCAGGATCTTTGTTAGTTAACTGCTTTACATGCTTGTAAATAAACATTGCATCGCTGTCTTTATCATAAGGATCGCTGCATCCTGTTTGAATGGGCTTTATATAAAAAGGGCTGCAACCATTTGCATAAAAAAATTGCATCAGCAAAAGAGATAAAACCGTTTTCCCTACTCCTGTATCAGTTCCTATAACGAAAATATTATCTGTCTTATTTTTCAATTTTTTCATATACTTCTTTTAAGGGACTGATCAGCTTTTTTACATCTTCCTCTGTATGGAGAGCTGTCATGCCGATTCTCAATATGGCCTTGTGAAGCGGCACGGTTGGATAACGCGCCGGCAATACAAAAATATCTTTTTCAAGCAATTTTCGGGATATTTCCAAAGTTCTGCCCTCATCGCCAATCTCTATGGCAAGGATATGAGCATCTCCTTTTACACAAAAACCCTCGGAAACAAGACTTTCTTTAGTAAGGCTGCTTATCTCGCGCAGATACTGCCTTTTTTTTTCGCATTGTGAGATGAAATCTAAAATGTCTATGGCTGATGCGGCATGCGCTTCAGGAAGAGCAGTTGTGTAAATTAACGGCGAAGAAAAATTGAAAAGATATTCTTTGAAGCCAATAGGCAAAAGCACAAAAGCACCAAAAAACCCAAGAGCTTTGCCAAAGGTCCCAACTCCTATATTTGTCACATCACGGGCAATACCTTTGCCATTTTCACCTGCAACGCCAAAAGCATGTGCCTCATCAACTATGCTGAAAAAGTTGAAACGTTCCTTGAGAGCTTTAAAACCCTGGACATCAAGAAAATCGCCATCCATGCTGAAAAGTGATTCCGTTAATACAGCGGGCTGGTTTTCCCTGAACTTTTCAAGCCACCGGCAAAGATGCGATATGGAGTTATGATTATATCCATGAAAATCAGCACCGCTTAAGAGCATCCCCTTAACACTGCTCGCATGAATATGTTTGTCGAAAATCAACAAATCACCTTTTTCAAAAAATGCTGAAAGAATTCCCAGATTTGCCTGATAGCCGCTGGGGAAAAACAGAGCATCCTCATAGCCAAAAAAACGGGCATATTCTTTCTCAGCTTGGTTGATCACAGAATAATTTCCTGCAACAAGGCGCGAAGATGATGAGGATGTACTGTATTTAAGAAAGTTCCTGGATACTTTCTGCCTTAACTTTTCTGAAACGCTCAGGCCAAGATAATCATTGGATGCAAAATTTAATACCTTTCTATTCCCTGTAAAAAGATATTTCTCTTCTCTTTTAGTTATTTCAACAGGCTTTCTGTATAGACCTGCGTTATGCTGGTTCAGCAATCTGTTTTTGATTCTTTCTGCAAACATGAAAAAACCTTGCGATAATGCGCCTGTAATATCTCTTTGTTAAACATGCGGTCATAATCAATAGTTGCGTATAAAAATTCACCTTCAATTTGCACCTTATTTCCCTTGACGGCCTGTAAGGCATAGCAAAAAGCGGATTTGCTCTGACTCACAAGTGTTCCTTTAAGCAGATAAATGCCATTTAAAATATGATGGGCAGGTATAGTGCATTGGTTTATTTTTAACAAAAAAGCATGGTTTTCAAATCCCGTCAGAAAACGAACATGATATGCCCCTAATTGCGCAAGAGACTCAATTCCCAGGTAAGCAGGATCGTTAAAATACGTTTTTTCACCTGCAATAGTCGCAGCTCCTGTTTCTGATATTCTGTCTAAAAGGACAAAATTTTCCAAGCCCGAATTTATTTCTATTTTAAATATCTCAGAAACCCTTTACTTGTGGAAGTTGTTTCGTCCACGTTCCTAATTTGACTAAGACTGGATCTTCTTAAATAATATTGGGGCCAGAGAGGATGTCAGGATAGCCAGTAATATGATGCTGGAATGAATCTGGTTATTAATCAGATTGAGTTTGAGCCCGATGGAAGCAGCAGCAATAATCAGACTCAGGCGCGCCGAAAGGAGTATCCCGCTGGAAAAGCATTCCCTCCATGTCAACCCATTAAAACGGAAAAGGAGAGAGGGGATTATCTTGATTATCCAGGCCACCAGGAAAAGGCCGGCTGAATTTAAAAGTATCTGCCACTCCAAAAGAACTCGGAGATCAAAATTCATTCCTACATGTATAAAAAAAATAGGAATAAGAAATCCATAACCAAAGCCCATGAGTTTTTCTTCCAGCACACCGCGATAACGGAAAATTAAGGAAAAGAGCGCTCCACCCAGGAAGGCTCCCAGAATAGGTTCTATGTCCAGAAGACTTGAAAAACCAACAAAGACGAAAAGTAATGCCAGGCTTGTCCTTACTCCTGTTTCTGCCGGATCCTCCCCCTTAAATAGTCGAACAAATTTTTCCGGATACCACCAGGCCAGGCGTTTGAGAAGATATAGAACTAAAGCTGCAAAGACAAATATAAGCCCGGGCTTGAGCATTTCCCAGCAAAAGCCGTGTTGATAAAAAAGAGAATAAATTGCAATACCAAATAAAGTCAGAAAATCAGCTATTATAGCAGCAAGGATGATGTTTTGGCCTATCAGCGATTTGGAAAGTCCTGTTTCCCTTAATGTAGGTATGGCCAATCCCAGAGAGGTGGTTGACAAAATAAGTGTCATATAAAAACCGAATCCCATAAGTGTGGAAAACAAATAAGCCAGAAAAACTGTGCAGAAAAAAATAAATAGAGCAAAAACCACCGGCTTTCGCCCTTGCTTTTCCAGGTACTCAAAGTCAATCTCAAATCCTGATAGAAACATAAGCAAAAGGAACCCAAAGTGCGCCAAAAACGAAAGCCATTCGCCGGACATGATAAGACCCAGTCCACTTTTACCGATAGCTATCCCAAAAAGTATTTCTCCAACAATTGATGGAATTTTCAGGTAACGGGACAGTATCGGTACAATAAAAACAGCAAGGGAGATGATAATTAGGCTGGAAGCCTGATTGATTTCCATAGGAATCCTTAAGATGAGACCTAAGGTCTCAAGACGTTACGATCAGGATAGAGCTCTTAGCTTTATGAATAATGTGCTCACCAACATTTGGTTTGAGAATTGACATTCCTCTGGTTGAGCTGCCCATAACAATAAGATCAAAGTCTTCAGCTATGTTTGCGATCTCTTTTATCGGGTTTCCCTCAAGCAATATCTCTTTGATAGGAAAATGGTGCATCTCACCTATATGCCGTACATGACGCAGGGCAGTTTGCGCCCATTTTACAGAGTCTTTACTGGCCATAAATACCGGATCAGAAACACTGGCCGTTGCTACCCTGGCTTCGGCAATTCGGCCGATGTCAACAGCTACTTCCGCAGCCAGTTCTGCGGCTCTGGTTGCGTTAGCAGGCACCAGGATGTTCTTATAGGGGAATCGTTTTTTTCCTACCAGAAGCGGACAACTAATGCGATGCGCAAGATTAACTACTTTGCTTGTACCCATAAGTTTTTCGAGCATACCAATCTTATCAAGATTAGTAACAACACATCCAATATTTTCATGACGGGTCATTTCAACAATAGTTTCTTCCAACTCATTTTCTTTATCAATCCTTTTTATGTCAAATTCTACTCTTCCCTCTGCCAGTTGAACAATTTTTTGTATGATGGCCTCGTATTCTATAGATACTACCCCTGATGAAACAAGAAAAATGATCTTTGAGGCCTTGAAATCCTTGGTCAGGTAGATAGCCTCTTCTACAGACGTTTCTATGTCTTGTTCATCTCGCACAGGAACCAGTATATTTTTTCCGTATTCTAAAGGAAACTTAGGGACATCAAGAGTGAAGAGCTTGGAGACCGTTTTGAAAAGGCTGCTATGGCCTACTATGGTAATTAGATCATCCTTTTGGATTGTGGTATCTCCACGAGGAATAATTATTTCTCCTTTCCGGTATATTGCTCCAACCAGCCAATCTTTAGGACGAATGTCCCGCATGGATTTGCCTACAGCCGGGGAATTGCGAAGCACTTTGATCTCCATTACTTCTCCTCTCCCTTCTCCTACGCTGTTTAACAACATCACTGGACTTTCCAGAAATATTTCTATTTGGTGAGCTACTATATAGGAGCCGCATATGGCTCGGATACCGAGTTCTCGAAATTTTTGAAGGTTATCTGAGTCGTTTATCATACTTATTATGTTCTTGATTTTGTGTTTCTGAGCAAGAACGCAGGCTTCGAAGTTAATCTCATCACGGTTGGTGACTGCCAAGAAAAAATCGGTTTTGTCAATTCCTGCTTCCTGCAAGACAATGTTACTCGATGCATCACCAAGAATCAGCTTCTTTACCGGCTTCATCTTTTTGAAAGATGGAAAACGTTTGTCTGATTTATCGACAAGCGTGACATACCAGAATTTGCCAAGTCTGCGCAAGAGTTCGCGTGCGGTCTTACCTGCTCCTATAATCAATACTCTCATCTAAAAAATAACCTTTCATCCTCCGATGGCATACATAGGACGGAGACACTCTCCACCATCCGGTATCCTGACGTGGTGTTGCCTTGGTTTCCTGGCGATAGCTTCCCGAAATAGTTCCTTCAAATCTTGCCGGGTGCATTTATTTCTAAGAGGCGTCTTGACGTCCACCTCATTGTCGGCAAAAAGGCAGGGGCGCAGCTTGCCGTCTGCTGTGAGTCTCAGGCGGTTGCAAGTAGGGCAGAAGTGGTGGCTGAGAGCGCTGATAAAACCAATTTCGCCCTTTGCTGATTCAAATTGATATCTTTCGGCCGGGCCGTCGTGGGTTGCACGCGAAATTCTGTGAAGGGGACCAATGGACTCAAGTTTTGATTTGATTTCATCTGAAGAGATATATTTTTCATGCTTCCACTTGCTGTCATGCCCGACTGACATGTACTCAATGAACCGAACCTGATAAGGCTTTTTCACGGATAACTCGGCAAGTCGAGCGAATTCATCATCATTTAGACCTCTGATAGCCACTACATTGATTTTTATGGGCGAAAAGCCAACTGCCTCAGCTTCCTGAAGCCCTTCCCAGACCTCATCAAAACAATTATATCCCGTGATTTTGGCATATTTCAAACGGTTAAGTGTGTCAAGGCTGATATTGATGCGATGAACGCCTGCATCAAAAATTTCTTTGGCTTTTTCCTTTAAGAGTACACCGTTTGTGGTGATGCTGACATCTTCGAGTTCAGGTATCCGGCACACGGATGCAGCGAACCGGACAAAATTTCCACGGGCCAGGGGTTCGCCGCCTGTCAGACGCACTTTTCTGATTCCGCATTCGGTGCCGGCTATAATGACATCCAGGATTTCTTCGTAACTCAAGATCTCGGCATGATCAAGAAGCTTCAGATCTTTTACCGGCAGGCAGTAGATGCAGCAAAGGTTGCATCGGTCTGTGACAGAGATCCTCAGGTAGGAAATTCTGCGATTATAGTGGTCTATATTTTGAGCCATAGTGGATGTCCACTTTGAAGTCCCTGGTTTTGTGCCAGCATATCAAGGTGCAATGTCGCGACCTGTTCTACAAAAGGATACACAGGTCGTTTTATTTTCCTGGTATCAATGGTCTTTATGTACCTTCTGCACTGATCACACACATCCACCCGATACTCCTCTTCTTCTTTGCTAAAGAAATAGTGCAATGTTTTTTGATCCTTATTTTCGCAGAACGGACAATATATCCTTTGGCTATGCCACTCGTGGTCACAAAAGCTACAAAAGAGAAAGCGCTCCCCTTCACCGCAGAGTATGGATATGGCTGGAGGACTGCCGCAAACAGGACAATACCCTTTTCCCCATAGTATGTCCTTATCTATATAAGTGGCTAATTGTTCAGCACAAAGAGAAAGGGATGGCCTTATACTCGCATCTGCCATAAAAAGGAGAACTTCCTTGTCAATTTCCAGGCTTTTTGCCGTTTCATCAAAATAGATGTCATCTTCGCTCAAAGTTTTTGACAACAGGGTTGGGGCATCAACCGTGCCCCTGTCCAAGGCGTCCATAAGCTTCACACCGGCGTGGGTCAGAACTTCGTTCGCTTCACCGGCAAGTCTGCAAATCTCTTTCAGCAGGGCTTCGTATGCTTTTATATCTACTGTAAAGTCTTTTCTTGCGATCAGAGAAAACCCATTTTTTCGCTTGACTGAAAGGAGGTCTTCGGAGATTTTTATTGGTTGCAGGTGAATGTGTTTTTTTGAGGCTTCCTGGACCAAAAAAAGCTTTTCATAAAAAGCGAGAATACCTTCATAGGCGGGCCTCAGTGCCTTAATATCTTTCACAGCCCTTTTAATTTGCTCGGCAGTTATAATCTCCTTTTTAGTCATTATTAGAGTGACCGGCTGTCAAACGGGTCAGTGGTCTTAACAGCGTTTTTAAAGCCATTTTTCTTGATATATCAAAGGCCGAATTTGAAGCCACTGCAAACGAGTGATAGAGCATCGGATCTTCTGTGACCAGATATATAACGCGAACGTCATCCGGATCCAGAAGCTTTGCCTTTGGGTGGATATTTTTGACCGTGGCCAAACGCCTTCTCGCCATAACGAGCATTTCCTCGCGGTCGCCAAAGTTCATGGCACCCGTGGGACAGGTCTTCACACAGGCAGGCAAAAGTCCGTTTCGGACACGATCGTTACACATATCGCACTTGGCTAGGGTACCATCCCTGGCCGCCCGAGGAATGTTATACGGACACACCTCTATAACTTCTTGAGTGTCTATATCCTTGCTGTCAGCCGTAAACAGGACCGCACCGGTTGCCGGATCCCTGAAGATGGCCATGGGGTCCTCAGCCGTCATCTCACAGGGCGGCTCCAGGCAGTGGCGGCACTGATCAGAAAAGAAGAGCCACTTTAGCTTGCCGTCCACAACTGTCTCGTTGAACCTCACTAACTTGTAAGTCACAAAGGAGAGATCCGCCGGGTTCTGGTAGGTTCCACGGTTTGCTGTTTTCTCGGCAGGCAGATCATGCCACTGCTTGCAGGCAACCTGACAACCTTTGCAGGCCGTACAAAGCGACGTGTCTATGAAAAATGATTTACCAGGCATTCAGAGCACCTCTTTTTTATATATACCTCGAAAGGCCACAACTTGCAATTTATGACCTTCAGAGGTATAGTTTGAATACATTGACCATAAACGCCTTGAATTCAGGTATCCTGGTGTTAGCATCACCAGTTGACGGAGTAAGCAGATTTGCACTCTCCTCTGCGCCGCTTTCAGGCCAGCGCCAGCCAAAATGCCATGGAATACCAACCTCATGCACAATCTTTCCTGCTATCTTGAAAGGTTTAAAACGCTTGGTAACAATAGCAGTACATTCAAGTGAACCACGTGCAGATGCTACATTTACCCGTTCTCCGTTCTTGATGCCCTTTTCTTTGGCAAGCTCTTCGCTCATTTCAACAAAAACCTGAGGTTGAAGTTCAAGCAGCCACGGCTGTAGACGTGTCATGATGCCTGTCTGCCAGTGTTCTGAAACACGATAAGTTGTACCCACAACAGGAAATTTCGGGCTGTTCGATGCCACTGAATCAGCATCTGTTGTGTAAACAGGTGCTGCAGGATTCATACGCTGTTTGCTCATCAAGTTGTTTCCAAGTGGTGATTCAAGAGGCTCGTAATGTTCAGGGAATGGACCATCTGCGCGGCCGGGACCGAATATCTGCCCACGACCGTGCTTTCTCATGATAAATGGATGCCTTGCATCATTTCTCTTTGTCCCGTCAGGATTCTCAATAGGATACCAGCCACCGTCCGGAACGTCTCCGATCCATCTCTTTGACACATACTTGCCGTCCTTCACATCACCAGCAAACCTGATAACCCAGTCTTTTTTGTCCCACGGCTGTCCTTTGAGGTCAACAGAAGCGCGGTTGTATATGATCCTCCTGTTTACAGGCCAGCACCATGCAAACTCCGGATACATGCCGATGTTGTTCGGCGCATCCTTTTTGCTGCGTCTGGCTGCCATGTTACCCTTTTCCGTGTAGCTGTTGCAGTAAAGCCAGTTTGCAGATGAGGTTGAACCATCAGCCTGCAGATAAGCAAAACTTGGCACAAGAGTTCCCTTTTTGAAGGATTTATCTTTAACAGTAACATCTTTCAGGAAGTAGCCGTTAATCTCTTTGGCTGCCTTATGTGGATCATACAGGCCGTCCGTCATATAATCCCATTTCAGGTTAAGTATGGGCTCAGGGAAAACCCCGCCTTCTTTATAAACCTCTTTGATTTTGTTGCCGAGTTGCATTATGATATCACCGTCAGAAAGGCTGTTTCCAAGCGGTTTCGGCCCCTGATAGCGCCACTGCATCCATCTGCCGCTGTTGGTAATACTGCCTTCTTTTTCAACAGATACACATGCCGGAAGCATAAAGACTTCGGTTTTTATGGTGGAAGGATTCATACCCGGGCCCTTCCAGAATGAACCGGTTTCATTGTCAAAAATGTTGACATTGACCATCCAGTCAAGTTTTGCCATTGCTTTGCGTGTTTTATTGGAATTAGCACCACTACAGGCTGGATTCTGGCCCCAGGCAAAAAAACCGTTGATCGTTCCCCTATACATTTCATCAAAGAGATCAAGCCATGAATATACTTTATCGTCATCTACCTTTGGCAGCAAGTCATACCCGAAATCGTTTGCTTTAGTAGCCTTTTCACCGAAAAACGATTTTAAGAGACTGACTGAATATTTTGGATAATTCTGCCACCAGTTTGCGGAAAGCGGATCATTGCTTTTTGGAATCCACTTTTTGTTGTAGGCATCAAGGGACACATTCGATGCCCTTGGAGTCTTAAGATATCCAGGCCAGATATGCCAGAGCAGACAGTGATCTGTAGAACCCTGCACGTTTGACTCGCCTCGCAAAGCATTAACACCACCGCCTGCAACACCCATGTTGCCAAGAAGAAGTTGTATTATCGCCATTGTCCGGATATTCTGGACGCCTACAGTATGCTGGGTCCAGCCCATGGCATACATAATTGTACCGGCTTTTCCCCTGGCACCGGTAGCAGTATAAGTTTTGTAAACCTCTACAAGATCAGCTTCCGGGGTGCCGGTAATCGAGGAAACCAGCTTGGTATTATACCTGCTGAAATGGTTCTCCAAGAGCTGAAAAACGCAGCGGCTGTTCTTTAAAGAAAGATCCATTTTCGGGACGCCATTTGAATCCATATCAAAAGCCCACTTGCTCTTGTCATATTTCCTGTTTTTTGCATCATAGCCGGAAAACAGACCATCTTTAAATTTAAAACCTTCTCCAACTATAAACCCGGCATTGGTATAGTTGGCCACATACTCTTTATTATAGAGTTTGTTGTCCAGTATGTGCTTGATCATACCCCCAAGAAAGGCGATATCCGTGCCTGAACGCAGAGAAGTATAGATATCCGCCCTTGAGGATGTTCTGGTAAATCTGGGGTCAACATTAATAAGTTTTGCCCCATTTCTTTGTGCTTCTGTAACATACTTGAATGATATGGGATGGTTTTCGGCAGCGTTGCTGCCCATAATCAGTATGCAGTCGCTGTTGCCGATATCGATCCAGTGATTTGTCATTGCGCCACGTCCGAACGACTCTGCCAGAGCCGCAACAGTTGCGCTATGTCAGATACGGGCCTGATGTTCGATATAAACAAGCCCAAGAGAGCGCATTAATGCCTGATAGATCCAGCACTCTTCGTTGTCCATCGCAGCGCTTCCAACTGAGGCAATGGTGGTCGTCCGGTTAACTATCTGACCCGTGGCATTTTTTTTGGTAAAGTCGGCATCACGGGTCTTTTTGACGCGCTTGGAAATTTCGCTTAGCGCCCAATGCCATGATACCTGCTTCCACTCATTAGCGTAAGGTGCCCGGTACATGGGTTCAAGGAGGCGGTTTTCATTTTCGATCAATCCGGAAAGTCCGGCTCCTTTACTGCACAGAGACCCCCTGTTGATCACATGTTCCGGATCACCCTCAATGTTGATGACACGACCGTCGCCTTTTTTGCCGGTATGTACAATCGCTCCGCATCCCACTGCACAATAAGGGCAGATCGTGGTGGTTTCTTTGGCATACTTAGTCTTAAGCATTTGGGCGTGTGCCCTGACCGGCGAAAGGTCAAAACCCAAACCGCTGGTAGCAAGCCCAGCAGCAGCCGCGCCGGAAATTTGGATAAATTTTCTGCGTGTTACCTTCATATGCATATCTACCCTCTTTCTATTTGCCCCAGGTTGTCGAAGCGAATTCTCAATTAAATTTAAAACCCGTCCTATATTTCGTAAGCGTTCACGGTTCACGGTTTTATATTTTGATCAACCGTTATTCAAGTTTCGCACCCATAAAAATGCATAGATATCAAGGAATTTTACAAATAATAGGATCAATATTTTTGACGAACATTTTTTCAAAATGAAAAACAGACTCCGCGCCAATTTATTACTGACAAGAAATTCCTTGAAATGAGTGAGGAATTCATTCCTGTTGCCTAAACTTTTTTTGAGGTGAAAAGCATTGGCAACTATCTTCAGAAATTCAAATTTGTTAAGTCCTGGATTGACCACAAACACAACAGTAATTTCTTCTGCAAAGGAACTTATGAGCTTGTCGACAAATGCAGTCTTGCCCGTACCAACATCACCGATTAAAAGAAGAATACCTTCGTTGCCCCGAATGCCGTTCCA
>Ga0255431_1115_pt1 | contig 15472 bp, 10 predicted proteins | sample ANMaggSeSYBR02J5_FD_182633 | JGI IMG/M metagenome (GOLD analysis project Ga0255431, IMG submission 182633) | Sediment cell enrichment communities from methane seep in Santa Monica Basin, California, United Staets - ANME aggregate JGI... | ecosystem: Environmental > Aquatic > Marine > Cold seeps >... | reverse complement strand
ATTTTGATTCTCAGTCTCCCGGAAATGATGTGGGTAATCCTGGCTTCAGGAAGTTTGACCACCTGATTTTACCTCCTCTGTTTTATCAAGAGTCGTGGCCCCTCCTTCCTCCTCCATTTCATTCTCAGCCTCAGTTTTAGCCTCAGCCCATAAATCCTCAGTCACTTCTCCTATTTCAGCTACTACTTCCTTGCTTTTGTTATACAGGAGGAGACCGCTCTTCATGGCGGCCTTGGCCAGGGGCTTTGCAACTCCGGCCAAAACAGGAAGAATTACGGGCGCAAGTACTGCCGCGCCTATCCCTATTGCAAGGCCGGTCAAAACCGTCCCCTTTACTGCATTATCTAAAAGTCCCATTTTGTACCTCTCCTTTAGCGAATTATGTCTCTGAATTCCTATAAAAAACCAAACCCCTCAGCGCTCGAATTTGATCAATGCGATCCATGAAAACTCAAGCAATGGCAAGCTGTTTCAAGAAGTTTGCGAGGTAGCAGATGGCTTATGCCCGAGCTCCTTCTAATCGAACATCAAATAAGGAACGTGGACGAAATAACTTCCCCAAGTAGGCGCACAGATTTGGGTCGAATTTGCCCAAATCTCAAATATAGGCTCAGATCACAAAAGTTGAAGGAATAGCGAGCTATTTCAATACTTTTGGGATTTGAGGCTGAATTTGAGATTCGGCAAAGGCGGCCTGAAGCTGTGATGCATAGTTGGGGTATTTCGTCCACGTTCTAATATGCACAAATGTCTTCGGAAAAACAAGCGGCTCTTTCATTACTTACCTACAAAATGCTGCCTTGTTCGGTTCGAAAGGGAAGCAGCTCCATCCTGCGTGAAGAGAGGTAGTAAGATCTATATGAAGACTGCAATATAGGACAGGGCACTACCTTCAAATGCCTTTTCAACAAATGCGCCAAACAGGATTTTTCCAAGGACTTGCCCTGCTTTTGAAGCTGCTTCATTAATGTACTGGTCACAGGATCCGGCCTTTGAACTGTTAAAGATCCCCTCATTTTCAAGAGTGTTCAGAATCACATCAGAGCTAATGGTCTCCCGGTCATACAGAACCACAACGCTTCCGGTAGTGGTGTTAACAACGGTTGAGTTTATACCCCTCAACTGCTTCATCAGTCCTTCAACGTACCTTGCCGATGACCTGCTTCTCTTCACCATCGGTGTCTTTACCCTCAGCCGGCCCGGGACATTATGTAGATAGTAGTTCATCTCTCTCCTCCCCATGCATAATTTTTTCGTATGTCCTGCATAATGGATAGCCTGAGCATCTAAACCTGATGCTTTCTTTTTCTCTTTTGTATATGTGCATTGATTTTCCACACCGGGAGCAGCTCGGCCTGTTTTTGACCTCGTACTTCTTAATGCCCACAGAGAACTGCCGTTGGCACAAAACACAGATAAATCTACGCTTGCCGTTGTGTGTCCGACCGTATCGGTAGATGGCCCCAGAACAGCATCTTGGACATTTTACCTCCGATCTATTCACACTTTCTTCCATGCACACCTGATATCCTTTTAGTTCTGTCTGTCATCTTGAAGTTTTTTCCTTTACATGATTGTACTTCCATTTGCGCTCATCCATCTTATCAATCAACAGTTCAGCATTAGGGTTTCGATCTTTGATGAATCTAAACCGTAAGACGATCAAGCCCGCTACGAAAAGAAGCGCAAAAATTATAAAAAGTATCTCTTTCAATTTAGCGCAAAGCCTCACTCTGTATATTGTCGTGTCAGGCTGAAGCTTCCCTTCAGCCTATCCACCTTGAGCAGTTATCTTTCTTTAACCACATCCGTGTTACAATATTATTAAGGTAATGTTAAATTTGTGTTAAGTTGCAAGATCATTGTCCATAAATTATGCCACCAGCAACAGCAGTGATTGGCGATGAGGAGAAAATCACAAATTGCATTAAAAATTCGTAACCGTTCAGAGGTTCAGGGGGTCGTGGAGTTTCGATGACAAGAAAAAATATCTGCTGTTATCAATTGCAATAAACAAAGGGACGGCAGTCAAATTCAAACTGCAAAAACGCAGGCTGAACCATTTCAGAAACGCTCGGTTTGAATATTTCACTTATAGCCCGTCCATGCCAGGTATGGTGCACAGGGATATCCATTAAAGCGGCAAGAGTCGGCGCTGTGTCAATAATATTTACCTTGTCTGTAATTATGTGTTTTTGTCTCACTTCAGGGCCAAATGCAATCCATGGGACAGTCATGACCTCAGGCGTATTTTCCGTATGATCATGATTGATGCCGCCATGATCACTGTGTAGTATGATACTGTAACAGTCAGACAGATTTGCTTTTTTCAGCTCATTTAAGATGATGCCAAGCGCTGTATCCGCCGTCTCAATGGCATCAAGGTACTCCGTTGACATGAACCCTGACCTGTGTCCGGCAATATCGGTTCCTTCGAGATAAATAAAACAAAAGTCGGGACAGCAGGAATTCAGGCAACGAGCGGCAGTCTGTGCCACCTCAAGATCAAGATTTTTTATAGAACCGCTGTTAATAAAATGTGAGTGGTCCAGAGAACCGGGCGTTGCAAGATTTCTAAGGTGTTCCCAGGAGTAAAAAGCCGCGGTCTTTTTGCCAAAATCTCTCGCCACGTCTATGATGCTTCTTGCTATGGATGACGGGTTGGGAGATACGGTATTGGCAAGCACATTATGCGCTATTGGCGGTAGAGACGTAAAGATACTGAAATGGGCAGGCAGGGTAATGGAGGGGGTCACGGTTCGGGCGTTCAAGGTGTGTGTGCCGTTTTCGATCATATAATCAATGTTTGGCGTTTTTGCCTGCTCCAACCCGTCTGAACGACATCCATCAATAATCACCAGAATGGTTTTATTCAATTTCTTCCCTCCTTATTCAAAATGGTTTAGGCAATAACTTATTGTTTTGCACTCAACCACATCAATATTCAATTTTTATGAGGGAAAAGTTAATTGTTTGTAAATTAAGTAACGTGGACGAATAACTTCCACAAGTATGCGCATAGATTTGGGTCGGATTTGTTCGATCTTAGATCCCCGGCCTATACCGATCTATAGGCTTTAGTGAGCTAATTTTCCAGTTCCAACAAAAAATATAGCAGACAAGTCAGTTTTGGCATAGCACCAGGGCGGGCACAAAAGTTGATGGAATAGCGGGCTGTTTTGATATTTTTGGGATTTGAGACCGGGCAATGGCGGCCCCTAACGAGCCTTCAGCCTATTGACCTGAAATTTCAGGCAGGTGGATAACGAAATTGCTTCCTTCACCGGGGTTACTCTCAACTGTTACGTATCCCCCGTGAGTCTGTACAATATGTTTAACAATGGCAAGGCCCAGCCCTGTTCCTCCGAGTTTACGGCTTCTGGCCTTGTCCACTCTGTAGAATCTTTCAAAAAGACGGGGAAGATGTTCTTTTGGAATTCCGATTCCATAATCCTTAAAACTTATACTTACTTCAGTATCTGTAGTAATTGCTTCAATCCGAATCAATCCGCCTGCTTCACTATATTTTATTGCATTATCAAGAAGGTTTACTGCAGCCTGTTCAAGAAGTGGAGGATCTATTCCAGCCGAAATATCTTCAGGACATATTAGATTGATTTTTATTTTTTTTGCTTCTGCTTTTGCCTGACAGATCTGAATAGCTGTTTTAATAACACTCCTGATATGACCTTTTTCCAGCGTTATGCCTTCACTTTTATCTTTCTGCTCAATTACTGAAAGGTGCATAAGGTCTTCTATTAAAGCAACCAGGCGATTTACATGTTTTTCGATAATATTCAAAAAACGCTTAGTTTCGCCCGGATTTTCCATTGCCCCTTGACTTAAAGTCTCAACAAAGCCTTTTATTGCTGTAAGGGGTGTTTTGATCTCATGCGAAACATTGGATACAAATTCTTTCCGCATATTTTCCAGACGCCTGAGCCGAGTCACATCGTTCAATACAACAAGTATGCCTATAAAATTTTCACCCTCGTCAAGAAGTAAAGTAGTTTGAACATTCAAAATACTTTCCTCATCCTGATAAAGAACAACATCTCCTTCTAAATGTTCACCGTTTGAAATAGCTTTCTTGATAATTTTATGCAGCTCATGGTTTCTGATCACTTCCTGAATGCTTCGCTGTTCTAAATTATATGGATTGCTTTTAAACATCCGGACGGCTGCCTGATTTATACTGAGGATCTTCTCATCTCTGTCAATAGCAATGACACCCTCATCCATACTTGAAAGAACGGCTTCAAGCTTGTTGCGCTGTTTTATTGCTGTCTTTATTCGATCATTCAGTTGAACGGCCATCCGGTTCATTGCTTCAGATAGACCTCTCATCTCTTCTGTATCAGGAGCAGGCATTCTATAAGTCAAATCACCGCGGGCAAATTGCTCCGCTCCTTTTTTCATTTCCTCTATTGGACGACTTATTCGTTTAGAAATAAACAAGCTGACTCCGGCAGCAAAAAGCGCTATAAGTAATCCTCCGAAGCCTATCTGAATTTGAATGGAGCGCAGTTCATCATATATTGAGGTTACCGGTATTGAAGTACGTAAGACAGCAATAACCTCATTATTATTCTCCAAAGGTATCGCTACATACATCATATCTTGTCGAAGTGTACGGCTGTATCTAATAGAAGTCCCAAGATTTCCGCTCAAAGCTTCTGCCACCTCAAAACGATCAGCATGGTTGTCCATATTTTCCGGCGCTTTTTCAGAATCACCGACCACTTTTCCTGAGGGCAGTATAACGGTAATGCGGGTAAATGACTGCTCGCCAATTGCTTTGCATATAGAATCAACCGACATTTCATCTAAAGGTGAAATAAAGTATTCTATCTGTTTTTCCAGTAGATATGCTCTGGACTTCAGATCTGCAGCAGTCCGCTCAAGAAAAAATTCTCTAAAGGCACTTGAGGCGAAAAGGCTGACAGCGAGAAGGGAAATAAGTGTAATCAGAAGGTGAGATGGATATAACTGCCATAGCAGTCGTTTCTTTTTTTTCATGGATTTTCCCTGAACCTGTATCCTACTCCTCTTACGGTTTCTATATATCTGCCACAGTAGCCGAGTTTTTTCCGCAGTCCAACAATCTGAACATCAACAGATCTATCAGTAACAGGATAATCATCTCCGCGAACTGCATCAACGATCTGAGTACGCGTAAAGACCCACCCGGGTCTTTTTGCAAGATAATAAAGTAGTTGGAACTCTGTAAACGTTAAATCAACTGGTTTATTTTTTGCGAGGATTTCTCGCTTGCGAGGATTGATTACAATATCGTGTACTTGAATTGTCTCAAGGTCATCATCTTTCTTCGATTTATCTTTTCTGCGCATAACAGCGCGGACCCTGGCTATTAAAATTCTTGGACTAAAAGGCTTGGTAATGTAGTCGTCAGCTCCGAGCTCCAAGCCAGTGACGATATCAGCCTCTTCTCCCTTGGCCGTTAACATAATGATCGGAATATGTAATGCATTAGAATCATTTTTCAAGATTTTAGTAACCTCAAGTCCATCTATTCCAGGAAGCATCAGATCCAGGACTATCAGATCCAGCTTCTCTGATCTGGCTTTTTTAAGGCATTTCTCACCGGAAGATGCGCTAATAACCTGATAGCCTTCTCTAACGAGATTATATCTTACCAGCTCAACTATATCTTCCTCGTCATCTACAACTAGTATTCTTTTTTTTGCCATAGTATTTTTTCCTTTTAATTCATGAGTCATAACTTATTCCCCCTTGAGGGCCGGGGGTATTCTATGGGAATTTGAAGGCTTTTTAGAAAACTTTAGACTGTCGAGTTTTTAACATTATAACTTTTTTATATTAACATAAAGTTAGTATAATGTTAATTTTTTATTAAAATACTGTTTGTATCCAATTAAGAGTCGCAAGGATATAGAAAAATATGATACTGAACGTATTGACAGGATGTGCGGGAAGAGCTAACTTCCTTAATTTTAGGCACTTATGTGCCACACCAAAGGGCGCTAATTTAATGACAGAAAAAAATAAAAAACACGTTCCCTGTATTTTAGCTCCGGCCGGGAATAAAGATTCATTTCTATCTGCTCTTGCAGCAGGGGCGGATGCTGTATATTGCGGGCTTAAAATATTATCGGCCAGAATGGAGGCAAAAAACTTTTCCATTGAAGAATTAATCCCTCTTATTCAACTTGCCCATGATATGGGAACCAGAGTTTATGTAGCATTCAACTCTCTTTTAAAGCAGGATGATCTTAATACAGCGGGAAGGCTTCTTGATCAGTTGGAGAGGTTTGGCAGACCTGATGCCCTTATAATACAGGATTTGTCACTTATAGAGTTAATCAGGCAAACAGGTTTCACTGGAGAAGTCCATTTATCCACACTTGCTAATATAAGCTTTCCAATGGCTTTGAAGTTTGTTCGGGAACAACTTGGAGTCAACATGGCGGTTGTTCCAAGGGAGCTTAATATAGATGAAATTAAGGCTATGGCTGAGGCATGTACAAACGGTCCTGGCCTTGAGGTCTTTGTTCAAGGGGCTCTTTGTTACGGGATTTCAGGCAGGTGTTACTGGAGCAGTTATATGGGTGGCAAAAGCGGTCTCAGGGGCAGATGTGTTCAACCATGCCGCAGGTTTTATACTCAGGAAAATAATACCCCAAAAAGATTTTTTTCATGTCAGGATTTAAGTCTTGATGCGCTTGTCAAGATTTTGTTGCCTGTTTCTGAAGTTAAGGTCTGGAAGATTGAGGGTCGCAAAAAAGGTCCTCATTATGTTTTTTACACAGTCAAGGCCTATCAAATGTTAAGGGATCATGGGAGCGATCCGCAGATGAAAAAAACAGCTCTTCAACTGATATCACGAGCTCTCGGCAGGGCAGGGACGCATTTTAATTTTTTGCCGCAACGGCTCTATAATCCGGTAAATATAAAAGGCCAAACCGCTTCCGGACTTTATATAGGAAAAATAAAAGGCCATAAAAATAAACCTTATTTTATTCCGATAGAAGAGCTTTTGCCCGGCGATATTCTGCGCATTGGATATGAAGATGATCCTTGGCATAGTGTAAACAGGGTCGGCAAATACGTGCCGAGAAGGGGGTGCTTTTATCTTAAACCGGCTTCAGGAAAAAATATTTTGTCAGGTAGCCCTGTTTTTCTGATAGACAGACGGGAAAAGGCTCTTGGAAACATGATGGACAAAGTTGAGAATGAGCTCTCTAAGCCGCAAGAGTTTAAAGTTGATTCTTCGACATTTAATGCAAACCTGTCAAAGAGATATAATAAAAAGCAAAGCATATTTGAAATTCATGTATTCAGAAAAATGAACAAGAAAAAATCCCATAATCAGACTGGAATCTGGCTGCATGATGAATTTAGGGAAAAGCTTCATACCGGCATTGCGTCTAATATCTGGTGGTGGCTTCCGCCGGTTATATGGCCTGAACATGAGGAAAAATATAACAAGACTATTGAATTTATATTAAAAAGAGGCGGCCGTAATTTTGTTCTGAATATTCCATGGCAGATGGTCTTTTTTAAGGAACAAAAAAAATTAAATCTATGGGCAGGACCATTTTGCAATATAACAAATACGCTGGCCATAGATTCCCTGGCAAATTTGGGCTTTACCGGAGTTATTGTCAGCCCGGAGTTGGGCCGAAAAGATTATTTGCAATTACCGGAATACAGTCTTCTTCCTTTGGGTATTGTAATATCCGGAAACTGGCCACTTAGCATCTCACGCTTTCTGTCAGAAGATGTTAAAATAGAGAAGTTATTCAGCAGCCCAAAGGGAGAACAGGCCTGGGTAAAAAAATACGGATCAGACTTCTGGATATATCCAAATTGGAAGTTGGATCTCAGCGATAAAAAGGAAGGGCTTAAAAAAGCGGGTTACAGTCTTTTTGTACATATGATAGAACCTTTGCCGGAAGGCGTTAAGATGAAAAAAAGACCAGGTCTCTGGAATTGGGATCCGGATCTTATTTGAGTGGATCTTATTTGATTTGTCGGGTGGGAAACCATTTTTTCCCACCCGACAAAATTGATTTTTTTACTTTTTCTCGTCTTTTACTTCTTCAAAATCAGCATCCACTACATCTTCATCCGGGGATGAAGAAGCTCCTGCCTGTTGTGTACTTTCTGCACCTGCTGCACCTGCTGCACCTGCGCCCTGTTGTTCTCCAGCCTGAGATGCCTGCTGATACATGGCTTCAGCCACTTTGTGTGAAGCTTGAGTCAATTCATCGCTCAAACGTTTGATTTCCGCTTCATCATCACCTTCCATTGCTTTTTTAAGCGGGCCTATGGCATTTTCAACTTTAGTCTTGATGGCACTATCAACCTTATCTCCAAGGTCTTTTAAAGATTTTTCAGTAGAATAGATCAGAGAGTCTGCGGTATTGCGAGCTTCTACCAGAGACTTTTTCTTTTTGTCATCTTCTACATGAAGTTCCGCATCTTTGACAAGGTTGTTTATTTCTTCCTTTGACAAACCGGAAGAGGCTGTTATCTGGATTGACTGCTCTTTGCCTGTAGCCTGATCTTTTGCAGCCACATTCACAATACCGTTGGCATCAATGTCAAAGGTTACCTCTACCTGGGGCATACCTCTTGGTGCAGGCGGTATGCCAACAAGTTCAAAACGCCCAAGAGTCTTATTGCCGGCAGCCATTTCCCTTTCTCCCTGCAGAACATGAATGGAAACCGCAGGCTGGTTGTCGGCAGCAGTTGAAAAAATCTGGCTCTTTTTTGTAGGAATTGTTGTGTTCTTTTCGATCAGCTTTGTCATAATGCCGCCCAAAGTCTCTATTCCAAGAGAAAGAGGCGTAACATCAAGAAGAAGAACATCCTTAACATCTCCTTTAAGCACACCACCCTGAATGGATGCACCTACTGCAACTACTTCGTCAGGGTTAACGCTTTTGTTAGGTTCTTTACCAAATATTTTTTTAACTCTTTCCTGAACAGCCGGCATACGAGTCATGCCACCAACAAGTACAATTTCATTAATATCTTTTGGAGAGAAGCCTGAGTCTTTAAGTGCAATCTGGCAAGGTTGTTCCAGCTTATTGAGCAAATCACTTATAAGCGCTTCAAGTTTGGCTCTTGTCAGCTTTATATTAAGATGCTTTGGTCCACTGGCGTCGGCGGTTATAAATGGCAGATTCACATCTGTTTCCATTGATGTGGATAGTTCCATCTTGGCTTTTTCTGCAGCCTCTTTAAGACGCTGCAAAGCCATTTTGTCGTTTCTTATATCAATACCCTGATCTTTTTTGAATTCATCTGCTATATAATCAATAACTCGAAGGTCGAAATCTTCTCCACCGAGATGAGTATCACCATTTGTAGACTTTACTTCAAAAACACCTTCTCCGATTTCAAGTATGGATATATCAAATGTACCTCCACCAAGATCAAAGACAGCGATCTTTTCTTCGCCTTTCTTGTCCAGACCATAAGCAAGTGATGCAGCAGTCGGTTCGTTTATAATTCTTAAAACATTCAGACCTGCAACCTTTCCTGCGTCCTTGGTTGCCTGGCGCTGGCTGTCATTAAAATATGCGGGCACGGTTACTACTGCGTCCGTAACTTTTTCCCCAAGGTATTCCTCTGCTGTTTTCTTAATATTTGCCAGTATAAAAGACGATATTGCTGCAGGACTGTGTTGTTTACCACGAAGATTTATTCGTATATCACCGTTGCTTGCCTGCTCAAGTTTGTAAGGAAGTATCTTGATATCATTTTGTACTTCAGGTGAAGCAAACTTTCGCCCTATAAGTCTCTTTACGGCAAAAACCGTATTCTCCGAATTTGTGATTGCCTGTCTCCTTGCAATCTGGCCTACCAATCTCTCACCACTTTCTGTAACGGCAACAACAGAAGGGGTAGTACGCCCTCCCTCGGGGTTGGTTATTACCTTTGCTTCACCCGCTTCCATTATAGCCACACATGAATTTGTGGTGCCGAGGTCAATTCCTATTACCCTACCCATTGTTCTCCTCCTTGTAATTATATCTAATCCGTTTGTTGTTTTTTAGAGACTACGACCATTGCCGGCCTTAGTAATCTTTCATTAAGTATATACCCTTTTTGAAGCTCTTTTATAACTGTATTTTGCGAATGTTTATCGGTCTCCTCCTGCATGACAGCCTGATGAAAATTCGGATCAAAAGGTTTTTCCAGTGATTCAATTTGTTTTAAACCAAATTCCCCCAAAATTTTAAGTAATTTTTTAAGGGTCATATCAATGCCTTCAATTAGACCATTATTTGAGTTCTCTTCATCTTTTGATGAATTTATTGCCAGTTCCAAATTGTCAATAATTAGAAGTAATTCCTTAATTAAGGATTCATTTGCGAATTTTTTAAACTCGGACATTTCGCGAGCAGAGCGTTTTTTATAATTTTCGAATTCAGCAGAAACTCTCAGGAAACGATCATATGTTTCTTTGAGTTCCTCTTCTACAGATTTAACCTTTTTTGAAGACTCAATGGTCTTGTCTGAATCTTTTTTTGAGGATACTTCATTATCTGCAACATGCTTGTCATCCGCAGCTTTTTTTTTTATTTTTTCATTTTTATGGTCGGTCATCAAATAGAGTTGCTCCTTAAGGCCGAAAATTTGAACAAGAAATAATACTAAATGTAAGAATGTCAAGGGTTGTATGGTTGTGCACCCTCTATCGAATCTTTTCTGAAATATTTAAGCCAAAATTCGACCGGAATCAATCCACGACACAGATCGCATCACTTATCGCTGCTTCCTTCCGGACCTGACGAGGTTCGTGATTGTCTGTTGCGTGGCGGCCGGTCAAGATGACTCGAAAATATCCAGGCTAAAACTCTCTACAGGGAATTCAGCCCCGCATTAAGCGGATTTCGGGAATAGGGCACCGCTAGCTCCCCGCCTAGCACAACCATCTGTATAAAGTAATCCATAAAATAATTTTTTCAAGGGGAAACAGCTATAATAATTTGAAAAATATTAATTATGAGTTATATTAGGAACGTGGACGAAATAACTTTCACAAGTAAAGATTACAAAAACAGGTTAATAAAGACTGTAGAAAGAACCATCAGGGTTTACAGTATGATTGAGCCAGGGGATTCAGTCCTGGTCTGTGTGTCAGGCGGGCCTGATTCTGTAGCTCTGCTTCATATTATACTCTCATTGGCTCAACGATTTTCCCTTAAAGTCGGTGTTGCTCACTTAAATCACTGCCTAAGGCAAAAAGATTCAGACAATGATGCTGAGTTTGTTGCATTTCTTGCACGCAAATTTGATTTGCCTTGTTATATTAAAAAGGAAGATGTCAGTAAATATCAACATGAAGAAAAGTTATCTCCGGAAGAAGCAGCAAGAATTGTTCGCTATAGATTTTTTGAAAGTTCAGCAGAGAAATACATGTTTAACAAAATAGCTCTTGGGCATAATGCAGATGATAACGCAGAGCTTGTAATAATGCATTTATTGCGGGGAAGTGGTCCACTTGGTATTTCAGGAATTCCACCGGTAAGGAACGGAAAAATTATTCGTCCTTTAATAAAATTAACCAAATTCGAAATACTTGAATTTCTAACGGTTAATGAATTAAAGTTTGTTTTAGACAAATCTAATAATGACGAGAGATACCTCAGGAATAGAATACGTCATCGTTTAATACCACATTTAAAATCTTCTTATAATAGAAAGATAGTGGAAACCATTAACCGTTTTGCATCAATTATAAGTTCTGAAGAGGAATGGATAGATGATTTAATAAATTCCATATTCAACAAATCTGTTCTAAGTGCTGAAAATAATTCAGTTACTCTTTCAATCTTTTCAATTAATGGATTACATATTGCAGCCCGGAAAAGAATTATAAGAAAAGCGATTGCGAAAATAAAAGGAAATTTGAGGCGCATTACCTTTTCACACATAGATTCAATTATTTCCCTTTTAAATAGCGAACATGCTTTTGGCCATATCGACCTTCCCGATCGTATTCGGATTAAACGAGATGGAGATATTATTTCCTTTTCAAGAAAAAAGGGAGCATTGCGTGATCTTCATAAGAAATTAAGTGATGAAAATAAATTTTCATTTGAATACAGAATATTAAAACCCGAAGCCGGTTTTAAAGCGGAAATATCCCCTATGTCCTTATTAATTAAGGAATTAGGTTTAAATATGGAATTTTCTAAGATTGACATTGAAAATTTGTCAGATGTTTATCGTGCCGGACATAATGTTGCTTTTTTTGATATGGATAAATTTGGTTTTCCTTTGTTTGTAAGAAACGTTCGACCTGGTGACAGGTTTCAACCTTTTGGTATGTCCGGTACACAGAAGGTAAAAAAATATTTTATTAATAATAAAATTACAAGGGTTCAACGTGATAGATGCCCGATACTGCTTAGTCAGAAGAAAATAATGTGGGTTGTGGGCCGCAGAATAGATGATTTCTTTAAAATAAAACAATCAACAAGAAATATACTTAAAGTGGAAGTTTCTCTTGCCTAAGTATGTAATTATGATTAATGTAAGGAACGTGGACGAAATAACTTCATCAAGTAGGCGCATAGATTTTGGTCGGATTTGCTTGATCTCAGATCGCAAAAGTTGAAGGAATAGCGAGCTATTTCAAGATTTTTGAGATTTGAGATCAAACAAAGGCGGCCTGAAGCTATGATGCATAGTTGATGAAGTTATTTTGTCCACGTTCCTAAGATAATTGTTTTAAGTTTTAGGTTTACCTGAATTTTATATTTTTGGAGGAAATATCTTTTGAACCCATTTTATAAGAACATCGCTTTATGGCTTGTCATTACGCTCATGATGATAATGCTTTATAATCTTTTTAATCAGCCGCAGCAACCGGTTGAAGGAAAGATTAATTACACGGAATTTCTTGCAATGGTTGATGAGGGGCAAATTAACGAAGTCGTTATTCAAGGCCAGGAACTCTTTATAACAGATATAAACCATAATCGTTTTAAGGTGTTTGCGCCTCAGGACAGCGATCTTATCAAGATGCTCAGGCAAAAGGGCATTGCTATTAATGCAAAACCACCATCAGAGTCGCCCTGGTATATATCTCTTCTTGCTTCATGGCTTCCTATGATTGTACTTATAGGAGTCTGGATATTTTTTATGCGCCAAATGCAGACCGGTGGCGGCAAGGCGCTTTCATTTGGGAAAAGTCGTGCTCGTCTTCAGTCAGACCAGTCGCAGAAGGTAACATTTGTTGATGTTGCCGGAATTGATGAAGCAAAGGAAGAATTGGGAGAGGTCGTTGATTTTCTTAAAGACCCCAAGAAGTTTACACGTCTTGGCGGACGCATACCTAAAGGGGTTCTTCTTATGGGATCGCCGGGTACGGGAAAAACCCTTTTGGCGCGAGCTATTGCCGGCGAAGCCGATGTCCCTTTTTTTAGTATAAGCGGTTCCGATTTTGTTGAGATGTTTGTCGGAGTAGGGGCATCACGTGTAAGGGATCTTTTTGCCCAAGGTAAAAAGAACGCTCCGTGCATTATCTTTATTGATGAAATAGATGCTGTTGGAAGGCATAGAGGAGCAGGTCTCGGTGGAGGGCATGACGAAAGAGAGCAAACTTTAAATCAACTTCTCGTTGAGATGGATGGATTTGAATCAAACGAAGGAGTCATATTAATATCTGCGACAAACAGGCCGGATGTTCTAGACCCTGCTCTATTGCGTCCCGGCCGTTTTGATCGACAGGTCGTTGTTGCACTGCCGGATATTAAAGGACGCGAAGAAATTTTTACAGTTCACATGAAAAAAATACCAATCGCAGACGATGTGGCCGCAGGTATTCTTGCAAGAGGGACACCGGGGTTTTCCGGAGCCGATCTGGAAAACCTTGTCAATGAAGCTGCTTTGCTTGGCGCTAAAAGAGATAAAGACAAGGTTGATATGGCTGACTTTGAAGATGCAAAAGACAAGGTTTTCATGGGGCTTGAGCGCAAATCCAAAGTAATAAGGGAGGAGGACAGGAAAGTAACGGCATATCACGAAGGCGGCCACGCTCTTGTATCTCGCTTTCTGCCGGGAGCTGATCCGGTTAACAAAATTACAATTATTCCAAGGGGGCGTGCCGCAGGAATTACCTGGTTTTTACCGGAAGAGAGAGATTTTAAGTTTAAGGATCAACTGGAAAACGATTTGACCGTTTCCTTTGGAGGAAGAGTTGCAGAAGAAATTGTTTTTAACCGTATAAGCACGGGAGCAGCCAACGATATCAAACAGGCTACGGATCTTGCCCAGCAAATGGTGCGGACATGGGGCATGAGTGAAGAATTGGGACCGCTTTCTTACGGCAAGGGTGAAGAACAGATTTTTCTGGGTCGTGAAATATCACACGCAAGAGATTATTCCGAAGAAACAGCCAGAAAAATTGATGAAGAAATAACTATTCTGATAAAAAATGCATACAAACGCGCAAAAGAAATTCTGAGTGAGAATATAGATATCCTCCATAAATTATCAGAACTTCTGCTTGAAAAAGAAACTGTCAAAGGAGATGAGCTTGATGATCTGATTCGTTCCATGAGACCGGACATAGTGCTGGGGTCAGGAGAAAAGGACAGGGACCAGGGATCAGGGAGCAGAAAGCAGGGATCAGAAAACAGAAAGCAGGGATCAGGAAGCAGAAAACCGGAAGCAGGAAGAAGGAATAGAGAGTGAGCCATGAACGGTTACAAATCATATAAACTTTCATGGGGTTCACACAACCTTTCGCTTGGTAATCGTACATGTATTATGGGCATTTTAAATGTGACTCCCGATTCTTTTTCAGATGGAGGCCTTTTTTTCTCATGTGATGCAGCAGTGGCTCATGGTGAAAAACTGGCTGAAGCAGGCGCTGATATAATTGATATAGGAGGTGAATCCACACGGCCGTTTTCCGAGCCTGTATCTATTGAAGAGGAGGGCAGGCGTGTTTTGCCGGTTATTGAAAAGCTTGCGAAACGTGTTTCAATTCCTGTTTCAATTGATACAACAAAGGCAAGTATAGCAAGACAGGCTATTGAAGCAGGCGCTTCTATGATAAACGATATAAGCGCTATGTACAGGGACCCTGATATGATGGGCATTGCAGCAAAATATGGAGTGCCGGTAGTAATCATGCACATGAAGGGTACTCCTGAAACAATGCAGATTTCTCCCCACTATGATCATCTTATAAAAGAGATCAAAGAATTTCTTGAAAAAGCAATTGACAGAGCTGAAAAAAATGGAATTGCAAGGTCTAAAATAATAATAGATCCCGGAATTGGTTTCGGCAAAACAGTCGAACATAATTTTCTTATAATTAAGAATATAGATAAATTTAAAACGCTGAATAATCCTGTTTTGATAGGGCCTTCAAGAAAATCATTTATTCGAAATGTTCTTGAGGGCAGCCGGGACGGTGATATCAAGCTTGATATGTTGGAACTTGAAACAGGAACTCAGG
>Ga0255431_1114_pt1 | contig 15618 bp, 13 predicted proteins | sample ANMaggSeSYBR02J5_FD_182633 | JGI IMG/M metagenome (GOLD analysis project Ga0255431, IMG submission 182633) | Sediment cell enrichment communities from methane seep in Santa Monica Basin, California, United Staets - ANME aggregate JGI... | ecosystem: Environmental > Aquatic > Marine > Cold seeps >... | reverse complement strand
GCTATGGGTCACTGAGCGTGCAACCCGGACCGGCATCCTGGCAGAGCAGTTGAACCCTTTTGACGGGAGTCCTTTAAGTGTCAGCCCGCTTACGTGGGCTCATGCCACTTTTGTGATTACGGTTATGGCTTTTGTCGAGAAGGCGAGGTTGCTGGAAAAGGAGGGAATGAAGAGATAATAGCGGTATTGAAGTGGAAGCGGTAGAGAATCTATCGGGAACTTAGAATGAGACTTTTTATTATTTTCTGATTATACTTATTAATCAGTTCTGTTAACCATGGATGAACACAGATAAACACGGATACTGCATGCGAAATATGTGTTCATCCGTGTTCATCTGTGGTTCGTTATAGTTTAAAAGACCAGAAAAAATTAAAAAGTCTCCTATGTGAACTTTGTGGTTAATGACATGAATAGATTGGCAATTCCCCCCTATAAGCTCTAATGATGGCGAAATTAACAATATCTTGCAGGGACATTCCCTCTCACAAAAAAATTCGTGAAAGAATCTGTCGATATTGATTTTTTGGATGTAGGGGGGAAACGAAAAACTGTTCAGGTATAAACATTATGATGCTATCCTATCTACTGATATGCATTTTCCATCAACGAAGGATACAGCATTTCTATAATTGTCTCAAGGTTTTGTATATCCTCGATATTATATCTTACAAGTGTGTCCAGCGCTGCCTGGCTGCCACGTTTGTACTGGTACCACAATCGTACTGCATCAAAACCTGATAGACCAGTGGTTTCGCCAGACCTTGAAAGTCCCAGCTCGGTTTCGATACGTTTCAGCCCCCCGGTCAGGCCCAGCCTGCGAAGGGGATATAGCAGGTCAATGTGAAGCTGGTCGAAACTGACACCGGGCAGATGTTGCTCAATAAATGGAAGGTCAAACCGTGCCCCGTTGAAGGTGACAATGACCTTGCTCCCTTCCAAAGCCTGTGGAAAATCTTCCAGGTCGATGCCGCTTATAAACACCTTTGTTCCATCGCTGCCATGTACTCCGATCATAGTGATCTCATTATAATATGGAGAAAGTCCGGTGGTCTCGATATCCAGGAATATGGCATGATCCTTGAACTCCCTGTATGCCCGCCAGTGCTCTTTTTTGGGGAGGTTATTGGCAAAGTATATGTGGTCACGGGCATTTAGCTTCTCTTTTGATGTTCCGATGCCTTCCAGTATCGATCTTAGTTTTGATTCCGGCAGTCCGGCACGGTGGGGCTCTTCCCTGAATTCATCCCAGGACTTTATACCGCAGTCCCATATCTTTCTCTCTGTTGTGGCACCTATCCCTGGCAGGTGGATGTAACTGTTGGTTAGCATATTGAGTAATAGGGTCCACCTGATATAAATATTCCAACATTATATGTTACGGACCCCGGATTTTGCTTCGCTGAGTCCGGCTCATCAACAGCGATGCTCATAATTTTAATTTTCTGTTGGTTTATTAGAAATCCTTAATATTTTCATTGCTTAACTAATTGTCCGTTTTTTGGGGTGCACTCCACAATGGAGTGAGAAGATATAATCCGACAAATACCATAGTTACCCCTGCTGCCGCCCGGACCCAGGCAGTATTGCCAAGATAAAACAGTACCACTATCATTATCATCAGGACAGCTAACAATCCAAGATATTTAATATTCCTGATCTTCGGGTAATATACCCTGCTGATCATAAGTATTGCTAATATTGACATTGCAGCCAGCAGGCCATGAGAAAAGAACTGCCATCCCACATCATAGAACACCAGCACATACATTACCACGGCCAGGCCGGAAGAAGTAATCGGAAGACCCACAAATCCGTCCTTTGCACTGGTTGCATTGAAACGGGCCAGTCTCAGGATGCCGCATGCCAGGAAGGCCCCGCTGACCACACATATCAGATAGTGATACTGGGGTGCCAGAATAGCATATGCGATAACCGCAGGTGCCAGTCCGAAGGAAATCAGATCGGCAAGGGAATCTAGATTTTCCCCAAGGACACCATATTCCATGGACCTTGCAATAGCACCGTCCAATCCGTCAGCAATAACCGCCAGTATGATCAGGATGGAAGCGTGAAAAGCATTTGAGGGGGACTGCACCATCATCAGGACGGCAGTAAAACCCAGGAGTGCATTTATAAGTGTCACCAGGTCCGGTAGTTTGATCAATCGGTAAATGCTTTCATTCATTTCATCCACCTGCATGATGACCAGGATAGTCCGGACCAGTCGTGTTTCTTATTGCTATGGCAGATATGGCAGCTTTTACCCTGTCACCCTTATTGACAATCAGCGTATATCCGTCAGGGGGCGTAATATCCACCCGGCTTCCGAACCGGATCATGCCAATACGCTCACCCCTGACCACATGGTCCCCTACATTAAAGTACGTGTCGATCCTGCGGGTCACAGTACCCGCTATCTGCACTATCCTGACCAGTCCGTAATCCGACTCGATACAAATCAGGTTGCGTTCATTCCTGTGCGAATCCTTGAAAAAAGCGGGCAGGTATCCACCGTCCTTATGTTTCATCTTTACGATCTTTCCAGCGAGAGGGGCCCTGTTGACATGCACATTATATATATTCATGAAAATACATGCCGTGTTATCCCTGATATCCACAACTTTACCGTCAGCAGGTGATAAAATTACATCCTCAGGTCCTTTGGCTCTACGTTTTGGGTCCCTGAAGAACCAGATAAAAAAAATATCCAGTGTAAAGACAAGGGCGGACTCCTTTGCCAGTAGTGACGAATCCATGAAAAACGCAGCCCCTGCCAGTGTCGCTGAGACTGCAAACATGCCCCATACCAGGGTTTCGGTATTTCGGGCCAGAATGGTTAACCCCTCCTGATCAGCCTTAAGTCCTCTCTTATCAGCTGCCAAAGATTGTCGATAAGGTCCAGGAGTTCAGGTAGCAGTTTCAGGACTGCATAGGCGATAAAGAACAGGGCGATCCCTGAGCCACCTTTTGCAATAATGTGATGACCTAAATAGAAACTGGCCGAGTCATGCAGGACATATTCATATTCCAGGATTTTTACTGTAATGGGTCCGGTCCCGAACCAGCTGTAGCCATATGCTCCTATAACAAATGCATTCCTTATGAGGTTGAGTGTGTATATCACCGGTATCGAAGCCATCAATGCCATGAAAATCCGTTTTTTCTCTGCTTTTACACCCAGTATGAGCCCGAAGAACAGGGCAATGCTTTCGATGGCTGTACACGCCAGTATGATATATACCGTGTATCCTTCGAGCATGATCATGTTCCAGTCAAGCCTTTCTACAGGGAATCCCGCCATCTGTGCGAGCCAGAATGTCTGGGAGGTCACTGTTGATATCAAATAATGGTTCATGGATTCAATTTCGGCGAAGGGGAAATAGAACAGGCATACCACTGCCGTGATAGTAGTTACGGTTGTCAGGGTCTTTTGCCTGTTGGCAGGGTTATCGTTTTGTATGGCTTTTCCTGAATCCTGATATGCACCGAACATCAGGTGAGCTACAATTATGCATATGAATGCCACGACCAGGGTCAACAGTATCATTATGAGGTCACCTTCCTTGATATAATATAGCGGTTCCAATGCCCAGTATATTGCAAAAAATATCCAGCCTATGGCGCCAATGGGCATCCGGTACTGTTTATGCTGCAATGGAAGTATGGATGCAAGGAGGAAGAATACCAGTGAAATCCATAGTAAGTAATTTGTCATGCTTTAGGTCCTTGATTTGTTACTGTATATAATCTCATAGATTATATACTACTCCGCATGTATAATCCGGTTGTATACCCATATTATACTCCGGAACTATTAGATCACAGCCACAGATGTCACCATGAACACATAGGCAGGATTTAAGGCCATGGAAAAGGCATCTCTGTGCACTCGGTGTTCTCTGTGGTTGAAAGTTATAAAAGTTACAAAAAACAGATGCGATTTGGTATATACTAGGAGATAAACCAGGATAACGTTGAAGTGGCCTAAGACCTATTATCTGTCAGGATGACTAAGGAACATCACTGAAGATATTTCGAAACGTTCTTATTATAGCAAACAATAAAGAAAAGTAATCATATATCATTGAGGGAAATCAAATGGCAAAAGAAGATAAACAACTTGTACTTGCAGAAGAGGATTGTATTGGCTGCGGAATCTGTGTAACAGTATGCCCTGCTAATATTAAACAGGAAAAGGACATAAACTTTAATGTGGATGCCGAGCCCAGGGCAATTGCTGTGGACAATGGGAAGGCTGTCATAGACTATGGCCTATGTAAGGTATGTGGTATATGCACCAAGAACTGTCCGGTAAATTCCCTAACTATCGAAGTTTTGGCATAATACTTAAGGGGTTGGACCCCTATTGTTTTTTTACATAGAGGAAGAATATACTTTCCTATAGACTTAGAAGATGCAAATGTAGTGAGTGTTTTCTTGACTGACCTATAACTTACCTCTGGTATGGAGTAAATTACTAAAATTTTTATTCAATCCCGTCCATACTCCATTGGTTCCATGCGCTTACTTCACACTTCTGACTGGCATATAGGTAAAAAGATCTACGAACAGGATAGATTGGATGAGCATGCCCGGTTCCTGGACTGGCTGCTGGAAACCATAATTGAATGGGACGTGGACGTTCTCCTGGTCTCAGGGGACGTCTTCGATTCGTCAATGCCCCCTGCCCGTGCCACTGACCTGTACTATCAGTTCCTGTTTAATCTGTACAGGAAGACCCGTACCCATGCGGTCATAATCGCAGGCAACCACGATTCGGCTGTAAGGCTGGCTGCACCAGGGCAATTCCTGAAGATGGCCCGCATGCATGTGGTGGGCAGCATCCGGGATTCAGCAAAAGATTGCGTGGTGCACCTGGATGTAAATGGCCAAACTGCTGCCATTGCTGCTGTGCCATACTTAAACGAGGGCGATATCCTGCCCCATATCCCACTGGAAGCAGAAGTAGAACGCTCGCTGAGATACCGGGAGGCTATGAAAAGGATCTATGATGAATGCTTATCGGCAATGGATGCCGATATTAAAGTGTTTATGGGACACTACTTCATCCAGGGCGGCACTTCCGGAGACTCGGAACGGCTGGTGCAGATAGGCGGTATTGCGCCGGTCAGGACCGATGACCTTCCCGGTGATGTGGATTATATTGCACTGGGGCACCTGCACAAGCACCAGCAGATCAAGGGTGACGGCTGTCCGGTAATGTATCCGGGTTCGCCCCTGCCCCTTAGCTTCAAGGAGGCAGAATACGATAAGCAAGTGTTACTAGTTAACCTCGGAACTGACGTTGCGTGTAATATCAAAGAGGTCACTGTTCCCGTGTTCAGGAAGCTGGTGAAGGTGAAGGGCACTCCTGATGACCTGAATCAACAGGCCAGTTTCGGGGACTGGAAGGACAAGTATATTGAGGTAAAAGTACTGCTGGACGGCCCTGCCGTTGGCGTGGGAGATGAAATACGCAAGGCATTCGCCCAAAAGGGCGGCAGAGTGCTTGTGGTGGATCCGGTAATGCCCACGTCAGGTGGTGAAATTATATCCACAGAGGACATTAAGACCAGGACCCCTGTTGAAATATTCCAGGACTTCTATAGATACAAATTTGGCGAGAGCGGATCCGATACCGAACTGGACGAATTGCTTACCACTTTTAACGAACTGCTGGATATTGGCAAAGAGCAGGAGGCAGAGCCTTGAAACTTCTGTCCCTGCGCCTGAAGAATATCAACAGTTTCAAGAACGACATCCACCTGGACTTTACCACAGAACCGTTATCCGGTGCACCCTTGTTTGCCATCACAGGCCCGACCGGTTCAGGTAAAACAACCTTGCTGGATGCCATATCCGTGGCCCTGTATAACCGGACACCCCGGCTGGATGGGACAGGCAGCAGCAATCCTGTCAACCTGTTAAGCCAGGGAACCAGAGAAGGTTTTTCCGAGGTGGTGTTCCAGGCCAGCGACACGCAGTACCTGGCACAGTGGCGTGCCAGGCGGAGCAAAAAAGGTGATATCAAACCCGAAGTAAAATTGCTCCGTGCAGATACAGGGGAACTTATTACCAGCAGGCGGAAGGGAAAAAGCGGCAGTGACATGGCAGATATGTCTGTCGAGGACGCAGTTACACGTATACTGGGCATGGATTTTAATGCTTTCAGGCGCTCTATCCTGCTGGCACAGGGCGATTTTGCAGCATTTTTAAAGGCCAGTGCTGATGAGAGGAGGCAGATACTTGAGGCCACCACGGGCATGGGGCAGTTCGAGGTGCTGAAGGAGAACCTGAACCAGCAGTTCAGAAAGGTAACAGGTGAATACGATATTGCAGGGGCCGGTCTGGAATCCATCCCGCAGGTATCTGCCGGGGAGATAGGTGCGGCAGAAAAAGAACTGGTGCAACTTGAAGCCGAATTGCTCGGTCTTAACGGACCCAGGACCGCTCTTGAAAAAGAAAAAGAAGAAGAGCAGCGGCGGGTGGATGCCCATAATAAACTGGATGAGGCCAGGAATAGACAGCAGGAACTGCTGTCGATGAAATACGATATGGAAAGCCTTAAGACTGAGATTGAGCGGGCGCAAAAGGCATCAGACATCCGCCCGGAGATGGGATCGTATCATACTGAAAAGGAACGGGTGGAAAAGCTGGAGATTGCACTGAAAGGGAGTATACAGGAAAAGAAAGACGGACAAAAGCGATTCGATGAAGTGAAAGCGAAATATGAAGCGGCCAACCTGGAATTTGAAACAGAAAGAGATGGGGCAAAAGAAAAGAAAAAGACCTTCAATGAGGCTGCCGTTCTGGAAACGCGCGGCAAGGAGCAGCTTGAAGAGGCAGATAAACGCCAGCATGAAGCAAACTCACTTAAAGTAAAACTGGACAAACTTAACAGCCAGATACAGCAGAAGAACAAAGAGATCACGGCCCTGGAAGAGCAGCTTAAGGGTGACAGGGAGTTCATTGAACACAATCCCCTGCCTGAAAATGCGGATGACCTGCTGGCACATGCATCACAAATTGCTGCCTCTCTTGACGTGAAGGAACAGACATTAGGGGAGAAACAAAAAGCTCTGGACAGGGAGAAGAACGAACAGCGGGCAAAGATAAAAGAGATGGAAGGGATCGTGAATGAGGGGAAAGACATTGAAACAAGGAAAAGTGACATCACATCCCGCCTGGAAGCTGCCAGACAGGCACTGCAACCGCTGATAAAAGAGGGGGGCAGCTCCTACTTGCGCACTTTAGGGTCGGCATGGGGTGAAGTAAGGGACGCAGGCAGCAGGTTCCTTGAATCCTATGGACAATTAAGCAGGATATTTGATGATACTATATCGACCGCATCGGTGCAGGATTTCAATGACAAACTGCATGAATTCAAGTACAGGACAGAGCTCTTGAACCAGCAGGTAATGACTGCCGGGGAAAAGGTCAAGCGCTGCCATGCCGAAGAGAAGGCCGTAGCTGCTGCCAACCAGGCACTTATCCTGCGCAGGGAACACCTTACAACAGGGGAACCGTGCCCTGTATGCGGTTCAACTGAGCATCCCAATGCCGGTAAACATGAACCGGACAGGGAAGGTTCCATTGATATGGCGAAGGAAAATGTGCAAAGTGCCGAATCAGAACTGGATACTGCAAAAAAAGGCCTTGAATCCATATTTAAAGAACTCTTAAAGCTAGCAAAGAAGAAGGTTACTGCATGCGACAAGCAGGTTGATAAAATAGAATCCCTGTCGAAACAAATGGATTCTACCGAAGGTGAACTGAAACTAGTAGGGCAGCAGATCGAGGCCAGCAACACCCGTATTGATGCATTGAACAACCAGATGGAAGGCATCGGTAAAAGGATACTGGATATCTCTGCCGGAATAAAGGAAATGGAAGATGACATTGTAAATAACAATGAGCAGTTCTACTTAATTATTCCTGCTGAATTTGCAGGGAAGCCCCCTGGTTCTGCATTTGATAAATTCAAGAAGCATTTATCAAAAACCAGGGAGTCCATCAGGCGTCTGGAGCAAAATAACTCTACATTTGTAGAACTGGGAACCTTTGTACATGAGAACAGCCAACGCCTTGACGAAGACTCAACACGCTACAACAGTCTGCTTGAAACCGCTGCCGGATATAGGTATGAGGGGGCCGGATTGATTGAACAGGTCATGGAAATAACCGGCGGTAAAGGGGTGGAGGCAGCAAGATCGGCACTTGAGTTGCACCTGATCAAAAAAGAGAAGAACAGGAATACCATGCTGGAAGATTCCAGTCAGGCTGAAACGAAACTGGCAGCGATTACAGCCCGGCTGGCGGAACAAAAAAATGACCTGGACAGGACGCAGGAGAATCTGTCGGCCACCCGGTTAGTATACCAGCAGGCCCTTGTGAATGCAGGTTTTGAATCTGCCAAGGAACATGAGGCATCCTTCAGGGATCCGACCTGGATGGATGAAAAAAAACAGGCGCTGCAGCAGTATGATAAAAACCGGCATACTGTTGAAGAGAATATAAGAATACATAAAGCTGTTTTTGCACAGACCCCTTTCAATCCCGGTGACCTTCGGCATATCCTTGACAGAGAGCGGGAGCTTCTTGCATTAATTGAAGAGAAGAACACACTTAAAGGTGGACTTACAGGAAAGATAAAAACACTCAACGAAAACTTCACAAAGAGACAGGAACAGGAGAAGAAACTCGAAGGGGCCAGGGCTGAAATGGAACGGTGGCAGAAACTTGCAGGGGCAATACCTGCAAACAGCCTGAGGGACTTTGCCCTGCAGTCCATGTTCGACCTGCTAATTACAATCGCAAACCGACAATTATCCGATATAACCTCCAGGTATGCATTGAGGGCTGTTGACCTGAAGGATATGGTGGTAACAGACCTGTGGAACGCAGGTGAACAACGCCCGGTCGAGACCCTCTCCGGCGGCGAGTCATTCCTGGTCAGCCTGTCGCTGGCACTGGCACTGTCAGAACTGAGCAGCGGGCGCAAAAGGCTGGAATCGTTGTTTTTGGACGAGGGCTTTGGCACACTGGACAGTGAGACACTGGATGCTGCCCTGAATGCGCTGGAAAGCCTGCGGTTATCTGGAAGGACCATCGGTGTGATCAGCCATATAGACCAGCTTACCCGGCGCATACCTGTGAGGATAGATGTGAAAAGGACAGGGGTGGGAACATCAACTATACATGTGAAGGGGTAGGGAACAAAATCCTTAAATGAGTTTTTCAAAGGCTTTTACTGCCTCTTTGCCTGATATAGCTGGCAGTTGTCAAGTAGCCGGAGGCCGTTGCCGGCCTTGCAACAAAAATGCCGACGCATAGCGGTAGTTTTTTGCGATAAATCTGTCAAAAAAAGCCGCAACACAGTGAATCCAAAAATAATTTTGTCCCAAGGCCATAATAATCGATAATTTTATGTGATATGGATTCTACTTAAGTAATAAGTAAGAAATTTCTTAAATTCAAGAAAATTAAATAAATCAAGATAAATGGAGTTAAATTATGAAAATGCAAAAATTAGAACTTAAAGAATGGGATAAGGAAAAAGTGCAAAAAGAATCAGACAAAGAGATGATGAAATTACATGGTATGTATCTTGGATTTATTGAGGAAAAGTTAGGTGAAGATGCTGTTATCGAATGTATATCTATAATGGCAAAACAAGAAGCGGATGCAATACAAAATATTCCTTCAAAAGAGAAAGGTGTATTAAAACTTGTTGTCAATCATGGAATTACCCAGAAGAACATACACGGGTCCAAAGATGTTGAAGTCGAAGGAAATGAAGATCAGGCGATAGTTACCATTGGAAAATGCATGGCTCTGGAAAATACGCGTGAATTTATAAAGATGGGTGCACCTATGACAGAAGAAATGTGCTGTGCCGGTTGTAGAAATTTCTATGCAAATTTTGCAAAATCCATGGGTTTTATTAATGCTGATTTTATACGTACTGATGATGGATGCAGATATGTCTATAGTAAAATATAAAATGACATAGTAATACATAACAAGACCAGAATACTATGAGCGAATTCCTTGGAGTGGTAACCGTAAGCGATAAAGGCCAGATCGCTATCCCTATTGATGTAAGAAGAGAGCTTGATATAACAACCGGAGATCGTCTCATCATTATTAAAAGAAAGGATAATGTAGGAATCATACTCTTAAAAACAGAAAAGATGGACACACTTTTTAAAAAAATTCGTGACAATGACACTTATTTCAATGACAAAACTGAAGATATCTAAAGATATTATCATAAATATCTATTCTTGAGGTACTTCATATGAGTGTCTGGTTAATATTCCAGAAAAGATGAAGGAATTATTATGAATGTAAAAGCAAATCCTGAAATTAACGACTTCATACATGATCTCATGTTTATGGACGGAGATAAAGGAGAAACGGTAATTTCATTAAGAAAATTGGTTTTAGAGGTGGCTCCAGATGCAAAAGAAGAAATAAAATATGGCGGTTTGGTATTTATAATAAACGATATACTATTTTGTGGAATCTTTGTCAGTAAAAAACATATATCAGTCGAGTTTGTTAACGGTGCAGAGATGCAAGACCCTGATAATTTTCTTGAAGGGGGCGGAAAATACAGACGACACCTAAAAATTTATCAATATGAAGATATCAATAATAAAAAGGTTGAATATTATATTAAACAATCTTTTTAATTATAAAAAGAAAGGAGATGATAAAGTATGGAACTAAAAAAACTTACACCGAATTTTGCGGTTCAGGACATCGGGAAAACAGTTGTGTTTTATCGCGATGTGCTTGGGTTTAAACTGGACATGGTAGTACCGGAAGATAAAAGTGACGTTATACCGGAACTAACAGAGAGAACGAAGTATATCTACGCTATGATGAGTCGTGATGGGGTAGGGGTGATGCTTCAGAGAACGGATAGTATCGGAGAGGATGTGCCGCCACTTAAAGGTGTGCCAATAGGTGCTTCCGTGTCCTTTTATATAGAAGTAGAGGATATAAATGCGCTATACCAGGAAATAAAACCAAAAGCTGGAGTAGTGAAAGAACTGGAAACCGCCTGGTATGGAATGCAGGAATTTTATATCAAAGACTGCAATGGATATATTTTAGGATTTTCAGAAAGGAAATAAAGACTGCGAGAGCAGAACTCTGCGGTTGCTTCGCAACTTTGGAGACTTTTTATATTCTTATGGTCTTTTGACCTATAACTAACAACAGATGAACACAAATGAACACAGATTTCGCATGTAGTATCCGTGTTTATCTGCGTTCATCTGTGGTTAACAGAACTGATTAATAAGTGTAAACAGAAAATAATAAAAAGTCTCCCACTTTGCCTTGCAGTCCATGTTCGACCTGCTCATTACAATCGCAAACCGACAATTATCCGATATCACCTCCAGGTATGCATTGAGGGGGCTGTTGACCTGAAGGATATGGTGGTAACAGACCTGTGGAACGCAGGTGAACAACGCCCGGTTGAGACCCTTATCCGGCGGCGAGTTGTTCCTGGTCAGCCTGTCGCTGGCCCTGGCACATCTCAGAACGAAGCAGCGGGCGCAAAAGGCTGGAATCCCTGTTTTTGGACGAGGGCTTTGGCACACTGGACAGCGAAACCCTGGATGCTGCCCTGAATGCGCTGGAAAGCCTGCGGTTATCTGGAAGGACCATAGGCGTGATCAGCCATATCGACCAGCTTACTCGGCGCATACCTGTGAGGATAGATGTAAAAAGGACAGGGGTCGGGACATCAACTATACATGTGAAGGGATAGGATGAAAAAGGCCATAGGTAATATGTTTCAAAAAAAACAAAATCTCCCACTAGAATTATTTATTACTGGAGAAAGCGCAAAGGTAACAAAGAGTAAGTTTAATTTGTTTGGTTTTTAACTAGAAATGGAACTGCAAATGAGTACTGTATTCACTGCCCGAAAAGCAGGACCTAAAAAATATTCAGTGCTCTTTCAGGATTTTCCTGGCTGCTATCATACGCTGCAGGACTGTGAGGTGTGACACCACTGCTACTATCAGGACCGCCCAGTGCAATAATCCCAAGAATGCGCCCAGGATGATCAAAATCATCCGCTCTGCCCGCTCTGCTACTCCGATGTTCAGTACACCAGTCCCGCTAGCCTCTGCCCTTGCTCTTGTATAACTGACAAGCAGTGACCCTGTAAGCGCTAAGCCACCAAGGAACCAGCCATTTTCAATATAAGGTGGGAACGCTGCATGTCCTCCCAACATGATACCTAAAAACACGGCGGCATCGGCATATCTATCTGATACCGAATCGAGAAGGCCACCGAATTTTGTGGCCCGATTGTTCTCCCTGGCTACGGCCCCGTCAAGTACATCAAAGAATCCGCCAAGTAGCAGCATAAATCCTGCAATTACCAGATCACCTGCTGCAAAATATATTCCGGCAGTAATGCAGAATACCAGGGCCAGGATAGTTACTGTGTTCGGGTTTATCCTGCTGAATATCCTTGCAATGGGTTTTACCCAGTCTGTTAGTGTATCCTTTTTTTTGTTGAGCAATACATTCCTCCGGGGATTTCAGGCTATACAGGACATCGTGCTTTTCCACTGTGTATCTAACTGACCCGGCATTATCTTTGGGGCAATGACCGGTAGAATACCAAGTCCTGCAATGCAAAGCATTGCAATACTGTCATTTATTTGGTAATAGAATGATAAAAGTGTTTGTGCTCGCATTACGGGAACTACGGCACAGGCAAACTGGAATATGCCCAGTACCAGAAATGATGCAAGGAAACAGGAACGGTTAAAAAAGGATACCGGGGGCCAGAACTCTTATTTGGACATCAACCGCAGTATTGTCAGGTCAGGCATGGTGTCCACGTCCTATGATGATACCAGGAGGATAAAAATATATTACAGATATTCGCTGGAACTGCTTTGCAGTTCCTTTAGGATGCCCACAGCAACCAGTCTTCCCTGATCGATTATTCCCACCCCGTTGCACTGTTTCTCTGACTGTTCAAAGATGTGTGTGCTGAAGAATACGGTCCAGCCGCTTTGACGGCAATGGGATCGGCGGCGTCATTGATCTCCAGTATGGCGGCTGTGCCTAAGGTGAGGGGGTGGATGGAGTGTATATGTTTTTTTTGTGGTAGGGAAATATTTTTATTAGAATAGGTTATATCTTGTGTGGTGTGAGAAGTTATGAAAATAAATATGGACATTGACGAACTGAATGGAAAATCAGGATGTATGGGGGGGTATTTACAGGCCTCTATACTTAATTCCAGTGTACGTGACTACAGAATGGCTAATTTATGCTCATTCAGCAGGATGAAGCAGAAAAACCAGATGTTGGATTCTGAATAGGCGCACATAATGAGGAAGATTTTAAGCTCTTTTGGATATTGTTTGGTAATATTGACAAGAACCATAGAATTTATTTAACCAACTATGATTATGATATCTGAGTTTCTATACATAATTTCTTGGTTCCTTATTATTGAAATAATTGGTTTGATCAGCTTTCCAATTGTTTTATTTACATGCCCAAACCTGAACGATAAAGGCTACTCTATTTCTAAAACACTTGGGATACTGTTGCTTACATTTATTACATGGATTCTGGTATCTCTTCACATTCTAAAATTTGGGCTATTCAGTATATTATTTTCTGGCCTAATAATCACAATAATAGCAGTCCTGCTGTCTTATAAATACAGAATGAATCTCTTCACACTATTGAAAGAAAATAAAAATATTATACTAAAAAATGAACTCGTCTTCACCATATCATTCCTTGTCTTTTTGCTCATCCTGGTAAAGAACCCAAATATATTCTATTCCTATTCAGAAGATTTCATGGATTATGGTTTCATAAAAGCCATTCTCAGGACCGAATATTTCCCTCCGGCTGATCCCTGGTATGCAGGATCTTCCCTGAGATATTACTATGGGGGACATCTTATTATTGCTATAATGACCCTTCTCTCCGGTGTGCCGTCATTCATAGCCTACAATATTGGTGGGGCCATGTTTTTTGCATTAACGGTACTTGCTTCATATGGTTTAGGATACAATTTGACCCATAAAAGTTCATATGGGTTGCTTACTGCCTTATTTGTTGCCTTTACAGGTTTTTTATCCGGATTCTTACAATTAACAGCCTTTGTTTTTCCAGACCTGGGTATAGCAGTGGGCTATCAACCTGAAAATGTAAATAATATTATTGAATGGTTTTTTACTTATCCTTTTCATGATATAAATCGGATCATCCCCAATACTTTGAATTTTTATCCGGGTTTCGCGTTTTTACAAGGGGATATACACGGCCATATGACTTCCATTCCATTTCAGGTAGCATATATATCATATATTTACGGGAATATAGTTAAAAGAACAAATCCCGTAAGTAGGCTCAACCAGACCTTTGAAATCCTGATATTAGGTATTTTTTTGGGCTTCTTTTTGTTCATTAATTCATGGAATTATCCTACATATGTGATTTTCACAGGTTTAGCCATTGCTTTGGCAAAATTTAGAGGGGTAACCTCGGATTTTTATACAGTATTATTATCAAAGATCCCACTGATAATTGACCCTTTAGTCAAGATCGTAGTAGTAAGCGTTGTAATGTATTCCCCATATCTCATTTTAAGTTCAAGTAAAGGATTTTATGGAATCGGTTTGATCGGCGGTAAAACTCAGTTATCAGAATTTATGGAGATTTTTGCACTTTTTGTATTTATCCTGGCCACATTGATGTGGTTTTTAATGAGAAATGATCCCAAGACGATGGCAGGGATTGTATTACTATCTTTTCTGCTGGCATGGATTTCAGGCTTCCATATTCTAATAATCGTTATTCCGATTATTCTGGTATCAGTCATCTGGATGCAAAAGGCGTTGGATGGAAAGTCAGAAAATCTGAGTTTTGTTCTATTGCTGGCTGTGACCGGCACTCTACTTGTTCTATTTTGCGACCTTTTCTACATATCTGATTCATATACCAAGCCGCATCACCGGATGAATACAGTTTTGAAAATCTATTTGGAGATATGGATATTCCTGGCTATAGCCTCGTCCAATGCTTTGTTTTTTATAATGAGAGATTCTTCAATACTCTCCGGATTCAGGAAAAGGTTCAGTAAAACGAAAGCGGTATGGGTAATAATGCTGATCTCATTAATAATAGCATCTGTGATCAGTCCACTGGCCATGTCTTTGACACTGTCGGGCGGCAAAGAGACCTTGTATGGGAAAACGCCAAGTTTTGATACGCTAAATGGTTTAGATTACCTCTTCAATGAATATCCCTGGGATCTGATTGCAATTGACTGGATAGATAAAAATATTGACGGGAGCCATACCATGGTTGAGGCCTCGGGAGATGCCTTTACATACTCGTCACGAGTGTCATCACTAACCGGTTTGTCGACAGTAATTGGGTGGAGAAGTCATGAACAAATGTGGAGAGGGATCTGGTCCGGAGTGGGTACCAGACAGGATGATACCGATCATATTTTTAATTCAAAATGTAATGAAGAGACGCTGGAGCTTTTGGAAAAATATGATGTAGAATATATCTATATCGGTGAACTTGAAAGAGAAAAATATT
>Ga0255431_1113_pt1 | contig 15635 bp, 17 predicted proteins | sample ANMaggSeSYBR02J5_FD_182633 | JGI IMG/M metagenome (GOLD analysis project Ga0255431, IMG submission 182633) | Sediment cell enrichment communities from methane seep in Santa Monica Basin, California, United Staets - ANME aggregate JGI... | ecosystem: Environmental > Aquatic > Marine > Cold seeps >... | reverse complement strand
AATGAATTGCATTCTTAATCCCTCTTTTTAGGTTTTTGAGTAAAATCGAATTGGTACGGATGTTTTTTTGTGTCTCAAAGTTGAGATGTAATGTGCGGGATGCAATACAATAGAGCATTATCACTTGATGCTTGTCAGGTCCCAGTCAATTTTTTCCAGGAACTGATAGGCCTTATCAACCGCTTCATATTCTGCCTGAGCCTTGTTGGGTCCACTGCCAGTTATCCCGGGCAGCAATTTGTCTTCGATGAGCAGACCCAATACAAAATAGTGTGTATTTCCTACTAACGTATCCTCTATAACAGGATATTCAATGGTAGGTGTGGCTTTTTTCAATTCCTGGTATTTGTGTATAAGCCTATCCTTGGGATTCTTTTGGGTAACCAGTTCGATCATTCGTTTTTCATCTTCAAGTAGGTCGGATAGATTGAGAAAGTCTATGATAAATTTCTTTGGCTGGACAATGGATCGTTTATTATCAAAATAAATTGCCGCAATCAAGGCTTCAATTACATCGTCACCAGGACCGGTACCTGAGCTATTATATCCGACATTCGGATTATCTGTGGAATCGAAAATAAAATCACAGAGGTTATAAGAATTAGCGCAGTCTGCCAGGAACTGGTTACTTACTATTTCCTGCCGTATCTTTGTCATGACAAATTCGGGTGTCATTTCATGAAATACTTTATTATCTTTAAGCCGGGACCATTTTTCGTATAACAGTTCAGCAGTTACGAAGGATAAAATAGCATCTCCTAAAAATTCAAGTGCCTGATTGTCCTGGCATTGTGGGTGTTCATTGGAATAGGCGCGGGTAGTTATTGCTGACGTGCCCAACTGCTTGTCATTGAACTGGTATCCTATGATCTTCTCGATCTTGCTGAGACTGGGATTATGGTTGTCCATGTTGTTAATAGCGTTAATTCGGTATTCACTCCATTATGCAGGGTAAAATGCAAATTCTGTTTGTCTAAATCAAGTGTCCAGGCAGGCTTTCGATTTAAAAATTGAGTCATTTACCCTTAGATTTGAAGTGGATACCTATCCCCGTTCCTTCGGCTACTTTTTGCAGCGATTCGTTAAAACATTCTTCGTTTAATTGACTCACCGCCCTATCATCTCTATCTCTCTCTGTATCCTTATATACACACCCGTTTCTATATGCATTACACTCATTATCAGGTCATCAAGACTATATTTTCCCTCCTCTTTGCTCAACCTCCCCGCATTCATAAGGTTCAAGATTAGAGTCGTGACCCACCATACTTTTAGTCCCATACTCCTTGCTAATAATACCAATGCCCGGTCATTCGTCAACAGCGTGCATTTTTTCTTCTTTGCAAGCAATAGAAGCTCCGCATCTGCCTGATGTATATCTTCACTCTTCGCAATAGACGATGCAGTGTCTATATCCCTTTTTGATAATTTAACCACCTCTACAGGCTTAAAGAATTCTTTTAGTTCACTCACTCCAGCTTTTCCTTCCATAATCACTTCTCCTCTAACGGACTCCATTGTGATTAGTGAACAATTCTCCAGAATATCCAGCCTTCCAATCTTTGATAGATGAATGAGAGGGGGAGAGTCTATGGCAATCACTTCATTTCCTCTAGATCTTTTTCCAGATCCCTCATCGAATATCCAACTTCAATCCCTTCTTTTTCCATTATATCCAATAATTCATAAATCGCCACTCCCATCATCTCTGCTGCTTTCCTGTATGTTATTTTATACGCCCTTAGAAGTTTTATCGCCTTTTCCTTTTTTTTCTCTTTAATACCGATAAAAAGCAACTTTCTCGTTGCCTCAGCTCGGTCTATATTCTCGCTTTCCTCCAACTCCGTTATTCTGTCAAACATTTCATCCGGAACTCTTGTTGTTATAACTCGCATGTTAAACAGTTGTTTACAATGATATATAAATGTAAACTTCCAGATACGATTCTTCATTCTTCCGTTGCAATATTCGGTAGTGTCCTATATTTCATGACTTAATGTATTTATATATCTGATTCTTGAAAATCATGGTTTTACCTCCTGGACTCTGCGACATTTTTTTAAAAATTATATTACTTTCAATCCTCTCTCTCAAAGTATAATCAGGGGCAAATGATTTAGAACACGGATTTTACGGATCAAACGGATGCACACGGATACGATTGATTCGGTTTTCGTGTTCAATCTGAAAGGATAAAACAAAAGGTTTACGAAAATGCTCTTGTAGTAGAATTGAAACGAGCAGAGCTTAATGTTTTACAACAACAAAATATAAAAGTCTACTATGAAAATCAGGTAGTTGGAAACTATTTCATGTGTCATCGGTTAAGAGTAATATTGTGATAGAACACGGATTGCACAGATGACACGGATACACGCGGATACGAAAATAAATCCGTGAAAACTCGTTTAATCCGTGTCATCCGTGTTATATTCAAACTAAATTAGTTAATCATAAAAAATCATTGGTTCTTTGGAAAACGATACATATCGAGTCAGTCAAACTCCTTAACCGATGACTAATGGAAACTATTTCGCAGATATTATTGCTGACCCGGTGATCTTAGAGATCAAATCTGCTGAAGGTCTAAGAGAAGAAAATAAAGCTCAGTTGATCAATTACCTTAAAGCCACTGATAAAGAAGTCGGACTATTATTAAATTTTGGTAGAACCCCGGAATTCAAAAGAGTGATATTTACGAATGACAGGAAAACATGATTTGAATCAGAAATCCCAAATCCGTGTGTATCCGTCGAATCCGTGGCATCCGTGTTCCTTACTCCTTGATGAATATTATTTCATAAATCAACAAATTCAATTAATATAGAGGTCACGATTTATAGGACACTGCCCAATATTCGATATAAGGTATCTATTTCAAAAAGCAGGGTAAAATATATATTCAGATTTTCAAAATCAAGTGCTTAAGCAGGCTTTCGATTTCAAAACTGAGTCAATTACCCTTAGATTTGAAGTGGATACTTAATTTGGTTATTATTTTTCCAATTTTCAAATTAAAACAAAATATCAGCCATATATTATGTCATCTGGCGGTGGGGAACTGAGATGATTCAATATATATTCCATGGGCACAGGAGAAAAAGCTACCATCTCTCCCTTGCATTCAGGACATTCAATCTTGAATTTTATAGGAGTAGCAGTTACATCCTCCTCGTAATATGACTCCTGGATATAGGGATTGGGTACTGTTGTGGATTCCAGCAATTCGTACCGCTTATCCTTTAACAGATCGTAATAAGTAGATTCTTTCGAATAGCCGCAATCCTGGCATTCAAGAACAATTTTGTTTGCCATGAATCCTTTTTTATCACATAATAATATAAGTTCCTTAATCGGGTCGATCATGAAAAACAATAAGTACTTACCATTAATAATATTTGCTAATTATCTTTCAGGTGTTTAGATATTCATCAATCCTGTCCAGACCTGCCCTGATGTTTTCAAGGCTGTTGGCATATGAGAACCGCAAGTAGCCTTCTGCCCCGTCCCCAAAGTCAATGCCCGGAGTCACAGCCACCCCTGCTTTTTCAAGTATACGGCGGCTGAGTTTTAGGGAATCCTCGCTGAACTCCTTTGCATTGGCAAGCACATAATACGCCCCTGTCGGTTCACTGCCAATCCCGAACCCAATACCTTTTAGTCGCTGCATGATGTACTTCCTGCGTTTATCGTACGTTGCCACCATCTCCTGTACATAGTCCTGCGGTCCTTCCAGTGCCGCAATGCCGGCATGCTGTACAAAGCTGTTAGCACAGATAAAGAAGTTCTGTTGTATCTTCTGCAGCGGCCTGATGTATTCGTGCGGTGCGATAAGGTAGCCCAGCCGCCACCCGGTCATGGCAAAAAGTTTGGAAAAGCCATTCAGCACAAAAGCGTTGTCTGTGTATTCAAAGATGGAATGGTCTTTCCCCGCATATACCAGGCCCTGGTATATCTCGTCGGATATTATGGGTATATCCCCTGCAACTTCGGCCAGTCCCTGTATGGTTTTTTGGTACATGACGTGCCCGGTGGGGTTGGCAGGGGAATTGATCAATAATGCCCTGGTCCGGGAGTTTATCTTCCGGGCTACTGTATCGGGTGTCAGGCTGAACCCTTCATCTTCGTTTGTATGTACAAAAACAGGTATGCCGTCCATGTATTCCACGAAATTTGGGTAGGCTGAATAATAGGGGTTGGACATAACGACCTCGTCCCCCTTATCCAGCAGGCCCATGAACAGCATCAACAGGGCCGGGCTGGTGCCTGATGTGATGATGACCTGCCCGGCACCCAGGTCGAGGTTGAACTTCCGGTTGTAGTATCCGGCAACTGATTCTCTTAGCCGGAGCAGTCCCATACTGTGGGTGTACTTAGTCTCGCCTGCCTTTATTGCCTCATAGGCAGCTTCGCTGATATGGGATGCGGTGGGAAAGTCGGGTATACCAACTTCAAGATGGACGATATCCCTTCCTGCGCGTTCCAGTTCCTCTGCCCTTTCAAGCACTTCCATTACATAGAATGGCGGTATCCTTGCAGCTTTTTTTGAGATCATATTCATTTGTGTAATGATTTGTATAATATATTTAATATTCTTTTAACCGTTTGGGCTTTAAGTTAAAAGGCTGTGAATGTTATCAATGATGGTGTTCATTTTCAAGCAGCCAGTACCAGAGTGGCACAGACTGAATTACTTTACCATTAACGGTTTCCTCGTGGAACAGGTCTGAAGTTATGATCGTACCTTCCGGAAGGTCAAAATAGTCCAGACCTTCAACCAGACCATTGACCTCACGGGATTTTGTCTTTACATCTGAAATATCAAAACACACTTGTATCAGATGACTGACTTCCAAACCATCTTTTATGACAAAATCCACCCCGTGGTTTTTTGCACTTTGCCAGTAATATGTTTCACGTTTTGTCCGCTTGAGCTGCAGGAATACCATATTTTCATACAACTGCCCCATATTATCTGAAAAGCTAAATGATACGGCATTGACCATGCCGGTATCTATACAGTATAATTTTTTTGGTTTATTTATCTGTTTCTTCAATGAATGATCATAATGCGGCATGGTAAACAGCAGGAATGCATCTTCCAGATATGCCAGGTAATTTATTATGGCATCTGTACTGAGGGGGGAATAATTTGCGAACAATCTTCTTAGTGAATTGAATGAATGTGGTCTTGAAATGTTAGAGATGCAGAACAAGCTCAATTGCTTGAAGACCTGTGGATTACGTATGTTGAAACGAGAGATGATGTCCCGGTAAATGATGTCGTCAAAGTACGACTGGAGTAATTCCCTTTGCCCCAACCCTGGATAATATATTACTTCAGGAAACCCGCCGTTTTCCAGGTATTCGTTAAATTTCTTTTTTATCAATGTCTTTTTTATCGAATATTGCAGGGTTTTTAGCTGGAACTTTATTTCATGGTAATCCAGGAATTCAGTGAAACTGAACGGGAACATCCGGGTTGTGATGTGTCTTCCGGTTAATAGGGTGGATATGTCACGTGATAACAGGGATGCATTGGAACCGCTTATTATAATCTTTATATTTTGGTGTTTGTCATAGGTGCTCTTGACCCATTTTTCCCAGTCCGGCATGTTCTGGATCTCATCCAGGAACAGGTATAGTTTATAATTGTCAGAGACCTCAAAAAACTCGTAGAACGTTTCAATCAGTAAATGTAGTTCATCGCCGTTTAATGGCTGGAGCCTGTCGTCATCAAGATTGATGTATAATATGTTTGATCTTGGTATGTTTGAGTCCAGCAGCCCGGATATCAGTTGGAACATGTAATAGGTCTTACCGCAGCGCCTTACGCCTATTATGTCTACAATATGCGGGCTGTTAAGGTCTATATCACGCCGCCGTTTCTGGTATTTCGGTAGTTCACGTTCCTGCCATTCGACAAATACGTGTTTTAGTTTGCTTTTTGTGTCCATATTATGTTATATGGACTATAGAAGTTAATATGTTTATCGTTTATAGTCGATAGATCTTGCAGATTTTATCGTATATATACGATAATAACATATGTAACCTATGCTGCAGGATGCTTAATTTTTATGATATATTTTGAATTAACTTTTACATCAAAATCTTCTAATTTGAAATCCTTGTTTACATTATCACAAAAAATAACATTGTCCCTTGATAATGATTTGTAGAGTTCTTTATCAAAAGATTTTCTTACTTTATTATATATATCATTTCCCATTAAAAATAAGAATTTTGATTTTGGATTATTAATAAACCGTTCTATTACCACTGATTCAAGAAAAAAATCAATGTATAAATGCTCTGCTACCCTACTCTTAAATACTTTTGTTGAAGGTGCAGACCATGCTGTTCTTTCATGCCATCGATCATAATGATAAGTGGCAATTCCATGCAAGGTTGCTTGTGTAACCATTATTTTTGACTCTTTAGAAACGGCTTTTTTTCCTTCAATTATATCAAATAAATCATGAAAATCTGTTTTATATATACTTCCATTTGACCTATATTTCCATTCATTTTTAAATTTTTTATACATCCCACCTTTATATATATTATATATGTAAATTTCTCTAAGCTCATTTACATTCAATAAGTCGATGTTTTTTTTCTTTAAGTTAAGTGCGATTCCATTTGCGGCGGTAATAGAAGTAGAAATACCGGATATTATTATCTCAGGACATTTCGGGAAATTACCAGCAGGACCAAACATTAATGTTTGATTATCTATTTCCTGTGTTGATGGATTATTTAGGCCGATATTTATTATTTCTTTGTATTTTTTCCTACCATAAAGTATATTTAAATTATTTTGAACGATATCGTTTAGCAGGTCTCTTTGTTCTAAATTCATTTTTTCGTTTTGCCAAATGTCAGAGAATAATAAATTATTGATTTTTATTAGGTATTCTTTATCGAATCCCGTGGATTCTAGTGACATAAAATAATATCAACAAATTCTTGACATTTAAGATTATCGAAAACCATTTAAAAGGGCAGTAAAACAATAGTAGGTGTAAATCTGTGTCTATTGAATATTGATTTTCAGCCCCCGTCAATCCTCGCCAGCCGCTTGTCGGTCCTGCGAACATGGCGGTGTTTGACTGAGCCAAATTTCTTCCTCATCGTCGATACCTTACCGAACAGCGGCTTCAAATTTAGAAACTTTTTAATTTGTTCTGAAAATGCTAGAACACTATATATATAGTTTGCGAAATACTTAAGTACTGGTATACAATGACCAGGAAATAATAAAATGTCTCGGATTTGCTTTGAAAAAATCTGTGCTTAAGGTAAGCTTAACAAATATCAAAAATGTTATTATTTGGTAAAAACATTAACAAAAATACATATAAAACCACCGAACCCGCCGCAATAAAAATTTCAGGCAGTAATATCATGGAAATAAAAAAAGTACTAACACACATATTCTGCATATCACTAATTATTCTTGGAACAGGTTGCATCGAAGAAGAATACACACAAGAACTTGAAATTACACCTGACACTGGGCATACACCTGACACTGGGCATACACCCGACACCGGAGATACACCTGAACTACAACATTCACCGGAGATGCAACAACTGATTGATTTCCTAAAAGCGGATAAATCAAATGAGGAAAGTTATTACCAGGACCCAAAGAGAGGTGTTGATTACTATGTATGCAGCGGTTTTGTAAGAGATCTGGCTGAAAACGCAAAAGAATACGACATCGATATAGGAGCAATATCAATTAGAGATACAATGTTAGTAGGAATAGGAACACGATACTATCACGGTATGAACTATTGTATCGTAGATGGAAAATTTATCCTGATAGAACCCCAGACAGATGAAATATACACATTAGAAGACATAAAACAATCCCCTGATTATGAAGTTTTTAAATATATTTCAATATATCAAAATGCTCAAATGATGTCAAATTATGGCAGGGGAAGAGAAACAATTGACATAGACCTATATGGCGATTACAACGAAAGTGATATTATCAAAAAGTTTCCGCCCATATCATATTAATTTTTCAAAATTGTAGTTATTATAATTCGTTAGAATTATTCTATCTACTCCCTTCAACCCAGCATATTCCCCTAAATAAACGCCTGCATCCGCTCATCCACCACCCCACCAAATACACCCTCCCTGCTGCCCGTCTCGATCAATTCCCTGTCCGGTAGCATCCACACACCATTAGCCAGCCTACTGTCAAGTCAAGCATAAAGTGTCGCACTGCTTTTTTTAAATCCGCCTACGACATACAATATATGTTGGATGGTCGCTATACGTTTCATGGTTGACTTGACACTACGCACTTGGTTTATAAGATGGGGGGCGGGCAAACCCTTCTGCCATCTGGCTGCGAGATAAGTTGCCAAAGCATAGGAACCGTATTTTTTTAATGACTCTCCCTGTGGCAACCAGGTTCAATAAACCTTATCTACTGGCTGGGATAAAACATCTATTATGCCAGATGAGAATAAGCCAGGGGATGACAGGCACGATAAGCTCAGGAAGAGCCGCAGGGAGTTCGAGCAGACTTGCTGCGATTATATGGATGAGTTCGGGTTCGAGTGGGTTGAGGAGTTCACATTGAATGGAGCGTAAGGCTTGGGTTGTGAAATAAAAGCTGTGCGGGTTTAGTTACAATTCATGTGGAGTATACCGGTTACTATAGATGATCGGTTTTTCATGCTCCCTATGCGAAAAAAAATGAAAATTAAATCATTTAATTTACTACAGAAGTATGGACATTAACCGAGATTGTCGGAAAAGCCTGATTTTCGAATATTTCAGCTTTACTGTCTAAACTTGACCGGGCGCAGCATAGTGATTTAGTTTTAGCAATATTTCTGTAAGTTTCAATTTAGGCGCTTTTTAGGTACTTTTCCGACAATCTCTAACCAGTCAATTCCCGCAGCCTGTCATCTGTCAGCGGTTTGGGGTCACATGACGAGTCGCGCTCCATGATTCTACTGGCAAGTTCGCGGTATACTTTTGCAATCTCAGTATCCGGCTCTTTTTCGATAACAGAGAAACCTGCCCGTTCACAGGACTGTACGATAGGGTCCTTCGGGATGAAGGCCAGTAGTTCACTGCCCAGTTCCTTTGCAAAGGCACTCACAATGGACTCCTCGTTCTCTGCATTGCGACTGTTACAAATCACACCGTTTAATTGGTTGCCCAACCTGGCAAAGCCCTTGCAGATATTATTGGCTGCATACAGTGGCATGTATTCGCCGGAAGTAAGCACATATGTATCATTCACCAGTCCCTTGCGGATCGGTGCTGCAAACCCTCCACACACGATATCCCCGGGCACGTCATAGATGATCAGGTCACAGTCCTGCATGACAGTAGAAATCTTCTGCAGCATCTTGATGGCCACGATTATGCCCCTGCCTGCACAGCCGATACCTGGCTCGGGACCGCCCACTTCCACACACCTGACACCTTTGTACCCCTCAAATACCACATCCTTTTCAGTGATCTCAACACGCTGCTGCATCAGTTCCATAACTGTGGGGATGCGATGCCCACCAAGCAATGTGATGGACGAGTCGCTCTTCGGGTCGCAGCCTATGATGGTAACACTATATCCCTCATCTGCACATGCCGCAGCCACATTGGATGCTGTACTGCTCTTCCCGATACCGCCTTTACCGTAAATGGCAATCTGTTTCACTGCATTTCCTCCCGTGCCAGTTCACGTAAGGTAGCCCCAAACTCGGATTCCACGATATTACTGATGCCCAGGGTCTTTGGGTGCAGGTCTATTTCCACCATCACATGGTCATGCCCCATTTCCTTGAGGGGCAGTACCTGCCTGGGCCCGTTGGTCACAGAGAAGATCTCCATTCCCTCCAGGTTATCCATGGGTATGGCATGGGGCACGCCCGTTATCACGGCAAAATCAAATCCAGGATATTTCTCGGCAATCAGTTTGCTGACGGTTTCCCCGGTTACCGGATATTCGTCCAGCCCGCCAATGATCTCATGTACTTCCACGCCCATGCCTTTTAAGTCGCGGGCAATGTTGCGGGCATGGGCCCTGACCCTGTCAAGTCCCAGGTTCTCATCCAGGTTGGCCATGTTGACTATCTCTGAATCTGAGCCCAGGTCATTTGCCACCTGGGTCACTGCTGCATTGATATCTGCGAACATGTACCCGGTCTCCTTCTTGGCATTCAGGATGGTGATGCACTTCTTGTCTTCCTTTAATAATTGTATGATGCGCTTTGCCACATTATATTTGGTATCGCCGCGGCTGGGTTCCAGATATTCCTTACTGGCTGCACCGTGGCGTTTCTCTACTTCGGTGGCCTCATTCAGGAGTACCTTTTGCCGTTCGAACTCATCCTCGCTGAGAATCCCGGCGGCCAGTGCTGATTCCAGTGTAATGATCACGCCTTTGGTATTCTCACGGTACCCGGCGTGCACTTCCACTTCTACCACAGGGACGTCAGGGTTCACTTCCAGGACTGCCTCATGCAGTTCCTCGCCTATGATCATACTGGCGCAGGTACCAACGATGCCTATACTTTTCGGGTCGAACATCTCGATAACCTTATTGAGTATGTTTACCAGTTCATCATGGCCTCCGAACACGAAACCTGACTCGTCAAGTGCAGTGGTGACCACACGCAGGCCGTCCTCCTCAAGGAGCCTGGCATGTTTGAAACTACACCCTGCCGGGCCGTGCAGGATTACCACGTCCACGTCAAGGTCGCGCAGGGTATACATTGCTGCCACGATGGAACTGGGTCTGGGGTGCATAATCAAGGGTTCAAGGGGTTTGGGTGTTGGACTCATTCTTTAATTATCCTCCTGTTTATCTGAAACATTTTATACATGAAATTATAATATCATTTTCTTTTGTCAGCGACTCTGCCATCTCGATTGCGCGATCAAGGCTGTTGGCATGGTGAATGTTATTCCCGCTTATACCTTCCATTCTCTCACCTACCAGGATGATATCATCCACATCACTGCCGTGTTCAATGGTAAAAGTACTGACATCTCCAGGGTCAAGCCCTTCGCATACCTGCTTTGCCTCTTCGCCAAGTGCAAGTACAAGCCTGTTGCCGGTTTTTGCAATGTTTTGGGCATATTCCAGTGCATGTCCCACTGATTTGATGTTCATGCCGGAATTAGAGTTATCCACCATTTTCCTGCCTGCCCACTCTACCTGCCTCATCCTGCCATGCACTCCCTTAAAATCGAGCAGTGTAGACTCGATATTCTCCGCCCCCACATGTAGTATACAGGCGGCTGCGGCAGCACAGACCATAGCTGTGGAATAGGACGAAGGATCATAACCCGAACCTGGCATGAACCGGATGGTTTTGTTGCCCATGGATTCGCAATTGATCGTCTGGATTCCATTGGGCGTCTCGTTCATATACACGTCGCCCTTCCCTGGATTATTACTGAATGTGACAATGTTCACACCACCAGGTGGATCTATATACCCAACAGACGCGTTTATAAGCAGCGTGCTGCCGTGTTTTGCATAGTCGACCATCTGCATCTTGGCCCTGGTGGATGTGCTGCTGCCGCCAGCTATAGTGTACTCGTTATCCAGGCTGGTAATGATACCTAATGCAGCCGCTCCGGTGCCGCCGAGGGATACTTCGAATATGTACAGGTCGGGCTTGATATCAGCAATATGTTCCAGTGCCTCAAGGATGCTGCCCGGTGCGATGCTGAGGCCGTGATGTACCATCATAGGTACACCATTTTGCCAGTGCTCCACTCCGCGGGTGGTATGGGACAGAACCGAAATGTTGCAAGATGCCATATCAGCCAGTAGTGTGGCAGTACTGGTCTTGGCGCCCGTACCTGTTATTTCTACAATTCTCCTCTTAGGACTCCCATTCGGAGTACCTGATATGAGTTCACCTACTGCCCTGTGATGAGTGATAACGGTACAGTCGCCACGCTCAGGCATGAGGGCAGGGTTTAAGTGTACCGGTGCAACTACCAGGTCGATATCAGTGTTTATTTTATCAGCCGTCTTTATGCCGTCCTTTTCAAGCCCTGACAGTATTTCACCGCCCACGGTACCGTATATGTCAATACCGGTAACGCTTCGTGCTATTTTGGCGATGTGCCGGGCCAGTGGGATGCCGCCATGTGTCAGGTCTATGACAGCTACATCTTTATTTTCGAACAGCATGTGCGACTTTTATTCCATTGCTTCCAGTGCTCTCTTATATGCCAGGTCAGCTATAAGCTGGTCAGCACCCAGTGGCTCGGAATAGAACAGGGTCACATCGTTGCCGTTAAGCTGTATTGTCGTACTACGGTTCTCCCTGCTGACACCCAGTATCCGGGGTATATCTTCGGTGGTATGCACGCCGTGTGCTAAAAATATGGGTACGGCCACTATGTTCGTCACTCCCGTACCTTCAAAGGCTTTTATTCCCTCATCCATTGTGGGATCGTCCATATTCATAAATCCTATCCTGACCACTGTATTTTCGTATTTCTCTGCTATAAGGTCAGCAACCCCGGATATAACATCTTTATTGTACGGTAGTCTGCTTCCGTGACCAAGTGCCAGTATTCCAATTTTTTCTGTCATGATTTTCATCTCAGTTAAGCTAAACATTATAATAGTAACACTATTTCTGTAATAAGTGTTACAGAAAATACTATTGTAATGCTTATTAAATATAATGGTTTTGCACAACGAATCACAATGCTAAAATATAATGAAAAAACTTTCAGTATTTTACTGATTACTTCGCAAAAGGTAGGAATATGGAAGATTACATAAGAGTATCTGATATCACCAATTATCTCAAATGTCCCAGGCTGGTCTATTATGCCTACAAGGAGCCCAGGACTGAAAATGCCATTACCTTTACTTATGTCGAGTCACTGTTGATCAGGGAAATGGCCCGGTCCTATGCAGATGTTGTACAATCAGGGAACATGGATGATGCACTGCAAGAACTCCTTGACGTTGCAGCAAACCAGCTTACTGCTATTTACAGGGAGGAGCTAAGGGGCATTGATGAAGAAATGCTTTTTGAAGCCTTTGATACTGTAAGGTCGTACCTGGAAGGGATCAAGTGCGGGATTCTGGAATCAGTTAAAAGGTTGGGCAGTAACATGTTGGTTGAGTTGCTTACTTCCCATGAAACTGAGCCGGTATTATATTCAAAGAAGTTTGGCCTGTCCGGAAGCCCCGATCGGTTGATTATGGTGGATGGTGTGCCTGGCCTGTCTATTATCCGTACTGGCCGTGCCCCCGAATCAGGTATATGGAAGGATGACAGGATAAGGCTCACTGCCCTTTCCATCCTGTTGGAGGAAGAATATAGCTGTGTTGTGAGTTCGGGAACTGTGGAATATGCCAGGTATGGTATTGTACGTAATACAAAGATCAAACGGGCTGACCGGAGGAAGGTACTGGTACTTGCCGGTAGGATTCGGAAAATCAGGAATGGTAGACTGCCCTATCGTCCGGATGATGCACCTTGTGATTACTGCAGCTATGTGGAGATATGCCAGGTCACCCCAACCCTTGCCTCCAGGTTCTTTTGATAACGTAAAATCATAATATTGAAATATTATTGCGGTTCAAAAACTGACCAACAGGTATATTATTGAATAAAGCATGAAATGGGTTCGTATGATTCCGAACAGGTCATATATTGTTATATTGTGAAATTCTAAATAATGAATAAGCAAATGTGATACAATGGTAGATATAACAGATTTAGCAGCAGAAGAGCTGAAAAATCTCCTGGAACAGGAGAACAAGCAGGACCATGCACTGCGTATTTTCGTGGCAGGTATGGGTTGCAGTGGTGTTAGTTATGGAATGTCACTGGATGATACCAAAAAAGAGGAAGATGTTGAACTTACCAGTAATGGTGTCAGGATACTTGTAGCATCCGGTATCCGGGAATCACTGGATGGTGTACTGATCGATTTTATAGACAATGAATCAGGAAAAGGGTTCGTTGTCAAGGATCTCAATGCACCACAGTGCGGATCATGCTGCTCCTGTTAAGGGGCGGTTTTCTTTTTTTCATGGTAGATCAGGTATAACTTGATGTACTTAAGAAAATCTGACCGAAGGGAGGATTTTGTTCTTCAATCTTCGGGTATTGGCTCACAAAAAAGTGGCCATGATACACTGAGCTAAAAATAGGAATGTGGTGTACCTATGCACTGAACCTTCCCAGCTAAATTATTTATCAACACTAAATTTTTTTACAACTTTTTTCTCAAGTTATATCTCCAGTTCAGATAGCGTTTTAGTGATTTTACTCTCCAGTTCCAGGATTTTCTGCTTGATCACTTCAGGCTTTTCATACTGGATCTCCTCATATTCAATCTCCTTGTACTTGGAAATACTCAGATCATAATCATTCTCTGTTATCTCATCAACCGGCACAATGAAGCATTTTGCTTTCCTATCTTCATACGTTTCCTCACCCCTTCTCCCGAATTTCTCAAGTATATCCGGAATATCCCCTTTCCCGTCAATGAACGTACGCTTGTCATCCAGGCTGTACCCGTCCGCGCTCATATCATAGAACCACACTTTATTGGTAGGCTCACCTTTGGTGAAGAAGAGCACTCCGGTAGACACTCCTGCATATGGCTTGAACACCCCTGAAGGCATGGATATAGCCGCATCCAGCCTGCACTCCTCCAGCAGTCTCTTCCGTATGGCCTTATGCGCCCTTGAACTACCGAAGAGCACCCCGTCTGGCACAATTACCGCACACCGCCTACCGCCCACCGCCCACCGCTTTGCAGCATGGTGTACATGAGTTCCAAAAACAATATCTCGGTCTTCTTTGTCTTGATGGTGAACTTGCGCCGATCTCTAATTCATCTATACTGCCTTTGAAGGGGGGATTGAGTACCACTGTGTAGTGTTTTTCTTCATCATAGCGGGCTGAGAGTGTATTGATCTGCTTGATGTGGGGGTTGTTGATGCCGTGCATCATGAGGTTCATGAGGGAGATGCGGCTCATGGTCTGGTCGAAGTCATAGCCGTAGAGGGTATGTTCCCGCAGCACCTCGTATTGGTCCAGTACTTCCGAATAGCCCTACTTCCGATTGATTAAGCATTTTTCATTTTAACTCAAGTCAACAAATGTAAAAAAGTTTATACCATGTGAACCATTCCCCTTAGTATCAAATCCTGGAGGGGATGATTCAATGGATTTTACTAAAATAAGTGCTCATGACATTTCCAGACACCCATGAGCATGAAAATACGCTTTAGCTCTCTCCGTCTGGCATCTTATTTTTTACTCATATCACCAATTGTAGTGAGACGAACTCATGAGGTCGTTACTTTATGAGACCGTTACAATTCATGTTGGTGAATAAAATTAACCTTGATTTGCGGTATATGGCAACTAATTAGATTGTAGCATAAAAGTTGAAGTTATAATGGCCTGCATTGCGATTTTCGTATAATTTGCAATGGATAATCAATATCATTATTTGCAATGAAAGTGAAGTCTACAAAGAAAAAAATTAGTACCAACACGTAATGTAACGGTCTCTACTTTATAGCACATTTAAGGCCGAGAAATAAACTGACCCTGCAGCCATTGTACCCATGATTGTCGCCCCCATCCACG
>Ga0255431_1112_pt1 | contig 15652 bp, 12 predicted proteins | sample ANMaggSeSYBR02J5_FD_182633 | JGI IMG/M metagenome (GOLD analysis project Ga0255431, IMG submission 182633) | Sediment cell enrichment communities from methane seep in Santa Monica Basin, California, United Staets - ANME aggregate JGI... | ecosystem: Environmental > Aquatic > Marine > Cold seeps >... | reverse complement strand
TAAAAATTTTTTTATCAATTAAATCAATAAGTTATTTTTTGCAAAAGCCCGATCGGGAAGACTCAGGACTACCTGATCAGATTTGCAAATCTCTTGCGCTTTCTGGAAAAGTACTTGAATTGCTCTGCAAGAACCGTTAATTTCTTTTTTTGTATTCGGGTCGTTGGACATGGCTGAACTCCTTTCTATAAGGTTTTTCAGCAAACCCATAACAACTCAAGAATAATTTGTTCAGACATTTCAGCCTGTCATCGAATAAAATGCATTTTGCCCACTTTTTGGGAATGCGCCCATCATCTCCGGCAAGGTTTTTATACGATGAATTTACTGCCTCGTTTTGTGACAATCCCTCACCTTTTTGTGACGATTCATCGCCATTCACAGAATATCCGACAGGATTCGGTCCCTTTATGTTGACAAAACCCCTTAAACGGCTGACAAAATCAGGCCCCTTCTTATTTTTAAAATTCTCCTCATTTTTAGGCCCCCTGGACTTATCAAAAGATTCAAAAATAGACTTTGTCCCTCCTGCAAACACAAATATTGCCTTTCCAAAAGGATGTGCAACGCTTCCAGCCAGAAACTCGGCGTCTTGCATAGGCGCCAGAAATTCCTTAAGCCATTCCAAGTCCATGGAATCAAACTCATCCCAGAACACAAGCGGAATTTCACCTCGCACAGATGCATCCCTAACCTGATGAAATGCTATATGAAGATCCTCTACTGATTTGAGCTGCGACAGGTTAAACTCCAAAATAGCTTTTTTTGACCCAAACAACTCTGAAGCAAGTTGTTTGATAGCAAATGATTTTCCTGAGCCAGGAGGCCCGAAGACAGCTATGGATAAGGGTTTTTGGTCTTTAGAGTTTGCCTGATATGAGGCGATAAGACCCCGGATGCTATTTATCCGTTCAATTTCCTCCCTGTCTGCAGTCATGTAATGGCCGTAACTGACCATAGGTACTTTTCCAAGAGCCTTATCCGGCCCCCGCAATACCGCGTCTAAAGCAAGGGCAGCTACATATTCATATCCGGAACCTGTCAGATCCTCAAGCAGATCCGAATGAATGGCCGGTTGGTTCTCAGATATTGGAACACTCAGCACTTCATGGGGAAAAGCAGTTGAAAAAATGCCGGAAGGCTCTTTTTTGTTTTTGGGGGGATGGAATGTCTGTCTGATTTCATTATGGGCTGAGTCAGAGTTAAACTTATTTTCTCCGCCACCGAGTTTATGATTCTTTCGTACTGAAGCCAGGGCACGTCCCAAGGGCTATGAACAAAGGAAAAGACCCGGGTTCCAGCGCGTGACGAACCATAGCGGCTGTAAATATTGATGCAGAACCAAATATACACCCGGGCATTCTTGATCGAAATGTTCCCTCATGTTCTCGTGGATGATACAGGAAACGCTCAAAAGTCAGCGAGGAGTGCTCTGACTGACGTGAAAAACTCGCCACCCCTTCATATCCGAAGGAAACTATAACACGTTCGCATTTGGCCAAATCCAGGGAAGACTGTCCATGTTCAAATTCCTTCACAGTCTCTTCCACTGTCCGATCCCATGAAAGACCTTGCGAAATAGCCAAAAGGAAGCATGGGGTTGCAGTGAAGAGACTTTGATTATGATTTTTCCCGGATAGTTTTTATTTGTATTCTTGAAAGCCTCTAAAAGCTTATAGTTTTCCCTGAAAAACCCAAGGCACAGATTATCCAGAACCAGGACATCCGGAATAGCCGATCCCGATCCATAATCAGGCAAATATTCACGTGACACCTCTTGTGAGGTCGTTTGACAGCCCATGAATTGACTGATCCTCCCAACCTTCTTTTTTTTACTCCCTGCTTTCTTTTCGTGGAGCGACCAGAGTTGGTAAGCCTGGCTAATGGATTTTCCTGGAGTCCTTCTGTTGGGCCCTTTTACATCTATCTCCAAGTCGCTGCAAGCCATTGATATCAAATCCATAAGGTACCACGCTCCGCCGGCTCTCCTGTGCAGTATGGCAGAATCTAAAAGTTCATGATGAGTGGCAGGCACAGCCGGACATTGCACCAGGTTATTGTCACATACTAAATCACCTGCCACGACTATAGTTTTCATTGGATTAATCCCCTTTCCTTGAATTTCTATTTTAACAGGCAAACGGGTTGCCTTCCATACCTTTATATGTCATTTTTAATCTATTAGTTCAAGGTGTTTCAAATGGTTAGGAACGTGGACGAAATAATTTCACCAACTATGCATCACAGCTTCAGGCCATATTTGCCCGATCTGCCCGATTTGAAATAAACACAAAAATATTAAAATAGCTCGCTATTCCTTCAACTTTTGTGATTTCAGATCGAACAAATCTGACCCAAATCTGTGCGCCTACTTGGGGAAGTTATTTCGTCCACGTTCCTTAGAAACAAATATAACAAACTCAATTCATGAACTTGTAATCATACGGGAAATAATTCCTTAAAGCAGCCAAAGCGAAGACCAGAACATAATTACAGGATTAACGGAAGAGCATCACAAAATGAGGGATGCCAAAAAATGCTTGACTGCGGCATGGAGCCGATGGATATAGTACATCTGTATGAATTATGGTCATAATCAAATGATATGTCATCATTGCGGTCTTTAGAAATGCATGTAACAATGCCCTGTTAGGGCTTTAAGCAGGAGGGTGATATGAACTTACAAAAGCTGATTGTTTTGGCTGTGTTGCTGGCATTTTCTTTTGTGCCGGGGTTATCTCATGGGTTTGGTTATGTTGAATCTCCATCTTTTGGCAGAGTTATTCACGTGGGTGTGGAAGATGTAAAACAGAACCAGTATCTACAGGTGCCTTTGATTACCTGGGGTGGAGATATAGCTGCCATACTGGCTAATGGCAGCTCGACCATGACGACTGACGATAGTATATTCGGCAGAAAAGGGCTCAGACTCAAACTGGTAAGACAGGATAACTTCAAAAAGCAGGTTGAAGCTTATCTGAAAGGGGAAACACCTTATTTGCGAGGCACTATGGGTATGATTAACATGGCTGCTGAGGTAATTTCCAGGGACAACAGGACAAAACCGATTATTATTTACCAAATGACCTGGAGCAGCGGTGGCGACTGCCTTGTTGTAAAACCCGGCATTCAAACTGCCAAAGACCTCAAGGGAAAAAATATTGCTCTTCAGGCATACGGTCCCCACGTTGACTATCTGTCCAAGATATTAAAAGATGCAGGTCTGTCCATGAAAGATGTCAACATCAAATGGACATCTGATCTCACAGGAACTGATAATTCGCCGGCAGAGGCTTTGTATGAAAAGGATGTGCATGCAGCCTTTGTTATAATTCCTGACGGCTTGATGCTGACTTCAAACGGAACTGTCGGCACAGGCGCTGAGGGATCAATAAAAGGCGCAAGAATCATGCTTTCAACCAAAACAGCCAATCGCATTATCGCAGATGTTTATGCTGTTAGAAGCGATTATTTTAAGTCGCATTATAATGAAGTTAAAGATTTTGTGCATGGACTTATGATAGCAAAACAGCAGTTGAAAACATTGGTCAGCGCAAAAGAAAGCCGTATGCCTGAGTATAAAAAAACGTTTAGCGCTGCGGCAGAAATACTTCTTGACAGCGCTCAAGCCACAGGCGATGCACAGGCGCTATATGGAGACTGCGAATATACAGGATTTGCAGGCAATGTCAAATTTTTTGGCGATACAAAATGGCCCAGAAATATAAACCGGCTTACTGACGAAATCCAGTCTGCGTTTATTACTATCGGTCTTCTTGGCAAAAAAGTTGGCATAGAACATGCTGAATGGAACTATGATAACTTCAAACCAGGTCTTACTGACATTGATAAGGTAGATACGCATAGATTCAGGAAAGCAGAGGTGGCTAAGGTTGTAGCCAAAAAGCAGGCCATGGGCACGTTAAACGAAGGCGAACTTTTCAGTTTTGAGATCAACTTTAAACCAAATCAAAATGTTTTTTCAGAAGATATATATGCTGACGAATTCGAAAAAATAGTAAATCTCGGCTCCACTTATGGCGGTGCTGTGATTACAGTGGAAGGGCACAGCGATCCTCACAAATATAACAAACTAAAAAAGAAAAAAGCTGATCCTGTGGTTCTCAAAAGAACCAAACAAGCAGCCAGAAATTTGAGCATGAACAGGGCGCTATCTGTTAGAAAAAGCATTATAAAATTTGCAAAACAAAATAATGTTTCTTTTGATGACAGTCAGTTTGCAATTATTGGACATGGCATTTCAGAACCTAAATTTCCTAATCCTAAAACAAAAGAACAATGGCTCAGCAACATGCGTGTTATGTTTAGAATTATCCAGGTTGAGGCTGAAGATTCCGTATTCGAACCTATGGAATAAAAAGGAGGGTTGTGATCATGAAAAAACTGTATGCGATTTTTATTTTAATGCTCATAACAGCCTTTTTATCTGCTTGTGAAGAAGAAGTTCCACATTCCGTGCAAGAAAAGGCTGCAACTGTTCAGAACACACAAAAACAGAGGGAAAAAAGAATTATAGCCTGGCCGTTTATTACGGATTCTCAGGAGGAAACAGAACTTGCTGATAATTTTACCGCCCAAAATTACATACTTATATTTGATGGTTCAGGAAGTATGGATGACAGTGAGTGCTCTGACGGCAGAAGAAAGATTGATGTTGCAAAAGAAGCTGTTGCAGAATGGTCAAAAACAGTGCCTGAAGATGCTAATCTTGGATTGGTTACATTCCATCGAAATGAATGGACACATTTAAAACTTGCTGCCGGACAAAGGCAGGATTTTACAAACGCTATTTACAGGCTGGAGCATGGGGGCAGTACTCCTTTGTCCAAAGCATTTGAGTTTGCATACAAAGCTTGCACAAACCAGGGCCAGAGTCAACTTGGTTATGGAGAATATACCATTGTCGTGGTTACGGACGGTATTGCTAATAATCCGGAGCTTTTGTCTGAACACGTTGATTTTATTTTAGAAAAAACACCTATAAACATTTACAGCATTGGCTTTTGCATTGGCTCAAACCACTCCCTTAATCAGCCTGGGCGCACTGTTTACAAAGCCGCGAATAACCCGGCAGAGCTTCAGCAAGGGCTTCAAGAAGTTTTGGCAGAGTCGGAAAGTTTTGATGAGTCAGAATTCAGCAATTAAGGAACGTGGACGAATTAATTTCCACAAGTAGGCGCATAGATTTGGGTCAGGTTTGTTCGATCTGAAATCACAAAAGTTGAAGGAATAGCGAGCTATTTCAAGATTTTTGTGCCTATTTCAAATCGGGCAGATCGGGCAAATATGACCTGAAGCTATGATGCATAGTTGTGGAAGTTATTTCGTCCACGTTCCTAAGTATAACCTGGCGGAGAATTTTTATCTATGAATAAAACAGTTATCGGAGCGCTGCTGATTATCATTTTTGTGATAATTGGCGCTATAGGGGTTAAACTGATGCTACCCAGGTTTATAGAAAGCGAACAAAAAGCAACAAGCGATGCTGTAAAGACCAGGGGGAAGATACGCATAGCTATGGATAACTGGATAGGCTATTTTCCATTGCGTTCTCTTGAAATGAAAAACCTGATGCGCGCATCAGGATATATTCTGCTTTGTGAAGATGACAAGGCTGATTATTCTCAACGAATGGAACGTCTTGGGAACCAGGAAATAGATTTTGCTGTTGCTACAGTAGATTCTTTTATGCTGAATGCAGCGAAATACAATTACCCGGGAACTATCATAATGGTAATTGACGAGTCCAAGGGTGGTGATGCTATCCTGGCAAGAAAAAATAAGGTAACAAGTTTTGATGATCTTAAAGGCAGGACAGATATAAGAGTGGCGTTTACTCCTGACAGTCCAAGTCATTACCTGGCAAAGGCTGCGGCTGACCATTTTAACGTGCCGGAACTTCTTCCTTCAGGTAAACTTCGCATAGAAACAGATGGTTCTGAAAAAGCCCGTGAAAAGCTTATCGCCGGAAAAACAGATATTGCTGTATGCTGGGAACCTGATGTTTCACACGCACTTAATAACAAAGAGATTATTAAGATTCTTGGCACCGAAGATACAGAACGGTTAATTGTTGATATTCTTATTGTAAACAGAAAATTTGTACGAAAAGAGCCGGAAATCATAAAATTGCTTTTAAACAATTATTTTAAAACACTGAAAAAGTATCGCGAAAATCCAAATTTGCTTTTTAGCCATGTAAAGAAAGAAACAGGTCTTTCAGAGGAGTCAGTCAAATCTATGCTCAAAGGTGTGAAGTGGACCAACTTTACTGAAAACTGCGAAAATTGGTTTGGCATCAGCGCTCCCGGCGGTTTTGTCAATGAAAACATAATTAATACGATTGACGCAACAGCTATGATACTGGTAAACACAGGAGATTTTCCAGGCAATCCCATTCCTGATGATGATCCCTACCGATTGACAAACAGTTCATTTTTAGAAGAACTTTTTACAAGAAGAACCGCTGTCTTTACAACTCCAAAACCGAAAAGCATGACTGCCGGTACTGTCAATTTGCCGGTTAATTTGATTGAAGCTAAGTTTTCGCGCCTTGATGAAGCAGGGTGGAATGTGCTAAAAGAGATCGGCACACTTAAAGTAGAGCCTATTGTGTTTCAGAGCGGTGCAACAGAACTTGATCTTTTAGCCAAGAAAATCATTGATAGTGCTGTTGAACGACTAAAACATTACCCAAACTTCAGGATTATCATAAAAGGACATACCAGCACCAGGGGTGATAAAGAGAAAAATCTGCACCTCTCAAAGGAACGCGCAGAAGCTGTAGCAAGATATCTTAATGTGGTTTATAATGTAAACCGGAATAGACTAAAGACTGTGGGCTATGGCGGCGTAAAACCACTTCCAAGAAAAAAGGACGAGTCAAAAAGATCATGGATGTACAGGCTGCCCAGAGTAGAACTGGCGCTTGTCAGAGAAGATTATTAATAGCAGAGATTAGAAACGGGGACGAAATATGTTCAACCTGTGCGTTTAGCCATTAGCGTTTAGCTGTTAGCATTGGCACTAGTGGCTGGTACAGAATGGGAATGAAGGAAGTTTCAGCAGTCAGCTATAACAAAGCTGAATGCTGCTTGATGATCTCTGAAAGCCAGTATAAGGAGCTTTCTCGGGATAACATCCCGAGAGCAGAGAAAAAAAATTGGGGGACGGTTACGACTCGCTAACCGAACTGTGCTCGACAAAAATCAGTGAAACCTCCGAACAGATCATGAAATTCAATGGTGTTCGGACAAAGCTCAGGCAATTCCTGCTAGATTTATTGAAAAAATGGCGAGGGTATCCTTAAAGCCATTGTTCATGAGTTCTTTGAAAATTTATAGCTGGAGATAATGGCCGTGCTAACCGGTATCCAGATACTCGTAAGGTGTATCAGGAAAAGCACTTTCAAGGATATGAATCGGCAAGGCATTGGCTTCGGATTGTTTCCGTGCCTCTTGATAACGAATAGCGGCATGGTGTGCGATATTGGCTAACGTAAGACGAATCAGTCCATAATCCGCATTTCTGCATGACCCTTCCACGCTATACGAATCATTGATGAAATTGCACCGTTCAGAAGCGCTACGTTGATTCATGAGTTCTTTACCAGTCAGGATAGCCAAGAGAGGGTTACGCCGTGTTCGCTCTACCCACTTGGTTATGCTCCTCTCACTCAATAGGGTCATGAGAACCAGGGAGCGAAGCATAGATACCGGGTACCGTGCACTTTTAAGTTTAGCCGGTGAGTAAAGTGAATTAAGGATCGTTAGGGTCGGATCAAGGGTCATATTTTTCATGATGTGGATTTCCTTGTTAAAATGATCCACCCCGCGCAAGATCTCGAAATCATCCGATCTGGATTCTATATACTTTTCAAGATGATCGATGTATTCATGATGAAGCAAGTTGTTTCACCTCCTTTCTATGATAAAGTTGGCGATGTTTACAGGGTTGTTTTTATTATGTTCTGAGTGGCATTCGTCGGAAAAACAGACCCTATTATAAATATAATCAGAATCTTGATTCTGTTTATACCATTGGGATAATTAGAGGCAAATTTTTTGGCGGTTCTCGGCAGTAGCCTGCCGCTATGGACCATTTCGTTTGGGGTGAGGTATCCCGAGAGCTTCCTTGCGGTAGCAAAAAAGGGATTGAAATAATTAGCTATCAGGAATATATTTTAATGATAGATAGTTACGATGTCGAGAGAGCTCAATTTATACGGGATTGAAACTTTCATTTAGATAGAAGATTTTAACATCCCCTTCGTATGAGAATTGAAGACCGGATTGTAAGTTCAAACTGATTTCAGAGGGCACATTATCTATGTAAAAACAAAAGGTTAGAGTTATTTTAATCCTTAATTTATTCCATATTCCCAAATAGTTTATTAGTTATAACTTGTTGAAGTTATTGCTATATATAAAATATGACAATTAAAAGCGTCTCTTAATCCAGTAGCTTATATATAAGTTAACAAGTTATTTTTATAGAAAAAAGATGTTCTCTGAAAACAGTTTGAACTTACACCGGATTTATACGGGATTGAAACAATTTTAGGATATGTTATTGAATGCATCGTCCTTTATTTATGAAAATTGAAAGGCAGAAGAAGTAATTGGAATTGCCAAGAATGTGGAGAGGGAAGCTTTCGAGGAGTTTTTTTCATGCGCCTTGTTTGAACTGGAATACTGGAATGCTGGAATGTTAGGAGCAGAAAATGGCCAAAAAAATTAAGAAAATTCCTTACGGGATTGCTGATTTTGAAAAAATCCAGAACAAAGAGTTTTACTATGTAGACAAGACCCGATTTATTCCCTTGATAGAATCAGCCGGTGAATATCTTTTTTTTATCCGACCCAGGCGATTCGGCAAGTCCCTGTGGCTCTCCGTCCTGGAAAGTTACTATGATATAGCAAAAAAAGACCGTTTCAGGGAGATCTTCAAGGGAACGTGGATTGGGGAAAATCCCACTGAGGACCATGGGGTGTATCTGGTACTGCGTTTCAATTTTTCTGCAGTCAATCCTGATCCTGAAAAGGTGGAGGATTCGTTTGAGATCTACTGTCAGGGAGTATTTGAGGAATTTCTCAGCAAATACGAAGATGCGTTCACCCCGGAAATCCTCAGCAAACTCACTTCGTTGCCCACTATTACAGACAGGTTAAACAGGCTCTTTGCCTACGGTTTCAGCCATGACTTAAGGCTCTGCATACTCATCGACGAATACGACAACTTTACCAATACCATTCTTTCCGTTCACGGTCAGAAAGCCTATCATGACTTAACCCACGGCGCCGGTTTTCTTCGCCATTTTTTCAATGTGCTCAAGGCCGGAACCACCGGCAGCGGATCCAGTCTGGCCAGGTTGTTCATCACCGGAGTCTCGCCAGTGACCATGGACGATGTCACAAGCGGGTTTAACATTGGAAGAAACATAAGCCTGGAGCCGAAATTCGATGAAATGCTCGGTTTTACCATTTTGGAAACAAGAAGTCTTATTTCCTGGTATAAGGACCACGGAAATTTTCTTTTAGATACTGACGAAACATTCGGTATCATGCAACTATGGTATAACAATTATTGTTTCTCCCACAAAAGTCAGCAATCGGTTTTTAATCCCGACATGGTCTTTTATTTTATGTATTCATGTATTGATAGCGGAAACATGCCGGATGAGCTTATTGATCAGAACGTGCGGATAGACTATGGCAAACTCAGGCACCTGATCCTTGTTGACAAGAGACTCAATGGCAACTTCAGCCGGTTGAAAGAGATTATGGAAAAGGGGCGCATTACATCCTCTGTGACCAGCAGCTTTCCATTAGAGGCCATCATCCAGCCGGAAAACTTCATTTCATTGCTTCTCTACTTTGGTCTGCTGTCCTTTGCCCCCACAAGCGGAACCAGAACCGTACTGCAAATTCCAAACCTCACTGTTCAGAAGCTTATGTACGGGTATCTGCGGGACGCCTATGCTGATGTGGACATCTTCAGAGTAGATCTCTGGAGACTTGCTAACATGCTGGGTGATATGGCATATGACGGAGTATGGGAACCTGTGTTTGATTTCCTGGCAGATGAAGTGAAAAATCAGACCTCGGTGCGGGATTATCTCGCAGGAGAAAAGGTCGTTCAAGGCTTTCTACTGGCCTATCTCAATCTAACCGACTATTTTTTACCCAAAACAGAAATGGAAATGAGCAAAGGCTTTGCAGATATCTTTCTTGAGCCATTCTGGGCAAGGTTCCCGGACATGGGGTATGGCTATGTGATTGAGCTGAAGTATATCAAACGAGGGGAGTTAACCCGGGATATCCTTGAAAAGAAAATTGCCGAGGCCGGGGAACAGTTAAACAAATATGCTCAAGACGACCGTGTTGTAAAAGCTATGGGCAAGGGAGAGCTGAAAAAGATTGTTCTGGTATATCACGGGTGGGAGATGGTTTATCGGGGGTAACTCACCACCTTTAGGAGAGTGATATGCTGTATTAGAAAAAATTGCGCTAATGAAACAAACGTCATTAAACTAATGCGATAATAATATACTATGCTATTCAGTAAAGGAGGTTCGGATGAGGTATATCACAAAATATTTGCTGTGTTTTTTTGTTATTGTTAATTTTGCCGGTTGTTTATCCTTCTCAACAGGACATTCAGAGAACTCTGAAGAAAAATCCTGGGATATACCTGTCGGCACAATATACTATACCAGCGTAAACATATGGTATGAAAAGCCCAATAAAATTTCATCAATAAATTATCATAAGGGCACTAAACTGCCGATTGGAACAAAAGTCAAAATAGTTGGCTTTGGTAACAGAAAAATACAGTTTATACAAGTAGATACATCCCAGACCTTTACCATTGTTCATCACAAGAAATATACAAGGATCAAACTTAAGGAATTGTTTGATCGCTATTTCTCAGAAAAAAGCGCATTGGCAGAAGGCGGTTGTTTTCATGACGTTACAAAAAATGAAAAAGAAAATATCAAAAACGGCAGCATTGCTTTCTATATGAGTAAAGCTGCTGTCGTAATGGCATATGGATATCCCCCAAGCCACAAAACACCTCTTCTGTCAAACAATGTCTGGTATTACTGGCATGCACGCTTCCAAGAGGTAATAGTGCATTTCAAAGATAACAAGCTCTATAAAATTGAACGAATGGAGCCAATACTTCCTGGAATGAAACGACATGAAGTTGAATCCGTTAGCGGAGAATAATAATATATCGGTTTTGGGTAGTCCATATAAAACAGTGCGGGTCAATAATTTCAATAAGTTACATATCATGTCTTTTGGCAGCACATAGAGAAAAATCAGGTGGTTACAAAGTAAAACAGGGCAGTATTCCCAAACCTGCACTGCTTTGTAGGAACTACCCGGTTTTGAAAAAAAATATTCTATTCGAATATGTTTAGAATCTGAACTGGAGTAATAAAATTGGAAGGATTCCTGTTATCGCAAGCTTTTCCCAGCCACTCATGCCAGCTTGTTATATGCATATGAACAAAACACCCGAACAAAAAGCAAGAGACAACATAGACAGAATGCTTGAACTGTCCGGCTGGACAGTTGTTGACAAAAATACAATCAACTGGAGCCTCGGCCCGGGGGTTGCTGTTCGGGAATATCGGACAGATGTGGGTCCTGCCGACTATGTTTTGTTTGTTGATCGTGAACCAATCGGTGTGATTGAAGCAAAAAAGGAAGCGGAAGGTCACCGGTTGTCCATTCATGAACAGCAGGCGGAAGACTATGCCGAAAGCAAATTTAAATGGTTTGCCAATAACAGACCGCTCCAGTTTGTTTATGAAAGCACCGGCATATTAACACGATATACGGATTTCAGGGATCCCAAACCCCGCGCAAGGTCTGTTTTTTCATTTCACCATCCGAAAACATTAAAAGACAGGATAAGGCAAAAAATCAGCCTGCGGCAACGATTGCAACAGTTTTCCGATTTACCTGTTGAAGGGCTGCGGGATTGCCAGATCAGAGCGATCACCAACCTTGAAAAATCCTTCAGGGAAAACAGACCCCGTGCGTTGATCCAGATGGCGACTGGCAGCGGGAAAACCTTCACCGCCATCACCTCTATTTACCGTCTGCTCAAATTTGCGGATGCCAGACGCGTCCTGTTTTTGGTGGATACGAAAAACCTGGGGGAGCAGGCCGAACAAGAGTTCATGAGGTATAGGCCGAGTGACGACAATCGTAAATTTACGGAACTTTATAATGTCCGGCGGTTGAACTCGAAATATGTTCCGCCGGACAGCCAGGTGTGTATCAGCACCATCCAGCGGATGTATTCTATCCTCAAGGGGGAAGAGCTTGATGAAACGGCAGAACAGACTAATCCCCATGAATACGTGGAGATGGGACGGCCAGGGGAAGTTGAATACAATGAAAAAGTCCCGCCCGAATTTTTTGATTTCATTGTGATTGATGAATGCCACCGGTCTATCTACAACCTGTGGAAGCAGGTACTTGATTATTTTGACGCCTTCTACATCGGCTTGACCGCAACCCCGGACAAGCGGACGTTCGGGTTTTTCAATGAAAATGTGGTCAGCGAATACCGGCATGAAGAAGCAGTGGCTGACGGGGTAAATGTCGGATTTGACACCTATCTGATTGAAACAAAGATTACCAAAGACGGCAGCAAACTAATTGCTGAGCAATGGGTAGATAAAAGAGATCGCCTGACCCGCAAAAAGCGATGGGAACAACTTGATGAGGAAGTAATTTACAACGGAAATGACCTGGATCGGGATGTAGTCAACCCCAGCCAGATAAGAAATGTGATCAAAGCCTTTCGGGATAAGCTGCCGGAAATGTTTCCCGGTCGTGATGAAGTTCCCAAAACGCTCATTTTTGCAAAGACCGACAGCCACGCTGACGATATCATCAATATCGTGCGCGAAGAATTTGCCGAAGAAAATGCATTTTGCAAAAAAGTCACCTACAAAACAGATGAAGATCCCAAATCCGTGCTCGCATCTTTCCGCAATGATTATTACCCCAGAATTACCGTAACCGTTGACATGATCGCCACCGGTACGGATGTCAAGCCGCTGGAATGTCTTGTCTTCATGCGGGATGTCAGATCCGGAAATTACTTTGAGCAGATGAAAGGCAGGGGAACCCGCATCCTGGGATATGACGATCTCAAGAAAGTCACACCTTCGGTTCATACCAGTAAAACCGGGTTTGTCATTGTCGATGCCGTGGGTGTCACCAGGTCCGTCAAAACCGACAGCCGGCCCCTTGAACGAAAAAAATCGGTTCCCATAAAAGATCTTCTCCAGGGAGTGTTGATGGGACAAACCGATGATGATACCTATACGTCGCTGGCAGGCCGCCTGGCCCGACTGGAAAAGCAGATCACAGAAGATGAACGAAAAAAATTCAATACTTTGTCCGGCGGAAAGACCATTAATAAACTGGTTCATGAACTGTTAGACGCTTACGATCCGGATAAAATCATTGAAACCGCAACAAAAAAGTTCAACCTGCCGCCGGATATGGAGCCGGAAGAGAATCAAAAACAGGATGCCCAAAAACAATTGATTAACCGCGCCAGGGACACATTTACCGGTGAATTAAACGAATTTATTGAAAATGTCCGCAAATCCCATGAGCAGATTATTGATGACATCAACCTTGATGAAGTAAAATACGCGGGATGGGATAAGCAGTCCAGGGTAAAAGCGGAAGATACCATAGAGGATTTCAAAACCTTTATGGAAGCAAACAGGGATGAGATCACAGCCCTTTCCATTTTCTACAACCAGCCATATAACCGCAGAAATATCACCTATGAAATGATCAAAGAGGTGCTTGACACCTTAAAGCAGAACAAACCCCGTCTCGCACCGGTGAAGGTCTGGCAGGCATATGAACAGGTAGAAAATGTCAACGGCAAATCCCCGAAAAACGAACTCACCGCGCTGGTGTCCCTGATCAGGCGTATAACCGGCATTGATGATACCCTGACGTCTTTTGAGCAGACAGCAAACCGTAACTTTCAGAAATGGGTGTTTGACAAACAGGCCGGGCCCCTGAAATTTACCGAGGAACAAATGGCATGGCTGCGCATGATCAAGGATCACATCATCAGTTCTGTGCATATTGAAAAGGACGATCTGGATTATACCCCCTTTGACGGCAAGGGCGGCATCGGAAAGATGTATCAGTTGTTCGGTGATAAGATGGATCCGATTATTGATGAAATGAATGAGGCGTTGGCAGCATAAAGAAAATGAATGTATCAAAGAAAAAAACATCCGTCCGGATAAAAGAATTGATAAAAACAGGTTTTACTGTCTCTTTCAGTCGGGTGAAAGCCACAGAGAAAACTTCGGGGAAAACTGCTCTGGAAATTGAGAAGACTACCCAAGAAACTACCCAAGAAATCGAAGAAACTACCCAAGAAACTACCCAAGAAATTGAGGAAACTACCCAAGAAATGATACTTGGATTGATAAAAACCAATCCAGTCATAACTCGCAAAGGACTGGCGGAAAAAACCGGCCTTACACCGGATGGGGTAAAATATCAGCTAAACAAACTGCGTGAACAGGGTGTTATCCGGCATGCAGGGGCTACAAAGAAAGGCTATTGGGAAGTGATGGAAAATTACTATTGAAAATTGGTGACTTATTATGAATAGGTATGATCCGGATTATGCCCCCTTTGACGGCAAGGGCGGCGTTGGAAAGATGGTTCAGTTGTTTGGCGATGAGATGGATCCGATTATTGATGAAATGAATGAGGACTTGGCGGCGTAAAATGAATTTTAGGTTAAAAAAAGTAACCAGGTAAATGTGGCTAAGAATAAAGTATACAATGGTTGGGCAAACTGCTTATTAACGGATATATCGAATGTTCGAACAGGGAAAAAAGATGCAAATCATGCAACCCAAAATGGGAAATATCGTTTTTATACATGCGCATATGAATATATTATGTGTAATACAAAATCTTTTGAAGGTGATTGTTTAATTTTGCCTGGAAATGGTGCAAACGTGGGGGAGGTTTTTTTTTACAGAGGAGAGTTTGAGGCATATCAACGGACATATGTAATTGAAAAAATACAAATTAAACCCAAATATCTTTTGAGTGTAACCAAAATAGAACATACCGTACTGAAACCAAAAAAGCAATAATATCAACAAGTAAAATATTTATGGACATAAAATGCAAAGTATGGCATTTTATTCTTCTACAATAACAATTAAAATAGGAGAATAAATATGGCACATGTTAGCAAAAATACAGGAACTGCTTCAGAGAAACACGCTTCCGATATTGAAAAATGTTTAGATGGTTGTAAGGAAAAGTTCAACCAAATATTGTTTGGTGTTCTCAACGAAGGAAATCAGGACGCTCATAAGGTGGAAGCATCAATTTTCAAGCAATTGATGAAATTGGGGTTTATGTTAATGCAGTTGTACTTTTTTAGCAAAAATGAAGGCAATTATGGCAAAACGATAGAAACCGCACGAGGAGTTGCCAAAAGAGGCAGAACAAGTGTAAGGGCATATTTTTCAATTTTTGGAAAGATGAAAGTGACCCGCTATCTTTACCATATAGGCGATGTAAGTTTTGCGCCTTTAGAC
>Ga0255431_1095_pt2 | contig 15740 bp, 15 predicted proteins | sample ANMaggSeSYBR02J5_FD_182633 | JGI IMG/M metagenome (GOLD analysis project Ga0255431, IMG submission 182633) | Sediment cell enrichment communities from methane seep in Santa Monica Basin, California, United Staets - ANME aggregate JGI... | ecosystem: Environmental > Aquatic > Marine > Cold seeps >... | reverse complement strand
TTAGTATCAAACCAACTATTTTTTGACGCTATAGAAAGAGATGGGGGGAAACGACGCGGGATTAATAAGTGTTGCATTCATTACTCATGAGGCTGGCGGGGGATCTTACTTACTTGAATCCGCAATAGTGGAGACGCGCATGGGATTTTTCGGTGGTTATACTATGGCCGACGGGTTGCCGCTCAGGTCAGCATTGCTGGCAGTGACCGCATCTTTTCTGCTCGGGGTACTTATCACGTCTCTGGGATACAAACGCAGGTCATCCACACACAAAACACCTTCGAATGCACTGGTAGAAACCGTAGATGCGAATTCGGACACAACAGAAACAGAATGAAGAAGACAATGCCAGAGATATTAATGGAAATTAGTATGGGGGATTGAGAGTAGGCCCCCGTCTCGCTCCGTTTAATCTATAACGGATTATATGTGCCCTATTTTCTCTAAAAATGTGTTATTGCCTTTCTTTTTGCAAGCTTTTGAAAGCACTTGGACTTATTATTAGGTCAGCTCTTCCTGCACATAAGGCAGAAAAATCGGATATTTACATTTGTATGCAATATCCACCATCTGTAAAGACTTGAATCAGCTTGAACTCATATAATATACTTATATAACTGATTTTAATTGTTATTGTAGGTGTTCATGCTAAATAAATTGGCATATCTGCTTAAAATATACAAAATGATATGATACTTTAAATTGGATTTTAAAGATCCTAACAAATTTATTGATTAAAAAGGAAGTGGATTAGTATGGAAATCGAAAAAAACTTCAATTATGGCCCCCTCTCATTCCCCTATTTTAAAAAACAGTATTTATTATTAACAATTTAAAAATCGAAATCCAGATGGGATAACCCCATCCACCCAGCCCTGAAAACATTAAAAATTTAAGTATCCCCTCACTCAGGAGGCCAGTTCTTTTCCATCCAGCCAGGTATCCGGCCGCTGTCAGGCGGCCCGATCTTCACCTTCAGTCCGCTGGCCTACTCCATATCACCCTGCAGGCGGGCAGCCAGTCCCGGAAGAATGACCGTATTATGAGCGGTCATTTCACTGAAATCGAAACCAACCCTCTTGAACTCATCAGACACCTTCTGCCCAGTCATCTGCCCGCCTGCCACCGCAGCCTCTACACCAAGGCCGTCGGTATCGGTAGCCAGCAGGTAACAGTCAATACCGCTACTGACCAGGTCGCTCTCTATAGTATAATAGGTCAATGCGAAATTGGTAGTCACGAAAACAGGAGAATCCTTACCAGGCGAACCCACCTCATACACCTTAGGGTCTACCTTTACAGGCGTCCTCGGGTCAGTGTAGATAGTATCCCTGATATGCAGATCCGGCAGCAGGGCATAGGGCTCGATGCTGTGCACTATCATGATATCACCGTAACGCACAGTAAACACCGATGCCAGCACAGTCTCCCAGTAACTGGCAGAAACAGGGTCGTCATTGGCAAGGTATGCCGTCATGGGCACTGCCAGCAGCGGAGAGTGAGCTATTATCGGTATGGGTAAAACAGCCGACGAAGACTTTGATATTACAGGGGTTACGGGTGTAAAAAGGTATATTTTTATAGGAATTCATTTGAGTAATGCACTATACAGGCCTCGTTACATTTCGTACGGGGTATACCGTGCTGCATTTTATGGGTGTTTTGTACATCCTTTGAAATATCCGGAAACAAAACCACAATCGTAACACTGAAATTTGAGTACGGAATAAATTATAAGAACCACAATGTAATCATTAAATACTTTCCAAATCAATAATCTTCAAGGAGATTTTAATAATGGAAAAATATACGCTCCCTGTTGTAATAGAAAAAGACGAATATGGCTATTTTGCAATGTGCCCGGCATTGCAGGGCTGTTACTCCCAGGGAGAAACTTATGAAGAAACTCTTGAAAATATAAAAGATGCTATTTGCCTGCATTTAGAAGATATCCTCGAAAGCGGAGAGGCTATTGAAAAGATGAACTCTTTCAGCCTTGTTGCTCTTGAGGTAACTGCATGAGCGAGAAGTTACCAAGGGTAACCGCAAATGAGATGATAAAAATTGTTGAAAAAATGGGATTTCATTTTGTAAGGCAGTCAGGCAGTCATAAAATATACAAAAATAATGAAGGAAAAAGAGTAACTATTGCTTACCACAGTGGAAAAATCCTGCATCCGAAAATCATTAAAAGTATTTTAGCTGATGTAGGGATATCTGTAGATAAATTTAAAAAGACAATGAAAAATTAAAAGTATTGCCACCAAAGTGTACCGAAAATGTCTTACTTTTTAGCTTGTTCCGTGACTTTTTTTGTCAATCAAATCCAGAATAGCAATTGAATGACAAAAAGCTCATGCACACACGTCAATGCCCCAAACTTTTCGAATAAGTCCGGGTCTCTGACCATAGAAAGGGGAATATAACAGCGTGAAAGAATAAATGCTTCAGTCTATCCAAAAAAAGAAGTGGAGATGGAACAACCCCATCCACTCAGCCCATAAAAATATTCAAAATTCACGAATCCTCTTACTCAGGAGGCCAGTTCTTCTCCATCCATCCAGGTATCCGGCCGCTGTCAGGCGGTCCGATCTTCACCTTCAGTCCGCTGGCATCCTCCATATCACCCTGCATGCGGGCAGCCAGTCCCGGAAGAATGACCGTATTATGCCCAGTCATTTCACTGAAATCGAAACCAACCCTTTTAAACTCATCAGACACCTTCTGCCCGGTCATCTGCCCGCCTGCCACCGCAGCCTCTACACCAAGGCCGTCGGTATCGGTAGCCAGCAGGTAACAATCAATACCGCTACTGGCCAGATCGCTCTCTACAGTATAATAGGTCAATGCGAAGTTGGTTGTCACAATTACAGGTGAATCCTTACCAGGCGAACCCACCTCGTAGACCTTTGGGTCCACCTTTACAGGCGTCCTCGGGTCAGTGTAGATAGTATCCCTGATATGCAGCTCCGGCAGCAGGGCATAGGGCTCGATGCTGTGTACTATCATGATATCACCGTAACGCACAGTGAACACCGATGCCAGCACAGTCTCCCAGTAACTGGCAGAAACAGGGTCGTCATTGGCAAGGTATGCCGTCATAGGCACTGCCAGCAGCGGGAAAGCAATATCACGCTGTCCTTCCTTGATTCCGGCACGCCTTATCATGAGGAAATTCTCAAATGATTCCCGTAACGACTTCCCTTGCGGATTTGTGCCCGGATCAAGTACCAGGTCCTCACGTCCCATTTCCAAAAACGTGGCAGCCAGGCTCTTTAACGTATCAAGGTCGTCAGGGGAGAACAGTACCACCGGTACATCGTACTCCACAACCAGGTCAGCCACATCCTGCCAGTTATCCTTTGTAGCAGCATACAGCAGAGGCTTCCTGTCAGCCACTACTTCCAGGCCGGCCTTAAGCACCTTTGGGTCCAGGCTGCACAGTATAAGTGGCAGTTCAGTGTTCCCGGCTGCAATGGTGATGGCCTGTTTGAACTTATCAGGGTCGCCGGAAGTACAGCGAATAGCAACCATGTCAAGTTTCAGGAACCTGCCAACATAGAATTTCTTATACTCATTAATGAACTTGATCCGTTTTACCAGTTCATCCTCGCTCATGGTATCCCAGACATCCACAGCAATTGCAGGCTGGTTAAAGAACGTTAACTGGTGACGGTACAGTATATCATCGCCGCCCACCGACACAGCATGTTCGCCGGTACCGATAATTACTTCCCTTATTTCAGGTGCCAGCAGTCCTGCCAGCTTCAGGTACTTTTTCCTGAACTTGTCTTCAAGCAGGGGTGGGCAGTCTTCCAGTTTCAATGAACGGTCGATCATATGAGATGCAAAGGCCATGCAAGTGGCCTCGCCACAATCACCGCAATTGGTCTGGGGCAGGAACTTATAAACTTCAAGTGGGCTGTTGACTTTCATTTTCACACCTCCGCAGTGACCCAGTCGGATATATCCACTGCGTCCCTCTCAAGTGAACCGTGCAGGCTCTGGGTAATCTCCTTTAACACAGCTACCGAACCGGGATGCATCATCATGAACAGGTCGTTGCCTGCCAGTGAAAGGGTCAGGCCGGTTACAATCTCCCATATAGGACCCCTATATTCCCTTGGTCCCCAGTCACTGTCTTCCTTAAGCGGGGAACCTGTCATCCAGGCTTCCCTGGCACCCCATGCATTAGTAGTACCGCTGCTCATCGGGAATGACAGTTCCTCGTCCCCGATAAGACCTGCCAGCCTGATGCGCTCCATATTGGTATAGGCATAATCCAGGCCATATCCCAGTGCAGCGGTTGTGGGGTCCATGACAATATCCTCACGCTTCACATTGCACTGCTTCATCAGTTTGCGGTTCAACTCCTTCTGGGCATTTATCTCAAGCTGTGTCCATGACAGCACCACATGCCCGTAATCAGTGGCAGCCTTTGCAATACGTTCATAATCAAGGTTCAGGCTTGCACTTGCCAGAAGCACACGTTCGCCCTCAGCCACTTCTGCGGCCTTCTCCAGCACTTCGGGATCCTTTTCAGGGTTGCCGCTGCCACCGATGACGATCGGTACATCCACGGCCTGCAACACATCGGCCACGGTTTCGGCAGCTTCCCTGGGGGATGTATCCTTGATACCAGGGTCTGTACTTATCAGGTGGATAGTCACCATGTCGGCACCAAAATCATTGACCGCCTTTTTGGCCCATTCTGCCGGGCTTTCGAGCACATCCTCATAATTGACCCTCACAGCCTTTGCCATCCCGATAGGCATATCAAACACATCCATAGTTATGTGGTTGCGGTGTGGCATGGGACTGTCAAAATAATAGGGCAGTGCGTTCTCACCACCCAGGGTTATCGTATTCTTCCTTGTACCACTGTCAGAGGATGTGGCACCCAGTGTTACTTCCTGTATGGGATTTTTCCACTCTTCGAATTTACCAACTTCGAATTTAGATGGCAGCAATTGCTTTGGCATGGTCACACCCGGAACTTCTCCCTGGGCCATTGACCCGAACAACTGGTCCACAGGGTAACCTAATAATCGTGATATGTTTATCAAGTGCCTGGCTATCTGGGCCGTTTCATGTCCCAGCATATATGCCAGTTGTGGATTTAGCCCGCCACTGGCATCCATTTCCAGTTCAATGTCACCTTCAATGGTTACACCTTCCAGGGATTCCACGTCCATATCGTTGAACAGGCTGCCCAGTTCAGATAACTTGATCTTTTTTGCCATTGAGATTCCACCTTATTTCATCGCAGGAATTGTGATATGTTTGTCAGGTGCCGGGCTATCTGGGACGCTTCATGTCCCAACGCATATGCCAGTTGTGGATCAAGCCCGCCACTGGCATCCATTTCCAGTTCAATATCACCTTCAATGGTTACACCTTCCAGGGATTCCACGTCCATATCATTGAACAGGTTGCCCAGTTCAGATAACTTGATCTTTTTTGCCATTGTGATTCCACCTTATTTCATCGCATGTTCTCAAATAATTGTAAATCCGTTCTCTTAAATCCCCAATTTCATAATAATGTTTTCCATTTCAATCACTGCAGGTGATGTCTCGGTAAGTTCACTCAGTGCCTTTCCATCCAGGTCGAATCTGGCAATATCTTCATCAAATGGTACCATGCCTGCAACCTCCAGCCCTAATTCCTGTGCATATTTATCAAGCTGCTCACGGTTTTGCGGTGTTACCTTATTAAATATCACAAACATATGCCGCACCTTCAGGTCCAGTTCCTTTTCAAGGTCACGTATGCGCTCAGCAGTCTGGAGCCCCCGCCTGGAACCGTCTGTTACCACAACAAGTTCATCAACATCCCGGATAATACCACGGCTCAGGTGTTCCAGGCCAGCTGCTGTATCAATGATAACCAGATCATAGTTCTTGATGATCCTATCCATTATGTTGCGCAGTAAGTTGTTGGTAAAGCAATAACATCCACTGCCTTCGGGCCTGCCCATCACCAGCAGGTCATACCCATGCTGCTCAGAAAGTATACTGTATATCCTGGACTCCAGCAGCCGTTCCTTATCAGTATCCGGGGGTAGATTATCCCGCTCCTCCAGCAGGAACTCCCGCTGATCGGACAGGGTTTGCCCAACCACATCCCCAAGTGCCTCTGGGAGATTGGAGTCAGGATCAGCGTCAATAGCAAGGATGGTTGCATCCTTCTTCACCAGCCAACGGATGAGCATAGCTGCTACAGCAGTCTTGCCCGTGCCTCCCTTGCCAGTAATTGCTACAACTTTCAAGGCACTGCCTCCGGGAAGTTATTTCTTACTGCTGAGTATGATCTTGTCGATTGAGACCTTGGCATTCTTCAGTGTAATTTTTATACCACCACTACCACCGCCGGTCATAGGCGGGAGGTTCTGCAGCATGGCAGGGTCAGGCATGCCAAATGCCGGCATAGCTGTTGAAGTTCCAGTTGATTCTTCATCTTCATCCACTTCTTCATCCTCATCAGCACCCCAGTTCTTTACCACAGGATGATCTTTCTCTTTGAGGAATTCCTTCAAGGTATCCAGATCCTGTGCATCCTCTTCCGTAGCCACTTTGTCCACGATCTCAGCAGGGATATCAGCAAGTACCTTATCCTTGAGGAATTTTGGCATCCAGACCACCCTGTTCCAGCCGCCATCCGCCTGGATGAACTTGGGTGAGCGGAAATAGTTGACCCCAACACCCAAAAAGCCAATAACCTGCTTGCCGCCACCGGTCTGGCCAGCCATAGTACTAAAAGCAAGCCCGTTAGGGGCCATGCCAGTGTAATCCCGGTCAACCCATCCGATACCGTCAACTTCCGGCATATAGAATCCTACAACCTCGAAACATCCGCATGAAGTATGTGGAAACTCAAAGAAACTATGGATCTTGATCCTGTTATATTCGCCACCTGACAGGGACATCGCGGTTTCGTTGACACCTGAGTACTCGCCGCCAATTTCGTCCAGTAGCTCGCCTTTCTCGATCGGGAACTGGGGGCCTTCCGGGTCCACCTTTGCTGCTGCCCTGCCGTCAAACCAGTTGATCGCACCACATAGTGCGATCCTGTCAGGAGTTATCACACATACACTGGTCGGTGCGAAACTCTGGCACAGGCTGCAGCCGTAGAAAGTATCTACGTCCTCATCATGGAGGTTGCGTGTCCTCTCGTCCCTGGCAGCATATCTTTCCATTGCCTTTGCCAGTTCCTCTTCTACCTTTTCCATATCAGTGATATATGTGGCCTCGATCTTCTCTATAAATGGCAGTTCATTCGTGAACAGCATCATGGTGGCCTTTGCAATATGTTCAAAGGAATTGAGCCCTTTCGCAATGGAATCTTTGTTTATCCTGAGCCATACATCATACCGCTGGTTCAAGTGCATAACACCCTGGATGTAATTCTGGAAATCATGGTTGCGTCTTTCAACAATGGCTTCCAGGTCAGGTTCCACCAGTTCTCCTGCAATGCGGTATATCATAGCCAGTGGATAACGCCCCCCATCTTCCATATCAGAGATATCAGGACCAATAAGCGTGAATTTGCCATCCTCTATCTCATCTGTTTCCACTGCAGTTACCAGTTCGAACCCTTTGGATTTCGGACCAGCCAGTTCAACATACATATCATCTTTACGGACCCTTTCCCCTTCGAACATAGGGGATATTTCAAACGGGAATTCATCTGCCATTATAAAATCCTCACACTTTTTTTTATATTGATTTTTCTTGCCGTTAATAATTTATAATTGTGCTACAACCACATCCAATGCCCGGATAAAATCATCCGGTTTAAGGTTGCCGAATGATTGCCCGGCATTTGGATGATAATGCCTGTCAATAGAGATTACCTTGATTTTTGTAAAATTCTTTAACGTGGACATCAACTGGCTGGCATAGTAGTACGTATGCCCGAGGAATATGGTTGTATCATACCCACCTTTACCGTCAAATCCCTTCCAGTCAGGGTCTTTAAGGTATGAGACCAGTGCGTGGAGGTTGACGTAGGTAGATTCAATGCCTTCCTCTTTCAACCGCTTCAAGCTACTTCCCGTGGCAGCCACAGGTATGCCTTTTTCAGCCATGCTCCTGACAATTTCAATGACACCATCATCACCAGCCGCTGTCCCCACGATGAGCAGCGGACGCTTCGCCTTTGAAATAAACTTACCTGCCACCTCTGCTTTAACGGCTTTTGCCATCTTTGGTCCGGGAATATTAGCCTTGTCAAAGGGTACTGCATTTTTGGTGGTATCCAGTTCCTTAGCTGCCATTATTCGACCGCCCCCTTGCATAGCCTGGGTACATTTGTGGGCTGGAAGGATATATCGACCTTCCTTGCAGGACCTTCAAGTATTTTTTTCCTGTCCCAGTCGATCTTCCATCCATGTTCCTCTTCCAGTATCTTAAGCAGCTCCTCCCTCTTTGCCAGGGGCAGGTCAGCTTCACTTCTCACATAAATGTGCCAGTCATCAGGCAGCACGCCCAGGTACTTTTCGCTCAGTTCGATGTAATGGGTCAGCTTGATCATCCGTCCCAGGTTATTGTCACCTGGCCTGAAGCAGAGTTTAGCCAGCAGAGGCATGAGCTCTGCTTTATTTTCTGCTGATATCAACAGATGTTCGGGTGCAGGTTCGACATTATGCACTGAACCGTCCCTGGCATCCAATATGTTCCACTTATCCTTATCATAAGCTTTGCCCGGATATGCCCGCCTGTATTTAGGTCCGTGCGGTCCCAACACTACAGGTATACCAAGACGGTTACAGCCTGTACCGATGGAAAGTGCCTTCTGGGTAGATCCACCCCATGCCAGGCCCACGGCTCCTATCCTGTTCATTATATAATCTGCGATCTCTTCAAAGTTGCCGCTAATATCACGCCGGGCAAATATGGCAGCTACCTTGATAGTGGTGGCTGTTATATGGGCGTTTGAAACACATGAACCGGTATTTAGCAGGTTACCTTTGAGGAAACCTCCTCCAAATCGCTCATACAGGGTCTTACCCTCGTCATCTTTGAACATGCCAATATCCATGGCACTGCAGCCTGAAGTAACGACAATATAACTCCGCTGCAGCATCTCCTCGGCAATCTCATATACGTCGCGGCTGCCGTCGGGATAGTTCGGGCAGCCAATGATAGCTACTACACCGGGTGTGGTCCCGAGTACAAGGTTGACACCTTCTTCCCTGATCTCAGGGTCTCCTACCTGGCCCCGGCCTGTCCTGAGCTTTCCTTTCTCTTCACGGATTACTTTCTGTGACGCTTTCTCTATCACATCCAGTACCGGAATCTTCTTGGGACATTCAACATCGCACCGTCCGCAGCCTATACATTTATCATGCAATTCCTCGAACAATGTAAGGTTGCCTTCTACTGCAGCTTCCATTGCTTTATCAATTTCAAGTCCCTGTGGGCAGCCGATCACACATGCACCGCACTGGGTACAACTTGATGCCAGTTTTTTGAACTCATCATCACTTGGCAGGGCAGTAATACCTTTTTCTTTCCGTATTGGTGCCATCTTCATGACAAGTTTCGGGGCCAGTTCACCGACCTTATCATAGTCGAACAATAAGACACCGGGCTGGTCACCTGATGCAAGGTCACGGATAATATCATCAATATCATCTTTGCTCCTGTCAGGCAGACCGTACATGACCTTATCATTGGTAGCAATGACCGGAATATGAAGTTTACTGGTTTCCCGCATCATATCGGCCCTGATACATTGTTCATCCACAATTATCAGGTCAGGGATGCCTGAGCGGATGTATTTAAGCTGCTTTGACAGAGAACCCACTACCTTTGCCTTGGGATTGACCCGGGTCATGTCATGTGCCGTGCAGCAAATGGCAGCTAATTCTATCTTGTCAAACAGGTCATGCTCATCCATATAGTCCATAATATATGTGACAGCGGCCACATTGTGTCCTATACATAAAAGCACTGGTTTGGTGGAATCAATTATACCCATACCCACATCGACCAGTGGAGCATCGGCCTGGCTTTTTGGCATATCCAGGCAGGATATCTGGATAATATCAGATACTTCCATGCCCACATGGTCCACCATACCTGCATGCAGGGCTTTGGATTCAAAGTCTATGGCACTCCCTTCCTGGCCAATATGGGTTGTAGCCAGCAGTTGTGTTATCTGCTCTTCCACATAGTCCAGTACAGGAACGAAATCACCAATGGTCTCCGGTTTAATACCCAATACAGTCTGGGTAACCGGTGCTTTTATGTTACTGGGCCCCACATCAATAGGATGGTCTGCTCCAAAACGCTCGATAAGATGATTCAGCAGGTGTCTGCCGTGACCTGCGTGGGCGGATGCACCTGTCAAGGTCCTGAGCATAGCTTCACGGGCCTGGTGGGCTTCCTGGTTGATGCCACAAGCACCTTCCTTGTTGCCTGTCAGGTCACACTTACCGTAGGTGCAGTAACAGCACAGATCGCAAATAGGCGAATAAACGGGTTCGTACCGCTTAAGCAGCCTCATATCCCAATCCCGCAGTTCATGTATATCGGGTGCGGGAGTCGGACCTTGTGGCTCTTCTTTTTCTTTATCAGAAGATATTACCTTGTCTATATTTATCTGGACGTTTTCCAGACCTTCTATGGTAAATTTGCCTTTTTTAATAACCATTGGGGGTATGCTCTCCTTAATTTGGTCAGGTATATTTACAATAAACCTAAAATATTCTAAAATTCAATTTCCCACTATAATACTAAGTAAATATATCAATTCATTAAAAATTATTCATTGTCCTTTTGTATTTATATATTATATTGTGGAAAATATAATGCATGTGTGAATAGTTGATTATATTTTATCATTTGACCAAGGTTTGGCTCTAAATTTATTCAATATTATTAAACGCTTTCGCAATTCTACACTATTAATATATACCAAATATATATACTAAATATGTATACCAAATATGATTCTATTTTTGCAGAAAGCATTCAAATATAATCACTTTAATCGAATGTATTACTTTCAGGAATTGATAATATGCTTGTAGGTGGTGTGGATGAGGCTGGAAAAGGACCTGTTATCGGTCCCATGATTGTTGCAGGAGTAGTAATCGAGGAAAGTAGGCTTCCCGAACTTAAAAAGCTTGGAGTAAAGGATTCAAAAGCCCTTTCTCCCATGCGAAGGAATTACCTGGCATCAAAGATAAAGGAGCTTGTTGATGACTATTACACACTTGAGGTAAGTGCCAGGCAGATAGATGAGTTCAGGAAGATAATGACCATGAACCAGGTAATGGTGATTTGCCATGCTAAAGTACTGGACCAGCTTTGTCCCCAAAAAGCTTACCTGGATGCTTCTGATGTTAATGAAAAGCGGTTTGGGGAGAATGTAGGGAAGAAACACAGGGCTACCATTGAGATCATAGCAAAACATAAGGCTGATGACCTTTTTCCCATTGTATCGGCTGCTTCCATTCTTGCCAAGGTCAAGAGGGACAGGTGTGTGAGGGAGATCGAAAAAGAGATTGGTTTACCTCTGGGCAGCGGATATCCGTCTGATCCGAAAACAAGGAAATTCCTGGAAAACTGGATAAAAGAACATGGAAGTATTCCGGATATTGCCAGGCATTCGTGGAAAACATGTGAGAACTTGCTCAAGAAAATACGTTAATCGATGGAAATCAATACCACAAATATATAAGTAATAATAAACCATGATAAATATGTCAAGTATTACAAAGACTTGGTGAGATGATAAATATGGCTGAGAAAACTTATGTTGAAGAACCTTGTGGATATTGTGCTGGTACCGGAGAAGCAGAGGGAAAGACATGCATCGCCTGTAAAGGGAGTAAGACTTTCATGGTATCAGAACCTCCGGTACAATGCCAGTTCTGTAAAGGTAGAGGTTATTTGATGATTGGAGCTCCTTGCAGAACCTGCAAAGGTACTGGTTGGATGGGGCTAAAGAAAAAATAATAAATCTATTATAATGAATGTAGTATAGTAAAAGATATATAAATATAATAATAGATATATTACAATAAATTCTAATTATAAGGGTAGGAAAGGGAAGAGCTTACTTTTTAATAACTATCCAATCCTGCCATTTACTATTTTTCATAGATATAGAACTATGACTCTTATTTAAGAGACTTTTTATTATTTACTGGGACTATTCAAAAAAACCGCAGATTCACGCAGAGAAAAACACCCCCACCTCTGCGGTGAATCTTTTTTGTCATGATCCACTTATCCAGAATAAATTAAAAAGTCACCTCATTTATCCATAAGTCGTGCATCCTTCACCTGATATATGCCCCTGTCCCCTTCCCACATTATCCCGGCGTCAAGTATCTCGATCCCTGACCTGTATAATGGAGCATCCAGTACAAGCGTTTCATATTCACCACCCTCACCGCAGATATGTATCCCATATCGCCGGTTTAGGTCTATCAGCGCATCAATTGCAGTACCGTCAATAGTCTTGCCCAGCCATTCTTCATCCAGGCCCATGGCAGATACATGCACTATCATAATATCCATGACCCGGATCATATCCCTTAACAGCAGTTCCGGTTCAATGTGCCACAGTGGTGCCACCATCTCAATACCCAGAGTATTGCATATACGCCTGACACGGCTGGCCTGGTATTCGGATTCGATGGCCCCCACCACAACCCCTTCAACATCCGGATGCCTTAAAGCCATTTCCAGGTCTTCCAGTTCTTTCTCTTTTAAGCCCGGGGTGGTTTGTGTAGTCAGTGGGATTCCAGACGACCTGGATATAAGATCGACCATATGGATATTTGCAGAATGGAACATGTATGAATCATCCCTATCCGGTTCAATTGTCACAAGGTCGGTTATCTCATGCCCCTCTCGGATTGCAAGCTCTATAGCATAAATAGAATCCTTTCCGCCAGATGTAAGTGCAGCCAGTCTCATATGTTCTACATAGCCCCAACAAATATTAATTTATAGTTTCAGAGTCTCTTGACATATTATATGAATGACCCGGAACATCGCAGTGAATTAATGGATATTCCCCGCATACTTATAGCAGGTGATCGCTCATCCAGTGGCAAGACCACTATCTCCACCGGCCTGATATCGGTACTGAGCCACAGGGGAATGTGTGTACAGCCTTTCAAGGTGGGGCTGGACTATATCGACCCCAGCTACCATACCGAGGTCTCGGGCCGTCCCAGCCGTAACCTGGACGGGCACCTCATGTCCAAAAACACAGTGTTGGAAGTGTTCCATCATGGCATAGACTATGAAGGCGGTGCGGACATTGCTGTTATCGAAGGGGTAAGGGGGCTGTATGAAGGACTGGAAGGTTTAAGTGATATTGGCAGTACGGCACAGATAGCTAAGATACTGGACTGTCCTGTTATCCTTGTCATCAATGCCCGCAGCATTACCCGTAGTGCGGCCGCACTGGTAATGGGATACAAGTCCTTTGACCCGAAGATCAATATTGCAGGCGTAATACTGAACAATATCGGCGGGGCCAGGCACTCACGTAAAGCCAGAGAGGCCATAGAGACATACACAGAGACACCGGTCATAGGCGAGGTAAAACGCGATGAATCCATGAAGATAAGTATGCGTCACCTTGGGCTCATCCCTGTAATGGAGGGGCGGCGCAAGCTGGATGATTTTGACCAGCGCATAAGCGGGATAAGGGATATCATCAGGGAAGGGATCGAGATCGATACGCTGATCGACATTGCCAGGGGCGCAATACCGATTGAGAAGCCCGAACCCCGTGTATTTATTCCCAGACCGATAGCAGAAAAACCGGTTATTGGTATAGCGCTGGATGAGGCATTCAATTTTTATTACCGGGATAACCTGGACCTGCTTGAGATGGCTGGTGCAAAACTGGAATATTTCAGTCCGGTGAACGATACGCACCCGCCGGATGTGGACGGCATGTATATTGGTGGAGGATACCCGGAATTATTTGCACCCGAACTGGCTGCTAATGAGGAAATGCGGGATGACATCAAAGAGATGTCCAGATCAGGTCTTCCTATCTTTGCAGAATGCGGGGGGCTTATGTACCTGACCCGGGCACTCATCACAGGAAAGATCAGATCATCATCCTACCGCAGTGCAGATATGCCTGAAGGGGAACACCTGATGGTGGGCGCACTGCCAGGCAAGACATTGATGGGGCATACCAGGGTGGTAAGCTACAGCCATGGCAGTTTTATTGAGGATACTCCGGCAGGCAATAAAGAGAACATGTTTTTAGGGCATGAGTTCCACCATTCAGAGATCATCGACCTGCCGGATAATGCAAAGTTCGGGATTAAACTGACAAGGGGCACAGGTATAAAAGAGATGTATGACGGCTTGATGTCAGGAAATACATTGGCTGTTTACTCCCATTTGCATGCAGCTTCTTACCGGGAGTTCCCGATCCGGTTTGTTGATGCTTGCTTGAAGTGAGTCCCAGCCTCGCCACCTCGAATTAAAATCCGAGGCATCCCTGGCAGTTGGACTTATCTTTTTTTTCATGCATTTTTCTCTTTTATTCCGAATGATTTTGCATATACCGTATCGCGAATAAAAGAAGTTCGCCAATACGCGAATTTCGAGAAAACGCTGATTTCCCTTTTATCCGCTGTTATACATAGCAAACGGAGTGGCGTAGTCGGCGAAGAGACCGCATTATTTCCTTATAGATTCTCTTGCTCTATACTCTGCTTCCGCTTCTTTCTTTTTAAGGTCCCTCTCTATCCAGCGGACAGCATACAAGTAGTGTACTGTTATTCCAATTCCCCAACCTAAAAGAGGATAAAAGAACCAAATGGCCTTTGGAGAATATATGAAGTTAACAGCTATCAATATAGCGTTAACCAACACATACGCTACCAGATGAATTCGAAAACCCCGTTTCTCCTCCTCTGCCATCATTTCCTTGTATGCTTTTTTGTATTCCTCTACTGATATTTCTTCTGACATTTTTTCACCTCCGCATATAACTATACCAGTACTAATACTAAAAGCTATTCATATACGGGGTCCTTTTTTTAGTTGTTGATTTATAAAAATAAACTTATTTTTAAGAACTTTATTTGATTAAATAAGCCCTATTTATTTTAAGGTTCTTAGAATGCTACCTTCTTGTCCTGTACTTAGTCAATAGCCGAAAAACCTGCTATAGGCGTAGCGCTGGATGAAGCGTTCAATTTTTATTACCGGGACAACCTAGACCTGCTTGAGATGGCTGGTGCAAAACTGGAATATTTCAGTATGGTGAACGATACCCACCCGCCGGATGTGGTCGGAATGTATATTGGTGGTGGATACCCGGAATTATTTGCACCCGAACTGGCTGCTAATGAGGAAATGCGAAACGATATCAAAGAGATGTCCCGCTCAGGTCTTCCTATTTTTGCAGAATGCGGGGGACTTATGTACCTGACCCGGGCACTCATCGCAGGAAAGATTAAATCATCATCCTACCGCAGTGCAGATATGCCTGAAGGGGAACACCTGATGGTGGGCGCACTGCCAGGCAAGACATTGATGGGGCATACCAGGGTGGTAAGCTACAGCCATGGCAGTTTTATTGAGGATACTCCGGCAGGCAATAAAGAGAACATGTTTTTAGGGCATGAGTTCCACCATTCAGAGATCATCGACCTGCCGGATAATGCAAAGTTCGGGATTAAACTGACAAGGGGCACAGGTATAAAAGAGATGTATGACGGCTTGATGTCAGGAAATACA
>Ga0255431_1012_pt2 | contig 15924 bp, 16 predicted proteins | sample ANMaggSeSYBR02J5_FD_182633 | JGI IMG/M metagenome (GOLD analysis project Ga0255431, IMG submission 182633) | Sediment cell enrichment communities from methane seep in Santa Monica Basin, California, United Staets - ANME aggregate JGI... | ecosystem: Environmental > Aquatic > Marine > Cold seeps >... | reverse complement strand
GATTAACAGGATCGATAGGATATACTGCAACGTCAACATCCTGTAAATCCGGTCAAAATCCCATGTTTTTAGAAGTGGATACGGAAATAAGAATGTAGGCCAGGATTTGAACATTTATGGGTCGTATTTACCTATAGTTTGGAATTTAGAGGACGACGAGTATGTTAAAACGGTGTATGGTAGTTTGGAGAAGATTCCTGTGATGTTTAGTCAGGTTTCATACGAGATGTTTGAAAATGAAAGAAAACGGTTTTATTCTGAACGACGCGGTCGAATTATTAGACTCAAGCATGACGATTCTGAAATTTTTACTATTATCCAGAATAGTTTAGAAAACTTTGAGATGAAATCCAACGGCTTATTGACGCCATAGATATCACCTGATGAACCCGTGACATATTATAAATATGATATAGTGGTTGACAAACAAAGTGATATGAACACCGGTGAATTTAATTCCAACTGTGACGGGATTGATTCTATAAATACAGTTGGATTTGTTGTATCAGTTCCAGAAACCTTTGAAAAGGAACTTGTTTTAGGCTGGAATTTGATCTCATTACCATTAATGCCTGAGAATAATAGTATAAGCGAAGTACTGGAAAATGAAACTATTGACTATGATGCAGTTTTAATGTATAATGCAACTTCAAAGCAATTTGAACTAATCACCACAGATTCAATGGATATGGGAATCGGTTACTTCGTGAATATCACAACTGCTGGCATATGGAAATATGAGGGCACGCGATTCACATCAAAAGATATTTTATTGAAACCTGGACTGAACATGATCGGTTGGCTCAATCATTCTAAGAATATTAATGATGCACTCTCTTCTATTGATGGAAAATATAGTTATATTGCGAGATGGAATGCGACATCACAGAGTTTCGAGGTGTATAAGCCAAACGCACCAGATATGTTCAACAATTTTGAGACAATTGACAGAGGAGTAGGATACTTTATTAGCATGACACAAGAAGAAACACTACTAATAACAGTTTCAGATGAAAGCAATAAATAATAAAATATGTGTGAGATATAGAAAGATTTGGCAGCAATATGAAGGGAGGTAAAGTGGAGTGCTCCCAAAATAACGGGCAAGTAGTTAAGCAACTTTTACCTTTGGGGTGTAGATGTGAATCTCAAAACCTTAAAGCCATTGAATTGTAAACTCCTACCCGATGCAGCAAGGGTTATGAAAGGCTTACGGGGTAGGAAATGGAACTTTCATGTACCGTTCTTAGAAGAGGGAGAGCGAGTAATCGCTCTTCTTCATTGGCCCTATCTGGGTCTGCTCCCTGATGAAGAGAACGGGAAGTGCGGCATCGTGAGGTGCTGTGCGGAATTCCCTAGTATTGGCAACCACAGCCCGAAGCGCAAGCGAACGCAAGGTGGTCTTGGCGATTGGCGACACTCCCAGTCATAGTGGAAGCCTTAGCAGAATATAATCACAGGGGTGGTTATCGTTGGGGATGGCTGCAAATGCTCTTTTGTATGACCGAGGGAGGTCTTATGCAGTTCAGTGCAGATATTGATATAATGTGCTGGTGGTCAAGCATAATAGTATTTTATAAAGGGAAACTTTTATTAATTATTTCCTCTTACATAATACTATGATCTCAAAGACAATCTGGGGAAACATAATTAAAGATTTCCAGGAAAGGCGATATCACGACATTGTACAGAGGGATATACACTATCCTCTTGACATCCCATTGGACAGAGCTGTTGTTTTTTCAGGTCCCAGAAGGTCAGGTAAGACATATCTTATGTATATGGGAATCGTAAAACTTTTAGCGCGTAAAGAGGATAAAAACAGTATACTGTATGTGAACTTCGAAGATTTAAGACTAGTGGGTGCAGCGTCACAAGACCTGAACACACTTCTCGAAGTATTTTTTGAGATTTATCCTGACAGGAATGAAAAAACCTGGGTATTTCTTGATGAGATACAGGTAATCCCTGATTGGGAACGATTTGTAAGGACACTTGTTGATATGGAAAATGTCAATGTGTTTGTCACTGGTTCATCATCTAAGCTTATGAGCAAAGAAATCGCCACAAGCATGAGGGGAAGAAGCCTGAGATACAATGTATATCCCTTCTCTTTTGCCGAAGTCTTAAAAGCAGGCAAATTTGAGTATGAAGAATATCTTTCATCAGCGCAGATGGGGGAAATAATCCAAAGGTTAGAAGATTATGTCAGGTACGGCGGATTTCCTGAAACAGTGCGTTACAGGGAAGAGTGGGACCGGATATTGAGTGAGATAGTAGATGTGACAATATTCAGGGATATTGTGGAAAGGTATGATGTGAAAAACATAAAGATGCTGAAACTATTCCTAAATGCTATATTCAATTCAAAGGAATTTTCAATCCATAAGTTTTATAATTTCCTTAAATCGCAAGGCTATAAGGTAAGCAAGAATACGCTGTATACTTATTTCGGTTATTTTGAAGATTCATTTATTGTTTTTCCACTCAAGAGGATCTCTTATTCTTACAAAAATATAGAATCAAGTATATCAAAGATGTATCTTGTTGATAATGGACTACTGTCCCTGCAAGGTATACGGGACTATGGGAGGCTTATTGAAAACATTGTTTTTATTGAACTGAAAAGGAGAAACAAAGGAGATATGTTTTACTATAAGTCTACATCTGGCAGGGAAATTGATTTTATCATTAAGGAGGGGAAAAATGTCTCTGAACTTATACAGGTATGTTATTTGCTTGATGATTTTGTGACAAAAGAGCGTGAAGTAAAAGCTCTCCTGCAAGGTTCAGAGGAACTTAAATGCGATAATCTACTAATCATTACTTGGGATTATGAGGCGGTTGAAATTGTTTCCGGGAAAAACATTAGATATGTTTCTCTGTGTAAGTGGCTTCTTGATTAGTGTTTTGTTCTTGCACAAACCATAATAGCGGCGTTAAGGGGTTGTGATAAACGTGCCTTAAAGCATAATAGAAAAGGACACATAACTACAGCAATTCCCGGTCTCTTATTTTGTTTTAATCCAAGCACTCTGGAATAATACCTCCGATTGTACTTGATTTTCCGTATGATGTGGCGAATGGAAGCACGCAATATTATAAAATGTTTACGAAGAAATGAAAAATAAAACATTCGCTTGCATGCGTTTACAGCCATAACGTGAATTGCTGAAACAATCACTGAATTAAAAAAAATTCGTGCAAACCTTGATCTTCTTACATATCTGTACTCAAAACTCGTGGAAAAGCTAATTCCAGAAGAAGAACCAGAAGTTGAAGATTTAAAAGCAATACATAGCATTGATAAAATAGCTTCGGAATCAGAACTTTTAAAGGTATTTGATGCATGGCTTTTGAAATAAATATTAAATAAATATCGTTGAAATTTATCCCATCATTACAAAAACATGAGTGAGAACATCTCAAAAAAGCAATTTTTATTTTAAAAATCGATCCTATTCCTGTAAAATATCTTGATATTGCCAAGCTAAAGGGTGAAAAAAATAAATATCGCATACATAAAGGGAAGTTCAGGATAGTTTATTTCAATCCTTATACCCCACAGCTCTGCTGCGGTTAGGTGTGCCTGCGCAACATTTGACTCAGATCCCTCCCTTAAACTTCTCATCAACCATTATCCTGGAAATAACAGTCTCCGGATAATTCCCAGTCTCATCCTTCTCAGCAGACTTCACCATATCCCACACCGTCAACAGTCCCAGAGAAACTCCATGCAGTGCCTCCATCTCAACCCCGGTCTTGCCCACCGAGCGCACCTCAACAACAGCACTCACCCTGTCATTGGCCACATCAAAGTCAACATCTACATGGGTGATAGGTATCTGATGGCACATTGGTATAGTATCCCAGGTGCGCTTCACAGCCTGCACCGCTGCAATCCTTGCGGTATCCAGCACGCTGCCCTTTTCAACGGTACGACTCCTGATCGCCTCAATAGTAGCAGGTTTAAGCCTGATATATCCCGAAGCCACGGCACGCCTGGTGGACTCGGCCTTTTCGCTAATATCCACCATCCTGGCCCGGCCTTCATGTATGTGTGTAAAAGTCCCGTCCATGTTCAATCTATCCTTTCGATCAATTCTTTCAATCTATTCTGATGTGCTTTCGCTGCTGGTAATCCTCCAGTGAATTTACCAGGTCGGCAGAAAGTGCCTCTGCCTCTTCCCGGCTTAGTTTCAGTACAGTCTCATCCTCACCATGCCGCACCACCAGCCTCACCCGGTTGCGTTCCAGTTCTACTAACAACTCCCTCATTATCTAACCTCCTGTTCAAATCTTCATGGCAGCCGGGATCTTATCTATCACATCAGTTGCAGTAAGCCCGAGCCCCAGTTCATCATACACTATATCGCCTGCCCAGCCGCAGATGTATGATGCCGCAACAGCTGCTTCGATTCCTGTGTATCCGGCGAACAGTGCCCCCGTGATACCGGCCAGCACATCCCCGGTGCCGCCAACAGTCATGCCTGGATTGCCTGTGATGTTGACCCTGTTGGCCTGGCCGTCTGAGATAATATCTTCAGGGCTTTTCAGCAGGGTAACGACACCGTTCTCCCGCGAGAACCTGTTGACAAGACCGATTCGCGCCTCCCGGTCAACAGGTATGTCTTCACCACTTAAATTTTTGAATTCACCAGTGTGAGGTGTTATTGTCATGTTACAGCCATACTGATCCAACGGCTTTTCAAGGGCAGTCAGTGCATCGGCATCAACCACGACCTTATCACACAATGGCAGGATATCACGCACAGCCGCAGCCGTCTTATCATCCCTGCCCAGCCCCATGCCCATCACAACCACATCGTGGGCCTTTATCAGTTCTTCAAGTACTGGAATATCCTTTTGGTGCAGTCGTTTTTCTGAGAGTTTCCTGACAATCAGGTTAGGTGAAAAGGCTGCAATGATCTTCGAAACGCTTTTTGGGGCTGCCACAGTTACAATATCAGCCCCTGTTCTAAGTGCAGCCATTGCCGCCAAGGCAGGTGCACCACTATATGCCCCACCGCCGATCACCAACACACGACCACCATCACCTTTATGGCTGTCATGATCGCGCCCGCTCACTAATTTCACGTCACCTATACCCACTACAGTTTCTGCTTCAGGTGGGATTCCGATATCTGCCACTGCAATCTCACCCACGAACTCCTGGTTGTCCACCTTTATCAAACCCGGTTTTGGCAAATAGAAAGTAGTGGTCACATCCGCGTATACCGCCTTTTCGAACTTGCCGCCGTCAGGGTCCATACCTGAGGGAACATCCACAGATACTACTTTTGCTTTTGACTCGTTTATCAGGTCAATGGCAGTGTTTTCAGGCTCCCTGATGTGACCTTTGATACCGGTGCCGAACACGGCATCCACGATAACGTCACATTCTGAGAAATATTCAGGTTTAAGTCCGGATACATCAGTTACTTCAATTACAGGTATACCTGTCTTTTTAAGGATGGAAAAGTTCCGGGCAGCTTGCCCAGTCTTGATCTCATCCGATTTTCCCAGGAGTAATACCGTAACCTCATAGCCTATCAGGTGTCTGGCAGCCACAAATCCGTCCCCGCCATTGTTGCCGCGCCCGGCCACTACCAGTACACGCTCCCTGGTAGGAAGGTTTATAACTTCTGCCGAAACTGCAGAACCTGCATTCTCCATCAACTGGAGTGGGATCAGGCCCAGTTGCGCACAGTTAGTATCCAGTGCATCCATTTGTCTGGAAGTAATGGTCCTCATTTTTTAAAAATCCTCCATTGATCATAAAATACTATTATGTGACATATATGACATTGGACATTGTATAAAGCACTTTTTTGGTCATCCACATTTTTTGCCATATAATAGACCAAACTTATATATTGAATTAGTATATTTCAAACAATAATTTTATTTAAAGTTAGAATATGGGACATTAATATGCATCTAATGGTCACAGAAAAACACAATACGGCAAAGAGAATAGCCTCAATCCTGGCCCAAAAAAAACCTAAACAGGTACGGGTAAACGGAGTTGACACGTACCAGTGGGACAGTACTGTGGTAATGGGGCTTAGCGGTCATATTGTTTCAGTGGATTTTCCAAAAGAATACAATAACTGGCAAAAGGTTGACAGCAGGGAACTGGTAAATGCCGAGATAATCACAACGCCTACACAGAAGAAGATAGTATCGGCCCTGCGTAAGCTGGGCAAGGAAGCGGACCATGTTTCCATTGCAACTGACTACGACAGGGAAGGAGAACTGATAGGCGTTGAAGCACTGCGCATAATTGAGAAGGTCAATAAAGGCGTCACTGCTGATCGTATCCAGTACAGTACTATCACAAAAACAGAGATAGAGGCGGCTTTTTCCAATCCTGTTGCTGTAGATTTCAACCTGGCGGCAGCTGGTGAGAGCAGGCAGGTCATTGACCTAATCTGGGGTGCGGCTCTGACCAGGTATATTTCCACAACATCAGGCAGGCTGGGCAACCAGTTCCTGAGCGTGGGGCGTGTCCAGACCCCAACCCTTGCACTGTTGGTTGACAGGGAAAAGGAACGGATGGCCTATGTGCCAAAACCGTACTGTGAGATATTTGCCACCCTGGTGGACGATATAGAGTTCCAGGCAAAGCATAAGGCTGGACGTATATGGGATAAGGATGAGGGGCGAAAGATATTCGATAAACTGGGTGATACGGCTATTGTCACAAAACTGAAAAAGGATGAGAAAATAGACCGTCCTCCTACACCATTTAATACTACGGAATTTATCAGGGCGGCCAGCAGTATTGGTTTTACTGCATCCAATGCCATGAGGATAGCAGAGAACCTGTATATGGAGGGTTTCATATCCTATCCCAGGACAGATAATACAGTATATCCTGCAAGTATTGACCTGCAAGAACTGATACAGATTATTGGTAAGGGGCCGTTCAAGCGACATGCTGAACACCTGCTTAAATTACCAGGATTACAACCTACAAGGGGAAAGAAAGAAACAACTGACCATCCCCCTATCATGCCTGCATCCTATGTGGAAAAATCCAAGCTGAAGGATGATGAATGGAGGGTATATGAACTGGTGGTACGGCGTTTTTTTGCCACATTTGCCGGGCCTGCAAGATGGGCTGTAATCCAGGCAGGGTTCGACATCTCAGGCGAGGAGTTCAAAGCCAGGGGGGCCAGCCTGCTGGAAGAGGGGTGGCGCTGGTATTACCCGTACAATAAACCAGAAGATATGATACTGCCTGATTTGCAGGTGGAGCAGGTCCTCGTGGTCAAGGATAAAGAGTTTTTGGAAAAAGAGACAAAACCACCTTCAAGATACGGGCAGGGCAGGCTCATAAAGGTAATGGAAGACCTGGGACTTGGCACCAAGTCCACCAGGCATGAGATCATATCCAAGCTCTATGCCAGGGCATACGTCCACGGCAACCCCCTGCAGCCAACAAAGATTGCCATCGGGGTTATCGAATCACTGGAGAAATATGCTGATACTATTACCAAACCAGACATGACTGCCGCTCTTGAGGATGATATGGACCTGATAGCGGAGGGCTCCAGGGCTGAGAATGAAGTGGAAGATGAATCCAGGAAGATGCTTGATGCTGTCTTTGATGAACTGGTCAATAACCAGGAGAAGATTACCGAGAGCCTGCGTTCCAGTATGAGGGAAGACAAGATCATAGGCACATGCGAGAAATGTGCCAGTAAACTGATCATCAGGCGGTCCAAAAGAGGCGGGCGGTTTATAGGGTGTACCGGGTATCCGGATTGTGATTTTTCACTGCCGCTACCAAAAAGCGGCCAGATAGTGGTCACTGATAAGCTGTGTGAGCAGCATAATATGAACCATATCAAACTAATTACCAAAGGCAAGCGGCCATGGGACCTGGGCTGTCCATACTGCAACTACCTGGAATGGCAAAAAAGCCTTAAGGATGACGAAAAGAAAAGTGAGAAAAGTAAGTAATATGATTAAACGCCTGGGCAGCGGCAGTCCTGTGCGACTGTTCGCAGGGGGGCTGCATGGTGATGAATGGGAAACCACCACTTCACTGCTGGAAAGGTTGACCGGACCCATGACCGGGACATTGCTTGTTATGTCCAAAGTATCTGGAAATGAGTACCTCAGCACATTGGACAGGGACTATTACACTCAATATGCTCCTCATTTGCTGGAGGCCATAAAGGAGCATCATCCCGAGATATATCTGGAACTTCATTCCTATTCGAAGGATAACTTTTCAATACTGACAGGGGATGGCAGGCTCGAACACCATGGTGTACCTGCATATATCGAGATCGAGGCGGGTGTGTTAATGGGTTCGGTATCACCCCATATCAGGCGGGATTATTTCAGTCCATACGACCTGTGCGTATCCTTTGAGATTCCAAAAAGGGCGTCAGGGCAAACTCTGGAGGTTATCGGCCGGTTGCTTGACCTTGTAAAGGAATGCAGGGACCGGGATGCTTTTGTCAGGTATATGAAGGCACACTATCCTGAGCAGACCTTGATGGCTGTCAGGAACTATCTCAGGTTCTACGGAGATTTGTATTAAGCAAAATACGTATCCACTTCAAAAAGCATGGTCAAATGCAAGATTAATGTAGACACAGATTTCACTGATTTTCACAACCACTATCAATCTGTGTAATCAGTGTCTCAAAGTTCCGAGCACTATGATTAATTGGCAGTGTCCTACAAATCGTGACTTCTATATTAATTGAATTTGTTGATTTATGAAATAGAATTCATCAAGGATGAAGGAACACGGATGCTACGGATTTGACGGATACGCACGGATTTGGGATTTCTGATTCAAATCATGCTTTCCTTTCATTCGTAAATATCACTCTTTTGAATTCCGGGGTTCTACCAAAATTTAATAATAGCCCGACTTCTTTATCAGTGGCTTTAAGGTAATTGATCAACTGAGCTTTATTTTCTTCTCTTAGACTTACAGCAGATTTGATCTCTAAGATCACCTGGTCAGCAATAATATCTGCGAAATAGTTTCCAACTACCTGATTTTCATAGTAGACTTTGATATTTTGTTGTTGTAAAACATTAAGCCCTGCTCGTTTCAATTCTATTACAAGAGCATTTTCGTAAACCTTTTCCAAAAACCCGTAACCAAGTGTGTTATAGACTTTGAAAAACGAACTGATGATTTTATTTGTTAATTCGGCGTGAAGCATTTTGTTTTCTCCTTTCAGATTAAACACGAAAACCGAATCAATCGTATCCGTGTGCATCCGCGTGATCAGTGAAATCCGTGTTCTAAATCATTTACCTCCATTTATACTTTAAGAGAAAGCGGATCGAAAGTGATATAATTTTTAAAAAAAAGTCGCAGAGTCCAGGTGGTAAACCCATGATTTTTAAGAATCAGACATATAAATACATCAGGTCATGAAAAATAGGACATTATCATTAATCCTGTCTAATAATTTTTAAATTACCCCCGGATTTGAAGTGGATACCAAAATACTATAATCTTTTGATTCTATCTATAACCTCAAATCATGGAGCAAAATACAATGAAGGGAAATGTCTGGAAATTTGGGAACGATATCGATACCGATGCTGTCATACCTGGCAGGTATCTTACGATCAATACACCGGAAGAACTGGCAGGGCATGCCTTTGAAGGTGTAAGACCAGAGTTCGCAGGTGAGGTCAACCCTGGCGATATCATCATCGGAGGTACTAACTTCGGCTGCGGTTCGAGCAGGGAACATGCACCACTTGCACTAAAAGGTGCACAGGTGAAATGCATCATTGCCAAAAGCTTTGCCCGCATCTTTTTCAGGAACTCCATCAATATAGGTCTGCCACTTCTGGAATGCGCTGAGACGGACCGCATCAGTGAAGGGGATGAACTTGACGTGGATATTGCATCAGGCATGATTACTAACAAGACCCGTGACGAAACTTACCAGGCCACTGGCCTGCCTGGTTTCCTGCGTGGTATTGTGGATGCCGGAGGACTTATCGAATACACCAGGCAGCAGGTGAGCGCATGAGCCAGTACAGGATACCAGTGATAGCAGGGGACGGCATCGGTCCTGAGATCATTGCAGAGGGGCAGAAGGTCATTGATGCAACCGGTGAGGTGTACGGTTTTGATGTGGACTGGATAGACTATCCCCACGGAGCCGACCATTACCTTGAGACCGGGGAACTTATTTCTGAGGATGCGCTTAAGGAACTGAATACTTTCGACAATATTTACCTTGGCAGTATCGGCGACCCAAGAATTGCGCCAGGTGTACTTGAGAAGGGCATTCTGCTGGCGGCACGGTTCTATTTTGACCAGTATATCAACCTGCGGCCGATCAAGCTGCTGGAAGGTGTGTGGTGCCCTATCAAGGATAAGACGCCGGAAGATATCGACTTTACTGTTGTGCGTGAGAATACCGAGGATTTCTATATTGGTATTGGCGGCAGGGCAAAGCGGGGCGAGAGCAAGGCTGTGCTGGAGGTGGAGCGCACATTGTATAATGCCAGGTTCGGGCTGGATATTGAGACTGACAGCGAGGAGATTGGATACCAGGTGGGTATGATAAGCAAGGAGGGGACCCAGCGGGTGATTAAGTATGCTTTTGAGCTGGCTGTGGGGCGCGATAAACACGTATCGTCAGTGGATAAGGCCAATGTGCTCACTGATATCTACGGGTTCTGGCGTGAGGAGTTCGAGTCTGTTGCGGGCGGGTACCCGGATGTGACGACTGACTTTAATTTTGTTGATGCGGTTACTATGTGGTTTGTGAAGGACCCTGAGTTCTTTGATGTGGTGGTTACGCCCAATATGTTCGGGGATATTATCACTGACCTGGGTGCTATGGTGCAGGGCGGACTTGGGCTGGCACCGGGTGGTAATATCAATCCCGAGGGTACCAGTATGTTCGAGCCTATTCATGGCAGTGCGCCGAAGTATACGGGCATGAACCGGGTCAATCCTATTGCTACTATCTGGGCCGGGGCTATGATGGTGGAGCAGATGGGTGAGAATGCGGCTGCTGATGCTATTGTGGCTGCTATTGAGCGGGATATCAAGGAGGCGAAGGTGCTGACTAAGGATATGGGCGGCAGTAGCGGTACTTCTGATGTGGGTGATGAGATTGCGAGGCTTGTGAGGGAGATGGCTTGAGGTAGAGGGGGATATGCAGGAGTGGGGCCTGGATATCCCTGCCGGTTGATGTTGTGGAAGAGGGTTCTGGAAAAGGAGGTGGTGACCTGTGTTTGGTGGGATGGCAATATCGAAAAATTAATAAAATAAATCACATATTGTTAAATATGATTGAAATTTCCTATAGTTGCTATTAAAGTATACGAAGACCCTGTACTATTAGTTATTTCGATAAATAAATAAAACTAACAAGAGAGGTGAAATGGAATGGGATTAACTGAAGTAGGAAGAGGTATGGTTGATGCATTTTTACCGGACGAAGGAAAAACATGTCCTGAATGTGATGCCCATATCTCTGATATATATGCAACGAGATGCCCTGAATGTGGATATGAATTTGAATAATAGACAACTCCTAGAAGTCAGAATTAGCGAGATCGACAAGGGCAGGGAGTGCGGTCTGTGAAGCGTCCCTGATTTCCTGGATTGCGATTACATCATAGGTGCGGATGATGTCAGCAAGTACATCCATTACTTCGGGTTTTGATGCCTTTGAAATGCCGAAAACCTGGATATTGAAATATCCGATTCGTAGGGTTTCATCATTGGAATGATAGCCGCTGAGGTCAAGATTATCTGGCGGTGTGAGTGAAGGATAAGGAGTTGTGACTTGGAGATAGTCAGATGAAGTGTGGGATGATTCTACGCAAGCGGTGGAGGATACTGTTATTAGGAGCAGGATTGAGAATATGGTAAAAACGTTTTAGGATTCATGATTGACAATATATAATAATTTGTAAACTCTCATATTTTATTGTTGTTGTCTTCGTTTATTAGGAAGAGATTGTCGGAAAAGCCTAATTTTCGAATATTTCAGCTTTACTGTCTAAACTTGACCGGTTGCAGCATAGTGATTTAGTTTTAACAATATTTCTGGGAGTTTCAATTCAGGCGCTTTTTAGGTACTTTTCCGACAGTCTCAGGAATCATTCATATCATTTTATCCAAATTTAGAAAAGGATAGGATATACTTTGAAATCCTTCCAATTAAATAGAAGAAAAAAGAATTAGGGTTTATTGTGGCAAATAAAGAACATCTTGATCTCCTGAATCAAGGAATAGAGGATTGGAATAAGTGGAGAAAACAGAATTTACGAATACAACCTGACCTCATTGAGGCTGACCTCGGTTATGCTAACCTAAGGGGTGCTAACCTTAGTAGTGCTTACCTCATGAGTAGTAACCTCGGTGACGCTGACCTCAGTGATGCTAACCTCAGTGGTGCTAATCTCATGGTTGCTAATCTCGGTTATGCTAACCTCTGCAGGGCTAACCTCAGTGGTGCTAACCTCACAGTTGCTAACCTCAGTGATGCTGACCTCATTGATGCTAACCTTAATAGGTCTAACCTCACTAAGGCATTCCTCTTTAATGCTAACCTTAGTGGGGCTGACCTAATTGATGCTAACCTCAGAGGGACTGACCTTAGTAGGGCTGACCTCAGTGGTGCTAACTTGATGTTTGCAAATTTAATTTCTACCAAATTCGAGAATACTAAATTTCAAAATTGTAGAATATATGGAATTTCTGCTTGGAATTTAAAACTACAAGGAGCATTACAATCTGACCTCATTATCACCCAAGAGAACGAACCTACTATTACGGTAGACAATCTTGAAGTTGCTCAGTTCATTTACTTATTGCTCCACAACGAGAAAATCCGTGAAGTTATTGATACTATCAGCCGAAAAGTTGTACTTATTCTGGGTCGCTTTGGTGAACATAACGCTGTTTTAGATGCAATCCGGAATGAACTTCGTAACCATGACTATTTGCCAGTATTGTTTGACTTTGAGAAACCTACAAATCGAGATTTAACTGAAACAGTCCGCACCCTTGCACATCTGGCACGGTTCATTATTGCAGATATCACAGAACCAAGAAGCATTCCCCAAGAATTGCAGGCTATTGTGCCACACCTTGCTGTACCAGTTCAACCATTGATTCTTGAAGGTTCTACAGGTGAATATGCAATGTTCAAAGATTTGAGTAAATATCAGTGGGTGCTTCCAATACATCAATATAAGGATATTAATTACTTGCTTGACTCCCTTGGAGAGAACGTTATTGCTCCTGCTGAAGCTAAAGCTCAAGAATTGGAAAAGAGATAGAACCAACATACAACTCTGAAGAGTCTGGATTTATATCATGACATTTTTTATCAACTGTATTTTCGCTTAGTTGCTGTTGGTTTACCTTCTATCGAACCATATTAACCAAGTGATTTTAGAAAATTTTAAATCATTCAATTTATTTTACTAAAGTGTGCCTGATTGTCTTGGCTCCCACCACCACCACCAATAATGACGGTTTTTAACTTGGGGGGTGGTGTGGAGTATGACTGGATTAGTGTGCAAGGATTATCTGCGTTAAAGGAACGAAAATAATTTCATGTTTTACAAGCTCTCTTACAAATAACCATTGAACAGGATTAAAAGCAACAAACCGTTTTATTTAAGTATACAAAGACCCCTGTTCTGTTAGTACGGGATAGTTATTCTTTAATATATGGATTTCTGCATATTACTATGTTAGACCTATAAAATGGAAGGAGGAGAAAATGGCCACAAAAAGAATTTTCATCAGCTTCGCTATCGAAGATAAGCACTATCGCGACCTTTTAAAAGGGCAGGCTCGCAATACCGACTCGCCTATTTCTTACATAGATATGTCTGCAAAACAAGCATGGGATAGCAAATGGAAAACCAATTGCCGCACAAGAATTAAAGGCTGTGATGGTGTTATTGTTTTGATCAGTAAACACACGAGAAATGCTGATGGTGCTAAGTGGGAAATGCAATGCGCTAACGAAGAAGGCATTCCTATGATCGGTGTGCACATTCACAGAGATGATAAAGGTCAAATCCCACCACAACTACGTGGCAAAAAGGTTGTGAATTGGACTTGGGATGCAATCAAGAATTTTATTAATCGTTTATAAGGCTATTCATGGCTATGAAACAGGAAGAATATGGACCGAATTATAAATCCAATCTGTTAGAGCAGTACAAACTATATGTTGAAATGGCAGATAGGATAAGCAATAGACGAGCACAGACGAATAGGTTCTATATTTCACTGTTATCAGGTTTGCTTGCGCTGCTTTCAATAGTTGTTGGAAGAGACATCTTTAGCGATTTTCAAACGATAGTATTTAGTGTGATTTCTGTTTTGGGATTGACATTGTGCGCTTTATGGAATATAAATATCCATTCATATAGACAACTTAACTCTGGAAAGTTCAAAGTAATCCACGAAATGGAGCAACATTTACCGTTTCCTTGTTATAGTAGAGAATGGGAAATATTAGGGGAGGGAAAAAAAAGCAAAAAGTATTTACAACTCACACGAGTTGAGCAATATGTTCCATTCATACTGGCTATTCCCTATATATTGTTATTTTTATATTCTTTGTGGGCATGGATAAAATGAGGGCGGTATTTACAACATCACATAACAGAGCGTATCTGGCTCTTACTACGTGCCTTCAGCACTCCGCCCAAATTTGCTCTGCTATCGATCCATGAACTTCAGATACACGTAGAACATAAGCAAAATTCGCGCCGCCTTCAATGAACATACGCCCACTCACCCCACATCTGCCAGCGCTCACCCAATCGCCCGACCTCCAGCGCATCGGATGCCCCAGAATTTCATTCGGCGGTGGTACGGCTGGGGCCATGAAGTTCTATTCCTTTTATTCCAGATTGCTGCATCCACATGCTCTCCGCTTCCGGGTCTGGATGTTCAGGATGCATGGCCCCCAGTAGAATAATACCAGGATTATCCTTACAGATGCTCGATATCCAGCTATTGATGCTTTCTACCTGTCAGGACTAGCAACTAAAAGGAAGACCTGTATGTCCTGCCGGTTGATGTGGTAAAGGGATTCTGGAAAGGGGACTGTGGCCTGCGCTCTGTTGTGGATGAAGTCTATGATACTTCGTCCCGGCTGCCGGGGTCAAAGGTGGGTGAGGTACTGGTGTATGTGGGGCTGGAGTGAGGTGTAATTGGTAGATCGGAGGGGCTGCGGTCCTGCTGGTGGCCAATGAGATGATCAGGAGGGCAAAGCAGCTGCCGGAAGTGCCAAGAGGGCTGTGGTGTGGGGCAGGGCTGCACTCTGCCTGGCTGGGGCTTCCTGCGATTGGTGGGGTGGCAATATCGAAAAATTAATTATTCCAGACTGCTGCACCCACATGCTCTCCGCTTCCGGGTCCGGATGATCAGGATGTATGGCCCCCCGTGAAATAATACCAGGATAATCCTTACAGATGCCCGATATCCAACTATTGATGCTTTCTACCTAGTCAGGACGGGGGGCAACTGAAAGGAAGACCTGTATATCCTGCCGGTGGATGTGGTGGAAGAGTACTGGAAAGGGGACTGTGACCTGCGTTCTGTTGTGGATGAGGTCTATGATACTTAGGCCCGGCTGCCGAGGTCAAAGGTGGGGGAGATACTGGTGTATGTGGGGCTGCGGTGTGGGGCAGGGCTGCACTCTGCCTGGCTGGGGCTTACTGCGATTGGTGGGGTGGCAATATCGAAAAATTAATTATTCCAGGCTGCTGCATCCGCATGCTCTCTGCTTCTGGGTCCGGATGATCAGGATACATGGCCCCCAGTGGAATAATACTAGGATAATCCTTACAGATGCCCGATATCCAGCTATTGATGCTTTCTACTTGGTCAGGACGGGTGGCAACTGAGAGGCGGGCCTGTATGTCCTGCCG
>Ga0255431_1110_pt1 | contig 15936 bp, 17 predicted proteins | sample ANMaggSeSYBR02J5_FD_182633 | JGI IMG/M metagenome (GOLD analysis project Ga0255431, IMG submission 182633) | Sediment cell enrichment communities from methane seep in Santa Monica Basin, California, United Staets - ANME aggregate JGI... | ecosystem: Environmental > Aquatic > Marine > Cold seeps >... | reverse complement strand
CAGTAGGATTACCCCAGACGGAAGGGGCAGCACAAGGCAATTTATGATGTAACTTCTTGTCACGGCAGAATTATTAAGAGATGCTTTCAGGACACTATTAAATACAAAAACAGAATTGAAAATTTCCCTGAGTATAGAACTTTACCTCAATGAAAAAATTTCAATCGCAAGGGCTGCTGAACTTTCGGGTCTTACTACAATAGAGTTCAAAGAGGTTATGGCAGCAAGAGATATAGTAAGAGAAACTGAAGGTAAATCTGCTCCAGAAATGGACACCAAACTGAAAAAAATTGGAATAATTTGATGTTTTTTGTGGACATAGATATTCTAAGTGCCTTTGTAAAAGTTGGGGGTATAAAATATCTTAAGGTGCTTTTCCAAAACCTAAACATAGCTCCATCCGTTTATGAAGAACTTGTGCGGGCTAAACGTGCAGGGTATCCATATTTGGATGATATCTTAACTGAAGTTGAAATTATTCTCCTTTCGGAAGATGAATTTAGAGATTTCAGAAATATGTTAGAAAATGAAAAAGATTTGCATGAGGGTGAGTGCCAATTGCTAGCATTATGCAAATCAAGGAAGGGTGTTTTGATAACGAATGATAAAGTTGTAAAAAATCATTGCAAAGAAAATAATACATATTTTCTGGATTTAGAAGACGTTTTGAGAGCGTTAAAATTAAAAAATATCCTGAATTATGAGGAATTAAAAAATCTAATCGAAGATATTGAAAAAAAAGACCGGACAATTATAAAAGCAAAAGAAAATATTCTAAAAGATTAATATTATTATTCCTTTATAGTGCATGTTTAGGGCATTTTTAAATCGCATTAGCGCCTAATTATAGTGATTAGATGGTTATGGATTTTATCAGCAATTAAAGAGCATAATTTTCTATAACCTCAGTCATCGGTATGCCCTGGACAAATATCCAGGGTCTGTATATAGTGGTTTTGGGATAGTTATCAACTATATTTAATTGAATTCTGTGTTGAAATACTACTCTACAAAATCCCATATATTTCCGGCAAAGTCATGATCGTAACTTTGTGCCAACAAATATTCATCCCCATGCTAAATAAATTTTTCTTGATGAGGTCTACCACGACATTTTCAGGACTACTGATGGAATTGAAACATGAAAAATCCGGTCAATATCCTTTTTTTTGCGAAATTTGTCATAACCCAAATGACCACCATTTCAAAAAGATCCCCTCATACCACCCACCCCACCGGCCATACACCTCACCCAGATCCACGCCCCTATCCCCATCCTGCAGTTCATTAATCAGCAGCCAGAACATATTATTCGTCTGCCCCAACTTATCTCTCCAACCAGTTCGGGCCTGGTCCTGCCAGTCTCAGCAACTATATGTGAATAAATTCTGCCAATATATTTCTAAAAACAAGATTTGTGTTAATTATAACTAACACATTTTTCAATTTTGTGTTAACCACAACTATTATATTTATCAAAAACAAACTAACATCTCATGGACATCCCCTCCTTGATGGTACAGTTCAATGAATGGTGGAAGACCGGACATGTCAGGAAAGAATATGCAAAAGAGACGCGTAGACCCCTTTTTAATGACATCGAAAAATACCTGCCCGACAGGCAGATAATAGGTATAACAGGGCTGCGACGGACCGGAAAAACCACACTGATGTACCAGTTTATCGAGCATCTGATAAACAGCGATGTGAATCCTAAGAACATACTCTATTTTTCCTTCGATGAAGTCCTGGCTACACAAAGCAATATCATAGACGAAGTGCTTGAGAATTTCCAAAAAGTCACTCCCAGCCTGAGTAGTGAACAGATATACATATTCATAGACGAAGTACAATATGTCGAAAATTGGGAGGCAGTGGTAAAGAGATATTATGACCTGTACCCAAAAATAAAGTTCTTTGTTTCAGGCTCGGCAAGCCTGCAGATCAAAAAAGCCAAAGAGAGTCTTGTAGGCAGGCTCTATGAATTTGTACTGACACCTCTTACCTTCAGGGATTTTCTTCAGATGAAGGGGACACAGTTACCTGGTGTTGTGGATGAGTTTGATTTCAAGACATTTGAAACAACACAAGCTGATCTGTTCCTGTATAAAGGTGACATAGAGACACTACTGAATGAATACATGATAAAAGGTGGTTTCCCTGAGATCCTTGATGAAAGATCCATTGAAAAAATCCACAAATATCTCAGGACCAACACTGACAGGATAATATTCCAGGATATTTCCAAGATGTTCGACATCAAGGAACCTGCGCTCTTGATGGAACTGTTGAAGATTACCGCACATCAGTCCGGACATGTTATCGATTACCAGGAACTTGCCAGGGCCATGAAGGTGACCAGACAGACCATATCTAATTACATGATGTATTTGCAGGAATCATTCCTTGTAAGAAAGCTAACAAATTACACAGGAAGCTATCTGGCTGGTACACGAAAAGCAAAGAAATTCTACTTGCAGGACCATGCACTGATGAATGCACTGACCAGGCACACCGAGGAGATTTTTTCTGCTGATTATGCGGGCCTGGTTATTGAAAATATTTGTGTTAACCACTTAAATGCTGGTTATTTTTGGCGGAGACAATATGAAGTAGACATTGTCATAAAAGACAAGACAATTGTTCCGGTGGAGATTAAATACCGCAACAACCCGACTGATATCAAAGGACTCATAAAATTCATGAATAAGTTCAATAGCAAATACGGTGTGGTAATTACAAAAGACACATTGGAACTGAAACACGGCGACGTTGATATACTTTTTATTCCAGCCTGGCTGTTTTTGACTGTATGTATTTTATAAATATGTACTCAAGTAACTGCGACCGGATGGAGCAGTTTCTTAATTTAGTTCACAAATAATTGAAAATCATATCAACTTGAATCCTGATAAGCCATGACATGGGTGTAGTGGCAGAATATGCCAGCAGGACCATTGTGATGAAAGATGGGGGGATATTGATGGATGCCGGTACCAGGGAGGTGTTTTCCAAGCCCGGTATTATTGGAGGGGCGTCCATCGAACCGCATCTGCTGGCCAGGGTGTGTAATAATGTGCGAGGGGTGGGATATTCCGGTGCTGCTGACTGTGGGGGAGCTGGGGCGGTACGTGTGGTAAGAGGGGGGATTGGGTCCCACATGGGGTAGAGTCAACGATTCGGGGGCGTAGCTTCGCTTTGTCCGAGGCATCAATTGGAGGGAGGTCGGATTTTGACTGTTTCAATTTATTGCAGCATGGAGTGGATGCAGATTAAAAACGGGTCACAAGCTTTTTATTACTGCATGATATAGTTAAAAGTAGTAGAAAATATGGTATTGGTGATAAAAGTGTCTGAATGTCTAATATCTATAAATATAGAGGAACTAGAAGAAGAAGGCTATCTGGCAACATGTGATATCCTTCAGGGACTTGTTGCACAGGGAAGAACAATAGCAGAGACGATGGAAATAGCACAAGATGTAGCAAGAAAACTTATTGAATCTTATATCGAACATGGTGATCCCTTACCATTTGAAATTGAACCATCAATGCATGTTCTTCAAGATGTTAAGATACCGATAAATGTGGTCGTTTAATGCGATTACCATCCATAGTCGCAAGAGATGTGATTAAGAAGCTAAAGAAAGCAGGGTTCGTATTCGATAGACAAGCAAAAGGAAGTCACGAAATTTGGTATAATCCTATCACAAAAAGAAGAACTACAATTCCAAATCATCCTGGAGTTGATATTCCAAAAGGGACATTAAAAGCAATCATTAATGAGGCAGGGCTTACTGTAGAGGAATTTTTAAAGTTATAAGCAAAGGTCATTCATCCAACCCACCCACACCACCGGCCATACACGCCACCCTAATCCACGCCCCCATCCCCATCCTGTAATTCATTCATCATCAACCAGAACATGTTTTTCGCCTGCCCCACCATATCGGCCTGCACCAGTTCGGGCCTGGTCCTGCCAGCCCCGGCAATTATCCCTTTTATCTGTGCCCCCATCTTGATATTCAGGAGCACCTCGTCAATGCTCCCGCACTCACTGAGCCGGGGCCAGAGGCAGAGGCTGGTGGTTGCTTCCATATTGTCAATGAAATTTGGTATTATTGTGCTGGATGAACCCACCACCGGGCAGGACCGGGGACACCTGAACAAGTTCCTGGCCCGGATGAAAATGTTGAACGAAGCAGGGAAAACGATAATCCTGATAAGCCATGACTTGGTGTGGTAGCAGAATATGCCAGCAGGACCAGTGTGATGAAGGATGGGGGGATATTAATGGATGCCGGCACCAGGAGGTGTTTTCCAGGACTGATATTCTTGGGGGGGCGGGATGTTCCTGTGCTGCTGACTGTGGGAGAGCTGGAGCGGTACGTGTAGTAGGGGCGAGTTGGGTCCCACATCCAGGTAGAGTCAACGAGTTCCCATTAGAAATGGGAGGCATCAGGAAGATGCTAATTCTTTTGACATTTTACTAAAGGGACACATGTCTTATACTACTAATGAAATTGTCGGAAAAGCCTTGATTGTTATGCAACAAAATATAATTCATATTGGCATATATGCTGTGTATCTACACAAATTTCCTGTTAAATTTATCAACTTATTTCTCGGCAGTCCCGTTGTATTTTGATATCCTTCAGATGAGTACAATATCCAGAACCAGTCAAATCCTATTTTGTCTTCTTCATCTCTAAAGATATCATTTCAATTATATCCTCATCTTCCTCCATTTCCTTTGCCTTTTCAAGAGCAATTTTTAATTGGGTCTGACTGTCTTTCTTTTCACCCAAATTTAAATATAGGCGGCCCAGATCAAAATTAGGCTCAAAATCTTCAGGGAACTTATCTATTATGTCCTTGTAGACTTGTTCGGCAGCCTCATAGGACTCTTCCATTTCAAATTGTTTTCCCATATCCAGCATATCAAACATATCGTAATCATCCTCATAGTCCATAAAACCGCTGAAAAAGTCTTCAATTAATGAATCATCCAATTCGTTATTTTCTAATTTCTCACCAAGGATGCTCATATCCTCTTTTGTAATTATACCTTTGTTGATCAATGCTAAATATAATAACCCTACAGGCATCTCTAAAGACATGGTATCTTCATCTTCATCCTCTTCAACCATACCAAAGTTTCTTGATAAAAAACTCGAAACTGCAATATTTATAAAATCAGAAAATGAAGCAAAATCGCCATCTTCAACAAGATCGGTTATTTCCCTGTGTAAATATGGTGATATGCGTATCTTTTCAGTAATCATTGATTTTCCCATAATATCATCAACCTTTGAATTTATTTCTCCATCATTTTTTTTGAAAACGCCTTTTTAACAGTACATCACATCATCTTTATTTATAGCCACTGCTGTTTTCATCTCATCATCACTCATTTCTTCGAATTCTATACCAAGTTCCTCAAGTACATCAAATAGCACCGCATCTACTTTTGCTTCAGGAAGGCGGGTCAGGCAGATAACTTTCCTAAGTACTTCCAGATACGGAACATCTGGCTCAACACTAAGTTCAAAAACAACTTCTGCCGCCTGACGAATTTGTTCTTCTTCGGATGGTAAATGCCGGATATGCATTTTTAATTTATCCAGAACCGAATTTTTTCCCAATTTCTTCTTGAGTTTTTTATACTTGAAAACCAGGTCATTAATGCGATTTACTTTGCTTTCAGTCAGTTGCTTGAGTCTACCGCAAAGCTGCATATCAACAAAACGAATCTTGTGTTATTTAAATATAGCTATTTAGTCAAATTCCCGACAGGAAAATACCTTTACTCCTTCGTATATCACCCCTTATCATGTCTTATGTCTCATATCTCAATGAACTGCAGGTCGTATCCAATCTCCACAGGACACCCGCAGACTTCTGCCAGAACCTTAACCATCCCGGCTTCGAATCCCCTGGTCTGGGGATACAGGTGGGTAAGTACAATGTGCCCAATTGAAGTTCCCTCAATTTTTTCTGCAAGAGTGCAAGGGGTGGTGTGGTTGGTCACTTCAAAAGTATCAGGAAACGAACACTCATGGATGAGCAGGTTAATGCCATCTGACGCTTTTACGACATCATCCACAGGTTCTGTATCTCCTGAATACAGCATGGTCTTCCCCCCTGATGTTACCTTAAACCCCAGCGAAGGCAGGGCATGGACCGTGTGTATACATTCCACTTCCAGTCCTTCAACCCTTACCACCTGGCCGGAGTTAAGTTCTGTTATCCGGATATCGACCTTGTCTTGTATGTATGGATAGGCTGCCAGCAGGTTGTCCAGCCACTGCCCGGTACCTACAGGACCCCATAAGTTCAGTTTGATGTTATCACAGAGCCAGTTTGCCTTGACCAGTGCCAGCAGGTCGCCACAATGATCCAGATGCAGGTGGGAAAGGAACACATTGGTGATATGGGTATGCCTGTATCCGCTATGGTAAATTCTCTGCAGTACACCACAGCCGCAATCAAAAAGTACAGGATTATATTTATTATCACATCCTGCATCCACTATCAACCCGGACTGCACTCTGTCCTTTTGTGGTATAGCAACACCGGTTCCCAGCAGAATAATTTTCATTTGTATACCTCTTTAGGTCAGGGTGGTCGCTATCTGCTCCACTGTATCCACCAGCAGGTCCACTTCTTCGGTCAGGTTGTATGCACCAAAGGAAGCCCTTAGTGTCCCCTCAACCTTGAGCAATTTGACGCTTGGGATGGCGCAGTGATAGCCGCTACGCACGCAAATCTTGCGGGTTTCATCCAGTATCATGGCTACATCGTGGGGATTCAAGCCCACTACATTGAAAGGTACCACACCAGCCCTGTCCTGTGGTCCGTACACCTCCACTTTATCTATCCCAAAGAGCTGTCTGGCAGCGTCCCTGGCCAGAGCCTCTTCGTGGTGCTGGATATTTTCAATGCCCAATGACTTTACGTATTCCACACTCCTGCCCAGTCCTATAACGCCGGGGATATTTGGCGTACCATACTCGAACCGCCCGGGTGCATCCTCTAGTTTATAATCATCCCCGGTCATAGATAAAATTGTGCCGCCGCCAAGGTATACAGGCTTGATGGAATCGGTATCCTTCAAATACAGCACGCCTGTACCCTGGGGTCCGAACATTCCTTTATGGCCGGACACTGCCATGAAGTCGCAATCAATCTTCTTCACGTCAAACTGCATGTGTCCCACGCTCTGCGCTGCATCTACCAGCGACATACAGCCGCTGCGATGAGCGATCTTTGTTATTTCTCCCACATCCATAACAGAGCCAAATACGTTAGATACATGAGTGATGGCCACCAGTTTTGTTTGTTCGGTTATGGCGCTGTCGATATCCCCGGGATTAACAGTTCCATCCGGATTTGGTGCAACTGCTGTTACTTCCACGCCTTTTTCTTTTAATCTGAGCCAGGGCAGCAAATTGGAATGGTGCTCTACATGGGTGGTTACCACATGGTCGCCCGGCTCCCAGTCCAGTCCCAGCGCTACCATATTAATACTCTCGGTTGTGTTGCGGGTGAATATGGTATGTTCGTATTCCCCGCAAAGGAATCCGGCAACGGTTTCCCTGGCATCCTCGTAATGGTTGGTGGTCTCCCTGGCAAACCGATGTGCTCCGCGGCCGTGGTTGGCGGCATACTTGTAGAAATAGTCGCACATGGCTTCTACAACCTGGCGCGGCGTCTGGGTGGTGGCTGCGCTGTCAAGGTATACACATTTCTCTAATACAGGGAAGTCCTTGCGCATGTCTGTGGGGTTAAACATTATTGGTTGTATTGGCTTTCATTAGAAATATATTTGTTGAATATGGTTGTTTGATGAAATACAGAAATAATAAAAGACCTGATATTAAAGAACAGGAGCTACTGACGGTTCCACTAAAATGTGCCTGTATCACATGACACCCTCAAAGATCTCATCGACCTTGCAAGACATTTGGCATTTATGGAAATAAATATGCCAAACTAAAAGCAGCGAGAATCCCGGAAGTATTTGAAATTTTGACGATGATGGAGATGGTGAATTAAGATGCGGGTATTGCTGATATGCCAGCGTTTTTGGAGTATGGGACGAATGTGGAGGAGATATTATAGTATAAATAGGGTGGGTCAATTTTCAATGGGAAAAGTGAGTCAATTTTGAGTGGAAATTTTCAAGGTAGTTAAAATCATAGAAAGTCAGGTTAATATACTATTGTTAAAATGACATTATTACAAATATTCGGCACAATATTATTTACAGTTAATATTAAGCATTGATTGACAGTAATTTGCACCGGCATAAATCCAGATAATATAAGTATGCAATAAATGCCAAAACAACTGTATTTTAAAACTGTGCCAGAATATACAAATCTATTATTAAAAATGGCTGTGATTCAACATGGAAAGAACAAAAATCATACTTGATGAAAATGAGCTTCCAAAGCAATGGTACAACATACTGCCTGACCTTTCGACTCCCCTTGAACCGCCACTGAACCCTGCGACCAATGAACCTATCGGGCCGGACGACCTTTCGCCGATCTTTCCAATGAGTCTTATTAAACAGGAAATGAGCCAGGACAGGTACATAGACATTCCTGAAGAGGTCAGGGATATTTACCGCTTGTGGAGACCTTCCCCCATATACAGGGCACACCGCCTGGAAGCTGCCCTTAAGACGCCTGCCAGGATTTATTACAAAAATGAAGGAGTAAGCCCGCCAGGCAGCCATAAGCCCAATACAGCTATCGCCCAGGCATATTTTAATATGAAAGAAGGTGTAGAACGCCTTTCCACCGAAACCGGAGCAGGACAATGGGGCAGTGCCCTGTCTTTCGCTTGCTCTTTATTTGACCTGGAATGCAAGGTATATATGGTCAAATCAAGTTTTTACCAGAAACCCTACCGTAAATCCCTTATAAACCTGTGGGGTGCTGATGTCATACCCTCACCCAGTACCGAGACACAAGCTGGCAGGTCTATCCTTGAAAAACATCCTGATACTTCAGGCAGCCTTGGGATTGCCATCAGCGAGGCCGTGGAAGATGCTGCAACCCATGACAATACCAAGTATGCACTGGGTAGCGTGTTGAACCACGTTATGCTGCACCAGACAGTGATCGGCCTGGAAGCAAAACTGCAAATGGATATGGTGGATGATTATCCGGATGTTATTATTGGCTGCGTGGGTGGAGGTAGTAACTTTTCAGGTATCAGCTACCCATTCGTTCGCGATAAGATCAAGGATAACAAGGACATTGATATTGTGGCTGTGGAACCAACAGCTTGTCCCACCCTGACAGGAGGAGATTTCAGGTATGATTTCGGGGATACGGCAGAAATGACACCCCTGCTTAAGATGTATACACTGGGACATGACTTTGTGCCGCCTCCAATACATTCAGGCGGGCTGAGATATCATGGTGAGTCCCCTATTATAAGCCAGCTGTATGCGGATGGTATAATGAGGGCTGTGGCATACCATCAGACCGGGATATTTGATGCTGCTAAAACATTTGCCAGAACAGAAGGTATTGTACCTGCACCTGAAGCAGCCCATGCTATCAAGTGTGCTATTGATATGGCCCTGGAGTGCAAGAAAACTGGCGAGGAAAAGAGCATCCTGTTCAACTTTAGCGGTCACGGCCATTTTGATATGGCTGCATACGATACCTATTTCAGTGGTGAAATGACAGACGAATAATATGAGACGGATACCTGACAGGTATCCTTCCCATAACTTTTTAATTTTTGACTACCCTTTTAGCCTGAATATATTTGAAATTTATTGAGAAGATTTTCGGGAAAAAGGAAGAAGCACCTGCCAAACTTACTTTTAAGTTCGATGAGCTTCCGGCTTGGCTGGAAAAGGAAGGAAAGAATACATTTGCTGAGCTTGGGGCACATATCGGGCATAAATATTCTGAAATAAATACTGCCCTTGAGAACCTCTCTGAAGCTAAAGAGCGCCTGATGGATGCGTCTTTTGGTGAGAAGGTGTATAAGCGATTAGCCAAGGCGGGTGCATCCAACAGGGAAAATCTTGTAAAGAACCTGGATTTTATTATCGAAAAGACTGTAATCCCAAAGGATACGAACCCATTTGAAGCATACCAATTCCAACTGGATGCTAAATCTGTGTTGAATACTTGCCTTGAGAACGCCATCAAGAGTCAGCAGTATGTCAAAGCACTGTTTCCGGAGGAATATAAAGATATCTGGGGCTATATGAAGCATCTGGATGTCCTGCTGGATGAGCTTGTTGCCCCTGTCAATGCAGTAAAGGATGAACTGGAGGCATATGAAAAGCTGCCCCGGGATGTTGAACTCATCAGGCAGATGCAGCAGCAGATTCCGGTAAAACAAAAGAACATCAATGAACTCACTGGCAAATACGAGACATTGAAGGTTGAACTGGGCTCTGAAAATGTGAGGCTGGAAAAGATAGAGGCGGGTGATGAGTTTACCATGGCACGTGAACTGGAAGAGCAGGCCAAAACCCTTAAGGTGCAGATATCAGGTATTGATTCGAACCTGTCGGGTTTGTTTGCTCCGCTGTCCAAGGCTCTTTCCAGAATGGAGAAACAGGATGGGAGCGCCCGGCATACTATGTCTTCTGATAGCCGGAAGGTCCTGAAGATATTGAAAGATGAGCCGGTATCTGCGCTTGATATTGACCTTGCTGGTTTTTTGGTTGAAATGAAGACCAGGGTTAAGGATGGAAGTCTGGGTCTTAAACAGCAGAAGATGAACAAGACCCTTGAGCAGATCGATAGGTTGGCGGGGACTGATATCCTGTTAAGACTTAAAGGTCAAAGGGAGGGATATTCTTCTGAACTTACCGGTGTGCAGGGGGAATTAAAGGGACTTACTGTTTACAGGGAGAAAACACAGGTTGAAGATAGGATTTCTGAGTGTCGGAATTTGATGGATTCTACTGGGCAGAAGCTGGATGCCGAGAAGAAGGAACTTGCAAGGCTGAAGAAAGAAGTTGAGGAATTGAAGTCACGGTTGGATTCCGATTTGAGTGATATTTTCAAGAAGGATATTGAAGTGAAATATTAAATTCAACTAAAAAAAATAGATCCAACAAGATTAATTATTATATAGTTTATTATGACCATAACCCCGATAAATAATCTCCTTTGCATCAACCTGACTACCGGCAGCACAACCACAAACCCCATCCCCCAGTCCATCCTTTGCAAGTTCATGGGCGGCAAGGGCCTGGCAGCCCACTACCTCTACAAAGAGAACCCGCCAGGCTGCGACCCCCTGTCCCCCGACAACCTGTTTGCCATCATGAACGGCGCCCTGACCGGCGCACCTGCCACCAACTGCGTCAACTTCTCAGTCTGTGCCAAAAGCCCATTAACAGGCACCTGGAACGACAGTCACTGCAACGGCTGGTGGGGCACTGAACTGCGCTGTGCCGGGTATATGGGCATCATCATCAGTGGACAGTCCGAATACCCGGTATACATCAACATTGTGGATGACAGGGTGGAGATACTGGATGCCAATGACCTGTGGGGTGTGGACACATTTTCAACCCAGGCAGTGTTGAAAAAACGCCATTCTACTGACCGTGAGGCAAGGGTGCTGACCATCGGGACCGCAGGCGAATTAATGGCCAAACTGGCAGGCATATTTGCAGAGAACCGAACTGCTGCCCGTGGTGGACTGGGGGCAGTCATGGGCAGCAAGCACTTGAAAGCTGTAGTGGTCTCAGGACATGGGAAATTTGAAATCGCAGATCCTGAAGCATTCAGGGATATCAGGAAAATAATAAACGGGAAAGTCAGGACAAGTACCGGCGTGGAAAACCTCAGGAAGATGGGGACTTCGGAACTTGTGGAAATTGTAAATGAAACAGGTGGTTGGAGTAATCGTAATTATACGTCAGGCCGGAACGACAGACTATCAGAACATCTGGATGGTTTTGCTTTAAAAGAAAAATTATGGGACAATGGCAGCAGGCGCCGGCCATGCCCTGGCTGTGCCATACAGTGCAGCCACCTGGCAGTGGTGAAGGAGGGGCAGTACCGCGGGTTGACACACGACGGGCCCGAGTTCGAATCTATCACATTACTGGGCTCAAATTGTGGTATCGATGACCCGTCAGCGGTCACGACGTCTGAACACCTGTGCGACACATACGGACTGGATAGTATTAGCACAGGAAGTACTATCGCCTTTTTAATGGAATGCTATGAACGTGGGCTGATAGGTAAGGAGGAAACCGACGGGCTGGAACTTACATTCGGTAGTGTTGATGCTCTGATCGATGCCATCCACATGATGGGCTCAGGCGAAGGGGCACTGGCATTTGCTGCAAACGGCACCAGGGATGCCTCTGAAAGAATAGGGCAGGGTACAGAAGATTACGCCATGAACGTTAAGGGCCTGGAGATACCTGCATACCTGCCCCAGACCGCAAAGGGGCAGGCACTGGCCTATGCCGTGTCAGACAGGGGTGCCTGCCACCTGCGCCCATGGACTTACGGAAAAGAAGTGCTTGGCAGGGGTGGACAACTGGATCCAATGGCCACGGCAGGAAAAGGTAAGATGGTCCGGGACGGACAGCAGCGCAATGCCATATACGATTCCATAGGTATCTGCAAGTTCTTTACATACGCTGCCGGATTGGATGAGCTATTAGAACTATATACTGCCTCGACCGGATTTGATATGGACCGTGACGAATTCGATACGATTGGCAGGAGAGTGGCGGTACTTACCCGTGCTTTTAACAACAGGGAAGGATTTGGCAGGGATCACGACACCTTGCCAGACAGGGTAAAAAAAAGCGGCAGCAATCCAGTAACAGACAGTGAACTGGATGCTATGCTGGATGAATTCTATGATGCATCGGGTTTTACCAGTGATGGAATTGTGCCCGAACAACTACTGATAGAACTTGGGATCAAGTGAACCGGTTAATTAAACCAGGTCACACCATCATGGATTTTAACTCTTCCACCAGTTTCTGCTGGATAGTAGAGTTGCGGTCGCCGCCGCATACACATCCCCTGATCCCGATAATATCAGGACCGATCTGGTTTATTGCTTCTATATCCTCAAACTTGATGTTACCTGCAATGGCGCTAACAAGCCCCAGGTCACGGGCAGATTCTACGAATTGTGATAGTTCTTCATTGGTCATGAACTCAAATGTTGAACGCCCGTCCTTGATGCCCGTATCCATCATTGCCACATCTGCACCGTAATCTGCACAAACAGAAGGCAGTTCACGCAGCGGGATGGAGTTTATACGTTTATAGTCAGCATAGCCTGAAATAACTACCTTCTTATCAGGGTCATAATCCTTTACAGATTTTACTACATGCTCTACCATATCAATGGCCTGTTCCGTGGTCTGGATATCATACAATCCTACTTTCACATAATCAGCACCAGATACAGCAGCACCTAAGGATGCAAGGGATGCTGTTCCAGGTTTATAATTCATATCCCCGATAGTTGCACTGACCGGGGTATTCGGGCCCATTGCTTCTTTGACTGAACGAATGACCCACGGGAAATTTGCACCAAGACTTCCCTCTTTCGGGTTCTTGACATCTATAATATCTGCTCCACCGTTGTAAGCAGCCTTAGCTTCCTCAAGATTGATGGGACTTACCAGTAATTTCATATACTTATACCTCTGATTCGTGAGACAAATACTACCCTTTCATAATATATACGTTGCGATAATTATCCAACCTGGATTTTGCTAATATGGTTAATTGTCCTTCATTCAATTCATAAGACTTTAATATTAATAATATAAATAGCCATATTAACTGATAAGAAAAGTGATAAGAATAACCGCTTTTAGTTTTTACCAAGATTCCATGTTTAGAATAATATTTGTCCTGGATATTTTAGACAAAAAGGTAGTGCATGCCGTAAAAGGGGAACGGGAAAAATACGGCCCTATACATAATTTCAGTAAGGTCTGTGAATCTTCAAACCCCCTCCATATCGTTGATGAACTTTCACCACGGGAGCTTTATATAGCAGATCTGGACAGACTGGAAGGTAGCGGAAATAATGACGAGGTAGTCAAGCAGTTGGGTTGGAAGACCAGTTTAATGCTTGACTGTGGAGCATCCACTATGGATGATGTGCACCTGGGCCAGGAGCTGGCAGGCTCTATAATCCTTGGAACAGAAACTGCAACCCTTGAGTTGGTGGAAAGTGCATCAAACTTCTACCCCAGGTCTATAAACATGAGCATTGATATCAAGAACGGAAACATCCTCACTAGTGAACCGGCCTTTAATATCCCGCCCATCGACCTGATACAAATGCTGAATGGATATGACATTAATGACCTGGTCATACTTGAACTGAGCAAGGTAGGGACATCAAGCGGTATTAATACAGAGTTCCTGGAACAGGTTGTGGATCATTCGGACCATAATATTCTACTGGGCGGCGGTATAAAAGACACAGATGATATCAGCCACCTGAAGGATATTGGCCTGGCAGGTGTGCTGGTGGCTACTGCGGTACATAACGGTGCGCTGCCCCTGGATATGATCCGGTAGGTCAGGTTTTTAAGCGTAGAATAAGTTCATCAGGGTCCAGTAGTTCCTGCTTGCCTGATTCCATGTCTTTCAGCGCCACCTTACCCTGTGCCACTTCGTCCTCACCGACTATTACGGCCCACCTGGCCTTTATGGTATTGGCAAATTTTAACTGGGCGCTAAAACTCCTACCCATAACGTCCACGTCTACAATTATATGCTCCCGCAGGGAGTCGGCTATGCGTATACCTTCTTTTCGGGTCTCGTCAAAGCAGACCACAACGGCCCTGTCGTCAGCAGGAGGTTTTGTCGTGCACACTTCCATTACCCTGTCGAACCCGAGGGCAAAACCTGTGGATTCCACTTCTTTCCCTCCAAACAGGTGGGCCAGCCTGTATGATCCGCCGCCGCAGACCTGGTTCTGCGCTCCCAGGCCGCTGCTGTATATCTCGAAGACCATGCCTGTGTAATAGTCCAGGCCCCTGGCAATGCCAAAGTTGACAGTGTAGTCGAGGCTGTGGGTGTCCATCAGCTCCAGCAGTGTCCCAAAGGTCGCCAGCTCTTCTATATCGCCCAGAAGTGCTTTTGCTTCATCCACTGCACTGGTGCCGGTGAGTCCTATGAGTTCTAAGAGTTTTTGCCTCATTTCGATATCGGCATCGATTTGCTCAAGGTAGTCCTCCAGGCCCTTGTCGTCCTTTTTATCCACGAGGCGCATTATCTGGCCCTGGGTGTCGGTGTCCAGACCCTCAAACAGGGTCCTGATGATACCCAGGTGTCCGACATGGAGTTCGCCGTTGACGCCTGCCTCGTGTAGCATCCGGCAGGCCAGGGCTATGACCTCGGCATCGGCTTCGGGCCTGGGGCTGCCTATGACTTCGGCGCCGAACTGCCAGAATTCCCTGAACCTGCCTTTTTGTGGGCGCTCGTACCTGAAACAGTTGTCGAAGTAGTATAGTTTTATTGGGCGTGGTGCACGCTGGAGTTCGCTGACGTATAGCCGGAGTACGGGGGCTGTGAGTTCGGGGCGCAGTGCAATCTCGCGGTCGCCTTTGTCCTTGAAGTTGTATATTTCACCCAGGATACCTTCGCCGGATTTAACTGTGAATAGTTCGATGTGCTCGAAGGTGGGGGTCTTTATTTCGTTGTAGCCCCACCGTTTGGCGGTTTGTCGGAGTTTGTTTTCGATGTATCTGCGTTTGCGGGTATCTTCGGGGAGAAAGTCCCTGGTCCCTCTGGGTTTGTTGATCTTCATGTGTGGGTCTCCGTTGTATGGGGGGTGATAAGGATGTTATGTGAAATAGGTTTTGTTATGGATGGTCTATGTCCAAGCTATAGCGTCAAAAAATAGTTGGTTTGATACTAATCAACAAAGTTTTTTTTAATAT
>Ga0255431_1109_pt1 | contig 16260 bp, 16 predicted proteins | sample ANMaggSeSYBR02J5_FD_182633 | JGI IMG/M metagenome (GOLD analysis project Ga0255431, IMG submission 182633) | Sediment cell enrichment communities from methane seep in Santa Monica Basin, California, United Staets - ANME aggregate JGI... | ecosystem: Environmental > Aquatic > Marine > Cold seeps >... | reverse complement strand
CTGTAAGACTCCAGCAAGAGTTTTTTAAATTTTGAACGATCAGTTAGACCGCGAACTTTGATGAACCGTACATCTTTGCGGTATTCGAGGCCATCGGCTATCCGCTCATTAAAAGGAATTTCTTTTAATCCCATGAGAAGCATAAACTCATTGATGAATTCAGGATTCAAAAGCAGATCGTATATTCGAGTAAAGCGTTTGCAAAGCATTTCCTGAAGCTGAGCAACATAATCAGCCAGTTCCTTAACATACTTGGCCTGTTCTTCGACCAACCGTCGTTCATATAAATAATTATTAACGACCTCCGCCTTAACTTCCTGGGTCAAGGCGGAAATTAAATCGTCTGCCATATTCTTACCTCAAGATATCGGGAAAAATTTAATTAAGATACCAGTTTATAATGCTGGAACCAAAAAAGATATAGCTAATCGCACCCATTGACAGAAACGGGCCGAAGGGAATAGCGAACTTTAACCCCTTGTGTGTATGTAACATTAAAATTATTCCTATTAGAGTTCCGATGGCGGAACCAATAAATATTGTAAAGAGAACGCCTTCCCACCCTAAGGCGGCTCCTATCATTGCGAGAAGCTTGATGTCTCCACCTCCCATGCCTTCTTTTTTAGTAAGAAAGTTATATGTCTCTGCAATTAATAAAAGACTCCCGCCACCGATTAGTATTCCCAATAAAGAGTCTTTATACGTGATTGCTGCAAGAGTAAATGATGCAAGAAAGAAGATCGGTATGCCTGGAAGCGTAATAACATCAGGTATTATCTGATGATCAATATCAATAAAGGTAATCACAATTAGTGATAAAATTAAGGCGTAATACACAAATGCTTCAATTGTAATTCCAAACTTAAAATAGATACAGAGTGCAAAAAACCCTCCTAATAATTCAACCAAAAGATAACGAAAGGCTATGGAAAAACCGCAATGGCGGCATCTTCCTTTCAGCCACATATAGCTTAGAATAGGAATATTATCATAAAATTTTATAAAATTTTTGCAGTTCGGACATATAGAACGGGCTGGAGTTATAATTGAGTTTGATCCGGGTAACCTACATATACATACATTTAAAAAACTTCCCATACAAATTCCAAATATAAAAATCATTAGTTCGATCAGGTAGGTTAGCATATTCAGTCCACGTTCCTTATTTATTTTTATTGAGCTGTTTTTTACCTTAAACAATTACCCTGAAAGATAGTCTTTTGTCATGCAAAATTTTCAAAATTAGTCAGGTAGCTATTATAAAAAATCAAGATTGATATTGTCAAAGTAAAATAATGTTATATATTGTTAGGTTAATACATTTTAAACTCAATTTACAGATATCGTTAAGGAACGTGGAAGTTGTTTTATCCACGTTCCTTAACTAGTTGAGTGGAAAAAAGGTTGAACCACTTGATCAGTTGCGAGCGAAACGAACTAATTTCAAACAGGTGAAATAATGGGTGAAATAGACAAAGATGATTTGATAAGTATTATTGAAGAAAATGAAATGGATATAAAAATACCCAAGGCTCTTCCTTTAATGCCTATACGGGACGTTGTGGTTTTTACGGGCATGCTTCTTCCTCTTTTCGTCGGGCGGAAGAAATCAGTGCAAGCTGTGGAAGAGGCTGTAATGAAAGACGGCTATTTGTTGGTGGTTACACAAAAAAATCTGAATGTCGAGGATCCTAAAAAGGATGAACTTTATACAATTGGTACTGTTGCTCGGATTCTGCGAATGTTGAAGCTGCCTGACGGTAGTGTCAAGGCCCTTGTGCAAGGTGTCGCAAAGGCAAAGATTGTAACGTATCTCAGAAACAAAGTTTATTATCGCGTAAAAATTGAAATTATTAAAGAACTTACGGTTGGAAAAGTTGATTTGGAAATTGAAGCTCTGATGAAGAATGTGCGGGAGTATTCAGAAAAGATTCTGGCTTTTCAAGGAGATTTGAGCGGAGATGTCACCACTATTCTGGAAAGTATGGATGATCCGGGTAAGCTGGCAGATCTTGTATCATCGAATCTTAGACTGAAAATTAATGAGGCACAGGTTCTGCTTGAACTTATAGATCCTGTGGAACGTCTTAAACGAGTTAACGAGCTACTTTCACGTGAAGTTGAACTTTCAGTGATACAGGCAAAGATTCAATCTGATGTCAAGGATGAAATTTCCAAGAGCCAGCGCGATTATTTTTTAAGAGAACAGGTTAGAGCTATCCACAAGGAGCTGGGAGAGCATGATGAAAAAGCTGAAGAGATAGATGATTACAAGAAAAAGATCAAGAAAGCCAGAATGCCGAAGGAAGCTGGAAAAGAAGCTGCAAAGCAGTTAAAGCGCCTGGAACAGATGCATCCTGATTCTGCTGAAGCTTCAGTTGTTCGGACTTATATAGACTGGCTGGTTGAGCTGCCCTGGGATAAAAAAACCAAAGATGGGATTGATATATTGAAAGCTAAAAAAATATTGGACAAAAATCACTATGCTCTGTACAAGGTGAAAGAACGGATACTTGAATATTTGAGTGTTCGCAGGCTAAATCCAAAGATGAAAGGTCCTATCCTGTGCTTTGTCGGACCTCCCGGCGTGGGAAAGACTTCAATGGGGAGAGCTATCGCCAGGGCGATGAAGCGTAAATTTGTCCGTATTTCTCTCGGTGGAATTCGGGATGAAGCAGAAATCAGGGGCCATCGTCGCACATATATAGGATCTATGCCTGGACGTATATTGCAGAGCTTGAATCAGTGTGGATCAAACAACCCTGTTTTCATGATGGATGAGATTGACAAACTGGGCTCTGATTTTCGAGGCGATCCTTCTTCTGCTCTATTAGAGGCTCTTGATCCGGAGCAAAACTTTGAATTCAGTGATCACTACCTGAACTTACCCTTTGATCTTTCCGGTGTCATGTTTATACTTACGGCCAATTTGACAGATACAATCCCTTCAGCGCTTCTTGACAGAATGGAGATTATTAATCTTTCAGGATACACTGAGGAGGAAAAGAAGGTTATTGCCGAGACATATCTTTTCCCGCGTCAAATTAAGGAAAACGGCTTAAAACCGAAGAATATTTCCATCAGCCCGAATGCATTGCTTCAGATTATAAATGAATACACATCCGAGGCAGGTTTGAGAAACCTTGAACGTAAGCTGGGCGCAATATGCCGCAAGGTGGCGCGTAAAATAGCCGAAAAAGAAAAATGTCCTTTTAATATTACAAGGACAAATCTGCATAAGTATCTTGGAGTACCAAAATATTATCCTGAGATGGATCAAGAGGAGAGTCAAGTCGGACTGTCTACCGGGCTTGCCTGGACCCAGGCTGGTGGAGAGGTTTTGTATGTGGAAGCATCTTTAATTCAAGGAAAGGGTGACTTGATTATTACAGGGCAGCTCGGGGAGGTAATGCAGGAATCTGCACGCGCGGCTGTAAGTTATGCCAGAGCAAATCTTTCTTCTTTTGGAATAAAAGAAAATTTTCTTGAAAATTTTGATGTGCACATACATGTCCCGGCCGGTGCGATACCCAAAGATGGTCCTTCTGCTGGAATTGTTATGGCTACTGCTCTCATTTCTGTCCTGACTAATAAGCCGGTTAACAAGGACATTGCTATGACTGGAGAAATTACGCTTAGAGGAAGAGTTCTTCCGATAGGAGGTTTGAAAGAAAAGGCTTTGGGGGCTTTGAGAGCTGGAATTTGTACTGTAGTAATTCCTGAAAAGAATAAAAAGGATCTTGTAGAATTTCCCTCAAATATAAAGCGTAAAATTAAATTCATTCCTGTAAAACACATGGATGAACTACTGCCAATTGTAATTAAGGGCTTAAAGCCTAAGGCCAGTGGGGCAAAGAAAGCAAAAAGGAAAGTTAAGTAAAAACGGTTTGAGGTTCAGGGTTCAGGGTTTACACTGAAAAAGATAAATCACCATGCAGTATCGACTATGCTTTATTCGATAAATTATGAGAATACTTGCTGTAGACACAGCTACAAAAAGTTGTAGTGTTGCCATTGTTGAGAAAGAATCAATTATAGCTGAGACTACTCTATTTATCGAACAAACTCATTCAAAACATTTGATGAAGATGATAGATACAGCATTGAACTTGTCAGGGTTAACTGTATCTGAACTGGATGGATTTGCGGTAACAAGAGGCCCCGGCAGCTTTACCGGTTTGCGAATAGGTATTAGTTCGATAAAGGGTTTTGCTATGGCATCCGGTAAACCTGTTGTGGGTGTTTCAAGCCTTGATTCGCTTGCCATGCAGTGCTGTTTTTCTCCATATCTCGTTAGTCCACTATTGGATGCTCGTAAAGGAGAGGTGTATTTTTCACGATACAGATTTGAAAACGGATATTTAAAAAAGGAACTTGGGGAGCAGGTTATCACTTCTGTCCAGGCTGTTTGTGATATAAATGAGCCATGTCTGTTTGTTGGTGACGGAGCTAAAATTTATCAAAATAAAATTAAAGATGAGATAGGCGATCTGGCATATTTTGCACCGCCTTATCAAAACACAATCAGGGCTTCTACTGTGGCTCATATAAGTATGGATAGATTCGAGACAAATGATACAGATGATAACATCTTGTTTGCACCTGATTATATACGAAAATGTTGGGCTGAAGTTAGCCTTGATTTGTAATCATTGACATTATTAATTGATATTGATATAAATTTTTTGTTACAATTTTTCGACCTGTGCGGTTAGCCATTAGCCATTAGCCATTAGCTTTTAGCCGTTAGCATTGAAAAGGAGTGAAAAAACTTAATCAACAGGTCAATGAGGTAAATAGGATGTTGAACAGTTTTATTCAAAAGCTAACTGCTAATGGCTAAAAGCTAACCGCACAGGTTGCAATTTTTAAAACTTTAACCTAAAGGTATATATTTAAGTGGATAAATTCTCCTGGTCAGATCCTCCGAGTCAAGTCGCATTCCCTGTAGCAAAAGCCGGATATCCTTTGATATTTGCTTTTGCCTTTACTACAGGTATTTTTGCCCTTTTGGGGATGACGGTTCCCGCGCTGACAGGTCTTGCGGTTACTTTTTTTATCTGCTATTTTTTTAGGGATCCTGACCGCGTTATACCTAAAAATTACGGCGCTGTTGTATCACCGGCGGATGGAAAAGTTATTATAGCCGGGCAAGAGGACAGCACCTCTTTTTTTGAGGGCAAGTGCCAGAAAATAAGTATCTTTATGTCGGTATTTAATGTGCATGTAAATCGTATTCCGCATGAAGGGGAAGTTGAAAGTGTAAGTTATTATCCAGGAAAATTTTTTTCCGCAAACTTAGATAAGGCATCAAGGGATAATGAACATAATGCGATTTTTCTTAAAACAGGAGATGGTCGGAAAATATGTGTTGTTCAGATTGCAGGGCTTATAGCAAGGCGTATTATATGCAAGTTGCAGAAGGGGGATCGGGTAGCTCGTGGTGAACGTCTCGGTATGATATGTTTTGGATCAAGACTTGATGTTTATCTGCCTGATGATGTGGAGCTTAATGTTACGGTCGGGGATAAGGTTAAAGCAGGCACATCTATTTTGGGATATTTAAAGACATGAAAAGAAAGAAAAGAATTAGCAAGGACAAACTGAAGCGCGGAATATACATTCTGCCTAACATATTTACATCTTTAAATATGTTCTGCGGATTCTATGCCATTATTGCTTCAATAGATGGAAAATATGTTACATCGGCCATAGCTATTATTATCGCTGTGGTATTTGATATTCTTGATGGCAAAATCGCCAGGGCCACTAATACCACCAGCAAATTCGGTGTTGAATACGATTCTCTTGCAGATCTTGTATCTTTTGGTGTTGCTCCCGGGGTGATGATGTATTTATGGGCTCTTAAACCTATGGGAAGAATTGGCTGGCTGGCTGCATTTTTATTTATGATTTGCGGGGCTCTTCGCCTGGCGCGTTTCAATGCCAGTGTTGATACAGTAAGCAAAAATTCTTTTACAGGCCTTCCGATACCGGCTGCTGCCGGCATGGCTGCCACTACTGTTTTGTTCTATAATAAATTTGGCATAGCGAGTACTTCTAACTGTATATTACCTCTTATAATGCTTTATCTTCTTTCTTTTTTAATGGTCAGCGCCATAAAATATGATTGTTTTAAACAACACGAGCTATTTAGAAAGATGAATTTCAATGTTCTTGTTGCAGTTATACTGATTTTGATTTTTATAGCAGCGCAGCCATCCATTGCTCTGTTTCTTTTAGGAGTTGCCTATCTCGTTTCAGGTCCCTTCAAGATTATAAGGATTATGAGACATTCAAAGCAGAAAAAAACCGAAATCCACGATATTGATAAACAGATTTCGAATTCTCTATAACGTAACGGTTCGCTCAAAAATAAATTTACAACATAGGGATTTTCATTTTATGGTCAATTTTATCAATGAGTTAGAGACTATCGGTCTGCAATAATGATTCGTAGTAGTCATATAAACAAGTTGGTGGAATCATCGTTTTGTCCCGTTAGGGACATCTGAAAATAGCCCTGCCATTTGTTATACATCAAGCCTGGCAATAAATTGCCAGGCTATTCTCAAATGTCCCTACGGGACGGATTCCTTAACAGCCCGCAATGAAGGCGCGCTAATTTAACTTATGCAGGAGTTGTTATGTCAAAAGAATATAAAATAGCTGTAATCCCGGGAGATGGTACGGGACCGGAAGTTGTAGCAGAAGGAATTAAGGTCTTGGAGGTTGTGGCAGGCAAATGCGATTTCAGGCTGAAATTTACCGATTATAATTTAGGCGGCGATCATTACAAAGCAACCGGAGAAATTCTGCCGGATAGCGCGCTTGAATCACTGGCAAACTTTGATGCAATATATCTCGGTGCCATAGGGCATCCGGATGTTCAACCCGGAATTCTTGAAAAAGGCATTCTTTTAAAACTCAGATTTCATTTTGACCAGTACATTAATTTAAGACCCGTTAAGTTGTATGAAGGAGTAAAAACTCCTTTGAGGGATAAAGGCCCTGAAGATATTGACTTCGCGGTGATTCGTGAAAATACGGAAGGTCTTTATGCCGGTGCCGGCGGCTGCTTAAAGCGAGGAACTGCAGATGAAGTTGCGGTGCAGGACTCAATAAATACACGCAAAGGTGTTGAACGATGTATCAGGTACGCCTTTGAGTATTGCAGAAAGCGCAACAAAGCTAAAAGATTAACTCTTTGCGGAAAGACCAACGTACTTACTTTTGCTTTTGATCTTTGGGAAAGAACTTTTAACGAGGTCGCAGAAGAGTATCCCGATATACAAAAGGATTACGCACATGTTGATGCAGTATGCATGTGGATGGTTAAAAATCCGGAATGGTTTGATGTTATTGTAACAGACAACATGTTTGGAGACATAATTACCGACCTGGCGGCAATTATACAGGGAGGAATGGGTATAGCTGCCGGAGGAAATATAAATCCCGATGGCGTTTCAATGTTCGAACCTATTGGAGGTTCTGCTCCTAAGTATACTGGAAAGCAGGTAATAAATCCAATAGCCGCCATAATGGCGGCTAATATTATGCTTGACGCAATCGGCGAGCTTGAAGCAGCTTCCATGATTGAAAAAAGCGTGATAAAGGTTTTACGTGATGACTTAAAAGACGTAGCTGCCGGCAGGATGGGATATACTACAAAAGAGGTCGGAGGTCTAATCGTAAATTATATTAAAGGGTAAAGTATTAAGTATTAGGTTTTAAGTATTATTCTATTATAACAAATAGTTAAATCCTAAAACTTAAATCATTCGTAAAAAAAATGGAGATGTTATGTCTGGTAAAAAATTTAATATTGCCGTAGCAGGCGCGACAGGCGCTGTAGGCAATCAGATGATAATTTGTCTTGAGGAAAGCAGCATTGCCTTAAAGTCAATTAAGTTTTTAGCCTCTCATCGTTCTGCAGGCCGCAAGCTCCGTTTCAGGGGAGATTCTATTGATGTAGAGGAATTAACGGAGAGTTCTTTTAAAGGCGTTGATATTGCGCTCTTTTCAGCAGGTGGTGGCACAAGCAAAGAATTTGCTCCTTTTGCCGCAAAGGACGGCTGCGTGGTTATTGATAATTCAAGCGCATGGCGCATGGATTCTGATGTTCCGCTTGTTGTTCCGGAAGTAAATCCTCACGCAGTAGCGGATTATACAAACAAGGGAATAATAGCGAATCCGAACTGTTCTACAATTCAGATGGTTGTTGCTATTAATCCTGTTTATAGAAAGTGTGGAATAAGGAGAATTGTAGTTTCTACATATCAGGCCGTGTCCGGAACAGGAAAGAAGGCAATAGATGAACTTTTTGATCAGACCCGCTCTATGATTAATTTTGCAGATTATGAAATTAATGTTTATCCGCACAGGATTGCTTTTAATTGTCTTCCACATATAGATGTATTTTTGGAAAACGGTTATACCAAAGAAGAAATGAAGATGGTTAACGAGACAAGGAAAATTTTCGAGGATGATTCAATAGGAGTTACAGCTACAACTGTCAGGGTTCCTGTATTTTATAGCCATTCCGAGTCAGTCAATATTGAGACAAAAGAACATATTTCAGCGGATGAAGTAAAATCTCTTCTTGAAAATGAACCGGGCATTAAAGTTGTAGATGATCCTGCAAATAATATTTACCCTCTTGCTATTGATGCGGCAGGCCAGGATTTAACGCTGGTTGGACGCATACGGAATGATGAATCAATTCCGAACGGCATTAATATGTGGATTGTTGCGGATAATATCAGAAAAGGCGCTGCAACCAATACAGTTCAGATAGCAGAAATTCTGGCAGACAAATATTTGTAACGGTTGTCGGTTTACGGTTCACGGTTTACAGTTCACGGTTGAAATGCTTCAGTTGTTGCATAGTTCATTAAAAAAAACCGTGAACCTGAACCGACAACCGTAAACCGACAACCGTTCCTAAGGAGTTTAGAGTTGGAGACAGTACCTATAACAAGAAAGGGGTATGAAGCCCTGAAGAAAGAAGTAGAAAAGATAAAAAAAATTGATCGGCCCATGAATATAAAGGCCATTGAAGAGGCACGCGCACATGGGGATCTTAGTGAAAATGCGGAATTTGAAGCAGCCAAAAACAGGCAGTCATTCATTGAAGGCCGATTGATGGAGATAGGGCATAGGTTGGCCACGGCAGATATAATTGATCCCGATACCCTCCCAAAAGATCGCGCTGTATTTGCCAGCACGGTTGTCCTTGAAAATATTGATACAGGTGAAACAGTTGAGTATCAGCTTGTGGGGCCGTCTGAGGCTGATGTAGAAAAGGGCAGTATATCTATTTCTTCGCCTCTTGGGAAAGCAATTATAGGGAAGAAGCCGGGAGAAGAGATAACGTTGATAGCTCCAGCCGGGAGAAGATGTTATGAATTGGTGGATATATTGTAGAAAGCATATAAGGAGGTTTTACTTTGGCACGTATTACAATTGATGACTGCATGAAACGCGTATCAAACCGTTTTTTGCTGTGCAACATGGTGGTTAAACGTGTAAGACAGATCCGTGATGGTTCTGAATATCTGGTAAGCTCACCAAAAAATGAAGATATCGTTGTTTCTCTGAGAGAAATAGCTGCGGATAAGATAATTTTACAGGAAAAAGAAGAGAAGAAAGAAAAAGAAAAAGCTTCAGTTGTTGCATAGTTCATTGGAAAAAGTATGAGCTGTTACTATCAAACAGGCTGGAATTATTCATTGAAAAAACCGTAATTGTGAACCTGGCAACCTGAGTAGTTACGAAGCATGAAAGATATTCAGAATCAGAGAGATTACCGCAACATAACAATAGACAAAGTAGGAATAAAGAATCTTCGATATCCCATAACTGTTCTTGATCGGAGAAACGGTTGCCAGAATACGGTTGCTACGATAAACATGTATGTTGATTTGCCCCACGAATACAAGGGCACACACATGAGCCGTTTTGTGGAAATCCTCAACGTGTTGCGTCCTGAGGTTTCTTTTAAAAAGATATCAGATACTCTCAGGCAGATGAAAAAACATTTAAATGCCGCTTCTTCTCACATCAAAGTGACTTTTCCCTATTTTATCGAAAAAAAGGCTCCGATTAGCGGCTCACCAGGCCTTATGGACTATACTTGCAGTGTTACAGGATCAAGTGGACCTGATGATAAGGTCGATCTTGTGTCAGAAGTGATTGTTCCTATTTCTTCTGTGTGTCCTTGCTCGAAGGAAATAAGTGAGTCGGGAGCTCACAATCAGCGCGGGGAAGTCAGGCTTAGCATCAGGTTCAAGAAATTTATATGGATAGAAGATATGATCAAACTTGTTGAGAAATCCGGATCAAGCGAAGTATATTCTGTTCTGAAGCGGGTTGATGAAAAATATATAACAGAGTACGGGTTCAGCAATCCCAAGTTTGTTGAAGATATTGTAAGGGATATAGCTATAAAGCTTAAAGAAGACAATAATGTAACTTGGTTTTCCGTAAGTGCCGAAAATTTTGAGTCCATCCACAACCACAGCGCATATGCCCACATTGCAAGTAGTTGAGAAGCTATTTTAATACCTTCAAAATTCTGTTCATTATAAGTTCTGCTGATTTTCCAGGTGTATTTATCAGCACAACAAAATGATACAATTCCTTTTTTTCGTTTCTTATATATCCAGCCCTTGTCTTGATACCGTTCAGGGTTCCTGTTTTGTAAAACTTTCTGCCTGATTTGTGCATCAGCTCGTGGTAAGGCTCAAATTTTTCAAGAATTTTATGCAGGCTGTTTGCAGAAATCTTGTTTTGTCTTGATATGCCTGAGCCTTCAATAATGGAGATATTGTCTATGTTAAGCACGTTCTTTGTGTAATTTAATGCTGCAAGAACCCCTTTATCAAGAGTGCCCGGCAGCCCGTAACGTTTTGTACCAGCGGAAATGAGTAGTTGATTGGCTATAAAATTATTTGAGTGTTCTAAAAGTTTTGATATGATTTCCTTTATTGAAAAAATAGATATATACTTAAATACCAATATGTCATTTTCTTTATTAACTCTTCCATGCCTTATATTGCCATTAGATTTAATGCCTTGTTTCTCAAGAAAGTATTTTAAAAGATGTCCCAAATAAAGTGTGTTTTCATTTTCTTTATGGGAAAATACTATTCTTCCCATGGTTAGTTTTGACTTTTTAATTTTTCTTAGTGCAAAGGGCAACAGTGGCGTCTGTTCTTCAGCACTGGCATATTTGCCGTTTTCAAGGCGCTTGAAGTATACTGTATTGAAGTTGGCGCAAAGCGCCCCATTTGGAGCATCATATGGCTGCGATGATGAGGTAATTCCAGGGATTATAATGGGTTGCTTAAAATATGAATCATCTAAAACAATATTTTTAATCTTTTTATGCTCTGAATCAAGCCTTGAGCCAATTGCCCTGGATATTTCCTCCAGAATTTCAGATGTCAGCAAAGGATCTCCATATCCTTTTATTTTAAGATTTGAATCGTTATCTATGTAGAATTCAGTAGTAAATCTGTAATCAGGCCCCAGATAATGCATTGCCACGAGAGAAGTAAGTATTTTTAAAGTAGAAGCAGGAATGAGTTTTTTGTCGGCATTTTTGGAAAATAGAATTCTGCCACGCTGATCAGCCACAAGAACAGCATCCTGATCGCCAATAAGATTTGCCACGTCACTTAGATTTTCAGCATGAAGATTTTGAATTTGACCGGGCATCAAAAACCAGAATAGCAGAACAAAATATGTTGGCAAATGTTTAGGGTTCATTAGAATCGCTGATGCATTGCGTTTTATATGTAAATACCGTATTGCACAAATATGATTAAAGGTTCCAGGGATTCATTCAGATTTATAATCGGTTCTCAATATTTTTTATATTTTGGTATTATGGGCATTTTTTTGCCCTATTTTAATTTATACTGTTATCATCTTAATTTTACCGGTTTTCAAATAGGACTTCTGTCTGCCATTAGAACTGTGACGATAGTTTTGTTCCCATTATTCTGGGGGGCTTTGGCAGACCGTTTTCAAATCAGGAAACCGATATATATTTTATGCAATTTCGTAAGCGCAGGAATATGGACATGTTATTTTTATACCACTGATTTTTGGTTAATGTTCGTTATTACTATGTTTTATGGAATTTTTTACGCACCTATTATATCTTTTCTTGAAGCTTTTACGATGGATGTTCTTGGCAAAGAGAAGAAAAGTTACGGGAAGCTGAGGGCGTGGGGATCATTTTCTTTTATTGTTATTGTAGTAGTTCTTGGCAGAATAATTGATCTTTTTTCAATCGAAATTATTATCGCTGTAATTCTTGCAGGCTCTATGCTTCAGGCATTCATTTCTGTCAAAATTCCGAACGTTGTTATTTCAAAAAAGGAGTCTTTTAATCCTGATGCAAAAAATTTTATTAAAGAAACGTGTAACCGTCTTCCTGTTTTGCAGTTTTTTAATGCTTCTAAGCCATGGAACCTACTATGCTTTCTTTTCCATACATTTAGACGCCCTTGGATATGGTAAAACATTTATCGGAATTACATGGGCTCTGGCTTCGATTGCAGAGATACTTGTAATGATAAAGTCAGACAAAATATTCAAGCGTTTTTCCCTGGAAAATGTTCTGGTGTTTTCATTTATGATAGCAACATTAAGATGGTTAATACTTTTCTTTGTAAAATCTCTGGGTTTAATTCTGATATCACAGGTTTTTCATGCTGTTACTTATGGAGCATTTCATATAGCAAGTATATTATATATTGATTTGTTAATTCCCGATAAAGCCAAAACTCTGGGGCATGCAGCAAATAATGCTGTAACTTACGGCCTTGGGATGACAGTCGGATTTCTCTTTAACGGCTATTTCTATAACAGTATAGGTGCATTTAATTTGTTTATAATAAGCAGTCTTATTGCCCTGTCTGGAGGTTTGATTTTTTATTTTTCGAATGAATAACAAAAGCCGTAACTCCTTAGAATTACGGCTCTATTCTTTTTTCTATGTGGTGCCGAAGGCCGGATTTGAACCGGCACGAGTCTCCCCACTACCCCCTCAAGATAGCGTGTCTACCAAGTTCCACCACTTCGGCAATAAAAAAATCGTCAATTCTTTGGACTTTCCTTTGAGCTTTCCGGTGTTTGGGTCTGTGTTGCAGGCTCTGGCTCAGGCGCAGATTTTGAGGTTTTTTCCTGCGCAGGCAAGCTTTTCTCAGGCTCAGCATGCTGTTCTATTGGGATTTCTGTGTCAATCATAATGGAATCTCCGGTTTTATGACTGGACATGTATGCAAGCCCCAAAGATGTCAGCATAAATATTATAGCAGCCGCTGTTGTCGCTTTGCTTAAAAAAGTTGACGCACCTGTACTTCCAAAAAGAGTCTGACTGGAACCGCCTCCAAAAGCAGCCCCCATATCAGTCCCTTTTCCTGTCTGCAGCAAAACGATCATAATTAGAGCTATACAGACTATAACATGTATTACTATTAATAATGGTGACATATTACCGTTTTCATCTTGTAAATACTCAAGTTGTTAGGTTCAAGGGGCTACCAACTTAAGGCGGGATACCTTGTATTCTCAAGGTGTTACAGTAGGCTGGGCATCGCCCACCAATCTATGCGGTTTACAGAGATCACCCATTGATTGGTGGGCAGTGCCCACCCTACAAATTGTCCCGCTTTAAGTTGGTAGCCGTTCAAGGCTATAACAATTAATTGTAATTGACAAGTTGACTGAAAGTATCAGGATTCAGGCTTGCCCCTCCGACAAGGGCACCATCAACATCAGGCATAGCCATAAGTTCCGAGATGTTGCCTGGATTTACACTTCCTCCATACAGTATTCTGATGGAACCGGAAAGCTTGTCTCCAAATTCTTTTTCAATTAAAGAACGCAAAAATAAATGAATCTCCTGAGCCTGCTCCTTTGTTGCTGTTTTACCTGTTCCTATGGCCCATACAGGTTCATATGCTATAACGATTGTTTTTAGATCATCCAGAGAAAAACCTTCTAACCCCTTTTTTAACTGTTTGTCAAGTACAGAAAATGTATAATTTGATTCCCGTTCTTTTTCAGATTCTCCAACGCATAGAATTGGTATTAATCCAAATTCTAATGCAGCTCTGACTTTTTTATTAACGGTATCGTCATTATCACCAAAATACTGTCGCCGTTCTGAATGACCTATAATTACATATTTACATCCTGCTGATCCAAGCATAGCGGGTGATATTTCGCCTGTATAAGCGCCCTCTTTTTCCCAGAAAAGATTCTGCGCCCCAAGAGAAACACAGCTCTCCATGATAATACCTGATACAGAGTAAAGCGCTGTAAATGGAGGTGCGATCATAACATCTTTTCCAATAGTCCCTGATAAAAGTTTTACAAGCTGTTCTGAAGTTTCAACAGCTTCGGAAATTGTTTTAAACATCTTCCAGTTTCCGGCAATAAAAGGTCTGCGTTTTTCCATTGTATTCGACTCCTATTAATTATAAGGGAGAAGGGAAACAGGAAACCTATCACCAACTCCAGCACCTAAAACCCAACCCCCATCACCTATCTATCTTAAAGCTGCGATCCTATCATGGCTGCCAGCTCTACCATCCTCGTTGAGTATCCCGTTTCATTGTCATACCATGAGAGTACTTTAACCATATCAGCTACGGCATAAGTTGTTGCGGAATCAACAATGGAAGACAACTTCGATCCGTTGAAATCCGTAGATACAAGCGGAAGATCGCAATATCCAAGTATGCCTGAAAGATATCCTTCCGAAGCGCTTTTGAGTGCCTGGTTTACATCGGAAACCGTAACTCCTGATTTTTCGACAGTCGCCACAAGATCAACAATAGAAACATTCGGTGTTGGAACTCTGATCGCGAGTCCGTTTAGCCTGCCTTCCAGTTCCGGCAGTACAAGAGATACCGCTTTTGCAGCACCGGTTGTCGTTGGAATCATGTTTAGAGCTGCGGACCTGGCCCTTCGAAGGTCCTTGTGCGGAAAATCAATAAGGCGTTGATCACCTGTATAAGCATGTATGGTAGTCATTAGTCCGCATTTTATGCCGAAATTATCAAGGAGTACTCTGGCAACCGGTGCAAGACAATTAGTGGTACACGATGCATTTGATATTATATTATGTTGTTCAGGATCATACTGATTTGAGTTTATGCCCATTACAATTGTAATATCAGGATTTTTGGCGGGTGCGGATATTATAACCTTTCGCGCTCCTGCAGCAAGATGCTTTGAAGCATTTTCGTGATCTATGAACAGACCGGTACATTCTGCAACAATGTCAACCTCAAACTCTTTCCATTTCAGTTGCTCAGGATTCCTGATTGACGTAAAAGCGACAGACCTGCCGTCAACCTCAATTGAATCTTCTTTTGCCTTAACTTTTTTGCCAAGATTTCCGTGAACAGAATCATAAGTTAGAAGATGAGCCATTGTAGTTAAATCAGTAAGGTCATTAATAGCCACAACTTCAACGTCAGGATGATTCATTGCAACCCTGAATATCAGTCTCCCAATCCTTCCAAAACCATTTATTCCTAATTTAATGCTCATAATACTCCTTATCCTTCTTTGGTGAATTTGTAAAAAGGCAAATTCATCAGGTTTAATAAATAAAAATTATCTTCGTTTGTTTCCTTTTAAAATCCCACTTGCCAGAGATATGCTCTTTTTACCAAAAGCCTCCAGGTTTACCACAAGACTGCTCAGGTCTTCATCATCTCGAAGATTGGCTGCTCTTATCAAAATTGGGAGGTTTACTCCGGATAATACTTCCACATGTCCTTCTTCAAGAAATGAATAGCTTAAATTAGAAGGAGTTCCTCCAAACATATCTGTAAGAATCAGTACACCTTTTTTCTGATTGACTTTTTTTATTCCTTCGGCAATTTTTTTACGGAGAATTTCAGCATTTTCGTTCAGATCTACTGAAACCGATACCATGGCCTCAGCCTTTTTTCCAAGAATGAATTCTGCTGCATCTATTAATGCATCCCCGAGATTACAGTGTGTAGTTATAACTATACCTATCATAAAATTCCTTCTTAAAATACCAATTACGTTCCTTACGTTACTGTTTTATATCACGATGTGTAATTCCAACCTGCTTACCTTGTTTATCAATATGTTCATATATATTCCGTGCAATAGTGACAGAACGATGCCTACCACCTGTGCAACCAACTGCAACGCTTAAATATGCCTTTCCTTCTTTTTCATATAAAGGAATTAAATAAT
>Ga0255431_1108_pt1 | contig 16320 bp, 11 predicted proteins | sample ANMaggSeSYBR02J5_FD_182633 | JGI IMG/M metagenome (GOLD analysis project Ga0255431, IMG submission 182633) | Sediment cell enrichment communities from methane seep in Santa Monica Basin, California, United Staets - ANME aggregate JGI... | ecosystem: Environmental > Aquatic > Marine > Cold seeps >... | reverse complement strand
ATAAGCTGTACCGATAAATCACCATCAAATCAAGTCATCGTAGTAGGCTCTCAATGGTATGGTCATATTCCTGTATGGATTGGCATAGAAAAGGGAATATTTAAGAAATACGGTTTTGACGTTAAATGGCAGTTTATTGGAAAAAGCATGAATCGATTAAATGCTATTTCTTCAGGAGAGGCTCATTTTGCCAGTTTAGGGGAAATTGCCATGTTCAGTGCAATGGCACAAGGCAATACACGTTTTTACTGGGTTGGTAATCAGGATATTGCACCCGGATTTGAGGGACTTGTTGCAAAGAAAGGGATAACGTCATTTGAGCAATTAAAAGGAAAAACAATCGGCTTTCCTTTTGGCGCATCTGTTGATATTACATGCAGGCTTCTTTTAAAACAACATGGCCTTGATCCAAATAAGGATGTTCGTCTCGTCAATCTTGAAGTCGGGGATGTTCCTTCAGTATTTCGAACAGGTCGAATAGATGCAGCGATAATCTGGGAGCCAGGCTTTTCACAACTTGCATCTATTGATGGTACAACAGTTCTGGGAATGGATACGGATACGGAAGTTTATAAAAAGTTTGGTACCATGACCGGTCCTGATGTTCTGATAATCAATAAGGCCTGGAATGATGAGAATCGCTTAAGAGCCAAAAGGTTTATGAAAGCTTATTTTGAGTCTTTGAAGTGGGTTAATTATAATCCGGAGGAAGCGGTTAAGTTGATCCGGAAAAAATATATTAACCAGGATTTAAGTCTTATTCAGAAAAATATAGAAAAATTCATCTGGCATGATATTGAAGACCAGAGGCGTATTATGACTGATAATGGTATATTTGGTCAGGCAGATTATATTATCCGTATTCTTCATGAGGATATGAAAGTTATTCCAAATAAACCTGATTTTCGCAAATGGGTTAATCTTGATATTCTTTCTTTTCAGGAAATGAGAAGAGCTGTTAAAACAAATAAAAGTAAGGAGAAATGACAGGTGGAAGGAGAAGAACTTGGTTTATGGCGCTCTTCTGTTATTGGGGCTATAGGGTTACTTGTTTTTCTCAGTCTTTGGGAAATTCTTGTGAGAACAAATGTTATTGACCCCTTTTTCTTACCAGCGCCAACTCAGGTCATTGATAAAGCAATTCAAATGACTACTGCCAAAGATGCCGTTTTATTAACAGACATTAAAATAAGCGCAACAAGAGTTCTGACAGGCTTTTTATTGAGTGTTCTTGCAGGTGTACCTGCAGGGTTAATTATGGGGATGAACCCAGTTATTCGTGCTGCGATAAATCCGATTATTTCAATAATCCGACCTTTGCCCGCATTAAGCTGGATACCCCTCTCTATGCTCTGGCTGGGTATTGATGAGCAGCAAAAGTATGCAATTGTTTTTATGGGGAGTTTTGCTTCCATTTTAGTTTATACCACAGATGCAACCATGCGTGTGGATCCCATTCTTCGACGAGCTGCCATGAATCTTGGTGCTTCACCACTACAGATACTTCGTTATGTTATTCTTCCCGGAGCATTGCCGGACATATTAACAGGCCTTAAAGTTGTTCTTGCTATTGCATGGACATGTGTTATTTCAGCCGAGATGGTTGGCGCTAATAGTGGTTTAGGATTTCGAATCTGGACTGCTAAAGAATGGTCTGATACCGGTCAGGTTCTTGTGGGCATGATTAGTATCAGCGCTACAGTGCTGGTATTGGATATTCTTTTTCGCGGGTTAGAAAGAGTGCTTTTACCCTATCAAAATAAGGGACTTGGAAATAAATAATATACCATCTTGCTTGTCTTTTTGCCCCTCTTCGGCGTTGCGGTTTCCGTTACATAGCCCGCTATGCGCTTTCAGCCGCGCCTTGAAGATGAACAAAAATCCTGCGCAATCTTGGTATATTATTTACTTCCAAGTCCCTAAAACTTACGGAATATGAGCGAAACATTAATTAAATTTGACAATATAACAAAACATTTTTCTTCACGTAAAGGTGATATTGTAGCGGTAAAAGATTTTTCCCTTGAGATTAAAAAAGGTGAAATATTAACAATAGTGGGCGCTTCGGGATGTGGCAAAACCACTCTTCTTAACATGGTCGCAGGATTTTTGACTCCCAGTTCAGGGAACATTCTACTCGACGGGCAGCCTATAACAAAAGTTGAACCGCGATGCGGTATGATTTTTCAACATTATGCCTTATTTCCATGGCTGAGTGTAAGAAAAAATGTTGAGTTCGGGCCTAAAATAAACGGTGTTTCTAAAAAGATGCGAAGAGAGGAATCAGCTAAGTACATAGAAATGGTTGGCTTAAAAGGATTTGAAGATGCTTACCCTGGGGAGCTGTCAGGAGGAATGCGCCAGCGTGTTGCTCTATGCAGGGTACTGGCAAATAAGCCTGACATTCTGTTGTGTGATGAGCCTTTTGCAGCTCTGGATGCGATGACAAGGCAGATCATGCAGCAAGAGCTGTTGAGAATTGTCAATGAATCGGGACAAACCGTACTCTTTATAACTCACTCTATTGACGAAGCGCTTATTTTAAGCGATAAAATTGTTGTTATGTCTGTTCGACCGGGAACAGTCAAAGACATCTATGACATCGAACTCCCCCATCCCGGAAAGGTTGAGGTTCAACTCACTGATGAATATCTAAAATTAAAACGACAGATATGGGCTATGGTTGAAGAGGAAGTAAAAACATCAATGAATATAGTTTCGAGTTAAGGGTTCGCCCAAACAGCCTGTTTTCGCGTACTCTCAGATCTGAAAAAATATGGTGCTGAAAATCTCACCAAAAATGACATTATTTCATTGATTTAAGTTTGTTCACCTGTTAATTATATTTTTATAACCTCCCGAAAGAACTCTTAAAAAGGAGAATATACCATGCGCAGTTTTCATTCATACGGACCCGTCAATTCTAAATATCATTTTTGTGTTGAACGAAAAACGCTTGTGGACAGGTGTGCATCTTTCCTCATGGGAGAAGAGGATGAAGGTGGACACTACTTTACCATCTGGGCTCCACGGCAGACAGGCAAGACCTGGCTCATGCGGGAGGTGAAGAAAAGGATTGAGGAAGAATACAAAGACCGATTTGTTCTTGGAACTATGTCCATGCAGGGAGTGATCATGGATGATGCTCCTGTAGAAGATTTTCTCAGACACGTTCCGAGACTATTTCGGGAGACGTTTAAGTTGGAACCTTTGAAACCGGAAGCCTGGGAAGGTCTGACGGATATTTTTTCGCTTGATAAAGGCATCTTTGACCGGCCAGTTATATTGTTCATTGACGAATTCGACAGCCTGCCTCCAAAGGTAATTGACCGGTTGGTGACCCTTTTTCGCGACATGTACCTGAAGCGAGACAGCTATCTTTTACACGGGCTTGCTCTGATAGGTGTGAGGGCCGTGCTTGGGGTGGAAAGCGAGAGAGGCTCGCCTTTCAATATCCAGCGTTTTTTGCATGTGCCAAATTTTACCGGAAAAGAAGTTGATGATCTTTTCGGTCAATATGTGAAAGAAAGCGGTCAGGAGATAGCTCCGGATGTCCTGGCCGGAGTCTATGATACAACCCGTGGCCAGCCTGGGCTGGTGGGCTGGTTCGGTGAACTTCTTACTGAGAAGTACAATCCCGGAAACAATAGAGTTATCGACATGGCGACCTGGGAGGAAGTCTATGACGCAGCCTGTCATATAGAATGGAATAATACAATCTTAAATCTTATTAAAAAGGCTGAAGGAAAATATTTATCTTATCTGTTGGAGTTATTTTCCAGTTCTGATATTGCTTTCAGCATAAGGTTTGAGTGGTGCAATTATCTTTATCTAAACGGCATTATTGATGAAGAAAGAATAGTTGACACTAAAGGAAAAAAAACAAGCATCTGCCGTTTTTCTTCTCCCTTTGTTCAAACATGCCTGTACAACGCTTTTACATACGACATTGTAGGAGATCGGATGCCAATCCTGGCATTAGATCCTTTAGATGAGCTGGAAGATGTATTTGAGGAGGTACAGCTTAATCTGCCGGCGCTGCTTCGACGTTACAAGGATTATCTGATTCGACTTAAGGCAAAAGGGCTCAACCCGTGGAAGGAGCAGCCGCGGCGGGCAGACATGCACCTGACTGAAGCTGTTGGCCATTTTCATCTTTATGCGTGGCTCCAGGCAGCAGTAGGAAGGCGCTGCATAATCAGCCCTGAGTTTCCAACCGGAAACGGCAGGGTGGATCTGCATCTCAGGTGTGGGGAAAAGCTGGGTATTGTTGAAGTGAAAAGTTTTGTAGATGCCTCTGAGGCAAAAGCGGCCAGGGTTCAGGCTGCCCGGTATGCAAAAAGCCTGGATGTTGATGCAGTCACAGTTGCGTTGTTCGTACCGGTGGAAAACGAAGATGTTTTGCAGAAAATATCCGGAAATGAGAAAATCGACGGAGTCAGAGTAACGGTGGAGGCCATCGGGTGGGCGTAACAGCATTATGTTGTCCCCCCTTTTCCTTTTCTCAAAGGTCTGAAATCTGCTTCAGATAACGAAAAAGTATCCTTGAGGATTTTACGCCTTTTTCTGCTTCATATTCATTGCGTGCGTTTCTTGCAAGCTGTGTCAGGCGTTGCCTTTCTGCATTAGGATAGTTGTTTAGAATCTCTTCAATAAGCACTCTGTTTCCTTCCTTAAGTCCATCCCGCCATTTTTCAATCTTTTTAAAGGCAAGGATCTTTTGATGGTCACCGAGTCTGAAATTTTCAAGAGCATTCTGTATAGGTCCAGGGTCGATATCACGCATAAGTGTGCCGATATATTGCAATTGCCTGCGCCTTGCTCCGTGACTTTTTGTTTTTCCGGCAACAATAACGGCATTACGCAAATCATCCGAAATATCAATACCTTTAAGCTGTTCAGACGATATGGCTACAAGCTGTTCCCCAAGCTTCTGCAAAGCCCTGGCTTCATTTTTCTTTTGCGTTCTGCTTTTACGATCATCCTTCATTTTTCAGGCCCGTTCCTCATTCCTCAGTTCAGTACATCTCGTATTTAACCAGTCTGCCGTCAAGCCCGCCTGCCTTGATCGGTTTTTTCCATGATGCTTTCAAACCAATTTTTTTTATAAACCTGCGTTCTCCGAAGTAAATATAAGCAGTTGAACCTTTGCATTTCTGTTTAAGAAAATCACCGAGATCCTTGTAAAACGTTTCAATGTTCTCATTGCCCCCCATTCGAATGCCATAAGGAGGGTTTGCTACAATTACCTGCCCCTCAATGGCAGGCAACTCTCTGAAGTCAGCCCTTTCAACTTTTACATTCTTTCCATAATTAAGCCCCATTATGTTTATCCTCGCCGCATCAACAGCTTCTTTGGACAGATCACTGCCTGCAATCAGCCCTTGCGGCAACTCACGGATTTTTGTGTCAGCCTCTTTTTTAACCTGCTTCCAAATAGAACCGTCAAAGTCAGGCAGAAATTCAAAACCGAATTTGTTTCTAAAAATGCCCGAAGGAATGTTGCAGTACTGCATGAGCGCTTCGCACAAGAGTGTTCCCGAACCGCACATGGGATCATATAAAGGAACAGATCCGTTCCATTCTGCAAATCGGATAATTGCTGCCGCGACAGTTTCCTGCATGGGCGCTAATACTGTCTCCTCTCTGTATCCTCTTCTGTGAAGCGCACCTCCCGACGTATCAAGACTTATTGCGACCTTGTCATGCCTGATATGAAGATCTATCAGGATGTCAGGATTCCTTACAGACACATCAGGGCGCTTACCGGTTTTTTTCTTGAAATAATCCGCAACAGCATCTTTTATGCGGAGAGAAGCGTACTTTGAGTGAGAAATAGTACTGTCAGAAACATTTCCCGACACGGCAAATGTACTGCCTTCTGCAAAAAAATCTTCCCACTGTATCTGTTTTGCCTTCTTATACAACGTATCGGTATCATGACAATTAAATGATATTAACGGCGCAAGACACCGTGAAGCAAGCCTTGTCAAATAATTAATGCGATACAGGGTTGATTTGTCCGCTTTGAAATGAATTCCGCGAAACACCGGAGTAATGTCTTGTGCACCGAGTTCGGCCAGCTCTTCTGCACCTGCTTCTATTATACCTTCGGCTATCTGGGCAAAATAACGAAAATCCCGCTGATACTTATATACTGCCACCTGCTGTTTATCTCCTCTACATTTCCTAAGGGACGTGGACGAAATAACTTCCCCAACTATGCATCACAGCTTCAGGCCGTCTTTGCCAAATCTCAAATCCAGGCTCAAATCCCAAAAATATTGAAATAGCTTGCTATTCCATCAACTTTTGTGACCTGAGCCTATATTTGAGATTTGGGCAAATTCGACCCAAATCTGTGCGCCTACTTGTGGAAGTTAATTCGTCTACGTCCCTAACCATATCGTTTGATACCATTAACTGCATTTGTTTCACTATCTTAAACTTTTTTGTCAAAAAGTACAACCAGAGAAAAACATAGGGGGTCACAAAAACCGGCAATTCTAATTTTGAAGAATAACATCCCCTACCTCAATTAGAATTGCTGAAAACTCAGAGACGATCTTGCTATTTGAAAATATTTGTGTTAAAAAAAGATAATTTAATTTGCTATCTTTCATGAAAATCCAAAAGTAGTTTACACTTTTTAGATTTATCCGCAAAGAGTCGCAAAAAGCGCAAAATCGGTTATATCTGAATAAAGGCTCATAATCTATGCTTTTGAGTGTTTTGTGCTTTTTTGCGGCCATTATAATCTTTTCATTTCATTACAAAAAAGTGTAAACTGGCAAATGAAGGATGCCTTTAATTTTAATCTTTTTTGAAGAAATTTCTTGTGCATTCCAGCTTTGGGAGGAACTGCTCAGGGTTCGTGAGGCACCCGCATGGCAAGGCGCGAGGAGGGCGAATAGCGAGCTATTTAACCGACGAGCAACGCGGTCATGCTGGATGGATCGGCGCATCAAAATGTGAAGTTATTTTTGAGTGAGTCCTCAGGTTATAAAAAAAGAAAGGAAAATTTGATAAATGGCAGATGAAAAAAGTAAATCCACATTAGAAACAACTGAAGCATTGATGAATGAAAAACGATTCTATCGGCCGCTTCCGGAAATGGTAGTCAACGCAAATATCAATCCGAACGACTATGAAGACGCCGTAAAAAAGGGAAAAACCGATCTCGAAGGCTTTTGGGAAAAGGCGGCTATGGAATTGGACTGGTTCAGAAAATGGGACAAGGTGCTTGACCGGTCCGAAGCGCCGTTTTTCAAATGGTTTGTCAATGCCAAGACCAACATAGCCTATAATGCTTTAGACAGGCATGTCAAGACCCACCGCAAGAACAAGGTGGCGTTGATATTTGAAAGCGAGGACGGAGAACGGTCGCGCATGACCTATTATGATCTGTACAGAGCCTCTAATATGGTTGCAAACGCTCTCGTCTCTCTTGGTGTCAAAAAGGGAGATATGGTAGCCATCTATCTCCCCAATATACCTCATGTCGCTGTTTCCATGCTTGCCTGTGCCAAGGTGGGCGCTGTCCATTGCGTGGTTTACGCAGGATTCAGCTCCATTGCCCTGAGGGACAGGGCCAACGATTCAGAAGCAAAAGTTATCATCACAGCAGATGGCTTTCACCGAAACGGAAAGGTCATTAAATTGAAAGAGGTAGTAGATGAGGCCATGCTTGATTGTCCCAAGGTGGAAACAGTAGTGGTGGTAAAATGGGCTGATATACCGGTCGATATGAGTGACGGTCGTTATGTTTCGTACGACGATTTGATGGAGGGACAAAGTAGAGAATTCGAAACTGTTCCCATGGATGCCGAAGATCCTCTTTTCATACTCTACACTTCAGGCACCACAGGAAAGCCAAAGGGAATGGTCCATACCCACGGCGGCTACCAGGTTGGTGTCAACCGCACCCTTAAATGGGTTTTTGACCTTAAGGAAACCGATATTTTCTGGTGTTCGGCAGACCCGGGCTGGATAACAGGTCACAGCTATATTGTTTACGGCCCTCTTATCGCCGGGACTACCACTGTAATGTACGAAGGGCATCCGCTTTATCCCGCTCCGGATCGTATGTGGAAGATTATTGCCAAATACGGAGTTAATATTCTTTATACTTCTCCCACAGCAATCAGAATGCTGATGCGTTTCGGCTCCCATTATCCCAAAAAACATGATCTGTCCACCCTCCGTCTCCTCGGATCAGTGGGAGAACCTATCAACCCTGAGGCATGGCGCTGGTATTATGATAATGTTGGCAATGGAAACTGTCCTGTAATGGACACCTGGTGGCAGACCGAAACAGGCATGTTTATGATAACGCCGGTTCCATCCTGCGTTCTTAAACCCGGTTCTGCGTTTAAACCGTTTCCCGGAGTTCAGGCGGATGTCGTGGATGCTAACGGAAAATCTGTTCCTCCAGGCAAAGGTGGATTTTTGGTAATCAAGGAACCATGGCCTGCCATGGCGAGAACAGTTCATAAAGATCCAAAAAAATATAAAGAACTTTACTGGTCGAAAATACCAGGCGTCTATCTTGCCGGAGACATGGCCACCAGGGATGAGGACGGTTATTTTTGGTTGCAGGGCCGCTCCGATGAAGTTCTCAGTATCGCCGGCCACCGTATTGGCACGGCTGAGATCGAAAGCGCTATGGTAAGCCACAAGTGGGTGGCCGAAGCTGCCACAATCGGCGTTCCGGATAAAATTCGCGGCGAAGTGGCCAAGGTCTTTGTAACTTTAAAAGAAGGAGTGGAAGAAGATGAGAATGTTTTAGTCAATGAGCTGAAGGCCCATGTTCGGAAGCAAATAGGGCCGCTGGCCATAATCAAAGGGATTTCTTTCCGTGAAAAGCTACCCAAAACGCGTAGCGGGAAAATAATGCGCAGGGTGCTGAAGGCCGAAGAACTCGGAATAGAAGCAGGTGATCTGTCAACACTGGAAGACTAAGGAACTGGGACGAATTTGATCCCCAATTTCTGAAAGGAAGTTCAAAGATGAAGCCACCCACCGGACCATTGGTGAGTAGAGAAAACTGTGCATTAGTTATAATTGATGTTCAGCAAAAATTGGTGCCTGTTATTGCAGAAGCCGGTCGAGTCATCGAAAATATAGTTAAGCTTATCAGGTTTTCTAAAATCGTTGGGCTTCCTGTTGTCCTTACTGAGCAGCAAAAGCTTGGAGAGACTGTAGCAGAAATACGAGGAGAAATACCGGGCCTTCGACCTATACCAAAAATAACATTTAGTTGTTTCGGAGCCGGGGAATTCGGTGAACATATACGCCAACTCAAGAAAAATACTCTTATTATCACTGGTCTTGAGGCACACATTTGTGTGGCGCAAACAGCTTTGCACGCAATATCCGACTACACAGTCCATGTGGTAAGTGATGCAACATCTTCTCGTTCTGTTCATGATCGGGATATCGCCTTGGACAGAATGCAATGTAACGGCATCACAATCACATCAACGGAAATGCTTATCTATGAATTGCTGACAAGGGCTGGAACCCCTGAATTTAAAGAAGCGTTACGACTGATAAAATAGACAGACCTTATTTTGTCCACGTTCCCAAGGAAGGAGAATATATATGGAAAGTTTGGCCAAAGAATTCAATAAAGAAAAAGAGCAGTCAGAAAAGGAGACCACCGAGGCCTTGATGGATGAAAAGCGGCTCTATCGGCCGCTACCTGAAATGGTAGTCAACGCAAATATCAATCCAAACGACTATGAAAACGCCGTAAAAAAGGGAAAAACCGATCTTGAGGGTTTTTGGGAAGAGGCAGCTATGGAGTTGGACTGGTTCAGGAAGTGGGACAAGGTGCTTGACCGGTCAGAAGCGCCGTTTTTCAAATGGTTTGTCGATGCCAAAACCAACATAGCCTATAATGCCCTGGACAGGCATGTTAAGACCCACCGCAAGAACAAGGTGGCGTTGATATTTGAAAGCGAGACTGGACAACGGTCGCGCATGACCTATTATGACCTGTATCGGGCATCCAATATGGTCGCCAACGCGCTTACCTCTCTTGGAGTCACAAAAGGGGACAGGGTATCCATCTATCTTCCCAACATACCTCATATCGCCATTGCTATGCTTGCTTGTGCCAAGGTAGGCGCAGTTCATTGCGTAGTTTATGCCGGGTTCAGCGCTATAGCTTTGAGGGACAGGGTCAATGATGCCGAGGCAAAAGTTATCATCACGGCAGATGGCTTTCACCGAAACGGAAAGATTGTTAAATTGAAAGAGGTAGTGGATGACGCCATGCTTGATTGTCCCTCTGTGGAAACAGTAGTTGTGGTAAAATGGGCTGACATACCAATTGATATGTCTGACGGACGTTATGTTTGGTACGAAGATCTGATGGAAGGTGAAAGCAGGGAATTTGAGACTGTCGCAATGGACGCGAATGATCCTCTTTATATCCTGTATACCTCAGGGACGACCGGCAAGCCCAAGGGAGTGGTGCATTGCCACGGCGGCTACATGGTAGGGATAAACCGAACATTGAAATGGACATTTGACATAAAAGAGACCGATATTTTCTGGTGCACCGCTGATCCGGGCTGGGTTACGGGGCATAGCTACGTTGTTTACGGTCCGCTTGTTTTGGGAACTACCACGGTCATGTACGAGGGGCATCCGCTATATCCAGGGCCGGGTCGGATGTGGCGGATCATAGAAAAGTACGGGGTCAATATTCTATACACAGCGCCAACCGCTATCCGGATGCTTATGAGATTCGGCTCTCAGCGTCTCAAAAAGCATAATCTGTCCACGCTCCGGCTTCTCGGCACGGTTGGCGAACCGATCAATCCTGAGGCGTGGGTCTGGTATTATGATAACGTGGGAAACCAGAACTGTCCGGTAATGGACACCTGGTGGCAAACCGAGACAGGCATGTTCATGGTAGCGCCAACGCCATGCAACGTTTTGAAGCCCGGATCAGCTTTCAAGCCTTTCCCGGGTGTTCATATGGACGTGGTCGATGCCAATGGAGAATCCGTTGAACCTGGCAAGGGAGGTCATGTAGTCGTTAAAGAGCCATGGCCTGCCATGCTTACGACCCTTTACAAGGATCCTGAGAAATACAAAGAGGTTTACTGGTCAAAAATTCCAGGAGTATATTTGGCCGGTGACATTGCCACTAAAGACAAGGACGGTTATTTCTGGTTCCAGGGCCGATCTGATGATGTTCTCAAGATTGCCGGTCACCGGATTGGCACAGCAGAGGTCGAAAGTGCCCTGGTCAGCCATAAACATGTAGCTGAGGCTGCATGCATTGGTGTCCCTGACAAAGTTCGCGGAGAGGTAGCCAAGGTCTTTGTCATATTAAGGGAAGGCGTCGAAGAGGATGAAAACGCCCTGATAAACGAACTAAAAGCCCATGTCCGAAAAGTGCTTGGACCCATTGTGGTCATCAAGGGAATTGATTTTAAAGACAAACTTCCAAAGACCAGGAGTGGCAAGATCATGCGCCGCGTATTGAAAGCGCAGGAATTAGGATTAAAAGAAGGCGATCTGTCAACCCTTGAGGATTAACAGTCAGCATTTGTACGTATACCTCGGAAGGTTATAAAATCGCAAGTTATGGCCTTTCGAGGTATAAAGATAGGGAGGAAATCATGAGTTCAAGTATTTACTGGTTAATTATCTTTGTTTTTGCTTACTGGGTCTATTGTATTACATGGGGAATCAAAGGGGCCTTACGCGCCAAGACTGCATCGGATTATTTTATTGCCGGACGACAAATCAGTATCTGGGTCTTTGTCCTGGCAGCCACTGCCACATCTTTTAGTGGATGGACATTCGTGGGGCATCCGGCCCTGGTCTGGCGAGACGGTTTTCCTTACGCGTATGCCTCTTTTTATGCCATCACCATCCCTTTTACCGGTGTCCTTTTTCTAAAACGCCAGTGGCTCCTTGGCAAGAGATACGGCTTTGTCACACCAGGAGAGATGTTCTCCGCATATTTCAAGAGCGATACCATGCGCGTTCTGACCGTCATTGTCGCCCTCTTTTTCAGCGTTCCATACCTTGGGGTGCAACTAAGGGCTTCGGGTTATCTGTTTAACGTTTTGACCGACGGCTTGCTTTCTATCAATGTGGGCATGGTCATGTTAGCCTCGGTGGTGACCATCTATGTGGCCCTGGGCGGCCTGCGATCTGTGGCCTATGTGGATTCGGCCCAGTGTGTCTTGCTGGCAGTCGGAATCGTTGCACTGGGAATCATTACCCTTGCTTTCTGCGGCGGCTGGGACGGTCTTACATCCGGAATCGCAAAAATCGTGCTTGCCGACACTAAGCTTACTCCTGACGGTTACAGCCATTATGTCGCTGTTCCGGGGGTGATTCAGTGGGTGCCGGCAGCAAGCAAGTCCGTGGGTGGCGGCTGGACCGGCGTGATGATCCTGACATATATGTTTGCCCTCATGGGAATCCAGTCAGCCCCTGCATTTTCCATGTGGGCTTTTGCCAACAAAAACCCGAAACCCTTTCCCCTTCAGCAGGTCATAGCTTCTTCTATCGGGATAGGATTTATCCTCATAGTCTTTACGGCAATCCAGGGGATGGGAGGACATGCTCTGATGGATGCAGGCATTATTCCGTCATTAGCGGATGGAAAGCAGGGAAGCCTGGTGCCGTGGCTGATCCACCTTATGGGAAATCATGTGCCTTGGCTTACCGGGCTTCTCGCAGTCTGTGCGCTGGCCGCTATGCAATCCACGGGCGCTGCTTACATGTCAACAGCAAGCGGTATGTTGACCCGCGATCTGTATAAACATTTCCTGAACAAAGACGCATCCCACCGGCAGCAGAAATTTTTCGGACGTATTCTGGTGTTAGTTGTCGTCGGGGCAGCGTTGCTTGTGGCTATTACCTCCACAGACGCCCTGGTTCTCTTAGGGGGACTGGCTGTTTCTTATGGATTTCAGATGTGGCCGGCCCTGATTGCTATCCTGTATGTGCCATGGTTTACAAGACAGGGAATTGTGACCGGTCTAATTGCTGGTCTGGTTGCAGTGACGTTGACATATCAATTTGAGTTTGGGTTACCATGGGGAGCGTATCCTTTGACCATTCACAGTGCAGGCTGGGGAATCATATTTAATCTTACCCTTGCCGTGTTGGTGAGTGCCTTCACACAGCCGGGTGATAAGGAATTCGCCAGACGATTCGAATTTCACAAATTCATCAGGCAACATGCCGGCGTTCCAAAAGCAAAACAGCACTTGAAACCAATTGGCTGGCTTATCACCCTTGTGTGGTTTATATTTGCCATCGGTCCATTTGCCGTGATCGGAAACTCCATTTTCGGCAACCCGAATACGCCTGAAACGTGGTTTTTGGGCATGCCGTCTATATGGATCTGGCAGATTATCTGGTGGGCATTAGGCTGCTACATGATGTACTTTCTGGCTTTCAAGCTGGAGATGTCCACAAACATCAAAGGTGAAGTAGATGTGCTGGCCGAGGATATCGGGGACGTAAAGGTGCCTGAAGGAGCTGGACCTGCTCGAAAATCGGTTTAGGGAAAAAATTACTTGGCGTCTGACTTGTAGGGGCACGATGCATGGTACCTGACTTGTAGGCACGATGCATCGTGCCTCTACTTAGAAAAAATGTTACGTAGAAGGAGAAAGTGGAAAGCTATGAAGAAATATGGTCTTATTGTACTGGTTTTTACGGTTTTCTTTTCGTTAATGTCAATGACGGTGTTAGCTGAAACAGATGCTGAACGTCTGAACCGTCTGGAAATGGAGATTAAGGGAATAAAGGCATTGAAGCCATCCACTGCTGAAGACGTATGGGCAAAATACAACATGCGCATTTATGGACGGGTAAAAGTTGATCTCAACTATGACACAGCAGAATTCAAAAATTATAATGACTTCATCGGAGTGGTTAAGGAAGATGCCCCAAATGATTCGGTAAACTTCAACCCGCGGGATACCCGTTTCGGGCTTGAGGCAAGCCACACTGATGGGAACTGGACAGGTAAGGGCCGTTTTGAAATTGATTTTTACGGCACCAATGTCGGAAACAACCTGATCCCCCGTATGCGCCTCGGATATATAGATCTGGCAAATAATTCATCCGGCACAAGCCTTCGGGTTGGACAGGATTGGATCCCGGTGGCCCAGCAGAATCCTGCTACCATTGATTTCGGTGTACTGTCCGCCGCCGGAAACCTGTGGTGGCGTGTACCCCAGGTTACGCTTCGCCAGAAGCTGGGCGACGTGGAGCTCCTTTTATCCGCGATGAAGCACCGCCGGATTGGTACTGAGGAAGAAGAGAGGATGCCCTGGGTTCTTGGCAGAGTTGCCTATAATTTCGGAGATGGTAATATCATTGCCCTGGGTGGTGGTTATCAAAGCAATGAATACGGTCAGACCTGCAAGGATATAGATAGATCCTTAGCTGCATTGGAACTCAAGTTAAACTTAGGGCCTGTTCTGCTCAAGGCTGAAGGATTCTGGGGAGAAGCCCTGGATAAAGATTTTCTTCGCTATGAAATGGGAATAAACAATAGTGACCCGAATAATCCAAAGGAAATAGAAGCAATGGGTGGTTTTATCAGCCTGACCGCAAATGCTACCGATGACCTCACTGTTTCCGCTGGATACGGTATCGACGATCCCAAAAATGATGACATGAAAACAATGAAAGGAAACCTCAATGACAGGCAGTTTACCAGAAACGACATGGCTTTTGTAAACAGTTGGTATAAGGTTACCAAAGGGGTAAAGGTTGGCGCAGAAGTTATGTACGTGAATACCGAACGAATCATGTACGTGAACAGCGAACGTTGTAATAAGACAGATGAAGGCATGCGTTACACCATGTCGATGTTTTACAACTTCTGATTCGTGCCTGAACGAAAACTGCTAATTTCCCCAATTTCTGCGTCAGGCTTAAATTTTAATCCTCAAAATACGCCATGTATTCCTGCGGTTAAAATTTGCGCCTTCCTTGAACTTGAAAAAATTTTCTAGTTTTCATTCGGGCACTAATTCCGGTAAGGAACGTGGACGAAATAACTTCCACAAGTAGGCGCATAGATTTGGGTCAGATTTGTTCGATCTTAGATCACAAAAGTTGATAGAATAGCGGGCTATTTTGATATTTTTGTGATTTAAGATCGGGCAAAGGTGGCCTGAAGCTATGATGCATAGTTGGCGAAGTTAATTCGTCCACGTTCCTAAAGGATGGGGAGTTGAAGCGAACCACTGACCTGATAATGAATATTTTGAGAGCTATCGCTCTGACAGTAGTTGTATGCCTTTGCCATGGATGCAATGAGCAAAATAGCCCGATAGACCAGCGCGAAAAGGTTTATCGGGCTTTTTTGCTTGACGGCAATCGTCTTCTGGAAAAAAAGAGCTACCAAAAGGCAGCCGATCTTTTTACAGAGGCTATTTTTAGTGAGCCTGAAAAAGCTGAGGGCTATCTGAACCTGGGTATTGCTTATGTCCACATGGAACAGTATAAGAAAGCTATTGTCGATTTTACAAAGGCAATCCAAAAAGACAGAACCCTCGCCATTGCGTATGCAAATCGCGGTATTGCATACGATCATTTGGGCAGACACAAAGATGCCCTTTCCGATTATCAAAAGGCCTTATCCATTAACCCTGAGGTGGGAAAAGGGCCTGGTTTCATGGAAAGGTTTCTTCATAATAAACCCAAAACCCCGGATTTGCGAGAAAGAGTTAAATTTTTGGAGGAAACATTGAAAACAGAAAATAGTTAAAATTCCTTACAACAGAATCATTGACTTTCTTCGCGGTATTGTCCCTTTTAATGAGCTTCCTCAAAAAGTTTTGGCTCTCTGGTAATTCCCGTGGTCGATTTTTATCAAAAAAATCAACCCGTTATCCCAATCCAAAAAAAATCAAAAAAGGTTCTCTAAATTATAACAAATTTTCAGGAAAAGATTTGTTTCTTGTCAAACGTGCTTGGGAATACATCAAAACATACGACATGAAAACAAAAGCCGCCTTTAAGCGGGCTGAAAATGAGTTTAATGACCCACAGATGGCTCTATGGAGATAATGTCTAATATGCAAACCAACGCCTGATGGTTTGTTCAACAGAAATAGAAAGATTACACCAGAAAGCGAAGCCAAATGCTCTAAATAGAGGCCGGTATGAATAACCTTCCTAATAATGACTTCATGGACATCCTGATGAAGTTTGACATGATGTCAGAAACAGATGAGTCGTCTGGATTGGTTTTTATTGGAAAAGAGAAGCGAGATAACAGTGAAGTGATAGCTCTGGAATATGCTAAAAAATACGGAG
>Ga0255431_1107_pt1 | contig 16486 bp, 12 predicted proteins | sample ANMaggSeSYBR02J5_FD_182633 | JGI IMG/M metagenome (GOLD analysis project Ga0255431, IMG submission 182633) | Sediment cell enrichment communities from methane seep in Santa Monica Basin, California, United Staets - ANME aggregate JGI... | ecosystem: Environmental > Aquatic > Marine > Cold seeps >... | reverse complement strand
ATTGAGAATACCGGCAGACTTGCCTCCCGGAGATTACTACATATACGTTGAAACAGATGCAGATAACAAAATATATGAATATAGCGATGAGAACAACAATCTCACCCAAAGCAATGCATTGACCATCCTTCCTTACCCTTCTGTTGATATAGTTGTTACTAATTTTGAAATCTCCGGTTCGGCTTCATCGGGTCAATTCATGGACATTAGCTGGACGATAAAAAACAACGGCGAGGCTAAAACCCTTGTCTCAAAATGGTATGACAAAATATTCCTTTCTTTGGATACGGAATTAAATACCGAAGAAGATATTTCGATGGAAAGCTTTAGTCGCAGCAAAGTGCTTGGTTCCCAGGAAGAATATTCGCGAACTGTCAGCGTAAAGCTGCCACAGGGAATATCGGGCAATTACTATTTGATCATCAAAGCCGATATTGATGACCACGTATCGGAGATAGATGAAAATAATAATACCTCAAATCTTCCTGTACATGTCGAATTCACCCCACCTCCTGACCTGCAGATCACATCATTTGAAATTGCCTCAGAAGGCACAGCAGGACAACCGACTACAGTGAACTGGACGGTACAAAATAATGGGACCGGCGCAGCTAATGCTTCACATTGGTATGACGCAGTATTCCTGTCGTCAGATGATATTCTTGACAAGGGAGATACCTGTTTAAGCTCAATGATTCACAACAGTATCTTAAATCCAATGGACAATTACAACGAGAATACTGAGGTCGATCTTCCCATATATGCTTCAGGCCTGTACTATATCCTCATTAAAACGGACAGCCGGAATGACATTTATGAACATAATACCGAAGACAACAATCTCGTTTCTCAACCCATCGCCATCACCATGCTGCCACCCGCGGATCTGGTTGTAACAGACATAACGGTTTCTGAAAGCGCTGCCCCGGGCGATCCGGTTACAATCACCTGGACCATCGAAAACCAGGGCCAAAATGCCGCGGTTGGTCGGATGCGTGAGGGTGTATATATTTCGGAAAATAATACATGGGAATACACAGACCCGATGCTGGGCATTATTTCCCGGAACATAAACCTTGTGCCCGGCGCTTCACTGCAAATGAGTATGGCGGTCAACCTGAATGAAACCTTTACTGCGGATTCCTCTGGTAGTATCACTGCCACGTTGCCTGGCGTTACGGCAGGTGAGCACTATATTGCCGTGCGGACAGACCTCAAAAATAACATCAGTGAAAGTGATCTTAGCAACAATACCCTTGTTTCAGATGATGTAATAAATGTCTCTGTGCCGCCATTGGAAGGCAATGTTCCGATGGAAGCAACAGTTTTCGGCAGCAATCAGAAGAAATACTACCAAATTGATGTTGATGAAGGACTGGATTTAAAGATCACATTGACGAGCGATGTCGATGGCGCAGCTAATGAGATTTATGTTGCCTTTGACAGGGTGCCGACTCTGAGCGATTATGATGACGCAGGGAATGTTCCGTTTACCACCAATCAGGATGTTTTGGTGCCTTCAACGGAGGCAGGTACTTACTATATTATGGTCTATGTGCGGGATTTGCCATCTGGCGTTGATTTGCAGAATATTACGCTACTTATAGAACCGATGACATTTTCAATAAGCGGTATTACACCTGATGCTGGAGGCTCAGGCGGCCGGGTTACGTGTATGCTCACCGGAGCGGGTTTTCGAGATACAACGCAGGTTTTTCTGAGATTATCTGATGGTTCCTTGCTGGAAGGGAAGGTTGTAGAGTTTGTTAATACTATGGAGTTGAGGGTGAGGTGGGATTTGAGTGATATTCAGTTGGGAACATACGACATAATAGCAGAACAGGTTCAAGGTGATGTTGCTATGCTTTACACTGGTTTTTCTGTCGAGAATCCCACGGGAATGAGGCTGCAGGTGGAAAGTGTTTCAGCCGGAACATCTCGGTCTGGTACCAGAGTTCCGATAACCTTCTATTTTAGCAATACCGGCAACATAGACATTCCATATTTGCGTATTCTAATCATTTTTCCCACGTATGTTGAACCGGTGAGTATTGAGAATAGTAAGAGCCTCCTAAAATCCAGTGAACTCTATTCCATTTACCCCGATGTCTTTGTGAACGATTTTGACTATGCCACGGGCGATTTCGACGAAGAAACCAACGTTGAGTTCAACTATGTTGAACTTCTTGCTAAGGACGTGCCACCTAATAAGTTTCTCCAATCGTGCATTGTTTTTATGGGCATACAGGCTCCGATATTTCCAATCCTAGCAATTCCAATTAAGTCTGATGTTGATGATTTCATCGCTGCCGCTATTGCAGAGACCGAGGAATTGCGTCATGAAGTGCTGGCAAATCCTGACGGATATGATTCTACTGTCATAGCCCTTGCAACTGACGAAGTGGAGTTCAGACTTCAAGTTCTTAAATACAATTATATCAGCACTGGGCTAATTGAAGAGGAGGAAATGGAGCAATTTCTGGAAGGCTATGATTCAACGACGAATGCCGCTTCTGCAGATTCTGTAGGTTCTGTGCATGCCTTCAGTACAAACGGCTGGGGAGGCGAAAGAGAAATGAGGTGTAGTGCAAAGAAGATGGTGTGTATTGCATTTCGCCGTTTATTCTGCCGTCCCTTTTCTCAGATATGTATTAAAAGCCAGGAGCTAATCTGCGAAGATGAATATAAAAAATGTATGGATATCAAAGAACCAGTTGATCCCAACGAAATGACCGGCCCGCCCAGCTTTGGTTATGAGAACTGGGTCATTGCGAATGGAATCCTTCAATACGCTATCCACTTCGAAAACGATCCGGAATTGGCTACGGCAACGGCCAGAGAGATTTCGATTAGTCAGCAACTCGATTCGGATCTTGACATTAGATCATTCCGGTTGGGTAGCTTCGGATTGTCCGCGTCGATAGTATTGAAGATAGGCGGCGTATCCAAGGGCTCATTGACATCAAAAACGATTTCTGTATTCAGTGTTCCTGAAAACCGTGCCTACTACACAGGCCGTCTTGATGTAGTTGATTCGCTGGGTGTTTATGTAGATGTTACTGCCGGAATTGATGTAACGACCAATGAAGCCTTCTGGACGTTCCGGTCTATTGATCCTGACACCGGCCTGCCGCCAACAAATCCGTTAGCAGGATTCCTTCCTGTAAATGATCTGGAGACGGGTGTGGGTCAGGGTTTCGTAACATATACGATCAGGGCAAAGGAAAATGCAGTTACAGGAGATGTAATTGATGCCCAGGCAGAAATCGTTTTTGATGTCAATGAGCCCTTGGATACGCCGCCTATCTTCAATACTATCGACGCGGACAATCCGACCAGTCAAGTGCAGGACAGCGTTGACTTCGTTGATGACACGACATTTGAGGTGAGTTGGACAGGTCAGGATGTTGCGGGCGGTTCCGGCCTTGGTGGTGTTGACATTTTCGTATCAGATAATGGCGCAGCATACGAACCGTGGTTGTCCGATACATCCAACACCTCTGCATACTTTACAGGTGAGCCTGGCCACACCTACCGATTCTATAGTTTGGCTCGTGATAATGCGGGGAATGTCGAATCCCCACCAGATGATCCTGATCTCACCGTAGTCGTCGTAAACTACACACCCTCCAATCCCAACCCTGCACACGGCGCTGAAGGCGTTACGACAAACCCGACTCTATCGTGGGACTCCGGGCATGATGTTGATACCCACGACCTTTACCTCTGGCAGGACGGCCATGTGCAACCAGCAACACCGCTGGTCTCAGGCCTCACAGAATCAACCTGCACACCTGCGTCTCCTTTGTTTTACAGCACAAACTACCTCTGGCAAGTAGTGGCGAAGAGAAATTCCGGAGACACGTATGGGCCAATCTGGAACTTTACAACATTTTCTATACAAAAAGGTGATACCAACGGCGATCGGTACGTAGATCTGGCTGATGCCATCTTAGCCTTGCAGGTCATTGCTCGTATTGAACCAAGCACAACCATCCATAATGAAGCTGATGTGAATGGAGATAACAAGATCGGTATAGAAGAAGTCGTCTATGTCCTCCAGAAGATTTCTGAGTTGAGATGACAACTCTGTTGATATCTACTCATCTTATCAAAAAAAGGAAATAACATTAGAGTTGTTGCCCAATAAACAATAAGCGCAATATGCAGTGTTTTGCTCAACCAAAAAATCACAAAAGTTGATAGAATAGCGAGCTATTTTGATATTTTTGTGATTTGAGATCGGGCAAAGGTGGCCTGAAGCTATGATGCATGATAGTTGGGGAAGTTATTTCGTCCACGTTCATAAGGCTACCAATTGAATTTACAGGCTGTCAGGCCTTACGTTGATAGCCTGTTTGCACCGAAGGCACGCTAAGTTCAACAATTACAAGATGTTAAGTCGTTTGGGAAACTTTTATTAAGTTATTGAGAACCTGCCAATGAAATCTGTTGAAAATATACATATTAAACCGCCTGAAACAAAAAACTTTTCGTCAAAAGCAATAAAAAGGGCTGTGATAGATACCGGAATTAAACATCCGGCAACTATCTATCCGACAGCTATTGGAATAAGCAGTGGTTTTGTCGGATGGTTGTTTGATTTGCCATTCCTTTATGTAGTTAGTCTTGTTTGTATTCTTATTGGACATGCATGGGCAGTTTCTCAGATTTTCTTTTTTAATAAAAAGATTGAAAGCAGGTATATCCGGCGCCTAAACAAGAGGCAGCAGGAATATGAACAATATGTGAGAGAAAGTTTGAAAACAGGTCTTGAAGAATGCCGCGGCATTAAAGGACTGGAGAACTATGCAATACAGGGCATCGAACAATGCAAGGCTATCAAGATAAAGCTTGAAAATATCAGGGAACTTCTTGAATTGAAGCTTCGTAGCGGGGAGATTACATTTTACAGATTTATCGGCGCAGCAGAACAGGTAAGTCTGAGTGTACTGGATAACCTGAAATCTGTTGTAAGCACCTTGAAAAGCGCAAGTTCAATCAATATGGATTATATCCAGGATCGGTTTGATGATCTGACCGGACGCGAGAAACAAACTAAAGACGATATTAACGAAGAAAATGCACTAAAAAAAAGATTAAAGATTCGGGAAAAACAAATCCATAAGATTAATCGCCTGCTGACATTAAACGAAGAAGCCATGACTGAAATGGAAAAAATTTCAGCCGCAGTTGCAAACTGGCAAACAGACAGCAGTTTTGCAGATACAAACTTTGAATCAGCAATAACCCGTCTTCAGGAACTCGCTGAACATGCTCATGAGTATAATGTAGCATGATATTAAATTAGCGCCCTTGGGGCGGGCTTAAAAGATGAACATCCAACATCCAACATCGAATTTTGAATAATGTATTCTGCCAATTTATAAACTGGCGGAGCGAAGCGATTTCATCATTCGATGTTCGATGTTGGACGTTCGATGTTGGACGTTCATCTTTTAATATTATGTAATTATTTAAAATAATTGACCCGCGTTGTTTTGTAGGAACTACCTAAAATAAGGAGGTATTATATTATGGTCGGGACACAGACACAGGAAAATCAGGCTTTGGTACTCGCAACTCCTGATAAAATCAAACAGGAACTTGGGCTTGTTGATTCAGGACATATTGTTGAAAGTGAAGCAGATCCTCAGCTTGACCAGCAGGCAGACGATTTTGTCAAGGCTGTTTTATTATTTGATCCAAATGATTCTGCTCAGATAGATTCCAGAGATCAGAATGTTGCTGCTGTTGAGATGCTTGGCAGTAAGGCCCAGCAAGAAGCATCCCGCAGAAGCAGCATGCTTAAAGAACCTATTAGAAAACTGGCTGCAAGGGGCGAAGACGGCGGAGAGGTAGCCAATGCTCTTGTTGATTTGAAAAACCAGGTTGAAGAACTTGACCCTGGCAAATTTGATTTTGAAGCCGGATGGTTCAGCAGAATGCTTGGTCGTATACCTGGTGTCGGAACACCGCTTAAAAAGTTTTTTTCCAGATTTGAATCTGCTCAGACAGTCATTGATGCGGTTATACGCGCTTTGGATGAAGGAAAAAAGGTTCTTCAAAGAGATAATGTTACTTTATCGCAGGATCAAAAAGCAATGCGCGCTCTGACCTTTAAATTGGACAAAAATATACAGCTTGGCATACTCATTGATCAAAAGTTTAGTTATGTTTTTGAACGAGAACTTGCGCCTGATGATCCACGACGAAGATTTATTGACGATGAAATTCTTTTTCCTCTTCGCCAGCGAATTCAGGACTTACAACAGCAGCTTGCTGTAAATCAACAGGGGGTGCTGGCAATTGAAATCATTATCCGTAATAATAAAGAGCTGACAAAAGGTGTGGACAGAGGTATAAATGTTACAGTAAATGCTCTTAACGTTGCTGTTACCGTTGCTCTTGCTCTTGCCAACCAGAAGATTGTTTTGGACAAGATTGATGCTGTTAATAAAGTTACAAATCAATTAATCGCACAGACAGCAGCGCAATTAAGAACTCAGGGAGCTGAAATTCACAAGCATGCCAGCAATACCCAGCTTGATATTGAAGCTCTAAAAAAGGCTTTTGAAGATATCAACGGCGCTCTGGATGACATCTCCACTTTTAGAAAACAGGCCCTGCCGCAGATGGCTAATAATATCCTGGAAATGGACAACCTTACAAAGAAAACTGAAGAGTCCATTCGGCGGATGGAACAGGGTAATACCGCTTCTGTTGCTGTTGCGCTGGATGTTTAGGGATTAGGGGATTAGGGAATTAGGAATTAGGAATTTAGGATGATTAGGATGATTGGGATGGATGAACAAAATGTTTAAATAATCTGCGGAAATCTGCGTAATCTGCGGATGGGATTTAGTGATTTAGGAATTGCGCTGGATGTATTAAGGAGGGAAATTATGTTTAAGCTTAAAAAAACTGTTATTGCTGTCATGGCTGCGCTGGCATTTATCTGTTTTACCGGTAATTGGGTTGTGGCCGCGGATAAGTTCCGCATTGCATGGTCTCACTATGTTGGATGGGAGCCATGGGAGCTTGCCCTGCACAAGGGTATCCTGGATAAATGGGCGCAAAAATACGACATCAAGATCAGGCTTGATTTGGTCAACGATTACATTGAAAGTATCAATCTTTATACAGGCGGCACATATCACGGCTGCGTAATGACAAACATGGATGCGCTCACTATTCCGGCTGTTGGAGGTGTGGATTCTACAGCTTTAATTATTGGCGATTTTTCCAATGGTAACGACGGTATTGTAATGAAAAACGGCGACAGTGTTGCAAACCTGAAGGGCAGAAAAATCATGCTGGTTGAGCTTTCTGTTTCACACTACCTGCTGGCGCGGGCTTTGGAAAAGAATGGACTTGCAGAGCGTGATGTCAGCCTTATCAATACTTCGGATGCGGATATAGCCGCAGTATTTGCATCTGATTCTAATGGCGTGGCAGTTACATGGAATCCTCCGCTTATGCAATGCCGGAACATGAAAAATGCAAACCTGATTTTCGATTCCGGAAGTATTCCCGGCGAAATCATTGATATGATGGTTGTGCGCACCGATGTTCCTGATGCCTTGAAAAAAGCCCTTACCGGAGCCTGGTATGAGACCATGTCCATTATGTCAGGAAAAAACAAGGCTGCTAAAGAAGCCATCAGATATATGGCACAATTTTCAGGAGCCACTGAGGCTGAATTTAAAGCCCAGCTCCGCACTACTGCAATGTTTTATAAAGCCGCTGATGCAAGTTCTTTTGCAAAAAGTGACAATCTTAAAAAAACAATGGAGTATGTGCGCAAATTCTGCTTTGATCACGGACTGTATGGTGACGCTGATTCAAAGGATTTTGTGGGCATTCTGTTTCCGGATAACACTGTTGCCGGAGACAAGACTAATATCAGATTGCGTTTTGACGCAAGTTTTATGCAGATGGCGGCTGACGGAATGCTTTAATGGCTCAATAGGGAATAAGAAGATTTGACAATCGTGGAAAATAAAATAAAAAAGAACAGAACATGGCTTTTTGGTCTTCATGCGGATCCACCAAAGATATTTCGTTTTATTCTTGCAATTTTGCCTTTTGTGATTCTTATTGTGGTTTATCTGATAGCGTCTGATATCAGACATACTAACAATCCTCATGATAAACTTTTGCCGACAATCGCAAAAATGGGAAAAACCCTTAAAAAGGTTGCTTTTACACAAGACAAACGAACAGGTGAATACCTTTTATGGAACGATACTATTTCAAGTTTAAAAAGGATTATTACAGGCGTCTCACTTGCAGCTTTTGCAGGATTCATTCTTGGACTTAATATGGGTCTTTTTCCCGGAGTAAGAAGTCTGCTTTTACTTTTTATTACATTTATAGCCAATATTCCGCCGCTTGCAATTTTACCAATACTTTTTATTAGTTTTGGCGTTGATGAAGCAGGTAAGATAATGCTGATTTTTTTAGGTACTTTTCCCTTAATTACAAGAGATATTTACCTGGCAGTAAAAAAGATCCCGCGGGAAATGATTGTCAAAGCTTTAACACTTGGAGCTTCACAGCAGGGTGTTCTTTACAGAATTGTTTATCCTCAGGTGGTGCCCAGACTAATTGAAACAATCAGGCTCTCTCTTGGCGGAGCCTGGCTTTTTTTAATTGCCGGCGAGGCAATTGCAGCACAAAACGGTTTGGGATACAGGATATTTTTAGTAAGGCGTTATCTTGCGATGGATGTCATTATTTTATATGTGATCTGGATCACACTTATGGCAGTTAGCGTAGATTTTATGCTCAAAAAATGGGTTGCTGTTAGATATCCCTGGTACAACCAAAAGTAAATATTCGGCAGCACTCCACAGGAAGGCGATCAGGCTGCCCAGCATACCAAAGTATAGCTGATCAGCCTGCTCACCTCCCTGTGAAGCGCTGCCAAACATTTACAATTTGGTGATTCTATCTATCTTTTGGCATCAAGCCGAATATTTACAACCAAAAAAATGAAAATTAAGGATATGCAAAAGCAGAACAATAACCATGTTCTTTTTCTTGAAGACGTTAATAAAGAATATGAAGAAAAAATAGTGTTGGATAATATTGATCTGGCAATAAGCGAAAATGAGTTCTGCATTCTTGTCGGACATAGCGGGTGCGGCAAATCCACGTTACTTAGACTTATTCTTGGACAGGAAAAGATCAGCTCAGGCAGAATCATTATGGAAGGAAAGGAAATTTTTTCCCCCTCTCCTGAACGTGGTATCGTTTATCAGAAATATTCTCTTTTTCCTCACCTGACTGTTCTTGAAAATATTATGATAGGCAGGCAGCTTCCTCTGCCTTTCTGGAAGGGAATCTTTATAAAAAAAGCAGCGCGAAAAGAAGCAATGCATTATCTTGAAAGTGTTCAGCTTGCAGAACATGCAAAGAAATATCCGTATCAGCTCTCAGGCGGAATGCAGCAGCGTGTTGCAATTGTTCAGGCTCTTATCAAAAAACCAAAAATTATGCTCATGGATGAACCTTTCGGAGCATTAGATCCTGGAACAAGAGAAGTAATGCAGGTGCTTATCTTGCAGCTCTGGAAAGAGCATAATATGACAATTTTTTTTGTAACACATGATCTTGAAGAAGCAGTTTTTTTAGGCACTCGTATCCTGGTGCTTTCCCAATATTATACAGACGGAAGAAGCAATGACAAAAAAATAAAGCGAGGAGCAAAAATAGTAGCAGATTATCCCTTAAAAAAACAACCATCCTCAACCAAGGTTAAAGAGTCAGGTGAGTTTGGCAGGTTCATTCAGAAAATCAGATATGATGGATTTGATCCGGAAAAGCTCCAGCATGTCACACAATTTAATCTTGAACATTCTGATTCGTTCCAAACCTTAACAGATGATGAAAAAAAGATATGCCGGTGAGCCAATTCTGCTTTATTTGTCCACTAATTACACGAAGTTACACTAAATAGAAACTAATCATTAGTGCTAATTCGTGAAATTAGTGGACAAATTAATGTTTTTTACTAAATCACTTGATAGATTTATTGATTCTGAAAATGTTTTAAATGATTTTCCATTATGGGCTAAAATATGGGAACCTTTAAATCTATTTAACTTTTGACGAGTTTATCAAATTATGGAACCACTACAATCTATAATGTTGGGTATAATTCAGGGGTTAACCGAGTTTTTGCCTGTCAGCAGTTCGGGACACCTGGTTTTGCTTCAAAATTTATTCGGAATCATGGAACCGGAGCTGTTGTTCGATATAAGTCTTCATATCGGAACGTTAATAGCAATATTAATAGTGTTTTATCAAGAAATCCGAAACATACTTCAAACCCTGTTACGTCTTCCGGTTTTAATTAAGTCGTCGGGAAACTTGAAGTCGCTTTTTGCTGATAATGAAGAAATAAGAATTGCTGTGTTGATAATTACAGGCAGTATCCCTACAGCTATTCTGGGAATCCTGTTCCACCAAATTGTCGATCAAATCTTTGGATCCGTATGGATAGTAGGAGTAATGCTTTTAGTAACTGGCACGCTCCTTTGGTTTACCAAGCAAATAAGTACCAAAGGACGTCCTCTAACAAAAGTAAAAATTAGAGATGTTCTGATGATAGGACTAATGCAGGGCCTGGCTATAATGCCCGGAATATCGCGATCCGGAGCTACTATATCAATAGCTCTTTTTCTCGGGATAAACCGGGAAATTGCAGGTCGTTATTCTTTTCTTTTATCAATTCCTGCAATACTGGGCGCAATGATACTTGGTCTTGATTCAACTATTATTCAAACGAATATCCCCGTAAAAATAACATTGCTGGGAACCGTTATTGCAGCAATTGTCGGTTATATAGCCTTGAAAATTTTGCTTCGCATTGTTAAAAAAGGGCAATTGTACTATTTTGCGCCTTATTGCTGGTTACTTGGCGCTGCAACGCTAATTTGGAGCTTACTATAAGAATTCTATATCTGTAAACTCATAAGCGATTCCTGGCAGGCCTTAATTTCTTCTTTATCCTGACCATTAATATAATATCTAAGCACAGCGTCTGTACCGGACGCTCTAATTACAAACCAAAATGTTTTAAATTGTAAAAAAGTACCTTCTAAAAGGGTGCCCTTGCCAATTAAACGAATATGATGAAGTTTAGGCAAGGGTTTACAATCTTTATCCAATTTACAATTTATTTCCTTGCATATTTCATCAAGAAATAATTCGGTAGGATATTTTGCGGCCAGGTCATGGAAAAATTTCATTACCTTATCCCTTTTTGCTTCTCCTTTTCTTTTTGCATTCTGTAGCATTTGGCCGGACAATTTTTCATCATACAAACGTTTGTCATAACGATCAAAATATTTATATTTGATATTATGTTTCAGAATCAGATCACAATAATAATTTGCAAATGACTGATCCGAATTATATAGAAAAGCTGCCAGAGATAGCACTAAAAGTCCAAACTGGAAACCATCTTTTTCCTGTAAGGCGATCATTTTTTTGGAACGAGATTTGTTTAATAATAAATCAGTTCCACCAAAGATGGCCCCGCCTGACTCCTCGCACATTATAATTAGTCTGGGATTTTTGCCTAATTTTACTTCTTCTCCCAATGCTGTAATATAAGGTTCATTTATATCTTTTCTCTTTTCAAGCCATTGTGCAAAAGTACCCCAATGCTTGAATCCGACCCTTACGTGTACCATTGGTATTTTTTCCAACTCTGCAAGCTCATCTAACGCTCTGGAGGTGGTTACCGAAGATGCAATAAACCAGTCATAAGCATCAAAAAGTCCGGATTTTTTTAAAGATTCTATTTGAAATGCCGTTAGCATAAAAAATATTTGGTTTGGGGTAAAATAAACAATGCATTTGTTACTATTGTGTATTAATTCAACTTCTAAACCTAATTGGGTATATCTTTCATAATTTTCAGATGAAGCCATAGTCACCATATTAAATCTGTCGCCATCCGGATCCCATATAAAGATAATATCGGCTTCGTTGTTTAATAGTTTTTCTTGAGCGCCAATATTTCTATAAATTTCTTGTTTTGTAGGATCTACACCATAGTTTTCACCATTTATTTGGCCTATTTTATGGTATTGAGAATCCTCCTCATCAAAAAAATATTGAATAACTTCGTTCTTGCCAACAGGAATATCAAAGAGTTTAAAAAGACGTTCTGAAGTTAATTTCATAGAGCCGCCTACTGTACAGATTGCACAGTGAAAGCCTCTCTTATTAGCTTTTATGATTTCATTTATGGATTTCTTATCAATTACGGTTTTCTGGTAATTAATATAAGCTTCATCAATGTTAAAATCATTCAAAATATTTTCACTCAATAACGGAGCAAGTTGAATACTATCCTTGCTATTAATTATATGTTGAACCTCTTTTATTATTTCTTCTTCTTCTTCTATAAGTTGTTTGCCCAACGAATCTATTGGCTTCCATCCACCCTTAAAATATTGGGAGTGGCTTGCAGTTAGGTTGTCACCGCTCTGGAATTCCTCATAAAAAACTCCAAAGGATGAATACCAAATTGGAGTAGTTGTTATTTGTGACCTCAGATGTACTTTAAAACCATGCGCTGCATAAATACGTGCAAGTATACTGATAAAATCCTGGGTGTGTGGCCGTGTTTCTCCACCAACATGAACATGCAAATTGTTTTTTTGATTACTTTTTTTTTTGAAAACTCTTGCTTTAGCTTCTCCGAGAATAGCAAAAGTAACAAAATTAATTGCTACATCCGGATTTGCTGCATCATCAGGATCTAACTGGTCGCGATAGCCGGCAGTCATCAAAGAAAAATTCTGTGACCATTTTTCAAGTGAGTATGAATCTATTAATTCTTCTGTAATTTTTATTTCTTCCCAGGTATTTTCTTGAGGGTTTATTTCAAGTCTAATAGATTGCATTGGGACATCTCTCCATACGTTAAAAAAGTAGTTAAATTGGTTCTTTAAAAAAATTGAATTTACAGATTATACTTAATTCAACTTAATAAAAGTGCGAAAGTCGGGTTAAGGAATCATCTGTTTCGTTGGCTGCTCCTTCAATTGCGGCTATTAAATTTCTCGATTTTGGTTTTTGTGACATTTTACGTTTTGATTTTTCGACTTTTTCCTTAGCACGTTGAACTGCATCAGCGGCAAAAACTTTCTCGACTTCAGTCATTCTTTTAAATTTAGCTTCTATGAGGCGGCCAACACCAGCTGTTGTTTTTGTGATCGGAGCAATAAGATCAGAAAAGGCCTTGCAGGCAGTATCGACAATTTTATTCCAAGCCTTTGGAGGAATTGCTTTCGCTAATTTACCTGCACCTGTAAGATCTAAACTACTATAGCCATCAGCCATAATCGTTCTCCATATTCATGACCTAGTCGAGTAGAGCGCAAGCGCGCTCAACCTTTAAGCCCTACCTTACATACGAGTTTAACAAATTTCAAGTGAGTATGAATCTATTAATTCTTCTGTAATTTTTATTTTTTCCCAGGTATTTTCTTGAGGGTTTATTTCAAGCCGAATAGATTGCATTGGAACCTCTCTCTATACGTTAAAAATTAGTCGTTAAATCAATTTGTTGTAACGGTCTAGCTATTTTTTTTGACAGGATAAACAGGATTGACATGATAGTTTTTTCATCCTGTTTATCCTGTTATCCTGTCAAATGTTTTTCATCCGGTAACCTATTACGATTTTTTTAAAAAATTGAATTCATAAAGTTTTTCTATAGTTTCTTTATATGAATCTACTTGAACTGTTTCTATAGATTGTGGTGATGTAGAAGGCCATGCCTCAGCGAGCTCCCGGATAGCTGCGTCATTCCCGCCTTTGAATAAAGCATCACCAAAAAATACAATTCGTTCAACACCAAGATTAAATAAAGTTGTCACAGCGTTAGTTTTATCTTTTCCCAAAATTCCGATATCAAAGGATGTCTGACCGCCCAATGTAATTTTTAAATCATTATTTTCGATAAGAGATGATAAATCATTATTCAAATGCTCCATGATTTTTTGCCTGTATCCTTTGGACTGATCAAACTCTACAAAATTTTTTCTATTAAGTTGTACCTCAGCGTCTTCTTGTTGAACTCTTCCAATTGGAGCAAAATTTACCATTGAATCTCGGAAAACGATTGTTTCCCCAATAACCTTGAGAGGTGGTGAGAGTTGAAATTCCGGTAATATTTGTGTTTTCTTCAGAGTTTCGATTAAAAATCTATAATTGGATTCACCAAGATGTTTACGAATGTTAAAAGATGAAATTACCTCAATTAACATATTTGCTGCAAAATCACATCGGTAATGGATTGCTCCATTACTTAAAAATGCGTCGAACTGTTTTCTATAACCAAATTGATAGAGCGGTTCGAAAAACTGTTGCATCAGCAACGGAAGATGACTTCCCGCTGCCACGTGAAAAGGAACACAAAGACGATCCAGGATTTTTACCATTGATTCCGTAATTGGTTGCCTGGGTGGTGTAAGTGTATTATCAATATCAAAAAGTGCTGCTGTTTTCATTTTTATTATCCCTGATAGCGATACATAAAGCTATATTTCGGCATCCTTCATATAGCTACAAAATAGTTTACACTTTCAAAAACAGAAATTAGCCGCAAAAAGGCGCAAAATAGGCGGGTTCAAAATGATATGAGAAAAGTCATAAGGGAATAAATTTTTACCGTTTTTAATTTCTTCCAACCCCATAGTATTGAAACCCCGCAGTTCGTATTTTTTCGGGGTCATAAACATTCCTGAGATCAACAAAAATCGGAGTCTTGATTACTGACTTGATTCGTTCAAAGTCCAAGGCACGATACTGGTTCCACTCAGTAAATAGCACTACAACATCTGCGCCCTCGCAAGCTTCGTATGCATTTTTCACATATTTAAAGTCCGGAAACATTTTCTCGGCCTCTTTCATACCCTGCGGGTCATGGGCCTGGATCTTTGCCCCTTTCTCAAATAACGGCGGCAGGATGGACAGGGCAGGGGCATCGCGGAGGTCATCCGTTTCCGGTTTGAAGGTCAGGCCCAGCACTCCGATGGTCTTGCCGGTCTCACTGCCACCCAAGGCGTCCCTGATTTTTTTGACCATTCTGGCCTTCTGAGAGTTGTTTGCTTCGACACCGGCTTCCACCAGCCGGGCGGCGACCCCGTTTTCCTGGGCGATCCTGAGCAGGGCCAGAGTATCTTTAGGAAAGCATGATCCGCCGTAACCCGGACCGGAATGGAGAAACTTACCGCCAATCCGGCCATCCAGCCCCATGCCCCTAGCCAGGTCAACAACATCGGCATCAACAGACTCACAGAGATTGGCCATCTCGTTAATAAAGCTGATCTTCACCGCCAGAAAGGCGTTTGCGGAATACTTGATCAGCTCGGCGGTTTCCAGGTTGGTGGTAACAAACGGGGTAGAGATCAGATAGAGGGGGTCGTATATCTCCTTAAGGATCTTCAAAGCCCGGTCAGAATCTGTGCCGAGGACAACCCTGTCCGGTCGCATGAAATCATTGATGGCGGCACCCTCTCTGAGAAACTCCGGATTTGAGGCCACATCAAAATCGGCCTCGGGGTTGGTTTCGCTGATGACTCGCTGGACCTGCCGTGCCGTGCCGACCGGAACTGTGCTTTTATCCACGACCACTGTGTAGTTCTTGAGACAAACGGCGAGCTCTCTGGCCGCTGCATAGATATAGCTTAAATCGGCATAACCATCGCCACGCCGGGAGGACGGGGTTCCTACGGCTATGAAGACCGCCTGGGCATCGCCAACTGCGGCCGCCAGATCGGTGGTAAAATTCAACCGTCCATCTTTGATGTTCTTTTTGACCAGGATATCAAGACCCGGTTCATATATCGGAATCTCGCCGTCCACCAATCGTTCGATCTTGGCGGCATCCTTGTCCATACAGGTAACATTATGGCCGAATTCCGCAAAGCAGGTGCCACTAACCAGGCCGACATAGCCTGTGCCAATCATTGTTATATTCATCCGTAATACCCCCGATACCACTTAACAAAATTTTCCAGTCCTGTTTCTATGCTTGTGGAGGGTTTGAATTCAAAATCCCTCACAAGGTCATCAACGTTTGCGCAGGTTGCAGCAACATCGCCATCCTGCATTGGCAAGAATTTTTTTGCTGCCTTTTTCCCTGGAAAACCCCCATGCCTATGCTGATTCCAACCTTCTTGGTTTTGTTAATGTCCTTGAGGGTTGCCGCCATACCAGGGTCAAACATCTGGTCTTTGCCTCATCAAGCTCCGTATATGGCGGTAACACCACCATGCCTTTTTCAGTTCATGACAATGTGGACCATCCGGTATCCCTTTATGCCGCCACCAAGAAATCAAATGAACTGATGGCCCATGCCTATAGCCATCTCTATGGCCTGCCGACAACAGGGTTACGTTTTTTTTACCGTTTATGGGCCATGGGGACGACCGGACATGGCCTATTTCCTCTTTAC
>Ga0255431_1104_pt1 | contig 16541 bp, 10 predicted proteins | sample ANMaggSeSYBR02J5_FD_182633 | JGI IMG/M metagenome (GOLD analysis project Ga0255431, IMG submission 182633) | Sediment cell enrichment communities from methane seep in Santa Monica Basin, California, United Staets - ANME aggregate JGI... | ecosystem: Environmental > Aquatic > Marine > Cold seeps >... | reverse complement strand
GGAATTGATGGCGCAGAAACAAGTCACAATATGGAACTCGGTTCCGGCATTGATGGAAATGCTTGTGGAGTATGCATCTGGTAGAACTGAGGTCGTGCCACAATCTCTTCGTCTGTTGCTCCTGAGCGGCGACTGGATACCTCTCGACTTGCCGAAGCAAATCAAGGCACTCGTAGAGGATGTCCAGGCGATCAGTCTTGGAGGAGCTACTGAGGCATCAATATGGTCCAGCCTGTATTCTGTTGAAAAGGTGGATCCGAATTGGAAGAGTATCCCTTATGGCCGTCCTATGACAAATCAGCACTTCTATGTATTGAACGAATTTATGGAAGATTGTCCTGATTGGGTGCCCGGTCAGCTTTACATAGGAGGCATTGGTCTTGCGAAGGGGTACTGGCAGGATGAGGACAAGACCGGAGCCAGCTTCATCATCCATCCCAGAACAGGGGAACGGCTGTATCGCACAGGGGATCTGGGGCGTTATTTACCGGATGGCAATATTGAGTTTTTGGGTAGAGAAGACTTCCAGGTAAAAATTAGTGGTTATCGCATTGAATTAGGTGAGATTGAGGCAGCCCTGAAGGAGCATCCTGAAGTGCGTGATTGTGTTGTTACGGCTGTGGGAGATCTTCGGGGAAGCAAGCGTTTGGTGGGCTATGTGGTAGCTGATCTGAAAGAAACAGAGGTCAAGTACCTGAAGCCTGCTGCGTTAAGAGCCTTCCTCCGGCAAAAGCTGCCCGACTACATGATACCTTCTGATTATATTTTCATGGACGCTATACCGCTCACTCCTAATGGCAAGGTGGACCGCAAAAAGCTGCCGACACCGGATGAAGAGGAGCTGGATAAGGAAAGGACTTACACAGCCCCCCGGACCGCACAGGAGGAAGCATTGGCAGATATATGGGCTCACATTCTTAAAATCGAACGGGTTGGTATTGACGATAGCTTTTTCGAGCTGGGCGGAGATTCACTACTGGCGACACAACTCACCTCACAGGTGCGTCGTACCTTCAATGTTGAGTTATCACTGCGAGATTTCTACGATGCTCCTACGATACTGAATTTGGCGGAAAAGATTCCGCAGCTTATGGAAGAACAAGACGGAGGAGTAAAAGGAGTGGTTACTCTGCCCCAGGTTGTGCCGGATTTGGATCAGCGGCATCTACGTTTCCCCCTTACCAACATTCAACATGCTTACTGGATTGGCAGAACCAATATTTACCAGTTGGGCAATATATCAACCCTTTTCTATTTTGAAATTGAAAATGATCATATCAAATTAGAAGGGCTCAATCTGGCATGGCAGAGATTGATTGAGCGACATGAAATGTTAAGGACTGTAATCTTGCCTGATGGTCAGCAACAGATCTTACAGGAGGTTCCCCGTTATCAGTTTGAGATCATGGATCTGCGGGGACAGGACCAGAAAGTGGTTGCGGCTGAGTTGGATGCGATACGTCAGGAAATGTGCCGCCTGATGCTGCCGGCAAATAGATGGCCACTTTTTGATATTCGGGTAACTCGTTTTGGCAATAATCGTGTCCGGCTTCATATAAGCTTTGATGCCTTAATTGTTGACGCCTGGAGTCTGTTCATACTTATAAGAGAGTGGTATCAACTGTACGAGAATCCTGATGCTTCATTGAGCGATCTTGATCTTTCATTTCGTGACTACGTTTTGACGGAAGTAAATTTTCAAGATTCCCATCTGTACTCACGTGATCGTGAATATTGGCTAAATAAGTTGCCTCAATTGACGCCGCCGGAATTACCTTTAGCCCGGGACCCCGGATCTATCAAAGAGCCTCGATTCACACAACGGAGTTTCACACTTGCTTCCGATGTCTGGCAAAGGTTGAAAAGCAGGATTGTACGGAACGGTTTAACACCTTCCGGTTTTTTACTCACTGCCTATGCCGATGTCCTCGGCATTTGGAGTAAAAATTCCCGGCTTACAATCAACTTGACGTTGTTCAACCGGTTGCCCTTGCATCCTCAAGTGAACGAAATCATAGGAGACTTCACTTCACTGACCTTATTAGCTGTTGATAGCTCGTCAGAAGAGACATTTATAGCCCGGGCTCAACAGTTGCAGCAGCAACTCTGGCAGGATATGGACCACCGTTATTTCAGCGGGGTAGAAGTGATGCGTGAGTTGGCAAAGTTGCAAAGGAGAGCGCAGAACCCGGTTATGCCGGTTGTATTTACCAGCGCCTTGAGTTTCGGATCATTTAATCATGACGGGTTGAGCAAGATGGGAGAATTCATCTACAGAATCTCCCAGACCCCTCAGGTCTGGTTAGACCATCAGGTCTTCGAGCAAGACGGGGCGTTGAGACTTATCTGGGACGCCGTAGAGGAGCTTTTTCCGAAAGGATTGCTGGATGACATGTTCGATGCTTATTGTCGTCTCATCCAAAGGCTGGCCGATGAAGAAAAAGCATGGCAAGAGACCGGGTGCCAATTGATTCCTTCCGCCCAGATTGAAAAGCGCGCTGCGGTCAACGCCACAGATGCCTCCGTATCCTCTGAAATGCTCCATACCTTGTTTGCTAACCAGGTTCCCCGGCAACCGGATCATCCGGCAGTAATTTCTTCTAACCATACCTTGAGCTATGAGGAGCTGTCTCACCGCTCCAGCCATATAGGGCGACTATTGCGGAAAAACGGCGCTGAACCCAATACACTGGTGGCTGTGGTCATGGAAAAAGGCTGGGAACAAGTGGTGGGAGTACTTGGTATTCTTCAATCGGGCGCTGCCTATCTTCCCATAGACCCCACAGTTCCCAGGGAGAGACTCTGGCATTTTCTGGATGATGGCGAGGTCAGTTTAATCCTCACCCAGTCCTGGTTGGAGGAAAAGCTTGAGTGGCCTGAAGATATTCAACGCTTCTCCGTGGATAAAATGGAGCTAACGGATACGGATAAGGATGCCCGTCCTCTGAATCCGGTGCAGAGACCGGAGGATTTAGCCTATGTCATTTACACCTCCGGCTCCACAGGTCTTCCCAAGGGAGTGATGATAGATCATCGTGGCGCTGTCAATACGATTCTGGATGTGAACAGGTGTTTCGGTGTGAAACCCGAAGACAGGGTGCTGGCTCTTGCCAATTTGAACTTTGACCTGTCGGTCTATGACATCTTCGGAACTCTGGCGGCAGGGGGAACTATTGTTTTGCCTGAAGCCACCGGAACCAAAGACCCTGCCCACTGGTTGGAATTGATGGCGCAGAAACAAGTCACAATATGGAACTCGGTTCCGGCATTGATGCAGATGCTTGTAGAGTATGCCTCAAGTAGAACCGAGGTTATGCCCCAATCTCTCCGGTTGGTGCTCCTCAGTGGTGATTGGATACCCTTGGATCTGCCTGATCAAATCAAGGCACTGGTGAATGATGTACGGCTGATAGGTCTTGGAGGAGCTACAGAGGCATCAATATGGTCTAATTTGTATCATATCGAAGAGGTGTCCCCGGACTGGAAGAGCATACCTTATGGCCGTCCCATGGTAAATCAGCGTTTCTATGTATTGAACGAATTTATGGAAGATTGTCCCGATTGGGTGCCGGGCCAGTTATACATCGGAGGTATTGGATTGGCGCAGGGCTACTGGCGGGATGAGGAGAAGACTAAAGGTAGCTTTATCATTCATTCTAGGACAGGGGAGCGGCTCTATCGAACAGGGGATCTGGGACGGTATTTACCCGATGGCAATATTGAGTTTCTGGGTAGAGAAGACTTTCAGGTGAAAATCAGCGGCTATCGGATTGAGTTAGGTGAAATTGAGGCAGCGCTGAAGGAGCATCCGAAAATCAAAAACGCTGTGGTGATTGCAACGGGAGATCAGAAAGGGGAAAAGCATCTGGTGGGCTATGCTGTTCCGGCTCAGGGAGAGAAAATTTCCCAAGATGAAATTCAAGGCTTTTTAAGGGGGAAACTGGTTGAATACATGGTCCCCGGTTCGTTGATGATCCTGGATGCCTTGCCGATGACACCAAACGGCAAAGTGGACCGCAAAGAACTGCCGTTACCAGGGCAGCTTCCCTCAAAGCCGGAGGTTACTTATGTTGGGCCCCGCAATGAACTGGAACAGGCAATCGCCTCAGTTCTGCAAAAGGTTCTTGAGATTAAGAGGGCAAGTATACATGATAAATTTTTCAATTTGGGGGCTAACTCCTTACATATCGTCAGGATACAGAACAAATTAAAAGAGATATTGAAACAGGATATCACAGTGCTTGATCTGTTTGAAAATACAACTATTAGCGATTTAGCTCAATACTTAACTAGCGATAGAGGAGAACATCGTTCTGTTCAGCAAGCACAGAGGCGGGCTGAAGCCCGCAAGGGAGCGACAGGGAAGAGAAAAATCCGTAAAAAATCGCTCATAAAGAATAATGGAATGTCGATGAATTAAGGCCTTTTCGAATTCTCAGTCATTTTTCCGAAAACCTATACAGGAGGATTAATTATGAGCCAAATAGATGCATCTTATGAGGAAGCGATTGCCATTGTCGGCATGGGTTGCCGTTTCCCGGGTGCAAATAATATAGATGAATTCTGGCGCAATCTTCAAGAAGGCGTAGATTCTTTAACTTATTTTACGAATAAGGAACTATTGGAGTCGGGCGTCAAATCCGCACTTTTTAATAACCCTAACTATGTTAATGCAGCCTATATTCTGGATGACATCGAATTGTTCGATGCCTCGTTTTTTGGTTATTTACCAGAAGAAGCAGAAGTTATTGATCCTCAGCAGCGTCTTTTGCTGGAATGTGCCTACGAAACGCTTGAAGATGCCGGCTACGATCCTCAAGCCTATGAGGGAGCGACAGGTGTTTTTGCCGGTGTACGAAATAGCGGTTTTGGGAAGATTGTCAGTTCATTAATAAAGCAATCAGGAACGTCAAGAAGCTTTGAGGCTATGCTGGGAACCTCCGTCGATCAGACGTGCATGCGTATATCCTATTGTTTAAACCTGAAAGGCCCCAGTGTTGGAGTTCAAACCGCATGTTCAACCTCCCTGGTCGCTGTGCACATGGCTTGTGAAAGCCTTAAAAACGGAGAATGCGATATGGTTCTGGCAGGAGCAGCGGGTATTTTTGTGCCGCAAAGGCGGGGATATTTATACGAAGAGGGAATGATTTCATCTCCTGATGGGTACTGCCGGGCCTTTGATCTTAAGGCTAAGGGAACCGGTGCTGGTAATGGCCTGGGAATGGTTCTCCTAAAGCGGTTTTCGGACGCGCTTGCGGATCATGATCATATTTATGCGCTTATCAGAGGGGCTGCTGTCAACAATGATGGTTCGTCAAAAATGGGATATCGAGCTCCGAGTGTAGAGGGGGAGACAGCGGTAATCGCGGAAGCCCTGGATATGGCTGATGTTGAAGCAAAAACGATAACATATATCGAAGCGAACGGAACAGGGACATTTCTCGGGGATTCTATTGAAATTGAGGCGCTCACACGGGCATTTCGTTCTCAAACTGACAGGAAGGGTTTCTGTGGCATAGGTTCAGTAAAAACAAATATCGGACATTTAACTCAGGCGGCCGGAATAGCCGGCTTAATCAAGACCGTGCTGTCGTTAAAGCACAGGCAGTTGCCTCCAAGTCTCCATTTTGAAACGCCCAATCCCAAGCTTCATGACAGTCCCTTTTTTGTAAATACAACACTTTCCGAATGGGAGGAGGCAAACGGTTTTCCCAGGCGTGCAGGTGTAAATTCTTTTGCTATAGGCGGCACCAATGCTCATGTGATTCTGGAGGAAGCACCTTCAATTCCGCAGCCGGCAGAAAAGGAGGAACCTTCTTTTCATATCCTTACCATTGCAGCAAAGAGTGAGAACGCCCTGCAAAATATGACAGCGGGATACGTAAAGTTCCTGAAATCTCATCCCGAGGCTTCTATTGCGGATATCTGTTTTACATCGAATATCGGAAGATCGCATTATCCCTTTCGCCTGTCGGCAGTAGCCGATTCAATAGAACAACTATATGAGTCAATAGGTGCCTTTTATTCTGAGGGAAAGCCGGCGCCCGGTCTTGCCCGATATACCGGCGAACAAGCAATTTCAAAGATTGCTTTTCTTTTTTCCGGCGTTGATGCGGATTTTACCGGAATAAGCAGGAATTTTTATAATACTCAGCCACATTTCAGGGAGGCTATTGACCGATGTGCAAATATTCTCAAAACACATCATAACGAGTCACTCTTATCTGTCCTTTTGGGCGATTCAAAGATCGGCGAGGACGTTTGCGCACAGACTGCAATCTTTGCCCTGGAGTATGCCCTGGCCTGCATGTGGCGATCATGGGGGATTGAGCCATCCGTGGTCATGGGGCATGGAGTGGGAGAATATGTGGCTGCATGTGTGGCAGAAGTATTCAGCGTTGAGGACGGCCTGGGGCTTGTTGCTGCCCGTGGTTGTGTGGACCGGGACGCACCGGTTAAGGGAGAAAATACAGGGTTTGCTTTTTTTAAGAACGCAGTTGCCAGGGTGGCGTTTGTTTTTCCAAAAATCGAAATGGTTTCAAGCAGTACAGGGTGTTTGCTGAAAAACACAGAAATTTGCGAGAAAGATTACTGGTGCCGCAAGGCCGTGGAACCGGCCGGAATCGACCTGGAATGGAATTATTTTCAGAAACAGGGCATTGATTATTTCATGGAAATCGGACCTGATCACGGTATCCTGGAAACGTGGCGGAAAAGTCTTTCCCAGGAGAAATTTGTCATACTTCAGTCATTAAACAGGGAACGTGATGAATGGTGGCAAATATTGGAGTGTTTAGGGGAATTATATGTTCGAGGGGTGAATGTGAACTGGAAAGAATTTACTCATAAATGTCTGTATCGGCGCGTTTCACTTCCCACATATCCTTTTGAACGAAAACGCTGCTGGTTTGATGGTTGAAAGAGGTGTTGAAAGGAAGAAAAATGGATAAAAAAACTAAAATGAAAACAGATGTTGTTATCGTAGGTTCAGGGCCTGGTGGAGCCACTGTTGCCAGAGAACTTTCTTCAAAGGGGAAAAGTGTCATTATCCTGGAATGGGGAAAGGACAATCCTCCCGCCAGGGGTATAATTTCAGATCCTTTCAGGTTTTTCGGCGGATTAAACAATCGGAACAAAAGTTTTTTAGAAACAAGTACAGAACCTGTTATGACAATGCTCAGATGCGTAACAACAGGCGGAAGCACTATGGCATATGGAGGGGTGTCATGGGATCCTCCCTTAGATAAATTCAAAAAATACGGGATTGATCTCTCAGAGGCTGTAAAGGAAATAAAGGAAGAAATTACCATCAAGACTTTAACTGATGACCAGATGGGGCCGGCTGCAAAGTTGATCAGCAATTCTGCCCTTGAACTCGGTATTGAGTGGAATAAAATTGACAGATTTTTTCAGGATCCGGAAAAGTTCGAGCATGAATCATATTTGTTCGGGGATAAAACAGGTGCGCGCTGGGATGCCCGCATGTGGGTAATGGATGCGGTTAATAACGGAGCGACATTATTGAATGAAACCTTTTGCGAAGAGGCAATTGTTGATGGCGATAAAGCAATCGGTATTATTGCCACAGACAAAAAGAAGAGAAAGTTTGAAATAACAGCAGATATCGTCGTTGTTGCAGCCGGTGGAATCGGATCTCCTCTTATTCTCAAAAAATCCGGGATTAATGATGCTGGAAACAGTTTTTTCAATGATCCATATGTTCTTGCAATCGGCTATGCAGAGAAAGAATTGTCAGGCAAGGAGGTTACACGGCAGGCAGGTGTTTTGCTTGATGATGGAATTTCTCTTGGCGACATGGCTATACCTGCGCAAGTATATCAGCAACTTGTGTTAACCCAGGCTAAAGCTGGAAAAATTCTAAAAAGAAACAAAGCGTTATCAATCGTCGTGGAAATAGCTGATGATATCAGCGGTTCTATTGATTCCGATAGTAAGATTATAAAACCTCTTTCCACAGAGGACGTTGAAAAACTTGAAAAGGGCAAGGCAATGGCCAGTAGGATTTTAGAAAATGCCGGGGCAAAAGATATATGGTTTACCAACCTGGGAGGTGTACATCCCGGTGGAACATGCAAAATTGGGGAAATAGTGGATTCAAACCTGAAAACCCGTATCGATAGGCTTTATGTCGCCGATGCCAGCGTAATTCCGGAATCGTTGGCAATACCTCCTGTTTTAACCATCCTTGCTCTTGCAAAAAGACTTGCAAAAGATTTGCAAAACAATAAATTTTTTTGAAAAACCGTATATGCGCGGGCATTTCCTTGAACCTCTGAACCCGTGAACGGATAGAGAGATGCTATGAGAAAAAATTTTAATTCAAACAGTTTCTTTGCAAAATTGACTGGCTTTATACTGGCCTGGCGCTGGCCATTAATGGTAGCTGTTCTGTTTTTGACCACTTTTTTTTTATGAGATGCGCTGTCGGCTACCAACTTAAAGCGGGACCATTTGTAGGGTGGGCACTGCCCACCAAATCAATGGGTGATCTCTGCAAACCGCATAGATTGGTGGGCGATGCCCACCCTACTGTAACACCTTGAGATTACAATGTGTTCCGCCTTAAGTTGGTAGCCGTAAACTACAAAATGAAGGATGCCACGAATTCTACTAATTTATTTTTGTGCAAGCCCTAAGGAGGCAAATTAATGAAGCAGATAAAGCAACTTATTTTTTTTGCAGCAATTGTTGTGATTATAGCCGTTTCTTTTTGGCCGTCTCAAGCTTCAGCATGGGGCCGCGGTCACTTCTATGTGATCGGAACAGGTCCGGCCGGACCCAGGACTGCGACACTTCAGGCGCTGGATACGATCAAGCAGATGGACGTGATTATAGGGAATGAAAAACACATAAAGCTCTTTGCCGAATACGCAGGAAGCAAACCTGTGCTTTTTGATCCATGGACAGGGATCTGGGACTACAAGGGAAAAATTCAATGGGAACTAAACAAAGAGGAACTGGATAGGTTCAAGGTGGAACGTTTTCGGATAAGGGATGAGCGTGTGAAGAAGATCAATGCCCTTTTGGCTGAAGGAAAAGACGTGGGTTTGCTTGATTCCGGGAATCCATGTCTTTATGGCCCGAGCCACTGGTACATAGAGACGTTTCAACCGCAGGACGTGATCATCATTCCGGGCATGGGGTGCGATGCGGCAGCTATGGCGGCATTGGGCAAAAGCACGATCCCTGCTCATGGCACCCGACTTGTTATACAGACGGCACCTTTTTCTCTAATGGGCTGGAAGATGCAAGATCATCGGCCATTACAAGATCATCGGCCATTACAAGATCACCGGCTATTAAAGGATCTGGCAAAGTATGAGTCAACGATAATCCTTTATATGGCTCTGTGGAAACCTCAGGAAGTGTTTGCAGACCTTCAAAAAGAGCTTCCGCCGGATATGCCGTGCGCTGTAGTTTACTGGGCAGGATATCCTGATCGACAGCGTGTTGTGCGCGGGACAGTGGCTGATATGGGAGAAAAACTTGCAGCAGACAAGGAAAAATTCATGGGTCTGTTATTTATTGGTCGTTTTCTGGAAGGAAAGCCGTATGAAGCAGCCATGAAACGAGGACAAAAGGAGCTGGAATAATAAAGGGTTCAAGGTTCAACAGCGATTCAGAGCATCATAAGTAAATATTCGGCCAACCCCTTTCGTTGTTATTTCAATAACTTGCAAGGGGTAATTATGGGTATATCGAACATTATTGCGTGACTATATTTACATGTTCCCCAAGATACATTTTTTAACCTATTGAAATTGTTGTTATTTTAAAATATGTATTATTTGTTGTGAGATATAGCCCATATATTCAGTGTCAAAAAGTACCACATAACTTATTGAAATTAAAACATAAGGGGTTAACCGAATATTTACCATCATAAAATCATATTTCCAATAATATCAGGGGGTAAACCAAAATATGCCCGGAATTAGCCGTAAAAGTAGTCAGAAAATTGCTTTCAGAGCACCATAAGCTACTGAAATTTATAATAATATGTTACAAAAATATGTATGGAAAAAGTTGTGTTATTCAAATAAGTTACAAAATTTTTACGGTTAATTTAGTGAAGAGCTTGCCCTAAGATATTGACATCATTGGATTAGAGATTTTTTCACATTCTGAGACACTGAGGTTCAGGGTTCAGAACACCTGCTTCCTGAGTGATCCGATGAAAAACCCGTTTTTGGATATACTTTGAACGAAAATCATAAAAAAGGAGGTAAAAAAGGCATCCTTCATAACAGCCTAAAAGTAGTTTACACTTTTAAGGGTAGATACCTCAAAAAATATGATTTGTGCGCATAGCTGTTAGCTAACAGCTAATGGCTGGCATCCGTCAATGTTGGAAAAGTGTAAACTACAAAATGAAGGATGCCAAACATTGGTTAAATAGTTGAGTAGTTGTATAGAGGAACCGTCCGTAATGGGGATGCCTTTGCGGTGACTGTTTCAGAGGAAATATTATGGAATCTACACATAGAAATACCTCATGGTTGATCCTTGGGAAATCAAAGCGCAAGAATCGGTTACGTCTGTTCTGTTTCCCATATGCAGGCGGCAGTGCCTCAATCTTTCGACAATGGTCAGATGAGATGCCGGAAGGCGTTGAGGTTTGCGCTGTTCAGCTTCCAGGTCGTGAAAATCGGATTTCCGAACCTCCATTTACCATACTTTCGTCTCTTGTTGATGCCATGGTGGAAGCTCTTGATCCATATTTTGATGTGCCTTTTGCCTTCTTTGGCCACAGCATAGGGGCAAAGATTGCTTTCGAACTCGCACGCGCACTTCGCAGAAAGAATGGTGTCCAGCCTGTCCATTTGTTTGTTTCAGGCTCTCGCTCTCCCCATATCCCGGAACCACGGCCTCTCCACCTTTTGCCGGAACGCGAGTTTATCAAGGAACTTCATCGTTTTTCCGGCACACCCGAGGCAGTAATGCAAAGTAGAGAACTTATGGATATGTTTCTGCCGATTCTCCGTGCTGATTTTGCTGTTGACGAGACGTATGTTTACTACAAAGATAATCCCCTTGACTGTTCTATCTCAGCTTTTGGGGGTACTGAGGATAAGGAGGCAAACAGGGAAGAGCTTGATGCCTGGCGCCAACATACTCTGGGTTCTTTCACTCTTCAGATGTTTCATGGTGACCATTTTTTCATCAAGAGCTCTCAATTGCTTCTCCTGCATTCAATTTCTCAGGTTCTCTTACGATACCTTAATACCGGGAATTTCCATTTTGGACGCAGATGAATGCAGATTGCCAAGATTTTAAATATAAAAGGGTGTACGCGAAACGGATAGGGTGTGTAAAAAAGACAGAAAAAGGGAGCTTGAAAATATGAGGTGTTGAATGGAAAACCGAAAAAAAGATTATAGTTTGAAATGGTTTATACTATGTTCCGTGATGCTGGGCGGTTTTATGGCATCTGTTGACAGCAGTATTGTAAATCTTATCCTGCCGACGCTGGTACGGGATTTAAACGCGGAATTCGCGATTGTTCAATGGGTTATAGTAAGTTACCTGTTAACGCTGACCACTTTGATTCTCATGCTGGGACGTTTGGGAGATATGGTCGGTAAAAAGAGGGTTTATCTCACGGGGTTTATCCTGTTCATTGTGGGTTCTGTATTATGTGGTTTTGCTACCTCTGTCTATTGGCTGATCGGACTGCGCATATTGCAGGGATTGGGTGGAGCGATGATTCTGGCTTTGGGATTTGCCGTCGCAACCGAGGCGTTTCCGCCTAACGAACGTGGCAAGGCAATGGGGATACTGGCATCAGTGGTTTGCTTAGGTGTAATTGTTGGTCCGGTTATAGGTGGATTTCTCGTTGATTCTTTATCCTGGCATTGGATATTTTTTGTTAATCTGCCGTTTGGATTGCTGGGCATTTTCATGGTAGCCAAATATGTTCCGGATAGTAAAGCCAGCATTAAACCAAAGTTTGATTTTATCGGTGCGGTTATGCTGTTTGTTTGCATCTTTTCCCTGCTTATGGCGTTAACACTGGGGCAGCGGTCAGCAGGGTTCGGCGAAACGCCGGCTTTACTTTTATTTACGCTCTCTCTGATCTGCGCATTGCTGTTTATTGGTACTGAATTGAAGATCCAGAGTCCTATGATTGATTTTAAAATTTTTCAAGATGTATCTTTCAGTGTCAATCTGATGATTACATTTATTTTCAATTTTGCAATCAGCGGCATTTTTGTTTTAGCTCCTTTTTATCTTCAAAACATCCTGGGATATTCTGCCAGCCAAATGGGGATGCTTTTTGCTGCAACGTCTGTAATGATGGTTATCCTTTCTCCTGTGGCCGGAATATTGTCGGATCGTTTCAGTACAGGAAGTGTAATCATAACCAGCCTTTCCATCATGCTGATTAGTTACTGTCTGATAAGCCTCCGTATTGATATCAATACTACGACACTGGAGTGCATGGTGGGAATGTTATTTCTGGGAACAGGAATGGGGCTTTTCATGTCTCCCAACCATAGTGCAATTATGGGAGCGATTCCACGGGAACATCTGGGGATAGCTTCCAGTTTGCTCATCCTTGCCCGAACGTTGGGACAAATAGGTGGAGTCGCTGTTTTGGGCGCGGTATGGGCCAGCAGAACACGCTTTTATACAGGCGGTGACTTTATCGGCGGAATAACCGCTGCACCGGTGAATGCAAGAGTCGAAGGGTTGCAGGATATTTTCATACTTGCAGGTGCTATGACCGCCATGACTTTGATATTGATCATTTGGGGGCTGGTGCTTGAGCGACGGGATAGAATAAAGATTCAAGGCTACCCACCTAAAGCGGGATAATTTTATCAAGATAGCAATTGATGAATCAGTTTCAGGGCTTCATGCCTATCGGAAATCGAAACAGATAACTGAAGAGAAATTTCAAAGTTTGGATATACTGGCATACAAACTGGAAAACAGATTATTAAAAATTAAAAATAGTCGAAAGCCTGGAACAAAAAAAGAGAGAGCGGAGATTGTACCTATCATCTACCCCAATTATCCCCTTTTTCTATTAAATGTCTCAGCAGATATTTTGAACGAGCTGTCTTTGTTACGAGTGAAAGTTTTTGATGATTTTGAATTTTATTCCCGGGGCGAATTGCTGCTGTCCAGCGACGAAGTTCATGTGTGGCGAGCTTTTCTTGAGCGAGAGGAATCACATTTTAATAAGCTGGCACGAACGCTCTCTGAAAATGAGCAGCTTAAAGCTAAACGTTTTTACTTTCAAAAGGACCGGAAACGTTTTGTCGTTACTCATGGCATACTAAGAAAGATCCTCGGACGGTACCTGAACATTGAGCCAAAAGGGCTGAAGTTTTCTTATGGTTCTCATGGCAAGCCGGCGATAGGCGGATTAACTGACGGTCATCGATTGTGTTTCAACATGTCTCACTCCAATGGTGTTGCCCTTTTTGCATTTACATGGGGCCGCAGGGTCGGTGTGGATGTTGAGTGTGTCCGACCCATGCCTGATGCCGAAGAGATCGCAGAGCGTTTCTTTTCTCCCCGAGAAAATGCCGTATTTCGCACAGTTCCGGCGGGCAAGAAACTTGAGGCGTTTTTTAACTGCTGGACCCGCAAGGAGGCATTTCTCAAGGCCATCGGAGACGGATTGAGCCGATCATTAGATTCGTTTGAGGTTTCTCTGGCTCTTGGAGAACCGGCTCGGCTTCTAAGTATCGAAGGCGATTTGAAGGAGGCGTCCCGATGGCACCTCCGGGAGCTCGCACCTGCCCATGGATATGCAGGCGCCCTTGTGGTCGAACGTTAATGGCCTTCATCTTTCAATATTATAAAAGGGTTGATACAATGCGTGCAGCAAATATTTTAGATAAGATCGGTTCCACACCTATAGTTAGTGCAGGTCTTGAAGGAGACAGAAGCACAAATATATTCGCTAAAGTCGAATCTTTAAACCCGGGTGGATCTATTAAAGACAGGGTTGCTGTTTTTATTATTGAGGAGGCAGAGAGAAAAGGAACGCTCAAAAAGGGGATGACAATTATGGAAGCAACAAGCGGAAATACAGGTATCTCCGTAGCCTTGGCCGGTCTGGTAAAGGGTTATGCGGTAAAGATAGTTATGCCTGAGAATATGAGTGACGAAAGAAAAAAGATTATTAAAGCCTTAAATGCCGGGTTGATTCTAACGCCACGGCACAAAAACATTGCAGGCGCAGTAGAGAAGTTAAACGAAATCAGGGACAGTGATAATAATATCTTTGTCGTGGATCAATTTAACAATCCTGACAACAGCAGGGCGCATTATCTTACAACCGGACCTGAAATATGGGAAGGTCTGGACCATTGTGTAGATATCTTCGTATCAGGGTTAGGAAGTGGTGGGACTTTGATGGGTGTGGGCAAATTCCTGAAAGTAAAAAACCCTGATGTAGTGATCGTTGCTGTGGAACCGAAAGATTCATCCGCGCTCCTGGGACATGAACCGGGACTTCATAGGATCGAAGGGATTGGAGATGGTTTTATCCCTGATATTGTAGATCCCACCCTTATTGATGAGATAATAGAAGTAAACGATGACGATGCTATTTTGACCTCAAAAAGACTGGCAAAAGAAAAAGGACTTTTGGTCGGAATTTCATCCGGCGCTAATGTTTGGGGCGCTATGGAGATTCAAAAGAAGTTCGGCGGAGATAAAATTATTGCTACTGTTCTGGCTGACAGGGCAGAAAGATATTTCAGCACGGAACTCTTTGCATAGAAATCAGGGGCATTCTTCATATAGCCACAAAAATAGTTTACATTTTTAAAAACGAGAATTAACCGCAAAAAGTCGCAAAAAGCGCAAAAAGGATAAAAAATCTTGTTTATCCTGTAATCCTGTCAAAAGATCTTTTGGACCTCGATATCGGACGGAAGACAAAGTAGAAACAGGAGGGAGATTTTATGAAAAAGATATTACCAGGCTTTTTTGTTTTCATGGTGTTGACGTTTATTCTAAATTCACAGGCCTTTGCCCACACCCTGTTCATAACGGTTGAGGACAATGAGGATGGGACGGTAACTGTCCAGGGGATGTTTTCAACAGGGGGCACTGCCGCCTGGGCCGAAGTATGCCTTGAAGATGAAAAAGGCAAGGTGCTGTGGAAAGGCAAGGCGGATGATTATGGTGAATGCACGTTCAAAAAGCCGGGCGTGCCTTATACCATTATCATGGATGCAGGAACTGGGCCTGGACATCAGGCAAGAGAGGAAAGACCCTGAGAATCAGGGATCAGGGGTCAGGGATTAGGGGATCAAGGATCAATGTTAATCGCTAACTGCTAACTGCTAATTAATAACTGTAAAAGGAGATTATTATGAAAAGAGTGAGTCTAAGCGTTATTGTTGTTTTGGCATCAATTATTTTTTCAACCCAGGCCATAGCACATACATTATGGATTAACCTTTATGAGTCTTTTGCACACCCGCCGAAACACGCCATACTTTCCCTGGGATGGGGGCACGTTGTTCCTATGGATGATCTGCTGGTCACCGAGGCCGGCCCTCTCCAGTTGGCCAGCTTTGATCTGATTGATCCGGCTTTCAACAAAACTGCCCTGCCCATGCCAGTGCTGAAAATGGAAGATGTGATCAAGACCGGTTCCGGTATGACTGCCCAATGTGGTGACCTTGGAATCCGAAAGCTCGGCCTGACCGATAAGACCAAACCAGGCACCTATCAGGTGGCGGCAACCTTAAAGGAAACTTTCTTTACCAAGTATTTGGACAAGAAAGGAAAACAAAAAATGGTCACCAGACCCCTGGATGAAGTCAAAGGCGTTGAAAAGGTCTTGTTCAGCGTAAAATTCAAGTCTTTTGCCAAGGCTTTTCTTGCAGTCGAGAACTGGACCGAGCCTAGACCCCTGGGCTTTGATCTGGAAATTATGCCGATGACCGATCTGAGTAACGTGCATGTAGGCGATATGGCATATTTTGATGTCAGTTTCATGGGCAAGCCGTTTTCCTGCACAAATGACAATATTGAATACATGACTGCAACCAGCAATTCCTTTGGCGGCCCGGACAATTTTTTTCTTTCCGCATACATTATGAATGGCAAGGCACAGTTTCGCATGCCTGCAGCAGGCCAGTGGATGGTAAACGTCTATGTTCGTCAGGAGGTAACGCCGGAAAGCGATCTTAAAGAACTGGTGGGCAAATGCACTACGGTTTACTACACCGGCACTATCAGCTTTAACGTCAAGCCGTAAGCCAATCTGTAAACAAAATATTTCGACCTGTGCGGTTAGCCATTAGCGTTTAGCCGTTAGCATTGAAAAGGAGTGAAAATGAGAGATTTTAGAGAACTTAATCAACAGATCAATGAGATAAAGAGGATGTTGAACAGTTTTATCCAAAAGCTAACCGCACAGGTTGAAATATTGCAATCTCGCATGTGCTAAGGAACGTGGACGAAATAACTTCCGCAACTATGCATCACAGCATCAGGCCATCTTTGCCCGATCTAAAATCACAAAAATCTTGAAATAGCTCGCT
>Ga0255431_1106_pt1 | contig 16553 bp, 15 predicted proteins | sample ANMaggSeSYBR02J5_FD_182633 | JGI IMG/M metagenome (GOLD analysis project Ga0255431, IMG submission 182633) | Sediment cell enrichment communities from methane seep in Santa Monica Basin, California, United Staets - ANME aggregate JGI... | ecosystem: Environmental > Aquatic > Marine > Cold seeps >... | reverse complement strand
CCTCCTTCGGTCTTTGTAGGACGCTACGGATATCCGCAGGTATCTGCCGGACCCCTTATACCGCCGGAGGTCACGGCCACTGATGCTGCTATCTATGACAGCCCAGGGTCATGGAACCACTTAGGTATCAGGGATATCGTTGGACTCAGGTCCAGCCTGGTCAGGTCAAATATGAAATTCAATGTGAAGGATGCCTCAAATCCCGATACCATGCTGCACAAGACCCAGGAACTGGCATTATCTGAAAAACCGGTAGATACAGAGGTATGGTTCAGCAAGGTGCCAAAGTTGGGACTGCGTTTCGATGGCGTACTCTCGCCAATGGGCCCTGCCGGAGAGGTTTCAAAGTTGGATATAGCCCAGAACCCGGTAGTGCCCAGGCAGGTGGATAAAGCAGTAAGCGATACTGATGCCAGGGCTGTGGATGAAATCGGGGAACTCTATAACGCAGATATCACTGTGGATCACATTAACAGGTTACTTTCCATCGGATTGCTGGGAAAACAGCGCAAGATCGTGCCCACCCGCTGGTCCATTACCGCCACAGATGATATGGTCGGGAAGATGTTGATCGACGAGGTTCGATATTTCCCAGAGGTGAATGATATCCTGCTGTACAGCGGGGGATTACATGGTAACCATTTCGAGATACTGGTATTTCCAGGGGCCTTTGCGTACGAATTAATAGAGATATGGATGCCAAAGGCTGTATGGTCAACCGGGACAACTTCGGTAGAATCCGATTGGGAGGACTATGGCGGCAAGAAAGGATACTCGAACCTGGGCGGCGGGTATTATGCAGCACGCCTGCCTGTGCTGGAGCACCTGCACCGGATGCGCCGCAGTGGCAATGTGTTTGCTATCAGGGAAATTACGCCAGATTACTGGGCACCCCTGGGGGTATGGGTGGTCAGGGAAGCTTCCCGGGAAGCAGTGTCATCGGTCCCGGTGAGTTTTGATTCCGTTAACGATGCACTGGATGATATGTCTTTGCGGATAAATACTGTAAGCGAGATGTGGCGACCCGAATCAAAACTGCTTGACAGGAAGATGAACCAGAAGAGATTAATGGATTTTCTTTAGGATTGTGTAAATGAAGATATAATTAAAGACACAAATGAATATAGAAAGTCAAGAAAATGCACACTTCGTTCGCATTTTCTAAGCCTGCTGGAAAGTATTACTTTCCTATATGTTGAATAACATTAAATCATAGTATCCTCATAGGTTACTTCTATGCCTGAAATTGAACAGTCCCGGGTGGCCGGCCTTGAACAAGTACATTTCCAGGCCGTTCGCCCGAAAAAGATGGCTATATTCAATACCAGCAGTACTGAATTGAAACATCTGTTCATTGCCTGGGTGGCAATATCCTTTGCATTCGCCTTTGTGCTCGCATGGATTGAACTGGATAGGAAGCCTACGAGTCCTGAGATATTCGGGCCGTTTATCGCTGACCTGTTCATAATCTCCCTGATTACAGTGGGTATATCCTTTATTTTCCATGAGATGGGACACAAGTTCGTTGCCCAGCAGTACGGTGCATGGGCCGAGTTCAGGATGAGTTTCGGTATGCTGCTGTTGGCCATTTACATGGCATGGCAGATCGGCATCCTGTTTGCAGCACCCGGGGCCGTGCAGATATTCGGACCCCATATGACCAATAAACAATACGGTAAGATCGCTGCTGCGGGACCTGTGATGAACCTGTTTCTGGCTTTTGCTTTTATGCCGCTGTTAACTGATACCGGATTTTTATACGATATAGGTCGCCTTGGTGTGATGATCAACCTGCTGCTGGCCGGATTCAATATGCTGCCGATCAGCGTACTGGACGGGCGCAAGGTGCTGGCATGGAGTCCGTTTGTATATATCGGGTTGTTAATGACAATAATTGTTATAGGTATGTTCTTTGCTGCCATATTACTGTAAGAATGGAAAACATATCACTCCTGCAATAATTAACAAATAATAACTTATATTTTCGATTTACTGTTCGATTCCAGTAAAACTTTTATAGTTTAAACAATCTGGATGATTCCTGAAAAAATTCGAATTACTATTCACATTGCCTGTGAGGAAGCACAATTGAACACAGAACTGATTGAACCATTCGATCTGGAAATCGGATATCTTACTCCAAAAAACCCCATTGCTCTTGCCCCAATGGCAGGTATTACAAACAGCAATTTTGCAAAACAGTTCACTGACCATGCAGGACTGGTCGTACTGGGCGGTTATAACCTTGATGATAGTACAAACGATGCTGCAAAAAGAATTGTTCAGCGCGGACGCAGTGAGTTCGTAACAGATTCACCTATGGAATTCCTGACATCTGAGCTGGAAACAATTACTGGTAACCCTGATGATTGTGCTGTCCTTGTCAATGTCAGGGCGGCAGATATCGATGTATATGTCGAAGCTGCCCGTATCGCTAAAAAATACGGGGCAGGTATTGAAATAAATGCACACTGCCGCCAGCCCGAGATAATGGAACTGGGCGCAGGTCAATCCCTGCTGGAGCATCCTGATACCCTCTGCGAGATCATTGAGGCGGTCAAAGGCACAGGAGTTGTAGTATCTGTCAAGATCAGGGGCAATGTGGTTGACGACCTGATGACTGCATATATGATTGAAAAGGCAGGTGCCCATATAATCCATATCGATGCCGTGGGCAGGCATGGTGCTGACGTGAATGTCATAAAAAAGATACGTAACATTACATCCCTGTTTATTATAGGTAACAATTCGATCGTTGATTATTCTGCAGCCAAGTCCATGTTCTCCAGGGGTGCTGATATGGTCTCTGTTGCCAGGGCAGTATTAAAGGAACCAAACACCCTGCAGTTCCTTGTGGACCAGATTACCTCATACCAGATGACCACAGGCTGGTATAATTCGCCAAAGCACATATGTGGCGGTGGGGACCTACGGGCACTGGCTTTTTGCTGCCTGCCAGTAAAACCCTGTGCGGTTCACAATGCTCTTAACCAGATCGGTATGTCAGCCGAGGAGTTTACAAAGCTGAAACTGCAAATAGTGGAGGGTACCCCACTGGAATATGGGGATAGTACCTGTTTCGGCAGCATGGCATGGTGCTGCAAGATCACCAAACCATGTTTCTTAAGGGACGGCGTGCTGGAAGTGGTGGGTCTTTCTGATATAGATTTTATGCGTTTTAAAAAGCAGATGTCTGAAGAAATACTGGCACACCGAAGGCGATAAATAGTAATTTTAAACAGAAACGTCCTAATCATGATTAACGATAAGAGTGAAAAGCAGTTGTACTTTTAGCCATACTTTTTCAAAACTTTGATGATTCAATACATTATTAAAGAAATTGGGCAATTCACCCCATTATCGGATCTATCTACATTATGGTGGTATTACAATAAAAAAGGAAGAAAGTTTTTCACTAATGGAAAAACATGAAAAAAAAGTAATTTTCGCAATCGCAGTTATTAGTGTCCTTTTTTTACTTTTAATTGTCATAATGGGAATAAAAACCCACAATGATGTAGGTGAAGTTGTAAAACAGGAATTCAGTAAACAACAATTGCTACTTGCCAAGCAGTTTTCAACTGGTTCAGAGGAATTCCTGTATGAAAAAGTTGAATTGACAGAATCAATAGCTAGAAACCGTGCAAATGCTTCTCCTGAAGAATTCCAGGCATTATTTATAGATATCTACGAAGGTAGCATGGGTTACTATGCCCTGGAGTACATCAATGCCAGTGGTGTGGTTGTCACAGGTTACCCTGAAAAAAATGTTCCTATTGGATATAACCTGTATGAAGATAACAGGGAATATCCGATTGAACATGCCCGGGACACCAGGGATACATATTGTACGAATCCGGTTGACCTTTTTGAAGGGGGTCTCGGTTCATTTATCTGGGTCCCGATATTTGATGGAGAAGAACATAAAGGAACCATAGTTGGGATAATACGAATCTCCACCCTGGTAGAAAAATATCTCGAACCTTACGATTCTTACAATTCTTCAGGTTATGTATATCTTGTTGACAGGAGCACACAGGTATTGTATGATGGGTCCGGGCAGTATACTGCAGGAGATAATTATTTTGATATGCTTAATGAATCAAATCCAGAATGGATGCACATCATAGAAGAACAGTTGAACGGGTCAGAAGGAACTGCAGAATTTACTCTAAATGGAAAAAACAATACATCAGAAAACAAGATGATAGCATTCTCGCCCATAGAGTGGCAACGGCGGTTATGGTCAGTGGCGGTCGTTAGCCCTGCAACTGAAGTTGAAGAAATTACACATCCGACATTATTGAAGCATACAGTCCTAGTATCATTTTCTGCCAGCATCGCCTTGCTGGGTGGATTCTCACTTATCCTGCTGCTTACAAGCTGGAACAGATCCCTGAAAGTTGAAGTTGACAATAAAACCTATGAACTCAAGCAGTCCAATGAATTCCTGGAAAAGGCAAACCAGAAGCTAAAGGATCTGGATGAACTGAAATCCGATTTTGTTTCCATGGTTTCGCATGAACTCAAAATGCCCCTTACCGCTATAAAGACTTCAACTGAACTGTTGAAAGATGTTGGCGAGAGCGAATTGATAGATGAAAATGAATTTATAGATAAGAATGAATTGATTGAAAAGATACTTCGAAATGTTGACCGCCAGACACGTATGGTCAATGATCTTCTGGATCTTTCCCGGATCGAATCAGGTATGGTGAACTTCAGGAAAGAAGAGGTAGATCTACACGAAGTTACCAGTACATCTATTGAGACTGTTGAGAAAACCGCCTATGACCTGGGAATAGGTATTTTCAGATCCATTCCCGAACACCTGCCCTGCATTACTGGAAATAAAGATGCCCTTGTATCCATATTTGTAAACTTGCTAAATAATTCCATGAAATTCACTCCCTGGGGGGGCAGGATCGATATTGACATCGTGGAACTTGACCAGTATATACAGGCCACTGTAAAAGACAATGGAATTGGACTGAGAACTGATGATATTAGTAAAATATTTGATAAATTCTACAGTCTGGGTTATGATATTTACAATAATACCAGCGGGACAGGCCTGGGTCTTACCATCGCAAAAAGGATTGTTGAAGGGCATGGAGGTACAATCGAGGTAGAAAGCAAGGAAGGCAAAGGTATAACATTTACCTTCACAGTAAAAAAGTAGTAATATGATTGTACCGGAAGATGCTGAGGATTTCAATGAACTTGACAGGAAGATTTAGGAAGAAGCCCGGAAAAGGACTGATTCGGTCCTTATCTGCCCCCAGTGCAATTCGACCAACATCACTTATTACATGGGTCTCAAGACCGGTGTCCAGTACCAGTGTAAGGAATGCGGTTATGTGGGTGCATTTATTATTGAAAGGGATAAAGAATAGAACCTTTGGGAGAGGTAGGGCAGGTCATACATCGTAAATACAAACGTTTTTTTATATTAAAGTATTTAATGGAAGAATGAGGAGATAAACCTAAATGGATGCAGAAACACAAAAATGGGCTTCACAACAGGACTTTCTTGCACTACTTTATTCACTTATCCTGGCCGTAATATCCACTGCTGTCATCTTGATACTTGATAAATTCATGTTCAAGCACACGGATTTCAGTCCGATGACCGAGTTCCAGTTCTATGGTATTCTTTTTATCGTGGTTTTTTGCTTAATTGTGGGTTTTATGTTTTACAGGGATAAGGAAGAGACTGTAGAAGAAGTAAGTGAGTTCAGGACCAAGATGGACAAGAAAAAGCTTAAAAAAGCTAAAAAGATAAAGGGCCAGTCCCGATAAATCTTTTATTTTTCAAGTATTGTTATTGTACTTCTCTCACCTACACTTAATTCCACTTCGTCGTTCCATCCTGACTTAGCATAGCAATCGGTCACTTGCAGTTTAGTCCCGATATCAATATCATGTATTATGTCGGTCTGCTTATCCCAGAGTGCAGCTTTTATCCTGCCTGAGTCGTCAGATAAGTGGATGTTCACTACCCTGCCGGTTGAGTCGTCCTTGCGCTTGAATTCCCTCAGTTCATCAAGCCCTGTAACATATCCTTCAACGCTGTATGAATCATTGATCTCAATATCACCGATTAGGGTGATCTTCTCCCTGAACTCCACCTGCTTACTGGTCTTTACTATTGAGCAGTTATTTCCCAGGTTGATCTCTACCTGGTTGTTGAAGGAATTCTCTTTTGAATAGCCTCCGGTCATTTCTATGATGTCACCCAGGTTCAACTGATCGACGTGTTCCACATTGTTATCCCATAGTGTTAACCTGATCTTACCTGTTGAGTCGCCCAATGTCAGGTTCCTGACCTTGCCAGTAGAATTATCCTTTCGCTGGAATGTCCGGGTATTAGCAATGTCAAGAATCTTTCCTACCAGGTGTATATCGTTCATACCTGCTTTTATCTCTTCGATACGATAGGGTTTAGTCCTTACGCTGATCTCTTCACTCATGGCTACTTTATCCACACTGCCGCCCTTGCCAACACTGACCTCAAGACCATTACGCCCCTCCCTGACAAAACCGGATACCTGGACTGTATCTCCAAATACGATCTCCCCAACCTGTACCAGATCAGCAGCACTTTCCCATAGCACGATCCTGATTGAACCAGTTTCATCCGCAACTGTCAGGTTAGCAACACTGCCTGTGGAACCGTCCTCACGATTGAATTCCCTTGCATCCGAACACGCCACGATCTTGCCAATAATCGTAACATTAGAATTATCAAGTGTTACCTGTCCTATCTTTACCTTATCATCATACTCGCCCATATCATAGATCACAAGGGTTGCAAGAGTTTTATCATCCGGAAGGCCACCCAGGAGTTGTTTCTTTTCTTCCATTCGGGCAAGGAAATCTTCCATACTCATGCGGTCTTTTACTTTCTCATATATTTCTGTTATTTCATCCATAGCTATCCCCAGTTGAAAGATTTATTGGAATGAATTGATTTAAGACTTTTCTATCGGTCATTCATATTATCAATTGTTGTAAGCTTGTAATGATGGCATGGAAATGTTTTTTACCAATCCCGTTATCTTAGACCCCGGTGTAATTATCATGACGATCAATGAAGGAGATTTTATTAAAATATCATACACAGGTAAATTAGAGGACGGTTCTATCTTCGATACTACAAATGAAGAGGTGGCAAGGGTCCATAATATACATGATCCCAATGGCAGGTACGGTGGCGATGTGATCATTATTGGTGTGAACCAGATGATCAGCGGTCTTGAGGAAGACATAAAAGAACATGAAGCAGGCTATGAAGGGACTGTCACAATTCCACCTGAAAAAGCTTTTGGTGACCGTAATCCCAAATTGCTGAGGGATCTTCCCCTCAGACGTTTTGAACAGAAACTACATGAAGGGATGGTGGTTCAATACGATGGTAAACAGGGTACAGTACTCAAAGTCATGGGACGCCATGCCCGGGTGGATTTCAACATCCATATGGCAGGCCATGTGATAACATATGATTACAAGATCGATGCCGTACTTGAGGACCTGAAGGAAAAAGCAGTTGGCCTTAGTGCACTTTATATGTCCAAGGAAATGGACATTGAGATAGATGGTACTGTTGCCAGGGTCAGCGTGCCCCTGGAGTTTAATTATTTGCAGCATTGGTTGAACACTAAAGCACAGATGGCACTGGATATGTTGAAATATACTGAACTGACAGAAGTGTTATATGTTGAAACTTATACAGAAGAACTGTTAAAGCCCGATTCTGAAGAAGAGGAACAATCAGAAGCTGAAGAACCTGATGAATCCGAACCAGATGAACCGGAAGAGGAAGAGGAGTAATCCCTCTTCTTCAATTATAATTGATCAAACCTGAAACCAGATTGCTGAGGTAGCCAAGCGGACCACGGCGCCGGTCTTGAAAACCGGTGGTGCACTGCGCCACGGGAGTTCGAATCTCTCCCTCAGCGTCTTTCTTTTTGAAGATAATTGTTCTGGTTATTTGTCTTTTTCTATTATGCCTCTAGACACGCCGTCACCACACACAAAAGAAATTTAGGCAGTGTCCTTAATTACGATACTTAATTTAATTTAGAATCATATACCATATTTGTGATAAATATGGTTCGACCTCGGAGACTTTTTATTATTTCCTGATCAATAGTTATTGATACTTATGTATTTCGCAAACTTTATGTACAGTACTAGCATTTATAGAATAAATTAAAAAGTATCGATGAATACGACATTTATGGAAAGCTTACTGAATGGGGATATCAACATAAGACAGTTTGTCATAGTAAAGGGGAGTTTGCTTGAGACGAAGATGGGAACGGGGTCTGTGAAGTGCATGTTAACACTATAGAAGGATTTTGGTCCTTATTGCGGTCTTGGTTGCATCATCATCGTGGTATTTCACAAAAAAAACTGCCACTTTATCTGGGATTTTTTGAATTTGTTCATAATGTGAGACGAAGAGGAAAGGCCCTTTTGGGTTCTTTGCTCAATTTAAGAGACTTTTTAATTTATTCTGGTCTTTTAAACTATAACGAACCACAGATGAACACGGATAAACACTGATTTCACATGCAGTATCCGTGTTTATCTGTGTTCATCCGTGGTTAACAGAACTGATTAATAAGTATAATCAGAAAATAATAAAAAGTCTCCAATTTAATCTTGAACTACCAACTTGAAACACAGAAAAAGCCATTGGGGAATTGATAGCATGCCCCCATCTTTCTCCGTTTAGTCTATAAATGGTATCCACTTCAAAAAGCAGGGTAAAATGCATATTCGGATTATCTAAATCAAGTGCAATAGCAGGTTTTAGATTTCAAAACGGAGTCAGTTACCCTTAGATTTGAAATGGATACGTATTTTTGTCAAAATGCCATTGGTTCAAACTGTAATAGCCATGAAATTGTTAAACAATCCATTGCTGGCTATTTTCGAAAATACTTGCCCTGAAGATACAGGGTAACTCTTAAAGATACTACCACTAAAGGAGTATATATGGATTACTGGATCTCCCCCGAACCAACTAAATTCAAAAGTGAACGCCCGCTATTCCTATGTGTCCTGTCAAATACGGATACAGCCAGTATCCCAGGTATCTCAGCGGCAGGGAAATCGCCCGGTTTGATCGATTATACCCCGGCAGGGGATGCCGAATTAGTAACACTGGGCAGGACAGTGTGCAATGACGAACCCCCAATGACAAATGGGAGTCCTACACCTGCCGTGATTACCAGGGCGGCAATGCAATTGACAGACATTCCTTTTATGTTCATAAACAGTGGCTTGAAGATAATACCCAGCATACCACTGCTGGATGTTGGAGCCTTACCGGGCAGGGATATCAGGACTGCCCGGGCAGTGCCGGATGCGGGTAAGATATATGCGAATGCACTGGAGATAGGACGCCAGATACGAAAGCTCTCGGATCTTGTTATTATCGGTGAAAGTATACCTGGCGGGACCACCACTGCCATGGGTGTGCTTCAGGCAATGGGCATAGACGGCAGGGTGAGCAGTAGTAATTCCCTAAACCCCCAGGACATCAAGGCACAGGTCGTGAGCGAAGCTTTCAGCAAAGCAGGCATCCTGTTTGGGGATATGGCACACGACCCTATGGGCGTAATAGAGCACTTCGGCGATCCAATGATGCCGTGCGTATGCGGTCTCGTGGATGGATTGAAAGACACAAGGATCGTACTTGCAGGAGGAACGCAGATGATGGCAGTGCTGGCCCTCCTGGATGGTCTGGGTATAAATGGCAATATTTCAATTGCCACTACTAAATTTGTGGCAGAAGACGGTACTGCCAGTTTTGTTGAAACTGTATCTGACCTGGGCTTTAAATCATATATTGCTGATCCTGGTTTTGACAGGTCCAGATACAAGGGACTCAGGATGTATGAATCCGGGGTTATCAAAGAGGGCGTGGGAGCAGGTGGTGCAATGTTTTTAGCAGGACTTATGGGGATCAGGCAAAAAGAGTTCAGGGAACAGGTAGAACTGGTGTGTGACCAGGTATTGTAACCTACTAAGGCTCAAGTATCCTGGTTTCGAGGTCCTCTATCATGGAGTTCATCTTTTCATACCAGGTATCGATATTCCCTTTTATCATTTCTTTTAATTTACAGGGATCAAGTGCTATATAAACGTAATAATAGCCCCCACCCTCAATGATTTTAGTCTCCCTGTATACTAATTGGCATGATATGAGGTTCTGCAGGGACCTGTAGGCAGTGCTGCGTTCCCGGTTAAGCAGTTCACCCAGTTTTTCAGCAGTCATCTGTCCATGGGATACCAGTAACTTATAGGTTTCCAGATCAAGATTCTTTAATCCAAGCACGCATTTGGCAATGTCTGAGCAATTGAAATCACCGTGGATCATTTCGGGTATAGAGCTCGGAATTTGTTACACCTCATCATTGTTATGTATGATTTGTTCAGTATTGTTCTGGTAATTGGTAAGTGTTAAGTACAATATTGTATAGTTTGTACAAAACCATTATAGTACTACAACTGTTACAACTGTTTATTTAATAATTTATCGATGGTCGAAATGGAGAACGATAGATATATTGTGGTCCACGGGTGCAGGAAATGCGGAAAATGTGACCAGGTGTGCCCTGTGGATGCACTGTACAGGGTTGACGGCGAGGCTCGCATAGATTATGATAAATGTATCCGATGCGGTAAATGTATGGAAATATGCCCGAATAAGGCCATAATCTACCTGGACTGACCATCCAGGGCTTTGAGGCATCCTTCCAGCGTGCCGTTACCTGTTATACCGGGAACAATTCCATGATCGAGCATCATACTTGCAGTCTTAGGCCCGATGGCGATCACTGTTTTACCTGCCGCGTCCCATACCGATATACCGGACAGATTAAATGACTTCCCGCTGGTAAAGATAACTGCGTCCACGTCAGGCAGTATTTGCTTGAGATCGTTTCCAGTTGGGACCAGCCTGTAGGCTACTCCCTCCAGTATACGGGCACCTGAAGCAGTAAGCGACTCCACCAGTTCTGGATTTGGGATATCCGGGCGTACTATTCCTACGGTCCTTCCTATGATACGTGATCCGAGGTGGGATGCGAAATGATCAGATGAGAATGAGGGAATGGTTTCGCAGCTGAGGCCCTTATCGACAATAGCTTCCTGTGTCCTGGGCCCAACTGCTATAATAGTGGTAATATCCGGGACATTGCTGCACTGTTCAAAGAAGTACCTGACGCCCATAGTGCTTGAGAAGATAAGAAAATCTACTTTGCCCGAGGACACTTTCCTACAAAACTCGTTCATTGATGCAGGATTATCCGGAATTTCAGTCTTCATTGTCGGTACCAGTATTGCATCATGACCGTATTTTGAAAAAAGTTCACGGGTACCACCGGATTTTTCTTCCAGCCGGGTTACTGCGATTTTCATCTGGTTGAATATCTCGGGTATATGATTTAACTTATTCTAATCATTGTTCCGGAATGCCATCGCAACGTTTGACTCGAAGAGAAATATTATTATCAGATGAGCAAGAAAATAATCCAACATTCACGCTTCAAGATTCATTATAGTTATATACATCCAATTCCACCTATGCCCAGGTGAGATACAATTACTGGCAACTGGTACTCAACTGCATGTAAGCATTCAGTCAACTACTTTGGCTGGATAGTAGGCGACCTTGAACGCTTTAAAAAGAAAAGCGAAGCTTCGGTCAGTCAGGAATTCCTGGATAGCCTGAATTTTTGTGGATTTGATGTTGAACCCTACGAATCCCAAATACTTGCTATATCGGGTGCTGTAATCTCATTTATAATGCTTATTTTCATGGACCTGGTCTTTTTCAAGTTCATGGCATTCGGCTCAACGACAATAACCTTCATGATAATGACCACTTTGCTTATACCCTTAGCCCTGCTGCTTTATCTCAGTGAATATCCAAAAATCCATGCAAGGTTCGAAAAGATACACTCCATGGGCGATATCCCAGAGATATTATCGTACATTGTCATGAGCATGAAACTGGTATCGAACATGGAGCGATCTATCTCATTTGCAGCTGCCAATTCAGATAGGCCCCTGGCCCGGGACCTGCGTAAATTAATATGGGATATGCATGTGAGAGTGTACACCAACATCGATGATGCCCTCATAGCCTTTGCCAATCAGTGGGGTAAGAACAGTGAGTACTTCAAGCGTGCACTGTATCTGGTCAAGAGCAGTACAAATGAGCCTGATGAAGCACAGCGTGTAATGACACTAAATAAGAGCCTGGATATTGTGCTGGAGGGTACCAGACGTATGATGGAAGGGTTTGCAGCCAAGCTCAAGACACCTACCTATGTATTGCTCGGCATCTTCATCATGATCCCGCTGGCACTGGTAGCGCTACTTCCTGCTGTAAGCATTGTGGGAGTGCGTATCGATGCCATCACCCTGATACTGATCTATGACCTGATCCTGCCGCTGGCTACTTTTGCATATGGCGAGTATATCTTGCTTCAGCGTCCTGCTGCATTTTCGCCGCCTAATATCCCGGATGAACATCCGCACCTTGTAAATATCAGGAGTACCAGACGTAGTACAATGATATTATCAGTATCAGTAGCGGTATTGATTGGAGCATCCGGGTACATTTGGCTGCAACTGGGCAATCCGGGTGGCATTGTGAGCACAGGTGTGTTGACGGGGTACATACCTGCTTCGTTCCCCCTGATATGGGGTGTCACAGCCCTGATATCCATATATGCATTCAGGGTCTATGCACCATATAAAAGCATCAGGGATGACATTAAGGAGATAGAGCGCCAGTTTGCAGATGCCCTGTTCATATTGGGACGCCGTATCAGTGAGGGGCGCTCCCCGGAATGGGCTTTTATGCAGACCGCCCAGACTATGAAGGGTACCGGCATTGGAGAATCATTCCAAAACGTGGCGCAGAATATCTCTTTTCTCAGGACAACGCTGAAAGGTGCAATATTTGACAAGGAATACGGTGCGTTCAGGAATATCTATTCAGAGCGGGTGCACAGCACTATGCGGCTGTTTGTCGAGAGTGTATATAAAAGTCATGAGGCTGCGGGTGTTGCCATTGTAAAACTGGCAGACCACTTGAAAGAGCTACAAGAGGTTGAAGATAATATTAAAAGCTCACTGTATGATGTGACATCCACAATGAAAGCGACAGCTACAATATTTGCGCCCCTGATTGCAGGTGTGACCCTGGCCCTTTCAGAGGTTATCCAGAAGATACTGATAAGTCTTTCACACGAGGACAGCAGGCTGCCTGATGATATCAATATTTCATCGATCATGTCAGACGTGGGAGGAGGGATGGAACCGAGCATCTCTCCTGATGTGTTCATTCTGGCAGTGGGATTTTATATTATCATCCTTGTTGTCATCCTGATCAGGTTTGCAGGAGGTATCGAATACGGCGGGGACAAAGCCCAATTTATGTATGAACTTGGAACGGGGCTACCTGTGTCGATTTTGGTCTTTACGATTTCCATGGTTATGTTCAGGACACTTTTAGCCTCAATTGTGTGAAAAAGTTTAGTAATATTTATATATGTTATGGAACAGTGCAGGCACGGTGAATAGGATGAGTAAGGCTAACAGATCTTTAATTCAAAACGAGCATGGTATGGAACTACCCATCAATATCGTGGTTATGTTGGTAGTAGGAATGGTTGCCCTGGCTGCCCTCCTGGCTATTATTCCGGAGTCCAAAAAAAACCTGATAGTGGAAGTGGTAAAGGTCAATGGTGATGATAGGGTCACTTATGATATCACCAATGGCAAGGACAATGATGTGACGGTTGATGTAAAAGTGTATGACAGTGACAATAACCTGGTAGATGGAGCTAACGTAATAATTACAGGCGGAGGCGGTTTGGGTTCTGGCAAGACAGATGAAAAAGGAGAGGCTAATTTTAAAGTAGAAAATGTTTTCATCCGCCTGAACCAGGACTCAATAGACCTTAAACTGGTAGCAAAGGCCAACGGGTTCTATGACTACACTGATGAATCTGCAATATTGATCACTTAGGTATGTTCCGGGACGAGACAGCCACCATAGGCCTGCCCATGAGGATGGTAGTGCTTACTATCGTCGGAATGGCCGGGCTGGCTGCCATGATAATTTTCATTGGTGACATGAGCTTGGTGCCAAAGACCATGCATGCCGATATCACCGGCATTGATGGCAGCACGACAAGTAGTGTATTACTTGCTAACAACGGGATTAAGAGAGTCACTGTCCGCGTAACTGATATAGATGGCGGGCCAGTGGTGGGCGCAACTGTGGTTTTCTATGGTTTACATGCTTCTGCTTCAGGTGTGACTGACAGTAACGGAAACGCCCTGGTCAATATTGATACATCTTCTTTTAGTGTTCCAGGTGAAGGATACCTTAAACTGTCAGCTAAAGCCAGTGGATTTGTCGATTATAAGAACGATTTTGCCCTGAAGGTAGTTGGTAGTTAACGCTTCATCTATGAAGTGTCGGAGTTCCTGTTTGTCATTATGAACTTTGCGATCACAGCCGCAGCGAACAGTAGTGCCAGTCCGGTTGGATAATAAGTGGACCGTATGATGTCCCACCTGTCGGCCCAGACAAGATAACCTGTTAAAATAAGTGCAACTGATGCCACTATGCCTGAAAGTTCTACAGGTACCTTGATATTACCTATGGATATCTTGTTCATATTCTCCTGACGATGTAATCTCTTTTTCGTGTCCTTCAGTTCTTTCCTGAGGGATTCTATCTGTGAGCTGTGAGAATTGCTTATCGATTCCACTGAGGCAGATGTGTCTTCCTTCAGGCTCGTTTGTTGTCCACCCAGTTCTTCAATCCTGCTGCTTGCAACCTGTAATTCCTGCCGCAGGGCATCCACTGAACTGTTAAGCTGTGTAAGTTCGTCCGACTTTATTGCGGCAAGTCCGCTTGTTGCTATTTCCATGGCATCATGCAGTTCATTGCATTCAGATTGCAATTCTTTGTATCCGGCCTGCAGTTCTTCTATATCAGGGTCTATCCACTGGATGTTTTCAGGTGATTCTGGATCAGTACTGTTGTAATCATCCTTATCGGTTGACAATCTTCGCTCAACTGCACGCAACCGCCTATCGATACTTCGTACACTCTGGTCAAATGACTCTATCCTTCCGTAAACATCTGTTTTTTCCATGGACTCAACCTGTGGCCAATCTAAAACATCAAAAGATAAATACTTTGTCCTCTTCTTTCGAACCCTGGTGTTAATTTGTGGAAAGATGAACATGGTATTGATACTATTCCACTAAAACTGGTGGTCTACCTGATCCTGATTGGAATAATCATTGCACTTACAGCAATTGGCCTGAAGAATGTAGGACCGCCAATAGATGGCGCCTTAATGGAGCGTCAGCTGGGGGAGGTTAAATCCAGTATTGAGCTTATGCAATCAGGATATGCCAGGGACCCGTCAGACCCGTACGCTGCCACCGGCAATATCAGGACTTTCGAACTGGTACTGCCTGAGCGCCTGGAATACCTGTCATTCGGAGTGGACCCTGACCCTGACAATAATGGCATCCTAACAGATACGCCGCCGGATCTGGTGACAGATAACGGTAACGTCATATACTATAAGTTAGTGGGAGACGGCAAGAGGCTAATAAAGCTCAAGGATTCGGTCCACATTCGTGAGGGTGAATTGGTAAACGGCAGGTGGTTGCCCAGGTCGGTGGACGGACTTGGGCAGGCGGTTGTGCTAACGGGCGGCAGCCAGTCTGTGACTTTTGAACTGGTCTGTGACGGGGGCACTACATACACACTTTCGCACCTGACCGATAATCTGGATGCTTACATAAATCCTGGCAATGATGGTGGACTGCCACATGGCTTGTTTGTGTCAGTAAACCCGGATTCTATCCCTGCTGATAATGTTGCCACCGGCAAGGTCACGGTGCAGTTGGTCGACAGCAAGGGCCGGTGGGTACAGGAGATGGGAAGGACTGTAGACCTGACCAGCAGCAGGGGCAATCTCAGTATCGTGCAGGTGGTTACTAATGCCCACGGTAGCGGCAGCGTGATGCTGAGTTCAGGAGAACTGGGGCTAGGTGTAGTCACAGCACAGTCCCGGGGATTACATGACGGAACAGGCGAAGTTGCATTCACACTGCCGCCTCTGGTATTAAAATTCGATGAATGTATATTATCATCGGGGGGCACTGGTCCTGGCAGGGAACTGGTAGCACAGTTCCATCTGGCACACAACACTTCTTACAGTGTCACCCTGACCGGATGGGCCACGGAAGCACACTGGCCATGGGATCCAGAAGAATGGGCAATCGGCAGGATTGAGATCGATGGTGTGGTCCTGGATGAGATAGAAGTAGCAAGCGGGTCAAGAATAGATGTGCCTTTCGGGGATGTGCTGCTTGATGCAGGTAGCCATACCTTAAGGGTTACTATGACAAATGATTTAAATATCCTTTTGGGAGGGGACAGGAACCTGTATGTGGAGAGGGTTGGATTTTCATAAATCCAATACAAGTTG
>Ga0255431_1105_pt1 | contig 16653 bp, 15 predicted proteins | sample ANMaggSeSYBR02J5_FD_182633 | JGI IMG/M metagenome (GOLD analysis project Ga0255431, IMG submission 182633) | Sediment cell enrichment communities from methane seep in Santa Monica Basin, California, United Staets - ANME aggregate JGI... | ecosystem: Environmental > Aquatic > Marine > Cold seeps >... | reverse complement strand
AAATTTACGACAATGTATATGGTTTTATAGGCGTCAATCAACTTGAACTAGAAATAATAGATCATCCATTATTCCAGCGCCTGAAAAACATTAAACAACTTGGAATGGCATATACAGTCTTTCCAGGAGCCGTACATACTAGATTTTCGCATTCATTAGGAGTAATGTATCTTGTTAATAAAATTGGTGCAAAATTAATTGATGATAGTCTGATTACTGAAGATGATCTGTCAAAACTTCGACTTGCAGCGCTTCTTCATGACATAGGACATTATCCTTTATCTCATACGATTGAAACTCCTATGTTGAAAAAATATGATGATTCGCATCATGAAATTTTAGGCAAAAAAGTATTAAATAATTTTAGTATTTCTGATATATTGAACTCAAATTATGATTCTAAAGAAATTGGTTTAATTTTCAATGGACAAAGCTTGAATCAGACCTTTAATCAACTAATTCATTCCGAGTTAGATGTTGATCGAATGGACTATTTATTGCGAGATTCATATAATACAGGAGTACACTATGGTCAATTCGATTATGAACAGATTTTAAGAAAGATTTCTGTGGATGAGAATAATTTGTTATGTGTAGATCATAAAGCGATTCATGCTGTTGAAAATTACATCACATCAAGATATTATATGTATTCTCAAGTTTATTCTCATAAGACTATAGGGTCATTTGATCAATTAGTTTGTTCTGCTTATATTGAAATGGAAAATGAAGGCTTAGTGCCAGAATATGAAACTATTCAATCAGATGAAGAATTTTTTAATAATTACGATGATCATTATTTAATTACATTACTTAGACTGTCTGCCAAGCAAGAAACAAATCAATATCTGAAACAGATTGCTAAAATGATTTTGACAAGAGAACATCTGAATCAGGGTTATGAGGTAAAAGACTTAATAGATTTTTCTGAAGAAAAGGTTTTGCCAAAATATACGCTAACTAAACATATCATGGATAATTTTGATACACAGGATTTTGGAGATATTCCAATAAAATGGATTTTTTTTTTTGATGCGCCTGATGTAAGATTTTCTAAATTGACACCATATTTTGATATTGAAAGAATAAATGATACAATCGATGAAATGTCAGAGGCAATATACATTCAATTAGAAGATGGTACAACAAAGCCTATTGTTTCATTGAGTACTTCGATAATTAAACATATTGCACCTTGGAGATTGAAAACAATCAGGGTATTTACTTTGAAACAATATAAGCAAAAGCTCAAAGATAAAGTTGATCAACTAGTTGGAACATGATTTGAAGAATAATGTATCATATCTCCCTCCCCATCAGTAAATGTCCGCTTATCATCCAGACTGAATCCATCAGCCTCCATATCATAGAATCTACTCCTATAAGGTTTTAAAATAAAATATCTATGTGAAGTATTTTTGATTTATTTTATATACACAAACTTGTATACCTAATCGTATTAAAGACGGCAATTATGCTTATTTAACAAATAAAGAAGGAGCAATGACATTTACCGATGGGCTCACCTCAAAACAATATGGCAAAAAACACATCTGATGGAATCGATTCTCAAGCTATAACCACCCCACCAAACACCAAGCTCACCCTCCAGCAGCTGGAAAGCCACCTCTGGGGTGCAGCCGATATCCTGCGCGGCAAGATCGACAGCTCGGATTATAAGCATTATATCTTCGGGCTGCTGTTCTATAAGCGGCTGTGCGATGTATGGGAAGAAGAATACGAAGAGCGGCTGAAAGAGTACGGAAATGCCGAACTGGCAGCCGACCCTGACGAGCACAGGTTCCCAATTCCAGAAGGGGCGTTCTGGAAGGATGTACGAGAACATACCACCAACATAGGCGAACACCTAAACACTGCTTTTCATGCTATTGAAGATGCCGACCTTCGCTTAAAAGGCATTTTTCAGGATGTGGATTTCAATAATAAGGAGCGTTTCCCGGATGTAGTCCTGGAAATGCTGCTCCAGCATTTCGATAGATACAGGCTGCGCAATTGCGATGTGGAGCCTGACATGCTGGGTAATGCTTATGAATACCTGATTGCAAAATTCGCAGACGATGCCGGCAAGAAGGGAGGCGAGTTCTACACTCCAAAGATGGTTGTGCGTCTCATTGTGGAATGTCTGCGCCCCGAAAAGGGGAGTATTTATGATCCCACCTGTGGTTCAGGGGGTATGCTGCTGGAAGCTGTGCACTACATGGAGCGTCAGGGCAAGAACCCAAAGGCTCTGCACCTCTACGGACAGGAGATGAACCTGAATACGTGGGCCATCTGTAAGATGAATCTCTTTCTTCACAATATCGATGATGCCTTTATCGAGCGGGGCGATACGCTGCGGGATCCAAAGCACCTGGTAGCTGAAGGCAGCAAGGTCATCAAGACCTTTGACAGGGTGCTGGCCAATCCGCCTTTTTCACTGAAGAACTGGGGCAATGATGAATGGAAGAGCGGTGATAAGTTTGGCAGGGACACATACGGCTGCCCGCCCAAGAGTTATGGCGATCTGGCTTTTGTGCAGCATATGGTTGCCAGCCTGAAGCCTGACGGAATGATGGGGGTAGTGCTGCCCCACGGGATTCTTTTCAGGGGCGGGACTGAAGGGAAGATCCGCAAAGGGATGCTTGAGGATGACCTGGTTGAGGCTGTGATCGGGCTGTCTCCGAACCTGTTTTATGGGACCGGGATTCCGGCGTGTGTGCTGCTGATTAATAAGGCCAAGGCTGCTGAGCGCAAGGGGAAGGTGCTGTTTGTGAACGGGGCAGAGGAGATGGTGGAGGGTAAGAACCAGAATTCGCTGTCTGAGGAAAATGTCAGGAGGTTGAGTGAAAGTTTTCATGCGTATGAGGATGAAGACCGATTCTCACGTGTGGTGAGCCTTGAAGAGATTGAGAAAAATGATTTTAATCTGAATATTGCGCGGTATGTGCAAATAGCAGAAGAGGAAAAAATCATCGACGTGGCAATTGAGTTCGAAAAATTGAAAAATTTGCAAGCAAAAAGGAATGCATCTGAAGCAGAAATGCTTAGTTTTATAGAGGAGTTAGGTTATGGTTCCTGATTACTGGACATCAAAGCCACTCCGTGAGTTAGTAAGTATCAGCAAAGGGAAAAAAGTTCTCTCTAGTGACACATGGGAACAAGATTCAATACCTTACATAGGGGCAAATGCTTTCAAAGGAAATTTTACCGTATTCACTTCTTCAAAAAACGCAGTGATAGGTGAGCAAGATGACATTCTTATTCTTTGGGATGGCGAAAGATCGGGTTTAGTAGCAACTGGACTTCATGGCGCTGTAAGCTCAACTGTAGCTAGATTACGTTCTAAAAGTGAGGTAAATCCCTGCTTTCTTTATTACTTCATAGACTCAAAGTTTAGGTGGATTCAAGAACGTAGGACAGGACTAGCCGTGCCTCATGTTCCAAAAGACCTTAAAGATCTTTTGATCATTGACTTTCCCCCCCTCCCAGAACAAAAGAAAATCGCCGCCATCCTGAGCAGCGTGGACGATGCAATCCAAGCCACGCAGGCCGTTATCGACCAGACCCACAGGGTCAAGCAAGGCCTGCTGCAACAGCTCCTCACCCGCGGTATTGGGCATACACAGTTTAAGCAGACCGTGATTGGGGAGATTCCAGAGGGTTGGGAGGTGAGAAAGCTTAGGACTGTTGCACATATACAGACAGGGATAGCTAAAGGTAAGAAATGTTTAGAAGATCCTATTGAATTACCTTATTTACGAGTAGCTAATGTGCAAGACGGTTATATTGACATTACAGAAATCAAAACTATCACCGTTTCAAAAAGGGAGGTAGAACGATACAGTCTTCAAGAAGGAGATGTTTTACTTACGGAAGGAGGCGACTTCGATAAGCTAGGACGAGGCGATGTCTGGCATGGACAAATTGAGCATTGTCTTCATCAAAACCATGTGTTTGCTGTCCGTACGGATCGATCGGCCATATTACCTGAGTTCTATAGTGCTCAGGTCTCAAGCGTTTATGGAAAAAAAGTATTTTTTAAGTTGCGCAAAACAAACCACAAATTTAGCTAGTATTAATTCTACTCAACTAAAAAATTTTCCCACCATTGTACCACCACTTGAGGAACAAATCAAAATCATAAAAATTCTATATTCAATAAGAACGGAAGAAGAGTTAACTAAAGAATCTTTAAATCAGCTTGAGAAAATCAAACGCGGCCTCATGCAAGACCTCCTCACCGGCCGCGTTCGTGTGAAGCTTGACGGAGAGGTCACCACATGACCACCCCCTGCGAATACACTCTGGCCGAAAAGCCCTGCATCGATGCCCTCGTCAACCTGGGTTACACATGGATGCCCCCTTCCCAGAACGACAGAGCCCGCGACGGCCAGAATCAGGTCATCCTGCGAGACATACTCATCCAGGCAATCCAGGACATCAATAATGTATCCGAAGAAGTGGCACGTGGGGTCTACCATGAACTGCTGGCTGTGAGCGATAATGAGCAGTGGACAAGCATCCTTCGCGGAAACTACAGCCGCACCGTACCGGGCGAGGATACGAAAAAGACCATCACCATCATAGACCTTCTGCATCCTGAAAATAACACCTACACCGTCACAAACCAGCTCTATGTCAAATCCCAGCATCCCCGCAAACCAGATGTGGTGGTGTATGTGAACGGCATCCCGCTGGTGGTCATTGAAGCAAAGAGCCCGCTCTCGTTCAAGGACAAGACAGGTGAGGCCTTTGACCAGATAAAACAGTATGAGCAAGACATTCCCAGACTCTTTTATTCCAATGCCTTTAACATCATAACCGATGGTTTTTCCCTGCTCTTTGGAGCCACAGGTGCCCCTTCAGAATTCTGGGGTGCATGGAGAGACCCCTGGCCAATGAAAGAAAGTGATTTTCAAACCAGCTTTGAGAAAGGGCTCTACTGCCTGCTGGAACCCTCAAGGCTGATGGATATACTGGCCCACTTTATCGTATTCGAGATCGATAAGACAGACAACAAAATAGTCAAAAAGATCTGCCGCTACCAGCAGTACCGGGCAGTGAACAAGATCGTAGAGCGGGTCATAGAAGGCAAACACCGTAAAGGCTTGATCTGGCATACCCAGGGAAGCGGCAAGTCCCTGACCATGGTCTTTGCCACCCTGAAACTCAAAAACCACCTCACCATTCAAACTTCTGCACTCACAAGCCCCAACATCATGGTACTGACAGACCGCAAAAACCTGGACACACAGATATCAGACACCTTTGAAGCCTGCAAACTTCCAAACCCAAAGCAGATCGGATCCATAAAAGAACTGCGCACGATGGTGCACAGCAACACCACAGGCCTTACCCTGATCTCAACCATCCATAAGTTCGCAGGATCAAAAACACCTGTTGAGAACAGTGCTGAGTGGATATTACTTGTGGACGAATGCCACCGCACCCAGGAAAAATATCTGGGCGCATACCTTCAGGCCACATTCCCTGATGCACGGTTCTTCGGCTTCACAGGCACACCCATCAAGAAGAACGATCACGACACCTATAAACAATTTGGCGTACCCGGTGAAGGATATCTGGACCGCTACAGCATTGATGACGCAGTGGCAGACGGTGCAACAGTGCCAGTGCGCTATACCAGCCGCAAAGCCGAATGGCATCTGGAAGCAGCCAAGCTTGACGTGCTCTTTGACCAGTGGTTTGCCAATGAACCACAAGAGCGCCTGGATAAGATAAAGGAGCGGGGCATTACAATCTCAACCCTGGCCAAACACTCAGCCAGGATCGAACTGATCGCTTATGACATCTGGACCCACTACACCACCCATGCCATGCCTGATGGCTTCAAGGCCCAGATCGTGGGAATTGACAGGGAAGCAGTGATCCTGTACAAGCAGGCACTGGACAATGTAATTGCCGAGAACCTGGAAATAGAAGGACTTACACACGATGAGGCACTAAAGCAGGCAGAAACCATGAGTGCCTGCATATACTCCTCCAACCAGGAAGACTGCAAACCCAGCGAAGACCCCTATATTCAAGGCATCAGATATGAACTATGCAACCAGCTGGTGAAAGATGAGGATGAACCTGATATCATCGAGGATTTCAAAAGAACAGAACACCCGCTCTGCTTCCTTATTGTCTGCAACAAGCTGCTTACAGGATTTGATGCACCCATTGAGAGCGTAATGTATCTGGACAGTCCGCTGAAAGACCACAGCCTGCTCCAGGCAATCGCACGTACCAACCGCGTTGCAGGACCCCAGAAACAATTCGGGCTTATCGTTGACTACATCGGGGTCACCAAAAAACTTGATGAGGCACTGGCATCCTACCGTGAGGCTGATGTGAAAAACGCCATGCAAGACCAGGATGTAGACCGTGCCGAGCTTAAGGCTGCACATGCTGAAGTAATGAATTTTATCAAAGGGATCCGGCGGGGAACAAACAACATCAAGGCAGAATATGATGCACTCGTTCAGGCATTAGGCACTGAGGACGTCTGGTTCACGTTCAGGCGCAAGGCAAAAGCCTTTATCCGTGCCTATGAAGCACTGAGCCCTGACCCCCCTGTACTGGATTATATGACTGATATGAAATGGGTGGCCGGCTTTATTTCCTATGCCACAATGGTCTTTGAAAAGAAAGAGGCAGTGGACCTTCGCACCTATAGCGCCAAAATACGCCAGATGCTGGAAGAACATCTTCATGTCACTGGCCTGATCTCCATCATCAAACTGCGAAATATTACTGATCCGGAATTTAAAGATGACTTCAAGACCAAGAACAAGGGTGAAGATGACCTTAAAACAGCAGCCATACGAAAAAGCACTGAGCTTAAGAAAATCCTGGCCCAGAAAAAGGAGGAGAATCCACTCCGCTATGGCCCGTTCTCAGAGCGTGTACTGGCAGTGTTACAACGATTTGAAGAAGGTCAACTGTCAGCGGTTGATACCTTAAAAGAATATAAGCAGATCGTACATGACCTTGAGAATGAGGATAAGGCACATGAGAAATCCGGTTTAAATGAAAGTGCTTACGGAGTATATAAAATTCTGGAAACCTTTGTACCAAAAGGTAAAATGGTAACAGAGGAACGAAAAGGATATGATAGTGACACTTCAAGTGAACAGGATTATCTTAATTTAATCCTGCAATTGGCTCAGGAGATAGATGCCCTTTATACTTCAGATCAGTCTGCACCAACTGGATGGCATCTAAAAGAACAACTGAGAAAAGAACTCCGTCAGGAAGTACGAAAGAAGGCTAACCATGCCGGACTAAATGATTTGATACCGATGTCAACACGAATCGAAGATTATGCACTCAAGAACTATATCAAGGTGTCATAAAATTGCCATCACTCACAGTTGGTAATACCCATATTCCTTTTGAAATACGCCACACTCCCAAGTCACATCGAAGGCGGATTATTTTAACTCCGGATAAAGTGGAAGTAGTTGTTCCAGAGGGGGACAAAGAGGATGCTATTCTCACATTCATGCACAGCCGTCGTCGATGGATATATGAAAAACGTGAGGAAATGATGGAAAAAATCAGTAATTCCGCCAGCGTTCATCCTGAGCGTTTTCTAACCGGAGCCAAAATTCTTTACCGGGGTCGAAGAATGCATTTGGAAGTACAGTCCCATCAGAATAAGTCCATTGGAGTGGAATATCGAAATGGTTTTTTTATCAAACGACCTGGAAATTGTTCTGATTTCGAAATAAAAGCGGCCCTTGAAGAATGGTTGAAGGATCGAGTCCGTAGTGATGTGGATGCATTTGTAAAGCATTATTCAAAAAAAATGGGGGTGGTTCCAAAAGAAGTCCGTGTTAAACCATTCAAGTATTTATGGGGAAGTTGTGGTAAAAACGGAATTATTCACTTGAACTGGCAGTTAATTTTCGCACCAAAATCTGTATTGGAATATGCAGTTGTCCATGAGCTTTGCCATTTACAATACCGTAACCACTCACCGGAATTCTGGATCAAGGTCAGAGAATTATTACCAGATTATGAACTGCAAAAGAATTGGCTTGATAGGAACGAACATTCTCTTGAGACAAGTCAGCTTGGAATCGAGGGGAGTGCTATTTGAGGCTTGCCGATCTATTTTTCATAAACCAACACTTCCAAAATCGACTGGCTTATAGCTTTCTCTGCCTCCGGTTATTCCAAAATAAATTTTTAAATAATGAGCGGAATGGATTCAGGATAGCTGGCATAGTAGCCATGAAGCGGCTCCAACTGACGTGAGTACCTGCCAGAGTGGATGAGGCTGCCTCCAAATCTTCCAAAGCGGTGGCTGTTTCTTCTTTGCCAGGATCAGCGATTCGCGACTAATTCCTCCCGCTCACCACATATACCACAGCCCCCACTGCCATCAATCCCCTGTAACTTATAGCCCTGTCCAGTATAGTAATCTCCGCCGCCACTCCCGCCCGCGAGGACGGAACGCACGAAAAATAGTGGGAAAGAATGCATAATGTTGAACATATTTACATTGAACTATGAATAAAAGTAAGAAAGTTTCCCTGAATCGGTCATATCAAATTTCCTGGCAGATAAAGAGATACTTCAGTAGGAAAGCAAATTCTATAAACGCAAATCATTTAACCAAAGATTCACATATTTATATGCAATTCTTACAAAGAGACATATTATGACACTTGATGGGGCTAAGATTAAAGAGATCTCTGATATAATCGTAAAAAAGACTCGTCCAAAAAAGATATACCTCTTTGGTTCCCATGCAAAAGGAACAGCCAGACCGGAAAGTGACCTTGACCTGCTAATCATTGCAGATATTCCAGATCCAAAAAACAAGCGGAGTCTTGCAGTCCGGCGTCTTTTCCCAAACAGGGATTTCTCTCTCGATGTTTTTGTTTATCATGATGATGAATATAATGAAGAAGTTGGCATTGCCAATACGCTTGCCACCACAGTAGCGAGGGAGGGAAAGATCATTTATGCCGGATAAGACAAAATGGGTGAATGAATGGAAACAAAAGGCTGAAAATGATCTAAAGGCAGCAGAAATCGTTTTATCAACAGAGAATCCTCCCACTGATGCGATATGTTTTCATGCGCAGCAGTGTGCTGAAAAATAGGAATTCGCATTTTTTTCAACTAAATCAGGTCAACAATGGATTCCAGTAAAATAACGTCAATCTCACGTTTCAATCGTCGAAAATCCAGATCCATTGTAACTATTGTAGCATTTTCCTGCTTTGCAATAGCAGCCAGTAATAAATCCGCAGCTCCAAGCCCTCCATACCTGCTTCCGATTGCCATAGCCTCTCTATGTATCTCCTCATTCTCATAGATTACCTGCCACGGGGACACAATAACCGTATCAAGAACATCATGAGCCACATCAATACCTTCAATCTTCGCAACCCAGACCAGATGTTCGGTTAAGATAATTCTTGGAATTATGAGTGGCACTCCATTTTCCACATCTAAGAAACACTGTTTTATGGTCAATATGGTGTTGTGTTTGGAGACTTTCTGAATGGACGGATCATTGATATTTCGCCATAACTGGTATATATTTGTATCAAAGGCGTACTTCATTCTTACACCGGCATATCCTTCTTACCTGCCTGATCCATTTTTTGCTCAAAGATCAATGCCTGTTTAAGGGTACCTGCAGCCACTTCTTTATGTTGTAGGTCAAATACGCTTCTTTTTTGTTTTGATATGACCAATGTCTTATCTTTCACTCCAATAATTAACTTATCGTGTGGGTGGATACCGATTTTTTCACATATCTTATAAGGCAGGGCTATGTTACCTTTTTCATCCACATCAACAATTTCCACATTAGAATTCATATAAAAGGTATTATGAGAGATTGGTATATAATAATCACTGAATAATATCCAAATAATTTTCAAATGATATGTGAAATTGATTCAGGATAGCTGAGATGGTAGCTATGAAGCGGCTCCAACTAACACAAGTACCTGACAGAGTGAAAGAGGCTCCCTCCAAGTCTTTCGTAGCCGTAGCTGGTTCTTCTTTGCCAGGCTCAGCGATTCGCAACTACTTCTTCCCGCTCACCATATACACCACAGCCCCCACCGCCATTAACCCCCAGTAACTTATGGCCCTGTCCAGTATGGCAACCCCTGCCGCCACGCTCGCATCCACCCCAACCAGCACTAGCACGCCCACGATTGCGAACTCCACAGCCCCCAGGCCACCGGGTGTGATGGGAAGTGCAGATACAAGGGCTGCCGAGAGCGCAACAAACACAATCAAGGACAGGCCGATGTGGATATTATGCAGCGGGGACAGCGATTCCACCACAAAATACAGGCGGGCGGCTTCCATAGCCCAGATAAGTACGCTATATATGATTATCAGCACAACAGAACTCCTGCCTGCTGATTCATGCAGCCCCTCAGCAAACTGTGTGAATATTGGCTGTATCTTTGACGGCAGTTTGTTGGCAATAGTGGTCTTTCCTGAAGAAAAGGCTACCACTACCGATATCAGCAGTACCAGGATAGCAAAACCCACCGCCAGTGATACCCTGATCGCCTGCGGGATGTCAGTCCCGAACACCATAATACAAGATACCCCCATCAGGATGACCAGCACCAGCACATCATAGATACGCTCCACATACACGGTCCCGAAACACTTTGAGATGGACACATTCCATGCTTTCTTTGCAAGGTATCCGCGGTACACATCCCCCATCTTGGCAGGGACCAGGGTATTGGCGAACCAGGACAGCAGGAATATCTCGCTGGCATCCTTCAGTCCCGCCCTGACACCGATATTATTCAGCAGCAACCTCCATCGCTCGCCCCTTATGGGTAGCGAACCAAAATACATGACAGCAGCTGCTGCAATATATCCAGGCCGGGCGTCCCCGATGACCTCCAGTATCCTGTCAAATTCCATCCTTGAGAACAGGAAATAAAGCACAATGGCAGCCACTGCGAATGAAACAATGGTCCTGGGCTCGGTTAGCTTCTTTATAGGTGAGACCGGCTGCTCATCATCGACCATTATCCCACCACTTGATATATATGGACATTTGGGTTGAAATACACCAGTTCGAACCTGTCAGGGTTATTATCAAAGAGCTTCCTTGCATCACGGCCGCCATAGCGTTCTTCTTCCACGCCGCCAACATAGATGTATTCCACATTGTACTTATCAAGTATCCCGTTTACAGTGTCAATATCACTGGAGGTGTATACCCTGGGCACTTCAGACCAGCGTTCATTGATAGTATCAGCACCATTACGCCAGATAATCTCGTGACCTGCCCAGCCCAGTACAGTAGGCAGGCCAGTGAAGGCACTCACATGGGTGTTCATTTTATATGCCTGTCCCGGACTTTGCAGCACCACAGGGGTACCACTCAGGTTGTCCAGCCACATTATGGCATTATACTCATTTTGATATTGCTGTTCAAGGTATGCCGCACCGTCAAGGGTAGGATTACCTTTGAAATTACCTGAACGTGAATAGGTGGCAAATACCGGATATGACAATGCCGCCAGTACCAGTATGATCGAAAGAATCGCAAATCCCTTTTTCTTTAAATCATCCATATCCCTGATATTAACTTTATTAGACACATTCCCCATATCTTCCATTCCTTCCCGGTTCCAGAGCCAGAGGTGATAGAATGCAGCTCCTGCCGCCAGTGCCCAGACTATCCAGTGCTGGACATATATCTTGAATACCGTATTGTACCTGATGTGCCGGGGGGAAGAGATACCGAAGGAGTCCTGGATGTAGAAAAGCTCGCAGAACAGTGACAACAGGGCACCCAGCAGTATCAACAGGTAGATGAACTGGACGGAAGGGTCCTCTTCTTTTACAAGCAAGTAAATGGACATGACAATAAGTGGCAGTATGATGACAAGTATCGCTATATGGGTCAAATATGCTGCCAGAACTGTAATTACAAGGCCTGCTAGTATCATTTTCATATCAGGGTAATAGTAATCATAGAAATAGAGGATAGAATAAAACAAAATGAAAAAGAGCATTATTCCAAACACACCCAGGTAGAATATTATTCCAGTCTGTTGGTATGTTACAAGCCGAAGCGAATGAGATACATTACTGGCAAGGAGATGGTATGGCAGATATAACAAAATACTGGAAATAATAACTGCTGCGCCCACTACTGCCAGCTTTGCCAGTTCCACCGGATGCACACTTAAAATCCGGCCTGTGAAACCATCTGTTTTACTTTTCTTTGCAGAAACCCTTATCCTCCATGCTGCCAGGACCATCAGGAAGAAAATGGCATATGTGGGATAATCCCACGAGTTTAGCGGGAACATGAACCCCAACAGCAGGGTGATGACAGCCAACAATAGTATATTGTATTCCTTTCCCCCCCGCAGCAGGTTGAAAAGCAGGGCGATCATGAGCAGCTGGAAGGCTATAGCTATCATGTGGGCGTGCAGGTCTGCCTGGATAAAACTAAAATAAGGGAACTCGTTGATGGTATTTGGTATCACCCTACTGGTCGGCCAGTAGTTGTATGCCAATAGTCGTGTCAGGATATCCCCTTGTGGAATATTGAACACACTATGATACTTGGGCACGAACAGTGTCACTAGCAGCTGGATAAAACCAACGGGATTGCCGAATATCACAACAAATGCCATGATAATTAACGCAAACACCCTGTTGTTACTGGCCAGGTCCTTGCCAATGCCGTAAGCTGCTGTGGCTGACAGGGCGAACATGGTTGCCACACCAAGATTGAAACCGATAGAAGGGAGCACGTTCGAAAGCTTGATCATGTTTGCTACCACAAGGTATCCAAAATAATAATACTGCATAGGCTCGCCAGAGAGCCATGGGTCCATAGGCGGGAAGCTGGTACTGCGAAGAATCATGGTAATGAAGCTCATATCCATCAACTTCTCACCGCCTGTCCAGCTGATATCGGGGTTGTATGCTCTTATTATGACAAAAACCAAAAACGCTGATGTGAACAGTACTTCAGTCCTGGCCAGCGCTTTAAGGTTAAAAGGACATCCCTTGAATAAGATTATTAACAGTGAAATTGCAAGTACTATGAATACTGATAATCCTGCGATCACGGTGCCGTAATTAAAACCCAGGTGGGTCAATACCCATGAGAAGTATGTCACAAACAGCAGACCCATTATCTTGGTCAGGGCTATCCCGTTGTCTTTCAGGTTCCTGAATATCCAAGCGGTCAGCGGCAGGGCAGCAAACCCTATTAATTCAAGTACCAGCCACCATTTTATTATTTCAAACCATTCCATGGAAGTCTCGCCGTCAATTATTTTTCTTTTTTCTTTTTTACATCTACAAGTTCATGCCACTTGATATTAAAGTGCATCAGGTATACCCCACCGAACACAAGTGTTACCGAGTTCTTGATAATATGATCAATCACTGCAGCCGCAACCCCCACAGAGCCGGCAATTCCTGCGATCTTGAACACCATAGTCAGGGCACCCTCATAGGTCCCGATAGCCCCGGGCGTTATTGGGAACATCTTTGTCAGGTTGCCTACTGCAACTGCCATGAATACGACGGCCGTCAGCGTTGCCGGTGATGCTGCATTGTGCACGAAGGGAAAGGCGATAAGTACAGTATAGCAAGTGAGTATGTCTATTGTCCAGACCATCAATGAAGAAAAGAACACAATGATAAAGTCCCTGGGACTGGATGATATTGTATATATCTCATCAACGAATTTCCTGGCAATACCTGCAATCCGGTCTGTATAATCGCCTGGCTTTGAAACTCTTAGTATTATGCGCTCCACCGGTGATAACCCGTTCCTTCCCCTTGATGCCATGAAAAATATGGCCACAAAGAACAAAATGATAACTGCAGCCGAGGAAATCATCAAGGGCATAACCCAGTCGTCCACTGCACTTTCAGCCATCACCACCATGACCGCCAATACGCCTATGACCGTTATAGCTATGATATCGAATAGTCTTTCCACTGCCAGCGATGACATCCCGGTGGTAAGGGGTACATCTTTCTCCCGTTTCAGGATATATGCCCTGGAAACATCGCCTATCCTTGCAGGCAGGATGACATTGGCTGACTGGCTCATGAATATGCTGCCTGTGATAAAGTTCAATCCATGGTTATACCCAAGCCGTTTCAGGATATGCTGGTACCTGATCCCCCGTACAGGCCATGAGAACAGGTAGATGAGTACTGCCATGCCAAACATTTGGGGTGATGCCGATTTCACCGCCTGCCAGACATCCTCCACACCCACCAGGGTGAATATAAGGAACAGAAGTAATAAGGCAAAAATGAAGGTAAAGATTCCCTTTTGCCATCTACTGGTATGCAGTGAGCTCAACTGGCACCAGAGCCTCACGATCTGGCTGCCCATTCCGATCACATCCTTTACCAGGTCTACCTTGGTGACACCGCCGTGTCGCCACTTCACTGGGAACTCTTTTACTTTGTAACCACTTCTCTGGGCCCGCACCAGCAGTTCAGTGTCCCAGAACCAGTGCTCATCCTCTACCGAGTCCATAAGTTCGAACAGGGACTCACGTTTGAATGCCTTGAATCCGCACTGGTGGTCGTATAGTTTCGAACCCAGCATGTTACGTGTGAGAAAGTTGAACCCTTTTGATGCAAGACCGCGTTTCATGGAGCGCTTAACATCACTGGAAGGCATCATTCTTGAACCGGTGGCAAAATCGTAACCTTCAGACCTTATAGCCTCGATAAGTTCTTCAAGGTGGACCATGTCGGTTGCAAGGTCCACGTCAATATAACATAATATCCTACCACTTGCGGCCTTGAATGCCCGGTTCAGTGCCCTGCCCCTGCCCTGTCTTTTATCGCTGTGAAGGTGTACCACATAATCCAGTTCTGCGGCCATTTGTGATGCGATGCTGTCGGTGCCATCCGTACTGCCGTCCTCTGCGATGATGATTTCAAAGGAGCTGGTGATACCGGACAGGGTTTTAGCTGTGGTGACTACAGTATCATGAATGCGTTTTGCTTCGTTATAAGCCGGTAATACAAGTGAGATCTCCAGGGTAATAGCTGATTCTCCTGCTGTTTAATTGGATTTAATTAGATTGAGTTAGATTATGTCAGACTTAGTTAGGTAGTATGGGTACCACTGATTAGGTTATGAATATTATAATCTTTTGTCCGGATGTTTGGGACTATGCATTTCCAGATTTTCAGGACTGGCATTATTTGTCTTTCCTGTACCCATCATCACCGGCCAGGTGCTGTACCAGGGACTGTATATCTTCACTGAACCACCCTTGTCTGATGTACTGTGGATAGATGGGAAGACGTTCCCTGAGGACGACATTCCTGCCCACTTTTTGTCCAAGCTGCTCTACCGCCGGCCATTCATGTTCAGGATTGATGTGATCGATGGTCACAGGTGATATGCCGCCCAGGTCCGAGGCGCCGTGTTCGATCAGCACCCTGGGCGAGATGAGGTTGGGCGGCACCTGTACGGCCACATCCCCAGGCAAAATTTCCCTCGCATGTTCGACTGTCCATAGCATATCTTCAAATGATGGAGGCTCATGTTGGGACATGTATGTGCCTGGTTTGGGCGTAAAATTCTGGATGATGACCTCCTGGATATGTCCGGACTGCCTGTGCAGCTCTGCAATGATCCTGAGAGACTCCAAGCGGTCAGCCCTGGTCTCACCGATACCCACCAGTAGCCCTGTGGTAAAAGGTATCTTCAATTTACCTGCATTTGCAATGCTCTCTATCCTCTTCTCCGGTACCTTGCCGGGACAGTCCTCATGGGCTTGCAAATGAGCTGTGGTCTCAAGCATCAGCCCCATGCTGGCATTTAATGGTTTAAGCAGCGCAAGTTCCTCATACGAAAGCACTCCTGGGTTGCAATGGGGCAGGAGTCCGGTTTTTATTGCCATGGAACACAGGTTGAGCAGGTAATCCAGGGTGTGGTCATACCCGATAGCCTTAAGCCGCCTCAAATATCCTGCATCCTCATCAGGCCGCTCGCCAAAAGTGAACAGGGCTTCAGTGCAGCCGCTCTTAGCACCTCTTTTGAGTATTTCCTTTATTCGGGCAGGCTGCATAATATATGCCTGTGGGTCGTCGGGGCTGCGCCTGAACCCGCAGTAGCCGCAATGGTTCCGGCACATGTTTGTAACAGGGATGAATACATTCTTGGAATACGTGACCACATGTGAATATTGTGTTTCCAAAAGTTACCACCTGAAAAAGATTGATAGACTATCTGAGCCTCTGGCAAAACCCATATAACATTTTAAAACCACAAATCGCGCCTCTGAACTCTTTTTGTCCATAAAATTTGCCTCTAAGCCCTTAGATTGATAAATTTCTGAAAGCAATTGGTGCCCTGATCAAGTCGTTTCTTCCCACTTTAAAAGTCGTCAATGCTGTAATTATCGCCTCAGTGTTTGAAACCGAAACAAAATGCAGTGAAAGTGTAATAAATGTTTCTCTTGATAAATTCCTGGATGGAACGGCTATATACTTATCACCTATTTTCACTGCATCTATCCAGATGTTTTGTTCCAGGTCATAGAATTTATCATGTCGCAGGTAATCCGGTGCTATATCCACGATCAACTACCATGATCTCGGCGTAGTCTATCAAGCCCTCCTGGCCCTGTA